>Ga0116183_1006964_pt1 | contig 10240 bp, 7 predicted proteins | sample AD_UKC078_MetaG_FD_89753 | JGI IMG/M metagenome (GOLD analysis project Ga0116183, IMG submission 89753) | Active sludge microbial communities of municipal wastewater-treating anaerobic digesters from USA - AD_UKC078_MetaG | ecosystem: Engineered > Bioreactor > Anaerobic > Digestate | place: USA...
AAAACATGATCCCCCAAATCCGGCACCCGGATAAAGGAACTTGTTGCCTATACGGTTATCAGAGCCTATCCCCTTTCTTACCATCGTGGCATCGGCCCCAACCTTTTCGCAGAGATTGGCGATCTCGTTCATGAAGCTGATGCGTGTAGCAAGCATCGCATTGGCAGCATACTTGGTCATCTCCGCCGAGGGGATGTCCATGAAGATCACCCTGAAGTTATTCAGGAACATCGGGGTGTAAAGCCTGGTCATAAGCTCCTTTGTCCTCTCGCTCTCAACACCGACAACAACCCTGTCGGGCTTCATGAAGTCGTCGATGGCAGCGCCCTCTTTAAGAAATTCGGGGTTTGATGCAATATCAAAATCTATCTTCCTCCCTCTTCTTTTTAGTTCCTCCTCAATAGCATTCTTAACAAGTCTTGATGAGCCGACCGGCACTGTGCTTTTTGTAACTACCAGGAGGTATTTCTCAAGGTTCTCCCCGATCTTCCCTGCCACAGCCAGCACATGGCTAAGATCGGCGCTGCCATCCTCTCCCGGGGGTGTACCCACGGCAATGAAGAGCATCTCAACATCATTGAGGCTCTCTGTAAGGTCTGTCGAGAAGAATAGCCTTCCGGCCTTTACATTTCGGTGGACCAGGTCTTCCAGCCCCGGCTCATAAATAGGGATAATGCCATTCCTGAGCTTGTCAATTTTTTCATGGTTGGTGTCGATGCACCATACGGTGGCTCCGAGTTCGGCGAAACAGGCGCCGGAAACCAAACCTACATATCCTGTGCCTACAATGGAAATATTCATATACTTAAAATAAGGTCTTGCGGTCTTAAAGTTTTGTAATTATTTCTATGATGCGTTCGGCGGTGTGACCGTCCCAGAGGGGAGGGATGATACCTTTTTTCCAGCCGCCCGAGAGCAACCTTGCCATTGCAGGTGCAATTGCAGCCGGATCAGTGCCGAGAAGCTCATTCGTTCCGATGGTTACAGTCTCCGGGCGCTCGGTGCTGTTACGCAGCGTCATGCAGGGGACACCCATCACCGTGGTCTCCTCGGTAATGCCGCCAGAATCGGTGATCACGGCCAGAGCCCTCTCCACAAGATAATTAAACTCGAGGTATCCCAATGGTTCTGTCAGGTATAAGGATGAACGGATCTGCATTCCGGCCTGCTCCATGACCCTGCGGGTCCTGGGATGTACCGGGAAGATCAGCGGAAGATCTCCAGCACTGTCAGTGATTGCGTCGAGGAGTCTCCGTAGGTTTGCCGGGTTATCCACATTATTCGGACGATGGAGTGTAAGGACAATATAGCCTTTCTCCTTCAGGTTTCTATGCTCCCATACGGCCGGTTTCCTGAAGCGTGAACGACTGTGAAGGAGAGTGTCTATCATCGTGTTTCCGACAAAGAATATTCTTTCATTGCCCACACCGCTTTTCCTTAGATTTTCATTGGCCGTTTCAGATGTGGTGAAGAAATAATCTGTTATGCTGTCTGTAACAATACGGTTTATCTCTTCCGGCATGGTCATGTCGCTGGAGCGTATGCCTCCCTCCACATGAGCAACAGGAACAAGCATTTTCTTTGCCACTATTGCGCAGGCCATGGTAGAGGTGACATCGCCGACCACAACACAGAGATCTGATTTTTCCTGTGCCAGCAGTTTCTCATAACCAAGCATGATGCCTGAAGTCTGCTCTGCCTGTGTGCCGCTGCCGGCATTCAGGTTTATATCCGGAGCAGGAATTCCCAGGTCATCAAAAAAAGAACCGCTCATGTTGCGGTCATAATGCTGACCGGTGTGGACAAGCCGGTAGCTAATGTACTGACCGTCATCAAAAGCTTCATTGGCTGCATTATGCACATTTACAGCCCTGATAACGGGAGCAATCTTCATGAAGTTGGGTCGAGCGCCAACGATGAGATCAAGGAGCATATATGGTCTTGCGGTCTTGCAGTCCTGCAGTCATTTTCCGAAGAGGAGGCCGAGCTTCAGGTTGATGAAGCTGTCACGGATGCCCTCATCAAGCCGGGTGAAGAAGTCATAGTCGTACTGGGTGTACAGTCCTGCGGCAAAGGAGAGATGTGAGCTCTTCGCAACAGGAATGATGATTCCCACCTGGGGATTAAGGAAATACCTTGCCTGTTCCTTGAAGTTCTCAAAATTAAAAAGGAACCCTCCGTCAGCTGCCACGAAAAATTTATTCTTTTGTTTCCCTATAAAATATCTTGCGTCACCATACACCGGCAGCATCCATCCGTCATTGTTGTCACTGTAATTGTATCTGAGAAAACCTGCGCCCAGGCCCAGAGCGAGTCCGTTGCCAAACCTCCAGCCATTAACAGTGGTAATGCCAAAGTGATTATGGGAATAAGGTGTGGTGATAACCTTAAGCCCGAATCCGTAGGTAAGTTCAGTGAGATTGTAATAGCCACCCCCGAGGGCCGAAACCGGTTGGGCAGAGGTGGAGAACAGCTTATGGCTTCTCCAGAAATCCTGCTTATGTTCAAGGAATTGTACCTTGTCGAGGTGCCAGCAACGCTCTGTTACAATCTGTGCACCTGCATAGGATGCTGTGACAATCAGAAGGGGGATCAGGGTGTAAAGTCTTTTCATAACTGTACTTTTAATGAAGGTGAATGACTTTGGGTTACAAGGTAATAAATATAATTTAGGTAATTGTTTAGTCGCAATGATTTTAATTTCTGAACTTCAGTTCCACACCCAGTTTGAAGTTTATATATGATTTTCTTTCCCCAGGGCCGCCGGTTGAGACCATCAGGCCTGTCGAGAAGGAAATGGCTGTCCTGTTGGCAGCCACATAACGCCCTCCGATCATCGGGTTAAGAAAAACGCGCGTCTCCTCGATAATATCCCTGAAGTTAAGCAGTAAACCTCCGGCGCCTTCGATAAATGGCACGAATTCATTTGAGTTCATGTTTAACCTGAGGTCAGCAAAGAGCGGAAAGAGGGTTCCTCCGTTATAGAACTGCACACCGGCGCCTGCTCCTGCCTTGATGTTGCGGGAGAACTGGTATGCGGCAATTGATGTAATACCATAGTAGTAACCTGATAGTTCGTCGGTTGTCTGACCCAGTCCAATTGCTCCATTGAGCTCAGTGATACTCACAAATCCGGGTCGCCAGTCGTAGTTTACCTTAGGCGATTTAGCCAGTCGCTGGGCATATACGCCCGTAATGCTGATTAGCAGAAGTAAAAGAGTGAGTTTGGTTCTCATATTCTAAATTTTGTCTTGCGGTCCTGCAGTCTTGCGGTCCTGCAGTCATGCGGTCCTGCAGTCTTGCGGTCCTGCAGTCTTGCGGTCCTGCAGTCTTGCGGTCCTGCAGTCATGCTGTCCTGCAGTCATGCTGTCCTGCAGTCATGCGGTCTTGCAGTCTTACAGTCAGTCGTTTGTGTAGTAGCCGGAGGTTTTGCTGCCTCCTTTGGTGTAGTAGTTGCCGGGGTCATAGTAACGGCTTCCATAACCGAGCGAGTATCCGTAACGCAGACCGTAACCGTAATAACCTGATGTGGAGATATCATTCACTATCAGGGCTACATTTGACATCTCTCCCTTGCGGTAGATCTCATCAAGGAGCTGCACCGAACCCCTGGTGGTGTACCTCTGGCGAACCACGAAAAGGGTGACGTTGGCAAGTTTGTTGAGGAGCAATGCATCGGTGACAATACCCACAGGCGGAGTGTCAATGATGACAGCATCAAATTCGTTCCGCGCCTTTGTAAGAAATTCTGCCATCTTCGGAGATCCGATCAGCTCGGCAGGGTTTGGAGGTACCGGCCCCGACGGGGCGAACCATAAGTTATCTATCTGCGTGGGAACGATCACCTCTTCAAATGATGCGCTGCCACTGAGGTACTGGCTCATACCATGGCCGTTACCGGCCTTCAGAATGGCATGCACACGTGGTTTTCTCAGGTCAAGACCCACAATCAACACCTTCTTGCTCATCATGGAGATGATTGTCGCCAGGTTGACCGAGACGAATGTCTTGCCCTCACCGCTGACAGGCGAGCTGATGACTATCACAGGGCATTTTGTCTGTCCGGCATAAAAGCTGAGCGAGGTGCGCACCGCACGGAAACTCTCTGCCAGCGTGCTGCCCGGCTTCTCGGCAACGGGGTCCTCTACATGGTAGTCGGAATGGCTGATGTACCCTATTATGGGAGCTTTGGTCAGATGTTCAATATCATGCCTGCCAATGATCTTATTGTTGAAGAGATCGAAGATGACTATCAGTGCCATGGGTACCAGCAGGCCGAGAAGCATTGCAACCAGGTAGTTCTTCATCGTTTTGGGCCTGATCTGAAGGCTGTTGTTCGTGATAGCCTCATCGATTATTCGGTTGTCGGTTATCTGTGAGGCTTTGGCAATACCTGCCTCTGCGCGCCGCTCCAGGAGATAGGTGTAAACCGAGTTGTTGAGGTCGAATTTCCGCTGGATGCCAATCAGGCGGCGCTCTGTTCCCGGCAGCCGGCCCAGCTCCTTCTCCGCCGTGGCAATACGGCCGTTAATTGTATTCATGGTCATTCTCAGCTGGCTGATGGCACTCTTTACATTTTCACCCAGCGCCTTCCGGGCATCATCAAGCTTCTGATCCATCAGCTGTACCTGGGGCAGGTTGTCAGTTACGGTGAATGCAACTTTTTTGCGCTCCTGTTGCAATTTCGAGAAATCCTCCACAAGTTTAACGAGGACCGGATCAGTGACACCCATGACGCTTGGAGAGATGATGCTCTCGTCGTTCTCCCTGGCCCCGAGATAGTCGAGGAGGTATTCATAATACTGCTCCTGCAGCCCGAGCATGTTCTTCTCCCCCTCAAGCTTCTCCAGCTTTTGCAGCACCAGGGTGCCCTCAAGGGTGAGGTCCACAAACCTGTTGTTGAGCCGGAAGCTTTCCATAGTGTTCTCTGCCAGCCTGAGTGAATCGGATATCAGTCCCAGCTGGGCCTCGATGAAGTTGATGGTATTATCCGCCGCCCTGCTCTTCCACTCCATACCCTGAAGGATATATAGCTTCATGAGAGTATTCAGATAGTCAGATCCCTGCGAAGGAGAGTACCCGTCAAATGAAAGGGTAAAAACCGAGGCATATTCCTTGACAGGCTCCACTTTCAGGCTGGAACGGTAACTGTTAGCCAGCGACGGCAACGACTCGAACCAAACCAGCCAGCGTGATGTCTCTCCGTCGATTGCTTTTGTCGTATCACGCCTTGCAATGGTGAAGCTGAAGCCTCCCTGCTCAAAAGGTTCTCCCGGGAGGTATTCACGCTCCGGGTTGATCTCACCTTTTATCACGCTGCCCGGTGAATTTTTCTTCCACACAGCCAGCTGCTCCTCATCGATCTCCACGGTGTACTTTTCTCTCTTATTGAACCTGATTGTCATCCGGACATCTTCAGGCTGCGTTTCTGACAGTTTCTCCAGGACAAACGGCGAGCTTTTATAGGTTCTCTGTCCCTGGATACCGTTCCTGTTTACGGGGATGTACGCCACATGAGTTTCGGGCATCTCCTCAATGACACGGTGATTTAGGGTATATGACTGCAGGATTGCCACCTCATCGTCAAGGTTCGGGTAAGGATTATAGACAGTGCTGGCAAATATCTGTTCCATATTTGCGATGGCTCCCGTTGCCTGTTGTTCCTTTATCAGCAGGGTGCTTTTTACGTTATACGCCCTCTGTGAGTAGCGGTTAAAGATATAGGCAATCCCCAGCGCGAGGAACAGGGCGGCGGCAATCCAGATCCAGTTACTGATGAACAGGGAAAGATAGCGCATCAAATCAATATCATCGCTGGGGGGGGCGGGTTTCTTGGTGGGTTCCATAATTTAAAGTCTTGCGGTCCTGCGGTCTTGCAGTCTTGCGGTCTTGCGGTCAGGTATGTTATGAAAATTATATGCTTTTTGCTCCTGACCTGAGGGTCAGATAATTGCCTTCTTAATAATCCTCCGGTTGGTCAGTCACATCGGGTGAGGTGCTAACAAGCTGAAGTTCTTTTAAATAAAGCACGAGCCGATCATTCTTTCACGGCTCTATTGTTATGTCAAATCTTCCCCAAGATTTTGCTGCCGCCCTCCTGCGGCTACGATTGTCAAATATAGTTAAAATTAAATTTATGTTTATTGTTCCCGACAATCGAAAAAATGTACAGGGATGGTAACCGGCCGGCAGCGGGTCACAGGATTGTTTCGAAAAAATCATCCCGGGGAAAAATAAAAAAGGGCATCCGTACGGATACCCTGAATCTTTAGATGAGTGACAATTTTTCAGAGGTTCAGGACCTTCTTTTTCCCGGCCTCAGTGAGCAGATGTGTAATCCTGTACTGATGATCACCGGGCCTGCTCCCGGGTATCATTGTCACCGTGCGGATCCTTTTTCTTACCCTTACCGTGAGCACCAGTGTCAGCCCGTAACAGACAGCCAGCATGATGACTGAGAGGGTAATGATGCCAAGGCTGTCAAAGACAAACGCCAGGGTGATGGTTGCAGCCTGGAACAGTGAGAGGATCAGGGTACCCTGTCTGTGAGAAAAACCGGCCCTGAGTATGAGATGATGGATATGCCTCTTATCAGCCCTGAAGGGATTCTGCCCCCTGATTAGCCGCACGATTACCACCCGGAGGGTGTCAAAGAGAGGAATTATCAGGATGGCGATTGACACCGCGGGAGCCGAACGGAGTGCATTGACTGTTGCCGGCTGAGCATTGACCTCGTTAAATCTGATTACCAGGACAGAGATCACAAATCCCAATACCAGTGAGCCAGAGTCGCCCATGAAGATCTTGTTGTAACCCTTTGACATGTTAAAGTAAAGGAAGACAATGAGAGCTCCTGCCATTGCTGCTGCAACCACGGCATTTTCAGTCATCCCCCGGCTCCAGAACCAGAAACCCAGGGCTGCCAGCGAGGTGAGGCTCAGAGAGGCCGCGAGGCCGTCAATGCCGTCAATAAGATTAAGGGCATTGATGATCACTATCATTACAAAGAGTGTCAGAGGCACCGAGATCCACGGCGAAATACTATATATCCCCAGGAATCCATGGAGGCTGGTGAAACGTATGTCAGCAAGGATAATGACAACCAGTGAAGCAATGACCTGGACAATAAGTTTTTTGCGTGCCGGCAGGTGAATCAGATCATCGGTTATACCGGTAAAAAAGAGCATCAGCAATGCGGCAGAGAAATATGCTGCCTGTGCGTCAAAGCCATTGATCATGAGGGAATAACTGATAGAGAAGGCAACAAAGATCCCTACTCCTCCAAGCCTTGGCACAGCAAGTATATGAACCTTTCGGGGACCCGGCTTATCTGTCAGGTTACACGACCTGGATATGCGGAGGACAACGGGTATGAAAAGAGCAGCGACTGTCATAGCTATGGCAGCAGTGATAATCAATACCAGAGGACTCTCTGCGAGTGACAACAAAGTCGTTTTTATCATTTCAATCAAAAGTTATATTACCTGTCATTCCTGTCCGGATTACCAGATCTGCCAGTTTTTTATCAATGAGATCATGCAGCCGAAATTGTTTCCGGTAAGTTCTCCGGCATCAAAAGCGAGGGCTCCGGAGATGGTCAGCCCGTACGGCAGCACATCGGGCACATTGGCCTTCAGGATGAAGGAGTGGCATTGCTTACTGCCTCCGGGGAATTCGCCGCCGTTGTACCCGTAATTCCGTGAGAATGTATATTTCATCATATAGCTGACCGTCCGTACTGAGCCCTCAAATCCCATATGAACGGCAGTGACTTTATTATTACGTATGGCCTGGAACCCGGGTTCTGAAAGAAGCACAGGCGAGGTTATAAGCGGGGTCCCGATAGTCATTCCGTTATAACTCCAGCCTCCCTTATAAACTCCACTGTTAAAGTAGTTGTCATTGCCCCCGGCAAATTTCAGTGTATCATTTTCATAGTACTGATCATAGGTGCCGCTCTGGTTGGTTGTATTCAGATATTCAAACAGAACAGCTGAGAGGAGAGAAGATTCTTTAAGTGTGATCTTCAGACCCCAGAGACCGTCGCTTATATTTCTCAACCTCATCCCGCTGCCGTCTTCAAAGAGGGTCTGCCAGTAGAAGCTGATCTCATAGTTTTTAAGACTGGCATCAATGCCCAGGTTATAGCTTCCGAGATGGTTTCCCGTAGCATTTCTGAATTCTGTCCAGTATGCGTTTTTACTGCCCCCTTTGCCAAAGAAAACCCTGAAGTAATCTTCGACACTGTGAGGCAACTCTCCGTAATCAGGATCTGAGGAGATTCCTCCCCACTGGGCGAAATGATGCATGCCAAGGTTCAGTCTCAGCGGCAGTGTTCCGCCAAGGCGGATATAGAAGTATTTATGATGAAGAAGAATGTTGTTTACAAACATATCATTACCGAGCCAGCCATGTGATATGCCCCCCTTTATCTCAGCGAAGCCATTGGTGAAAGGCACCGGGATAAATTCAGGTATTGAAAGGGAGATGCGGGTTTCCGGCCTTGCATTACCTGACCAGATAAGCCCGCCACTGCTCAGGGGGTTGTATTGGTTGCCATGGTTCTCTTCCCAGCGACCTGCCTTCAACAGAACGGGTCCTGCGGTAAGGCCCGCATAGGCCTGCTGCAGGAGAAAGGCGTTGGAGGCATCATACCGGTCAATAATATCTGCTCCAAAAGCAAGATTTATCTTTCCGGAAGGAAACGAATACCCGTTGAAACCAGCCCTGATCCATCCTCCGGGGGTCCCAGTGCCCAGGGCGCCGAAGCTGTTACTGAAGAGCCAGAAGGGAGCCCGGTCAGTGGAGGAGACGGTGGCACCGGCCTCTGCAAAGAGGGTCAGGATAGTGTCGGACTGCGCCCCGAGTGGCAGCATAGCCGATGACACAAGACAGAGCAATAAGCCCGCGTACTTTATTAAAGACCTCCGGGCTTTCTCTCTTTTGCTCTTCAGCATTTCCATCCCTGCATATAAGACATTCAGACAGCCCTGTTCAGTACAGCCTTCTTCACGACAATTAGTGACGGCCACAGGATTGAAGTAATCCTGGCTATGTTCTTCTCTTTTGAGAATCTGTTACAAATCAATTCAGCAGCGTTGGCGGAGTAGTTCATCAATTCCGCCTGTGAAGCGTAGTACAGTTCCTCAAAACCCCGTGATATACTCGCAACATCAGAGGGGTCGGCAGAAATGCCGAGTGAGTACCTGTCAACCATCCTTGCCACCTCACCGTTGACTACAGAGTATATGGGTCGTGAGGCAGTAAGGTAGGAATAGAACTTCAGCGGGACCGTAAGTTCAAAGAGTGGTGCGTCATCGAGTGAAATCACCAGCACATCGCTGGCGGCAAAATACGAAGGCATCTCATTCCGCGGTCTGTAGCCGGTGAAGTTCACATTTGGTATCTCCTCCTTCTCCACAAAAGACCTGAGTGGCATAAGGTTGGAGCCGTCGCCGATTATATTGAGCCATGCGTCAGGATGGTTCCTCTCAGCGAAGAGTGCAAAACCTGCGATGACATTCTTCAGATTTTGAACCTTACCCACATTACCGGCAAAGGTGAAGTTGAAACCTTCAGGCAGACCCTTTATAGCAATCCTCCTGCCATTGATGTCAGGCCAGTTGGGGACAAAGATGACCTCTTTACCCGGAACCATTCTTCTGATCTTATCGGTGAATCCCTGAGAGGAAACAATGATGACGTCACATCTTTTATATATCCACTTCACAAAGGCATTAAGTAACACCTTCCTCAGGCGTGTCTTGCGGAAGCCGTAGGCAAATACCGTGTCAGGCCAGAGATCCTGTGTCCAGATTACTACCTTCTGCCTGTAGAACATCCTTGCTATCACTGCAGCAAGAGCTACAGTAAGAGGCCCCGTCTGATATACAAAGATACGGTCATACCTCTTCCCCCTGAAGAGCAGCACCATGGTGGTCATAATGGAAAATAGCATGTAGTTAGTCGACCCTTAACAAGTCTTGTTTTTCAATAATTCCGTACAGTAGTATATTTTACCGACCAGTTGCCGGTCAGTAAATCCAGGACAAAATAAATGGCATCCCGGATCTGCCTTAATCTTTTCATCATATTGAAGGCAACTGCTGCCATAATAGTATTAATCATGTCACCTTCAACGCCCTTGAGGTAATTTCTGAGCATTCGGTGATCATTCTTGAGATGCCCAATAACTGGTTCAATCGATGCCCTTCGTCTAAAGCGGAGTCTGTTCTTGTGC
>Ga0116183_1006965_pt1 | contig 10239 bp, 8 predicted proteins | sample AD_UKC078_MetaG_FD_89753 | JGI IMG/M metagenome (GOLD analysis project Ga0116183, IMG submission 89753) | Active sludge microbial communities of municipal wastewater-treating anaerobic digesters from USA - AD_UKC078_MetaG | ecosystem: Engineered > Bioreactor > Anaerobic > Digestate | place: USA...
AACGGGAATTTCTGCCTGTTCGCGTTCGCTCACAGCCGGCAGAAATTCGCGGAAATGTTTTGTCTAAAGCCAAAACCTGCGGCAACGCACATGTCGCTATCGCGGATTAACATCAGAGGCTTCGCCCTCCGATACCTCCCGAGAGTTAGTTTTTTGACAGTCTGGGCAGACCAAAGGCCTGCTCAGGCCGCCGCGGGCCGCCTTTCAAAAAAAGGTTGACAAACCCTTTGTGCCTGCCTACAATATCATTTGCGCCTGAAAGCGCTGTCGGGCGCGGGCAGTCCCCGGGCAGAGGGATTTGCGGACGTGGCGGAATGGCAGACGCGCCAGACTTAGGATCTGGTGACTCCGGTCGTAAGAGTTCAAGTCTCTTCGTCCGCACCACCCCGCCGCAAGGCGCAGTTTTACGCGGTAGTAGCTCAGTTGGTAGAGCGCAACCTTGCCAAGGTTGAGGTCGCGAGTCCGAGTCTCGTCTACCGCTCCACGTCGGGATGGATTCCGCTTCACTTGCCGCCGGGGCAGGCCCGGTAGCGCGAGCCGCTCCATCATCCCTCCTTCTCCGCTAAAAACCTGCGGGTTTTCAGCGGGGAGGGAACGGAACCCGGGCCGGTACAGCCGCAAAGGCGGCCCTCCCCCAATCGGACCCCTGCGGGTGTAGCTCAATGGCAGAGCTCCAGCCTTCCAAGCTGGTCACGTGGGTTCGATTCCCATCACCCGCTCCACGCGCCTTTAGCTCAGTTGGTAGAGCACCTGACTCTTAATCAGGGTGTCCCGGGTTCGAGTCCCTGAAGGCGCACCAGACAACGATAATCCGAACCAAATCTTCATTATTGGAGATGGGTTCGGATTATTGGTATGTTTCGACAGGTATGACAAGCTATACCTTTATAGTCCTTCCGTGTCAGTCAGGCTCGACGCAGCTTTTGCTGTGCCATCGGTTTCCTTCCTTGCAGGATAACAAAATCCCTCATCGCTTTTGACGCAAACAAGTTTATATCAGAACGTAATATCAGAATTGCTTATTTTTTCGATTCGAAGTTTACAAATAATGTTTGTTATGATAAACTGCTTCCATAAAGTAATTTATCTATAACCCGTTTCACACAGAAACGGGAGTTGGTTGATTGTTTGTGGCAGAGCCGCTGCGGCGGCTAATATAACCGGAAAGGTGCGTGAGCATATGACCGTACACACCGTAACACCCCGCAAAAAAAAGAAGCGGTATGGCAAATCCGGGGCGTCGTTTGACAATCTGGAGTTGTTTTTGCTGCATCTGCCCACGACGATCTGGTACCTGGCGTTCTGTTACCTGCCCATGTTCGGTATCATCATCGCCTTTAAGGCGTACAGGCTGCGGCCGGGCAAAAGTTTCGTCTGGAGCCTGCTGAACAACAGCCCCTGGTGCGGGTTTGACAACTTTCAGTACCTGTTCCAGACGGGCGACGCGGCGCGGATGTTCCGCAACACCATCATGTACAATCTCATCTTCATCACCCTGGGCATCCTGATCCCGGTCACGCTGGCGCTGCTGATCTCCGAGATGCATAACCGCCGCCTGGCCAAGGTGTGCCAGACGAGCATGTTCCTGCCGCACTTCCTGTCCTGGGTGGTGGTCAGTTATTTCATCTACGCCTTCCTGTCCACCGACAAGGGCCTGTTCAACAACATCGCGGTGCGCATGGGCTGGGCGGACAAGGCATTGCTTAACAACTGGTATGCCGATACCGGCTTCTGGCGATGGTTTATCGTGTTCCTCAACGTATGGAAAGGCGTGGGCTACTCCATGGTGGTGTACCTGGCCGCCATCAACGGCCTGGACCGCGAGCTGTACGAGGCCGCCGTGGTGGATGGCGCCAGCAAGTGGGAGCAGGTGCGCTTCATCACGCTGCCGCTGCTGCGGCCCATCATTGCCATCATGTTCATCCTGGCGGTGGGCAATATCTTCAAATCCGACATCGGGCTGTTCTACAGCGCGCCGCGCGGGTCGGGCCTGCTGAATGAAGTGACCACCACCATTGACGTCTACGTCTTTAAATCGCTCAAATCCGGCGGGGGCGCGTCATCGGTGCGCTACTCGGCGGCAGCGGCATTCCTGCAATCGACGCTGGGGCTGGTGACCATCGTGCTTGCCAACCTGGCCGTCAAGCGCATAGACCCGGATGCCGGGCTGTTCTGAGCACAGGAGGGAAAAATGTCAAAGCATAAGAATCCTGTCGCCAAATACCTGCAGGTAAGCGCCCCGGTCAATGCCGCCATCGTGGTGCTGTTCATCCTGCTGGCGCTGCTGTGCGTGGTGCCTGCGGTATTTGTGCTCATCATTTCGCTGACCAGCGAAAACGCCATCCGCCTGAACGGCTATCAATTCATCCCCGCGGAATGGAGCCTGGACGCCTACGCCTGGCTGTGGAAATCGCGGGACTATATCGGACGTTCCTTCCTCAACAGCATCGGTATCACGCTGGTGGGCACCATCACGGGGCTGTTTATGTGCTCCACCATGGCCTACGGCCTGTCGCGCGGCAACTACCGCCTGCGCGGGTTTTTCACGGTGTATATCTTCATCCCCATGCTGTTTTCCGGGGGCCTGGTCTCCTCCTACATGATCAACTCCCAAATCTTCAAACTGTCCAATACCTATTGGGCGCTGATTCTGCCGGCGATCGCATCGTCCTGGTACATCGTTATCATGCGCACGTTTTTCCAGACCACGGTGCCCGATGCCGTGGTGGAGTCGGCCAAGATTGACGGCGCCAGCCAGTCGCGCATCTTCTGGCAGATCGTGCTGCCCATCTCCCTGCCGGCGCTGGCTACCATCGGCCTGTTCTTTGCCTTTGCGTTCTGGAACGACTGGTTCCTGGCCAAGATGTATCTGGACACCAACCGCAAGGACCTGTACCCGCTGCAATACCTGCTGATGAGCATTGAATCCAACATCGACTTCCTGCAAGCTAACAAGGATTTCTTCACCGCCGGCACCCAGATGACCATCCCAAGCGAAACCATCCGCATGGCCATCGTCATGGTATTGGTGGTGCCCATTGCCTGCACCTACCCCTTCTTCCAGCGCTACTTTATCAGCGGCCTGACCATCGGCGCGGTCAAAGGCTGATCAACGGTGAACGGGCGGAAATACTGCCCGTTACAAATATATAAGGAGGTACCCATGAAAAAACTACTTTCTCTACTCCTGGCAACAGCCCTGCTGCTGACGCTGTCGGCCGCGCTCCTTCCCGTGCAGGCGCAGCAATATGTCAAGCTGACCTGGGCGCAGGGCACGGGCGCGGACGCCCCCAACGACGTGGCGCTGGTCAACGAGGCGCTCAACGTCATCAGCCGCGAAAAGCTTGGCGTTGAGGTGGACATCGTCTACCTGACCAACGACCAGCTCAACACCAAAACGCAGGCCGGCGAGCTGTATGACATGTACTTCACCTGCGACTGGTACAACCATTTCGCTACCGCCGTCAACGTCACCGGTCTGTTTGCAGACATCACCGACTACATCCAGACCGTGACGCCCGACCTGTACGCCATCATGCCCGAAAAGGTGTGGGAGCTGGCCAAGGTCAACGGCAGGCTGTACTCCATCCCGGTCAAGAAGGACTACTGCCCGGAAATCCACATTGTGTATGACAAGGGCTTCTTTGATTCCATCGGCATGGAGCTGCCCGCCACCATGGACAAGCTGGCGGAGCTGGAGCCCTACATCGAGAAATTCGTTGAGCATCATCCCGGCGTGTATCCCATCCAGATGGGCGGATACTATTCCGGCATCGACGGCTTCTTCAACTACATCGATCGTACCGCCTCCATCGGCTTTAACTACAACAAGGGCGGCACCGAGGAAGGCCGCACCATCATCAGCGTGTTTGAAGACCCGCAGATGATCGAGCGCATGACCACCCTGCACGAGTGGTACAAGAAGGGCTGGACCAACCCCGATGCGGCCACGATGACCGAGTCCTCGCTGGATTCCAAAATCAACTACTTCAAAATCAACCAGTGCTGGGACGGCTATGACGGCTATACAGCCCGCTATGGCTATGAGACCGGCCTGGTGCGTATCTCCGGTCCCTACCTGTCCACCTCCGGCGTGCAGGGCTCCATGAACGCGCTGTGCGTAACGCTGGAAGACGACCCGGCCAAGCTGGAGCTGGCGCTCAAATATCAGGAGCTGGTCAACACCGACAAGACATACCGCGACATGCTGCGCTACGGCATCGAGGGCGTGCACTTCAACTACCGTGCGGACGGCGCGGTGGTGCTCACCGAAAAGGGCAAGAGCGATTATACCCCCTGGCCCTTCTCGCAGGGTTCCTACTCGCTTTCCGCGCTGCTGGCGCCCAATGAGGAAGCGCCCGTCAACCTGACGCAGTGGGAGGATTACTTCAGAAACTGCGATACCGCGAAGGTTGCCGAGGACGTCGGGTTTGTGTTTGACTCCCAGTCTGTCCAGGCGCAGATCGCCGCCATTGGCAGCGTCAAGGAAACCTACCTGAAGGTCATGTTCAGCGGCACGGTGGATCCCGCCGAGTATGTGCCCAAGGTCATCGCCGAAATGGAAGCTGCCGGCCTGCGCGAGGTCATCGCCGAAGCCCAGCGGCAGTTTGACGCGTTCAAAGCCGGGCAGTAAGCGATAAGCAATCAGCAATCAGCCCGTAACGACCACGCCCCCGGCGCGCACGCGCGCCGGGGGTTTTTTGAAAAAGCGCAGTATCCAACGATGTGATCAGGAAGAAGGCCGGGAAAATCTTTACATCAGAATGAACTTTTGGAAAAATGAAGCCTTGATTGCTGGAGGTGGTCTATCCCTCTGTTCACGTCCATTGCCGCCCTCGCTATTTCCATCATCGCTTTGATAACAGGGCAGTAAGGGAGACAAGCGGAGCGATCAGAGCAAACGCCAGATTGTTTTGCGTTTAACCTTCGGAACTTGTTTCACGCTGTCTCCTGAGAGTTTGTGTTGATATACTATCAGCACTTTTTGTGTCATCGCCAAGCTGCGTTTTCTATGTCTTATTCATTCTGGGTTTCTATAAGTTAGAAAACCGCCCCTCACGGAGCGGCTCTTGCCATGACAAATATACAATCTCCCTACAACAACACGATCCCCGCTTCCTTGCACCGCGCCCGGGTCGCCTCGTCCCAGTAGGAGGACTGGACCTCGCCGATGTGGGCCTTGCCCAGCAGCAGCATGCACATGCGGCTCTGGCCGATGCCGCCCCCCATGGTATAAGGAAGCTGCCCCGCCAGCAGGGCCTGGTGGAAGGGAAAGGCGCGCCGGTAATCGCAGCCGGACTCCCGCAGCTGGACATCCAATGATTCGGGGGACACGCGGATGCCCATGCTGGACAGCTCCATCGCGCAGCCCAGGGTCTCATGCCAGAAGAGGATGTCGCCGTTCATCGTCCAGTCGTCATAGTCGGGCGCGCGGCCATCGTGGGGCCTGCCGGACTTGAGCTTGCCGCCGATTTGCAGGATGCCGCAGGTGCGGTATTCCCGGGTGATCTTCTCCTCCCGCTGCTTGGGGCTCAGGTCCGGCCAGCGGTCCTCCAGCTCCTGGGAGGTGACAAAGCGGACGTCGTGCTTGAACTTCAGCGGCAGCCGGGGGTATTTCCATTTGAGCAGGTCATAGGTGCAGATGATGGCGGTGACGATGTTCTGCATGGCGTCCTTGAGCGTGTCCATGTTGCGCTGCCCGGGCGTGATGACCTTTTCCCAGTCCCACTGGTCCACATAGATGGAGTGCAGGTTGTCCAGCGTCTCGTCCCGCCGGATGGCGTTCATGTCGGTATACAGCCCCTCGCCCACGGGGAAGCCGTACTGCCCCAGGGCCTGGCGCTTCCACTTGGCCAGGGAGTGCACCACCTGGGCCTTGACCTGGGAGAAGGGGATGTCAAAGCTGACCGGGCGCTCCACGCCGCTGAGGTCATCGTTGAGCCCGCTGTCCTCCAGCACGAACAGGGGGGCTGACACCCGCTTGAGGTTGAGCGCCTTTGACAGGAAATCCGTGAAGGTGGTTTTGATCAGCGCGATGGCTTCCTGGGTTTCATACAGGTTCAGCCAGGGCCGGTAGCCCTTGGGAGCCAGCAGGTGCATGGGCAGCCTCCTTGCGAAAAATGACAACACCGATATGCTAAAGCAAAAGCGCCCGGAGTTCAAACCGGCGCTGTTTTTATTGTGTTTTATACGGCGGGCGGGCCGCGCAGGAAGCTCAGGATAGGGCCTCGCCGGTCAGGTGCCGGCCGTCCCCGGATCCAGGCGGATCGTCGTCATCCGCCGGTTACGACACCATCTCTTCCGGCTCCTCCTCATGATCAGAAAGAGTCGTTTGCAGAGTATTGCGCATGCCAGCGTTCAAGCAGCCCGATGAACTCCTCGGTGGCCTTGAGATTGCCCTGTCTGCTGGGATGATCGTCCCCGGATGAGTCATAGTGCAGGGTGTCTGAGCCATGCACCCAGACATGGATCTCCCGGCCGTTTTCCATCCGGTGATGGGCGTCCGGGTGCGTCAGCACATTGTAGAAGTCAAATACGAAGACGTTGCCGGTGACCAGGCCGGCGAGCCAGCCGGTTTCCCTGTCTGTTAGCCAGTTGCACAGCTCTCTCGTCTTTGCCGGATATTCGATCTTGATCATCGGCGGAGGCGTGACCAGGATGAACATCCTGTCCGGTCGGCTCATAAAGTAGGGCAGCAGCCCGTTATAGAGCTCCTGTTCATCCTCTATTGAATCCCCTGCATCGCTGCATGGGAAACAACTCTTGAACATAATGACCGTGTTCCCGCCCTCAGCCGGAGGGAGGCTGTTTTGTGCGGTCATCGCGCCCAGCTCCTGAAAGACCAGTTCCATCACCTCATCCGTGAACCACATCGGCCAGTCGGAGGTGTCGGTGTGGTCGCCATATTCCCTCCATCCGTAACAGATGTCAGCCACATGGTATCCCTTGTCATTGAGCGCTTTGCTCAAACCGTCATTCAGCCAGTTTTCGCCGCAGCTGTGGTGAATGAAAACGAGGTTGGTTTGCGCGGTCTTCATGGATTTGGAAGATGGCGGACCGATGCTTGCGGCTTTTTCCAAAACCGGCGCCGCGACAGGCTCTCCCGCCATGTCTGCTTGATTCAGAATGCTGCACAAATCCGTTGTTTCGGCGCCTTCAGTGAATGCATTGTCCTCCGCGTGTGACAGCGCGGCAAGGATCATCAGCACGCAGAGAAGCATCATGACGCGTTTTCTCATCCAATGTCACCTCAAGGCGGTCAAGGCCAGGCCGCCGGTTTCCTTCCTTGCAGGCCAACAAAATCCCTCGCCGCTTTGGACACAAACAGGCTTTACACCAGCAATGCGGCAAAAAGTCCCCCATGCCGTTATACGGCATAGGGGCGCAGGTTCACGGTCTGGGCAGGCTCGGCAGCTGCTGGATTGGAAGCAGGGGACTTGTTGTTGTGAGGGGCTGAAGGAGCCCCGGCTGCACGATGACAGGCCCCGTCGTCACAGGCTCTGTTGCTTCGGGCCTGATCAGCCCGGGTCTGACCAGCTCAAGCTGGACCAGCTCAGGCAAGACCGCGTCCAGGAAAGGGCCGGTGCTTGAATTGGTCCCCAGGAACCCATACAGCCGCGCTGCCGGGTGTCTCCAGTCCGGATCAAACAAATCCAGCGGGTTGATCCTGATCCGCTCAAACGGAGGGAGTTTCTCTATCACACTGGGGTTAAAGGTAAATCTGAGGGGATCACTCGTCCAGCCATCGGCGTCTTTTGCCCATACTGTGGCCGTTGCCTCTTCAAAATTTCCATTCAGGATGAACTTGCCGGCCCCGCTTTCCTCGAACACGTGATCGACAATCTCACCATCCTTGAAGATACTCCAGGAGCAATAAAAGCGCAGGGGCGGGGTGCCGCCTGTAGCGCTGGCCAGGATGGTCAGCCGGTATTTGTGAATGCTGAGGTTCTGTGTCTTGACACTCAGCGTTGCGGTGAGGCCCATGGGCGGGTGTTGGTCTCCAAGAATCGTAAACATGAGAGGCTGCTGAAAAGCTGCCTTGCGCCCCGCGGCATCCTCCACGTTGGAGGAGATGTATCCTTTGATGCCGCGGTCAGGCGTGTAGCTGAAGCTGTTGGAGCTGTATACCTGGCTGGCGTCTTCGACTTGAATCGAGCAGTCTTCCTGATGCAGGGTCAGCCTGTAGCTGTAGCTGTAGGGGGGCTGTCCGCCCTGGGCTATGACAGAGTAGGTGATGGGCTCCCCCACATTGATGACGTTCCCGGGGCTGAGGGAACTGCTTGTGATCGTGAACGGATTGTACACGCCCCCCTGCACAGCAAGGGTTGCCTCGCAACCGGCCTCTTTCCAGTCCGCGTCCCAGACGATGCATCTCAGCAGCACGCTCTCGCCAAAGCCTACCATCCAGGTATGGCTGCTGTCCGGAACATCCACCATGGAGTGATGGGATACGCCCTGTTCGTAAACAAACATGATGTATCTGTAGTAATAGGGCGGCCGGCCGCCGGAGGGGGTCAGGGTCACCGTCACGCTGTCCCCGGCCTGGATGACCGGCCCCTGGTCCAGGGACATCGTCACCGACAGATTCTCCTGCGCGAGGCAAACCGCCGGCAGGGCTGCCAGCCCGGCCAGCGCGGCAAGGACCGGCAAGAAGAGGATCAGCGTCCAAATGGATGTTTTTTTCATACAAGCTCACCTCTTTTTTTTGATAAAGCGTTTCTGTGATCCGCCATGAAAAAGACGATAGATTCAGCATGTTTGCCAGCTCTTTAGGATGGCAGTGACAAAACGGTCCTTTCTAAAGCGCTGTTCCCCATGCCGTCATATGGCAGGGGGCGAGGTTCACCGGTTTGGAAGGCCGGGCAGCTGCAAGGCCGGGGGTCTGGATGTGGTGACGGGCTGAAGGAACCCCGGCTGCACGGTTTTAGGCCCTGTGGTCACAGGCTCCGTCGACCCGGGCTTGATCGGCCCGGGCTGGATCAGCTCAAGCTGGACCAGCTCAGGGATGACCGCGTCCAGGAAGGGATCAGGGCTTGAATCCGTCCCGGAGAACCCATCAAGCTGTGCGATCTGGCCTCTCCAGTCTGGATCGGACCATTCTTCCCTCCGGGATTTTCCCAGCAGATTGCTCTTGATCCACTCAAACATAAACTGTTTGGGATTCACATTGGGGTCAAAGGTCAATGTACAGACATCGCTGGTCCAGCCATCGGCATCAATAGCCCACACAAAAGCTTTCACCTTGTGAAAATCCCCCTCCAGGATGAACTTGCCATCCGCTTTTCTTTGCAGCACCTGATTGATCTCCGCGCCGCCTTTCACGTACCGGTACCACAGGCAATAAAACATCACGGGCTGGGTACCGGCTTTGACGCTGGCCTGGATGATCATCCCGTATTTGTTGTCACCAATTTTCATTTTCAGCATCTTGATGCTCTGTGTGGTGCTGAGGCCCATGGGCTCGTGCTCGTCCCCAAGAATCGCAAACTCGACATGCCTGTCAAGATTCAATGTGCGCCCCAGGGCGTCATGTACCCAGAAACAGATGTCTCCTTTGGTGCCGCGGGTGATGGCGTAGCTGAAACTGTTGGAGCTGAAGATGTGGTTAAAATTTTCGGGTATTGACCAGCAGTCGTCCTGATACAGGGTCAGCCTGTAACGATAGCTGTAGGGCGGCTGTCCGCCCTGGGCAAAGACAGAGTAAGTGAGGGTATCCCCCACATTGATGACGTTCCCGGGGCTGAGGGAATCGCCTGTGAACGTGAGCGGATTGTACACGCCCCCCTGCACAGTAACGCTTGCCTCGCAGGAGCTCTCCTTCCCGTCCGCATCCCGGACCATGCCTTTAAGCTTCACGCTGTCGCCAAAGCCTATCGTCCAGGTATGGCTGCTGTCCGGAACCTCCCCTGAAGAAGAGTAATGAGGTTCGCCCTGCTCGTAAATATACATGGTGTGCTTGTAGGTATAGGGCGGAGTGCCGCCGGACGGGGTCAGGGTCACCGTCAGGCTGTCCCCGGCCTGGATGACGCCTTCCTTGTCCAGAGATATCGCAACTGTCAGCTTCTCCGCCGCGAGGCAGACCGCCGGCAGGGCTGCCAGCCCGGTCAGCATGACAAGGACCAGCGTCCAAACGGAGATCTTTTTCATCAAACTCATCTCCTTCCTTTTGTGAGATCTCCTTCTTGTGTTAGATTTTCTTCAGCAAGTTCACGGCCTGGGCAGGCTCGGCAGCTGCTGGAT
>Ga0116183_1006971_pt1 | contig 10233 bp, 12 predicted proteins | sample AD_UKC078_MetaG_FD_89753 | JGI IMG/M metagenome (GOLD analysis project Ga0116183, IMG submission 89753) | Active sludge microbial communities of municipal wastewater-treating anaerobic digesters from USA - AD_UKC078_MetaG | ecosystem: Engineered > Bioreactor > Anaerobic > Digestate | place: USA...
TGCCTGCCCGTTGTAGATGAAGAAAAGTGCACTTCATGTGGAGCTTGTGTTAAAGCCTGCCCCAAAAAATTAATAGAATTAAGACCCAAAGGACCTAAAAACAGAAGGGTTTATGTGGCATGTTCCAATAAAGACAAAGGGGCTCTTACACGTAAGGCTTGTCCGGTAGGATGTATAGGATGCGGACTGTGTGTTAAGGCTTGCCCTTTTGATGCCATTACCCTTACAGATAATCTGGCTTATATAGATCCGGACAAGTGCCGCCTGTGTAGAAAATGCGTTGCTGTATGTCCGACACAGAGCATTCTGGAAATCAATTTTCCTCAAAAAAACCAAGATACATTCCATGAGTAAAACGTTTTCAATTGGGGGTATTCATCCAATAGACCGCAAATTCTCCAAAGATCGACCTATTGAGGACCTCCCTGTTCCGCAGCGGGTTTATTTGCCCATGAACCAGCACCTGGGTATGCCATCGGTACCTATTGTAAAAAAAGGCGATCGGGTAAAAGTCGGTCAACCGGTAGCAGAAGCGGCAGGTTTTGTTTCTGCGCCTGTCCATGCCTCTGTAAGCGGCACTGTGGCAGATGTGGCCCTTTACCCCGATTTTCAGGGTAAAAGGGTGTTGACTGTTGTGATAGAAACAGAAGGTGATGAGTGGTTGGAAGGTATAGACAGAACGTCGCAACTGAAACAGGAAATTACGACTGTGCCGGAAGAAACATTCCGGAAAATAACAGAAATGGGCATTGTGGGTCTGGGAGGAGCTGCCTTTCCTACTCATGTGAAGCTTACTCCTATTGATGGTATGAAGCCGGAATATTTGATTCTGAACGGATCTGAGTGTGAACCTTTTCTTACATCTGATTACCGCCTTATGCTGGAGCACGGTCAGGAAATACTGATTGGTGCGGAACTCATGAGGCGTGTATTGGGCACGGATGTGAACGGCATTATTGGGATTGAAGAAAATAAGCCTCTGGCCATCAGCGCTATGCAAAAAATAGCGGCCAATTACCTGCAATGGAAAGTGGTGCCATTAAAAAAACGGTACCCGCAGGGAGGGGAAAAACAGTTAATTGATGCTGTCTTGGGAAGAAAAGTAGCTTCTTTTGCCCTTCCCATTTCAACAGGTGCCATTGTGCAGAATGTGGGAACAGCCTTTGCCGTTTATGAAGCCGTCCAGAAAGGTAAGCCTTTGATTTCAAACATATTGACAGTCACAGGATCCGACCCGACTATTCAGAAGAACTACAGGTTTCGTGTTGGAACTCCCATACGGGATATACTATATTCAGCCGGAGCTCTTGATTCGGAAGAAAATCTTTTGCCGCATTTTGCCAAACTGGTAAGCGGGGGGCCTATGATGGGCAAGGCAGTAGTCAACCTGCAGGCACCGGTTGTAAAAAGCAGCTCGGCTCTTTTGCTTTTGACAGAAAAAGAAACAAAACGGCAGGAGCCGGGGGATTGTATCCGATGTGCCAAATGTTTCCAGGCTTGCCCCATGCACCTGCAACCTTACCTGTTGTACCAACTGGCATTGGCCGGGCGTACGGAAGAGTTGGAAAAACACCGTGTGTTTGATTGTATTGAATGTGGTTGTTGCTTGTACACCTGCCCGGCTCACATTCCGCTTCTGGATCAGATCCGGTTGGCGAAAAATGCATCTTTGAAGAATAAACGCAAGAAATAATATGAATAAACTGCTTGTTTCACCGGCTCCGCACCTGCATAGTAAAGAAACCACAAGGGGAATCATGCGTGATGTAATCATAGCCCTCATGCCTTCTGTGTTGGTGAGTCTGTATTTTGCAGGGGTAAGCGCCTTTCTTGTCCTTACAGTATCCGTCGTAGGTTGTGTTTTGCTGGAACATCTGATTGTCAAGTACATGATGAAAAAGAAGACAACGGTACATGATTTGTCTGCCGTAGTCACCGGCTTGATATTGGCTTTGAACCTGCCCGTTTCCTCACCTTGGTGGATGGTCCTGATTGGTTGCGTTGTTGCCATTGGGGTTGCCAAAATGACATTTGGCGGGTTGGGTCACAACCTGTTTAATCCGGCCTTGGTGGCCCGTGTATTTTTGCTCATCTCTTTTCCGGTTCAGATGACCAACTGGGCTGTTACAAATGGTATTTTTACTCCGGAAAACCCTTTAATTCCCGGTTTTCTGCTGGGAGCCCAGGGACAACTTCCCGATGCTTTATCCGGAGCCACGCCTTTGGGGATTATTAAAGAGGGGTTGGCCAATGGGTTGACCATGGATGTACTGTCCCAACAACATAATTTTTCCTATTGGCAGATGTTGTTTGGGCAAATAAACGGATCTATGGGAGAAGCTTCTGCGTTGGCCATACTAATCGGCTTTGTTTATTTGTTGGCACGCAAGGTTATTAAACCTATTATTCCGCTCGCCATTGTTGTTACTGTTGCTTTGTTTTCCGGTATTCTGCACCTTATTGATCCGGCCCATTATGCAGACCCGTTGTTTCACCTGCTTACAGGCGGGGTGCTGCTGGGAGCTGTTTTTATGGCAACCGACTATGTTACTTCTCCCATGTCATCTTTAGGTATGCTTATTTTTGGTGTAGGTATTGGTTTAGTGACTATGATTATAAGGATATGGGGGGTTTATCCGGAAGGTGTTTCTTTTGCTATCTTGTTTATGAATGCATGGGTTCCGCTACTTAATAAAATTAAACCGTCCCCTTATAAAAAGGAGGTGAATCTTGGCTAAAGAATCTAATTTTAAAAACATGGTTCTGACCTTATTTGTTATTTGTTTTTGTGGGTCAGCCGTTCTGGGAGGTGCTTATTTGATTACCCAAGCTCCTATTGCTTCTGCACAGGCAGAAATTATCAATAAGGCATTGTCCGGTGTATTGCCCGCTTTTGATAACAACCCTTCAGAGGAGGTTTATGACATGCAAATTGAAGGACAAACAGCAAAAGTGTATCCTGCTTTGCTGAACGGAGCCAAGGTCGGGATAGCTGTTGAGGTTATCTCCACCAGGGGCTTTGGAGGTCCTATTCAGGTATTGGTAGGGTTCTTCCCGGATGGGACAATATGTAATACAGCGCTTATATCGCATTCGGAAACACCGGGTTTGGGAGATAAACTGGATCAGAGGAAAAGTATTTTTTCTTTGCAGTTTAATGGGAAAAATCCGAAAGATTTCACACTTGCAGTAAAAAAAGATGGCGGTCAGGTAGATGCCATTACTGCAGCCACCATTAGCTCCCGGGCTTTTTGCCATGCGATTGATATGGCATATAAGGTGTTTACAGAAATTGATTTACAAGATGGAGGACAGCTATGAGCAAGTGGAAAATCATAACAAGAGGCATTATTAAGGAAAACCCCACTTTTGTGCTGGTTTTGGGGATGTGCCCTACGTTGGGAACGACTACGTCTGCCATCAACGGCATGGGAATGGGACTGGCAACGACTTTTGTGCTGATGTTGTCAAATTATGCCATATCGTTGCTGGCAGGACTGATCCCCTCAAAAATCCGGATACCGGCCTATGTGGTAGTGATTGCCATTTTTGTTACCGTTGTACAATTGCTTATGCAGGCTTACGTTCCGGCGCTGTATCAGACTTTAGGGTTGTTTATACCGCTTATTGTCGTGAATTGTATTGTTTTAGGACGGGCAGAAGCTTTTGCCAGCAAGAATAAACCGGTGGATTCATTTTTTGACGGACTGGGATCCGGATTGGGATTCACCTTGTCACTTACGGTGTTGGGAATAGTACGCGAATTGTTGGGTTCCGGATCGTTTTTTGGCTGGAAACTAATCTCCGGGGATGGTATCCTTGTTTTTATTCTGGCTCCCGGTGCGTTTCTGGTGCTGGGGTATTTAATGGTTTTGTTCAATAAAATAAAAAAGGCCTGATATTATGGAATACATACTAATTATCATATCTGCGGTCTTTGTTAACAACATTGTACTGAATCAATTTTTGGGGGTATGCCCGTTTTTGGGAGTATCCAACAAAATTTCCACTGCCGTGGGCATGGGTGCTGCCGTTATATTTGTAATGACTTTATCAACTCTTTTCACCTACCTTCTTCAGAGATACATTCTGGATCCGTTACAGATAGGGTTCATGCAAACAGTAACGTTTATTCTGGTTATTGCTGCTCTGGTTCAGATGGTGGAGATTATACTAAAGAAAACATCTCCCGCTTTGTATCAGGCGTTGGGAATTTTCCTGCCCTTAATTACTACCAATTGCGCTGTATTGGGTGTATCTATTTTGGTGGTTACAAAAGAATTGTCTTTTGGAGGAGCTCCGGCTATGCTTAACCTGCCGCAGGCTTTGGTGTACACGGCTTCTATGGCTGCAGGCTTTGGATTGGCACTTATTCTGTTTGCAGGTTTGCGGGAGCAAATGGAACTTGTGGGTATTCCCAAACCTTTTAGAGGTGTTCCCATAGCGTTGATTACTGCCGGGATATTGGCACTTGCCTTTATGGGCTTTTCGGGAATTGTTTAAAAAAGAGAATTATGGAAACGCAGGAAGAACTGGAAAAATACGTACAAACTTCGGAAGGGTCAAAGGATCAGAATGCCTGGTATAAGCTGGGCAGCTTGTACCGTAAAGAAGAAAACTGGGGAAAGGCGCTCAATGCCTATGCCAAATGCATGGAGTTTGGAGCTTCAACCGCTGCGCAGGAAGCCACAGAAGCTATCAAACGCATTCTCGATTTTAGAAATACCAACTGGATGCCCTGAGCGGGGTTAGTCAAAAAGGAGAGAAAAACCGTAATCCATCAAACTGCTGGCATCTTTATACCGTAACGCAGAGGTTGGAGCTTTCATAACTACGGCAATAACCCGTTTGGTACCCATTTTGGCAGTAGTAGTAATACAAAGCCCTGCTGCCGTAGTGTAACCTGTTTTAAAGCCGTCACAGCCGGGATAGGCGTAACTCATACCGGGTAACATACCGTTGGTAGTTCCGTATATGGTTCCCCTGAAATTCAGTTTTGTTTTGGAGGTGTATTCCAAAATAATGGGAAAACGCCTGATAAAATCGCGCGTGAGTTTGGCCATGGACAGCGGTGTTATGTAATTACCTGAAGACAATCCCGATGCATCATCAAAATGCGCATCCAATCCCAACGAATCTGCGTAGTGGTTCATGACTTCTTTGGCAAACTGTTTTTCATAAGCCTGGGTTGTTCCCAATCCTCCAACAAAATACTCGCCCAGTGCAACAGCGCATGCGTTGCCGGATACCACGCATAAAGCGCCTATCAGCTCGTCTACTGAATACGTAGGTGTTTCTGTCAGGGGCACGTTGGATTCTCCCGGGTTTACGGAACGCGATGAAGCATAGGCACTGATAGGAATCTGGGAGTCCAGTGACAGGTATCCTTTTTCTATATGATCAAAAGTAATGTACATGGTCATGACTTTGGTCATGCTGGCAGGAACCAGCTGAAAATCAGGAGCCATAGAGTACAAAACATCACCGGTGTCGTAATCAATGACAACAGCTCCCTGGCAATTTAAACTTATAGAAAAAGGAGGTTTTGTTCCGTTTTCGTTATTAATAGGCGGAAGGGGCTGTTTCTCGCAGGCAACAAAGAACAACAGCAAGGCTGCCGGCAGCCAATACCATCTTTTATTCACTTGATTTTATTCTTGAATGGGTAAAATACTCAGAATGCGAACGTCTTCAACCGGTCTGTCGGCCGGTCCGGTTTGCACAGCAGCTATGGTATCAATGATATCAAGTCCTTCCAACACTTCTCCAAAGACTGTATAGTTTCCATCCAGCTGCCGGCAAGCGGCTTCGCTATGAACAATGTAAAACTGAGAGCCGGAGGAAGCTTTTTTCGGGTTGACTGCATCTCCCGTCCGGGCTGCAGCAATCGCTCCTTTTTTGTGGTATAATTCAGGAACAAACTCGGCAGGAACTGTATAACCGGGACCTCCGGAACCTAATCTTTCGCCGGGTGCTGCTTCCCGGGAATCCGGATCTCCGCACTGAATCATAAAATCCCGGATAACACGATGGAATAAAATGCCGTCGTAATACCTCTCAGATGCCAGTTTAATAAAATTGTCTCTGTGAAGGGGTGTTTCATCGTATAGGCGGATAATCATGTCTCCTTTTGTTGTTTTTATTTCAAAAACAGGGTTTTCGGATAACATGTCCGGATCAAAAGCCAATGCGTCTTCATGGGACGCATCTGTTGTTTCTGTACTTGCAACGGCTTTGGCTTCTTTTGCTTTTTTGCCGGTATTGTTGCAGGCACCCATTAAAAAAGCACTCATACTTATAAGAATTAGTAATGTAGTTTTTTTCATAAGATGTGAACATGATAATTTCAGACGAAGGTAGTATTTTTTTTCTATTTTTGTATTTATGAAAATCAGGATTATCAACCATTCTCCTTATCCTATGCCGGAATATGCTACACCCCTTTCTGCAGGAATGGATATAAGGGCGCATGTTTCTGAAACCTTAACCTTGCAACCCCTGGAAAGGGTGCTGGTACCTACCGGATTGTATATTGAACTTCCGGCCGGCTTCGAGGCGCAGATAAGGCCCCGCAGCGGGCTGGCATCCCGTAAAGGTATTACTGTGCTTAACAGCCCCGGAACTATAGACGCAGATTACCGCGGTCAGGTTTGTGTTCTGTTGGTCAATGTATCTTCTTCTCCGGTAGAGATTGCACCCGGTGAGCGGGTAGCGCAAATGGTAGTGGCACAACATAGCAGGGTAGTATGGGAACCTGCCAGCGAATTGAATCAAACGGAACGCGGGGCAGGAGGATTCGGATCTACGGGGCATCAATAATAACTGTTCTGTAACGTATCAAATTATGGATCAATTGCAGGCATTGTTTATAAACCATCCGCACATCTGCACAGATACACGGCAGATTTGTCCCGGCTGTCTTTTTTTTGCTTTAACAGGAGATCGCTTTGACGGCAATATGTTTGCCGGGGAGGCCTTGAAAAAAGGTGCCGCTTATGCTGTGGTGGACAACCCACAGGTTGTTGCTGATTCCCGTTACCTGCTGGTACCCGATGTACTGCAGGCATTGCAGGAGCTGGCTGCATGGCATCGGCACCGGTATAACATACCTGTTGTTGCATTGACCGGTTCCAATGGAAAAACGACTACGAAAGAACTGATACGGGCTGTACTTTCTGTACGTTACCGGGTAACGGCTACAGAGGGCAACCTGAACAACCACATTGGAGTTCCCCTGAGTATTTTGAAAATGGACAGGAATACAGACATACTGATTCTGGAAATGGGAACCAGTCATGCCGGGGAAATAGCTTTACTAACAAATATAAGCCATCCGACAGCCGGATTAATTACCAATGTAGGCGGGGCCCATTTGGAAGGATTGGGAAGTCCGGAGGGCATTAAACAGGAAAAAGGAGCTTTGTACGATTACCTTCAACTGCATAACGGTACGTTGTTTTGCCATGCCAACGATTCGTTGCTTGTGTCTATGTTGGAGGAGAGGCAGATAAAAAAGAACGTACTGTATTACGGTAGTCGGCCACAGGATAGCAGGGCAGCCGGGCAGCCGGATGGGGTGTCGGAGCTTCCCCGGGTTTGGTCCGAATTGCAGGAGGGGTTGCTGGTTGTTCGTGTAGCGGGTTATCCGGAAATGAAAACTCATTTGACAGGCCTGTATAATATTCCCAACATTCTGGCTGCGCTGGCTGTTGCAGAATACTTTGGAGTGGAACGGGAACAGGCTGCGGCAGCTGTTGCCGGGTATGTTCCTTCCAACAACCGTTCTCAATGGGTGCGTACGTCTAAAAATGTACTGATTGCAGATGCGTACAATGCCAATCCCGTTAGTATGAAATTGGCTCTGGAAAATCTGGTTTCTATTCCCGGCTACAGTAAATGTGCTGTTTTGGGAGATATGCTTGAGCTGGGAACTTTTGCAGAACAGGCGCATACGGACATGGTGCGCAGGGTAGAAACACTGGAATTGGAATCTGTTTTTTGGGTTGGACCGCTTTTTACCCGGGCTGTTGAGAAGGAAAAAGCTAAAGGAATCTGCTTTTCCAATACAGAAGAACTGATTGAGTACCTTACAGGCTATCCGCTTTCAGGGAAGATAATTCTGGTTAAAGGATCCAACGGAATAGGCCTGTCCAGGCTTATCGCATCCGGAGTTTGCTGAAAGTTATTTTTTTGAACGATAAGAAAAAGCGTAGGATAATACTGCCGCGGTACATGACGCCCGACAAATCCGGCGTGGGCAATCCTTTGTTTCTTTTCATAGAACCCAAAAGCTTCCAGAAATGCCAGTGGGCTTTATAGACCGCTCCGGCAAAATTCCATTTGCCTTGGAACAAATAAGCTATGGCAGACATATGATCCAACAGGATCCGGACAACCATCACAGGGAAAAGTGCTACAGCACTCAGGTTCTTATACAGCATGAGCAGGTTGTTCCTATAATTCAGGTACAGTTTGTGGGGTGAATCGTTGGGAAGTGTGCCGCCCCCCACATGAAGGATTTCTGAACAGGGAACAACGGCTGCTTCATAACCAGCCCACCGGGCGCGCCAACAGAAATCAATTTCTTCCATATGGGCAAAAAAGTGGTTATCAAGTCCTTGTAACTTGTGAAATAAGGCTGAGCGTACTACCATACATGTTCCGCTGGCCCAAAATACAGGAACGGGTTGGTTGTACTGTCCTTTGTCTTCCTCTATATGGGTGAGAATCCGGCCTCGGCAAAAGGGAAAACCAAGGCGGTCAATATAACCGCCGCAGGCGCCGGCGTATTCAAACCGGTGGGGGTCTGCCCAGGATAAGATTTTAGGCATGCAAATACCGCAACCGGGGTTCTTATCCAGGTGCTCAATAAGAGGAGGCAACCAGCCGGGTGTTACTTCCACATCTGAATTGAGGAGGATATAATATGTGGCATCTGTTTGTTCCAGGGCCTTGTTGTATCCGCCTGTATAGCCATAGTTTTTGTCAAATACAATCAGGGGAAGTTCCGGGTGCGTTTCTTTGAGCCAGGGAACGGAGCCGTCTGTAGAGCCGTTGTCTGCTATGAAGACCTGAGCCCAGGGTTGCGGCGTACGTTCCAGTAATACATGCAGGAAACGCTCCAAGAAGTGTTTGCCGTTCCAGTTAAGTATTACAATGGCGGTTTTCAGTTCCATTACGCAAATGTACGTGATTTTCCGGAGTTGGAAAATCGGGACAATAAGACGCCGGTAATGATGAATATAAGACCGATAATTGTAGACGGAAAAATGGGTTCACCCAGTACATAGTGAATAAGCAGAAGGGAGAGAAAGGGGAAAATATAAATGAGGGAACTGACGGCAGCTATGTTTTTTGCCAATGTAAGGGCTTTGAGCCAGATGACAAACGGAACAGCCATTTCAAATATTCCAATATATAGGGCAGAGAGGATGCTGCGCAGGGAGTACTTCTCAAAACAGCTTGCTGTAGTAGTCAACCCGGAGGAGGATAAAAGACCGTGTTTTTGCAGCAAAAAACGAATGGTCAGAAATAAAACGATGTAAATCCAGGCAAATATAAAATTCATAAGTAAGCCAACGGGACCGGATACTTTGTTTTTCATGTTGAGCAGGAAATATATGGCCCATAGAAAAGCACTTCCCAAGGCCAGTGCCACACCCCAGGGATTTTTGATGTGCAGTTCTCCCCTAAACAAAGATCCGGGGTCTCCCTGAAGGGCAATAAATAAGGCGCCTGAAAAGCTGATAATCATGGATAAGATACCTGCCCAGCCAATTTTTTGACCTAAAATGGGAATGGACAGGAGTACCAGAAGCAGGGGCCATACCATGTTGAGTGCCTGGGCTACCTGAGCGGGCAACAAACTATAGGCTTTGAACAAAATCAGGTAATACAGAAAAGGATTGATAAACCCCAGAAAAGCGGCCCGGTACCAGGCATTGCGTGGAATGGAAGAAAAAAGATTGCCACGTTTTCCTGAAGCAAAAAGTATCAGGAACAACGTGGCGATCGCAGATGATGTAGCAATGAACAATAAAGTGGCAGGGGTAAAATCCGTAAGCGCCCATTTAAAGGCTGTAGCAACAGTTGACCAACAGATAATGGCTCCTGCTGCGTAGAGGCCGGATGCTTTACGGAATGCTCCTGTTACTTTGCCACTTTTTCCAGCCATTTAACCATTGACAACATGGTAATCATAGAGATGAGGCAGACTATTACAAATACAGACCA
>Ga0116183_1006976_pt1 | contig 10232 bp, 4 predicted proteins | sample AD_UKC078_MetaG_FD_89753 | JGI IMG/M metagenome (GOLD analysis project Ga0116183, IMG submission 89753) | Active sludge microbial communities of municipal wastewater-treating anaerobic digesters from USA - AD_UKC078_MetaG | ecosystem: Engineered > Bioreactor > Anaerobic > Digestate | place: USA...
ATAAGCGTGAAGGTCTGTGCGTCATACCCGGGGAGATCCGGCAGTCTGCCGATTTGTGCTACCACGGTCGAGAGGTCGTGGGATGGACTGCCGGAAGTCAGCAGAGGCCATAGTAGGCGCCAATCTGGGCTGAAGGGCCGAACATTGAAAGCCGCAAGTAGGCTATGGGATCACACGGACAGTCAATGAAGACAGAAGCACCACAGCAAGTGGGGACCAACAAGGAGAGACTGGCGCGGAACGCCGGTATGGCCTTGTCTGGTGTCGAGACTGACGTGACGACTCAGGGGCGGACGAAAGCGGAGTTTGCGCAGGGAAGCAGGTTGATGGAAGTCGTGTGCGAACGGGACAACCTGAAACTTGCCTATCAGCGGGTGATGGAGAACAAAGGTGCCGCCGGAGTAGATGGTATCGGTGTCACCGCGTTCAAAGATCACCTCAAGCAACACTGGCCGACGATCAAGGCCAAGATACTGGCGGGGACATACATTCCCCACCCCATTCGCCGGGTGGACATACCCAAACCGCAAGGGGGTATCAGGACACTCGGGATACCGACGCTGACGGATCGATTGATCCAGCAGGCGTTGCATCAGGTGCTATCGCCGATTTTCGAGGCGGACTTCTCCGAGTCGAGCTATGGTTTTCGACGGGGGAGGAACGCCCATCAGGCGGTCAAGGCAGCAAGGCACTATGTTGCCGAAGGCCGCAGATTTGTGGTGGATATGGACTTGGAGAAGTTCTTCGACCGCGTCAACCACGACATTCTGATGGAAAAGCTATCGAAGAAGATCGGAGATGGTCGGGTTATGAGACTCATCCGCCGGTATTTGGAAGCGGGCATGATGGCAGAGGGGGTTGTTTCCCCGAGGACGGAAGGGACGCCGCAGGGCGGGCCGCTCAGTCCACTGCTGTCGAACATCCTGCTTTCGGAGCTGGATCGGGAACTGGAGCGCCGGGGCCATGCCTTTTGCCGTTATGCCGATGACTGCAATATTTATGTCAGAAGCCAACGGGCAGGACAGCGGGTCATGGCGAGCATCACCCGGTTCCTGTCGGACACGCTCAAGCTTACGGTCAATGTGGCCAAGAGCGCGGTAGCGCGTCCGTGGAAGAGGAAGTTCCTCGGGTATAGCCTGACGTGGCACAAGACCCCGAGACTGCGGATTGCAGCAACCAGCCTCAAAAGGATGGAAGACAATATCCGTAAAGTGCTTAAAGGGGCGAGGGGACGCAACTTGAATACAACCATATCCGAACTCAACCCGATTCTTCGTGGCTGGATGGCGTATTTTAAGCTGACCCAGACCAAGAAGGTTCTGGAAGAATTGGATGGATGGATCAGGCACAAACTGCGCTGTATTTTGTGGCGACAGTGGAAACGTCCGTACACGCGTGCCAAGAACCTGATGAAGGCGGGATTGAAGGAAGAGCGGGCTTTTTGCTCGGCCTTCAACCAGCGGGGGCCGTGGTGGAACAGTGGCGCAAGCCACATGAACCAGGCCTTCCCGAAATCTTTCTTTGATCGTTTAGGGTTGGTGTCGCTGCAAGATACGATGCGACGACTCCAGAGTGTTCAATGAACCGCCGGATGCGGAACCGCACGTCCGGTGGTGTGGGAGGACGGCGGGGGTGACCCCGCCTCCTACCTAATGCCGGATTTGTTCCGGGGAGTCGGTTTGCCTGAGGACGTACATACCGGGCAGATAAATAAATACTTTTGTGCCCCGGGTCTCTTTTGATTCGACAGTGATAAACCCGTCATGGTTTTTGATCACGCCATAGGCGGCTGCCATGCCCAGGCCGCGGCCATATATTTTTGTTGTAAAAAACGGCTCGAAGATACGCTGCAGGACTTCCTCGTTCATGCCGGCGCCGTCATCTTCTATGCAAACAAAAATATATTCACCCGGTCGGGCCGGCCATTGCGGTGCTATGTCCCTATCTTCTATCAACCTGTGGCCGGTTTCGATCAGGACTGTGCCGCCGTTGCCGATAGCCTCGAAGGCATTGGCCACAACAGCTTCGACAACCATTTTGATTTGAGTGGTATCGCCAAAGGTGAGGGGTATGTCCTCTCCCAGCCGCGTAACAACCTGTTTGCCGGAATCCCTGAGTATGGCTTTGGAATTTACGATGCTGTTTACCAGCACATTGATGGAAAAATCCTGTGGCTGGTATTTGCCGCCGCGCGCATAGGCGATAAGCTGTTCGGTAAGGCGCCCCATCCTTTCGGCGGATGTCTTCAAAGAAGTGAGGATTTTCCGATTCTGGGGGCTGCCCTGGGTGATCATCTCCAGCAGGTCGAGGTTGCCGAAAATAATGGTGAGCGCGTTGTTGAACTGATGCGCGATTCCTCCGGCCAGCGTAGCAACGGCCTGGAATTGCCTGGCGCCCTGCATCTGCTGCTCCATGCGCTTCTTTTCTTCTTCCAGCTCGATGCGCTCCGTCAGATCATAGATGGAGCTGAAAACTTTTGCCCAGGATTGCTCATAGCCGGCCGGTATGGAGCTGCTGATCAGCAGATGCCGTTTTTTCCCCTTAAGTGTATATGCCACAATCTCCGTATCGAAGCTGCCCGACCGATATAGTGACGCTATGCGCCTGGCAAGAAAGCCTGATTTGTCCAGCGCGAACTGGCGGGGTAGTTTTTCCAGTAAATCGGCCTGCGTGTCTGCTTCCATAAGTTTTAGCGCCGCCCGATTGACGGAATTCACCTTCAGCAGCGGCGTGTATTGTGAAATGACCCCGGGATGGGCGTTGAAGTAGGAATCAAGATTACTGCGCGCTTCGTCCGGCAGACCGTCGAGCAGTTTCTTGAATTCCGGCCAGCTTTCGTCCCACAAAGCCACGGCCGATTCTTCAAAAAGAGCGCGGTAGTGCAGCTCGCTTTCGGCCAGCGCCTTTTGAGCTTCCCTGCGGCGCTCCATTTCCTGGGTCAGTTCAATATTCGTCTCACGCTCCCTTTGCTCGGCGAGACGGTATTCATTTTTTGATACGGCGAGTTCGTCCTGAATTTTGACTCTGGTTTTTTCATAAATGCTCGTATGCAGCAGCGCCGAGATAAGGACAATGACTGTGTTGAGGCGCAGCAGTATGACGGCTCTGCCTTCGAGGGGGGGTACGTCATTGATCAGGAAAAATGTGACAGCTAAAACACAAAAAAGAAAAGACGTTACCAGACCGGTTTTTCGACCGAAAAACATGACGGCAATCATGGGAAACAAAAAGCACCACGGCAGGACGATATAGTAAATGGCCGCATCCCACAAACCGACAAGGAGATTGGTCGCCAGCAGGGTAAAACCGATGCCGGCGGTGATTCTTTTATTGAGGGTGACGGCCGGGATGGTTTTCAGCCGCCGGTTGATGGTGATACCGGCAAAAATGTCAACCAGCCATATGATGAAAAGGGCAAAATGGAAATATTTCTGCAAATAAAAATACAGGCAGGCAAAAAAGACGATAGAGGGAAGCGCAGATGCCAAAACAATGTTGTTTTGGCGTTTGTGATATTCAATTTCAGCAGCGATTACATCCATCGGTCTGCCGGTGGTCTTTGCGTCTGCCCGCATGCCGTTTCCTGTTTGAAAAAGATTTGTTGGTAGTCGCGGCCTGAAAAATTACAGTAACACCGGGCGAAGTGAGGTGGTCGATTTTTAGGTTGTCAAGCCGCTTATATTGGAAGTGTAACACAAAAAATAATACATTAAAAGTCTATTTACGCCCGATTCCTGAAAGCGAGAATGCGGTTTTTTTACAGTCTGCTTTTTGGAGGGAGAGGATAAATTTTGATTAATGTGACCGCAATAAAAAGCGGCCGGATTGACCGGCCGCCTCATGAACTGCGTGAGCAAATTTGCCCGAAACCTGGATATTAACGGCCTTTGAAATTCGGAGGCCTTTTTTCCAGGAAGGCCTTGGCCCCTTCTTTAAAGTCTTCAGTAAACAGCAGAGCTTTACTGGCGCTGTATTCTACCTTCATGACCCCTTCGAAAACAGTGGTTTCCATACCCTCACGTACGGCTTTCATGATTTCACGCTGAGCCACAGGTGCGCCCGCGGCGAGTTTTTTCGCCAGTTTTTTCGCCGTTTCCAGAACCTCAGCCTGAGGAACGACCTTGTTGAGCAGCCCCAGCGCATAGGCTTCCTTCGAGGAAATGAAATCACCGGTCAGCATCAATTCCAGAGCCTTGGTTTTGCCGATAAAGCGTGGCAGTCTCTGCGTGCCGCCCCAGCCCGGGTTGAGGCCGAGTTTGACCTCGGGAAGTCCCAGTGTCGCTTCTTCCGCCATGATTCTCAGATGGCAGCAGCAGGCAAGTTCCAGACCGCCGCCGTAGGCCCCGCCCTGGATTGCCGCGATAATGACTTTAGGATAATTCTCAATTTTAAAATAGATTTCATTGCCGTTGTATTTCGGTATGTTTCCCGCCTGAAGGCCGGCAAATTCGGTGATGTCAGCGCCGGCGGAAAACAGCTTGTTGCCGCTGCCGGTAATGATAATTGCACGTACGGAGTCGTCCTTTTCACATTTGGTCAGAAGATCTTCGAGATCTCTTAAAACACCCTGACCCATGGAATTTGCCGGCGGGTGATTGATGGCCGCCACTACGACCATGCCGTCTTGCTCCACATTCAGTTTTTCATACTCAAAAGCCATTTCGATTCCTCCTTGGTAGTTAAATTAGGTCGCAATATTTCTTTACTGTAAAACTGGGATAAAGCGGGCGGAGTATAGAAAGATAGTCCAGTCATGTCAAGCACAAACAATATCAAAAACCCGGCTCCGGGGCCGGGTTTTTGCTCGTTTCGCTGCAGTTTGTTTCCTCTTCGACGCTGCTTCAGATAAGCTCGCTCAATATTTTTTTCATCTCTTCCAGACGGAAAGGCTTTCCTAAAACCCCTTTAAAGCCGGAATCAAGATAATCCCGCTCCCCCAGGCGTCCGTCGTCGGACAGGATGGCAACAGCTTTGACCTCCGGATCGATGTTTTTGAGCCTGGCGAGCGTCTCCCTTCCACCCAGGCCCTGTTTTACGGACAGCTCCATCAGGACGGCGTTGAATGCGTCTCCTTCTTCCAGGGCTTCCTGATAGATTTGCACGGCTGTAGCGCCTTCGCTGACGCTTGTGGTGTCGAAGCCCAGTTTTTTAATACAGGCTTCCAGTATTTTCCTGATTTCTTCATGATCATCCATAACCAGGATCCTTTTGGGGTGGATGGGGGAGGGGGCGACAGGCGGCTGGTCTTCCACCACAGCACCGGGCACAGCGGGAAGATACACAATAAACGTCGCTCCCCGCCCTTCCCCGGAATTCACCGTAATATACCCGCCGTGCTTTTTAAAAACCGCATGACAAATGGCCAGGCCCAGTCCCCTGTTGTTTCCTGTCTTTGCGTTGGAAAAATAAGGATCGAATATCTTATTGATGTGGTCGGCCGCTATGCCTGCGCCTGTGTCTTCAAAATTGATTTTCAGGTAAGGCCCTTCGGCAAGAGGTACTGCAGCATCGTGTGTAATCTCGATATTTTCAGCCCGGATGATCAAGGTGCCGCCTTCCGGCATGGCTTCCAGCGCGTTATCGACGAGATGAGCGAAGCACTGCTTGATTTTTTCCGGATCGGCTTCGGCCGGCCAGAGATCATCCGGAAGATCGAGGATCAATTCTATCTCGGATGTGCCAGAGCGGCTTTTTGCCGCTTCCGACAGTATATTTCCGATCCACCGGGGTTTGTGCACGGTTTCTTCGGCTCCTGAAAGTGAAATGAGCCGGCCAGTAAGTTCTCTTGTTTTTTCCACCGCGTCTTGCGCGCCCAGCAGACTTTGCCCGGCGTCATCGCCTTCGGGCAGGGCAAAAAGAGCCATATCGATATTTCCCTGCACCACGGTCATCAGGTTATTGAATTCACGGGCGATATTTTCGGCAAGAATTTCCAGCGCCTGTATGCCTGTGTCGGTTTTCTGCTGCGCCGGCGCGCCCTGTCCAGTCAGGCCGCGCCCGGTGATGTCGTAGAGTGTTGCGTAAAGCAGGGTTTTTCCGCCTGATTGCGCAGGGGCTCCGAACAGCTCGACATCCCGCACAGAGCCATCCGCCAGTTTATATTTTAAAGCAACATGCCCGCTTTGTCCGGTAAGGACCGCATTTATCTGTCTGACTGTTTCGCGCGACGAAAGGCCTGTGAAGTCCGATAGTTTTTTGCCGGAAAGCTCTTGTCGGCTCAGGCCGCTGAAGTCGGCCGCCGCGTCGTTTGCTTCAATGACCGTCGCGCCGGACGGATCGATGAGCAACACAGGCATATTATTGTTTTCAAACAAATCCCGGTAGCGCGCCTCGCTTTGCGTGAGGCTCTCGAGTGCGGCACTCAGGCGGAGGTTGTCTTCAATGTTTTGGGCGGCCCTTTTGCGCTCGGTAACGTCCATCGCAAAAACCGCCACCTGGACTGCTTTACCTTCCGGATTGTTGACGGGATAAAGAAAGTTCAAAAATATCCTGTTGTTTAGTTCATCCTCGTACTGTGCCGGCCGGCCGGTTTGTAAAACTGTCGCTGCATGTTTTTTATATTTTTCGACTGCCTGCTTGGGCAGTAAATCAAAAATGCTCTGCCCGGCCTGCAATGAAGGAATATCCGTGCCCAGGCGTGCAGCGGCCGCCTCATTGGCCAGATGGGGGCGTCCATCTTCGTTGACCAGAAGAATTGCTTCCGTGGTGGCGTCGGCCAGGGCCCGCAGACGGTTTTCAGCAAGCCCGCCTGCACAGTTTCCTTTCGCCAGGTCGGCTTCGGCCTGTTTGAGCCTGCTTTCGCTGAGTTTTAATTTGTCCGTCGCCGCGCCCAGCTGGTTTTCGCGTTCATGCAACCTGTCTTGCTCCTGGGAAAGTTGACTTTCAAGTTGCCGGATTTTTTTTTCAGCTTCGGAAAGCATGTTCCGGTTTTCGCGCAATTTATTTTCGCTTTGTTTGAGATTGATTTCACCCTTGGTTAACCTGCTTTCGCTTGCGTCGAGCAGATTCCGGTTTTCACTGAGCCTGGTTTGTGTTTCGCGAAGCCGACCTTCAAGTTGTGTGGATTTCTTCTGTGCTTCGGCAAGGAGCCTCTGATTGTCAAGCAGCCGGTTTTCGGTCTGCTTGAGCTTGTCTTCAAATTGTCTGGATATATTTTCCGCCTCTTCGAGCAGATTTTGAATCTCGCCCATTTCGATGTCCGTTTTACGCAGCCTGCTTTCCAGACGATTTGATTCGCTTTTGGCTTCCTCAAGCAACCTTGAGCTTTCAGCCAGTGCGATATCGGAATTATTTCGGTCAGTGATATCGAGGCCGAAAACGGCAACGGCGGAAACCTTTCCGTCCTCTCCGATTGCCGGGTAAATCGAGGATGAAATAATTCTGTCGGGCAGCTCCTGTTGAAAATGCACCGGCTTGGCGCTTTTATGAACCTCCCGGATATGTTCGCGCAGCCTGGCTGCCGCTTCCGGTTTCAGATATTTTTCGACATCGCCTTCCGCGAGCAGTGCTTCGAGCCGTGTGCCCAGATACTGTGCGGTTTTTTCATTGGCGAACAGGACACGGCCTTCGCCGTCCATCAGAAAAATACTTTCCGTGGCGGCGTTGAGCAGGGCCTTGAGCCGGCTTTCGCTCTGCCGGAGCTTCGCTTCCTCGGAGATGAGATTTTCCTGGGTTTGCTTCAACTCTGTGATATCGCGGCTTACACCCAGAATTTCGACAATTTTTTTGTCCTCGTCGCGAAGGGGGGTGATTCTGGTTTCCGTCCAGACGGTCGAGCCGTCTTTGCACTGAAACTCCAGAGGAAGGATCAGCGAGCGGTTATAAAATACTTTGCCCGGCGTTTCCTGAGCCATCTCCTCCGCCCACACCTCGTTGAATTTCTTCAGCGACGCTTCGGTCAGTGCGTCGTCGAGGTTCTGCTCGAGAGCCTCCTGTGCCGGATACCCACGCAAAAGAGAGACGGAGGGACTGACATAAGTCATCTGCAGGTCCGGATTCATGGTCCAGACGACATCGCCCATGTTTTCTGCGATCAGGCGGTAGAATTTTGTGCCTTCAGGGGAAGCGGGCTGCTCGTTTCTGGTTTCGGTGATGTCGCGGTTGCTCGACAGGACTCCCGCGTACCTACCTTCAATATCATAGACAGGCTGGCAGACATGACTGATCCAGCGGGTTTTCCGGTCTTTGCGGGTGATGCGGAACTCCTCTTCGGCATGCGCTTTTGATTTATGCACAAAGCGCAGATGTTCATCGAAGGCTTCCCGGTCATCGGGATGGATGATTTTAAAAAGAAGCTTCGTGTCTTTTTTGAACTCCTCCGGTTCGTAACCCGTCAGACGCCGGCCGGCAGGTGAGATATAGACGAGGCGGTCGTCGGGATCGAGCCACAGCAGCCAGTCGGGGTTATTGTCGGCCAACGCCGTGTAGAGCTTCTGGTTTTCACGAAGCTCTTCGATCGTGCGCAGATTTTCGGCCTTCATTTGATCGGCATTCACCAGCTGACGGCGAATGGTTTTTATTTCTTCCTGATATTGTCGAACACTCTTTTCAGCCATGATCTTTACTCCCGGTTTTCATATGACACAAAATTAATTGCCATTGTGCGCGTATTCACATATATTTCGGCAGTTATTGCAATTAAGTTTAACTCGCCTTGTGCCGGCTGTCACAATCTTATCGCAAGTATGCCAAAGCCGGGAATCACTAAACGATAAAGATTGCATGCAAACTGTTTCCCGTGTAGTATGCCGCGCAGACAATGGGTCGGGGCTAAGGTAAAAAACATGAGCAACGCCATCGTAATCAACGGTTTTGATTATCGTGACAAGATTATCACGACACAAGAGCTTCTGAAAAAAATAAAGCCGGGGCAGAAGATATTTGTCTCGAGTGCAGTGGCCGTTCCCGGTAAAACCCTGTCGGCGATCACAACTTCCGACGCGCGTAACATCCGCGACCTGGAAATCATTCAGCTAATCACGCTGGGCCAGTATCTGTCTTCACGCGACGACAACCGTCAGTACCGCCTCAAGACATTCAATATCGGCGAAAGCATCAGCAAGGAAATCTCGGAAGGCAGGGTCGATTTCATTCCCGCCAACCTGATGGAGCTGCCCTATATTTTTTTAAGCGGGGCGGTGGCGGTGGACGTGGCCGTTATACAAGTCTCACCGCCTGGAGAAAACGGTTTTGTCTCTTTGGGGCTGGCCATAGATGTCGCCAATATTGTGATTAAGCAGGCCTCGCTGGTCGTGGCGGAGATCAATCCCAACATGCCGGTGACGCTGGGCGAGACATTTGTGCATCTGAGCAGTTTTCATTATGTCGTGGAAAGCGACCTGCCGCTCATCGAACGGGAAACAAAGCCGTATGACGCGACAATCGACCGGATAGGCTGGAATATTTCCAACCTGATCGAGGATGGCTCGACCGTTGTGCTGCACCTGGGAAGAGTTTTCAATGCCCTGGCCGATCATCTCAAGAGTAAAAAGAACCTGGGCATTCTGACCCACGTTATTTCCGACTGGGCTATTGATCTGATAAAGTCCGGCGCTATTTCTCTGTATCGCAACCGCTACAACGGGGGGCTCATCACCGCCAGTTACTGCTACGGAAGCCGCGCTCTTTATGACTATGTCAGCCGCAACCCGATTTTTGAGTTTTACCCGATCGCCAGGTTGAGCAACCCCTTTGTCGTCCGACGGATTCAAAGCCTGATCGGTATCATGAACGTCAAAAAAATCGATATTTCCGGCGAGTCGGTCATTTTTCACTCCGGCGACAACCTGCTGACCGGCTATGAAAGCAAGCTTAATTTCGCGGTGGCCGCCACCATTTCCAAAAGAGGCAAGGCCATTGTCGCGCTCAACTCGGTCGATCAGGAAGGTAAAAGCAACATCGTTATTCGTCTCGACGGCAAAAATGACAACCCGCACAGCACACTCGGGGTCGTCAAATATATTGTGACTGAATACGGAGTCGCCAATCTTTTCGGCAAGTCCATCCGCGAGCGGGCGCTGGCTATGATTGAGATCGCCCATCCGAATCATCGTGAGGACCTGCTGGCGCAGGCCAAAGCCCTCAACTACGTTTATGCTGATCAGATTTATCTGACCGAGCATGCGGCAAATTACCCTTCGGAGCTGGAGACGCGCAAATCCCTCAAAGACGGCCTTGAAATCAAGATTCGCCCGATCAAGCCCTCCGATGAGGATATGATGCGCCGCCTGTTC
>Ga0116183_1006981_pt1 | contig 10230 bp, 8 predicted proteins | sample AD_UKC078_MetaG_FD_89753 | JGI IMG/M metagenome (GOLD analysis project Ga0116183, IMG submission 89753) | Active sludge microbial communities of municipal wastewater-treating anaerobic digesters from USA - AD_UKC078_MetaG | ecosystem: Engineered > Bioreactor > Anaerobic > Digestate | place: USA...
CAAATGGGAGGTAAGAAAGGGGCTCAATCAAACAAATATTTTCTGCGCCACTTGTACGCAGAATACTTTCCACCGGTTTTCTAACATTCGGATTGAGGTGTACCGGATAAATGAAGTCTATTTCAGGAAACTTATGCGCCAACTCCGCAATGGCTTTGCAAATGTTTTCAAAACCGATGCCAAAGTTTTCACGCCGATGTCCGGTGACCAGCACCATCTTCCTGCCACCTAAATAATCAAGCGAGTTTTCGGGCAATCCGGGAATTTCTGGGGGCGCCGCTTCAATTTTGTCGATTGCGATAAACAATGCGTCAATCACCGTGTTCCCCGTCACGTAAATTTGTGACTCCGGCACATGCTCGCGCAGCAGATTCTGCCGATTGGTTTCCGTCGGCGCAAAGTGCCATCGTGCAAGACGCGAGGTCAACACACGATTGGCCTCCTCTGGCCAAGGAGAATCGAGATTCCCCGTACGCAACCCGGCCTCAACATGCGCGATCGGAATTTTATGATAAAAAGCCGCAAGCGCCGCAGAAAAGACAGTCGTCGTATCCCCCTGAACAATAACCGCATCGGACTTTTCTGTGGCGAGATACCCGTCAATCGCTTCGAGTGCCCGGGATGTCAGGCCGCTAAGTGATTGATTCGGTCGCATTAAATTCAGATCCACGTCGGGCACAATACCAAAAACATCCAAAACCTGATCAAGCATCTGACGATGCTGGGCGGTCACACAAACATGGCAAGCGATGCCACACCTTTTCTTTAACTCCAAAATCACTGGGGCTAATTTTATCGCTTCTGGACGCGTACCGAATATAACAGAGATTTTCTTCATTGACTTACAGCGAACCTTGAATTTCAAACATGATCTCTCTGGGATGAGTATATGCCCAAATTTTGCCTCGAATTATGAATCTGAAAATGTTTTTCACCCATACATGGTACAACACACCCCACCAGTTTTTTTGTCCTAGTCCTTTGGATGCAAAAATTTCTCTTCTCAAGCAGAGCAACTCCGAAAAGCTGTCCTCATCGTAAGTATTGACGTGTTCGTTTTGCTCTTGAGATTGTATGGTTTCCTTGTAAGGAACCGTAATGAAGAGTCGCCTACATTTGGTGCCTAACTTCCTGGCCACATCAACATCATTTGTAAGATGTTCAAATACATTTGAAGAAATAATCACATCTACGGGGGACACATTGTCGACATTTCCATGGATAAAACTCGCATAGTGGGAATAGTTTTGCCTACACTTTTCAATCGCTTCCTTCGAATGGTCAAGCCCTATGAGCCTGGCCTGTGGAAAAAACTTCTTATATACAGGCATTGCATCGCCGAGACCGCACCCGAAATCTAAAATTGTCCCAGAAAACGATTTGGGCAAACCTAGTCGCACAACTTGTTCTCGTGCAAAATCGGCCGTCTGCTTTCGTCCTTTTTTATCTTCCCAATCACCCGAAGAAAAACGATTGTCCCAATATTCAGATGTATTGATGTTTTTCAATTATTGTATTTCCCTTGATAGGCAACAAAGAGTAATACCCACACAGAATGCACTAAATATGCGATGAGTCTAGCGCCGGCCAGTCCTTCGGCCCCCCATCGGACCATCAACCAAGCAGAAACCAGCATACACGCGCCCCATCCCGTATTCATTGCAAATGCGGTCCACATTCTTCCGCAGGCCGCTAAATACTGCCCGACAGGGATCATAACCGCAAGAAGAGCGGCTGTTATCACAGAAAGACACAAAACCCGGTATCCTGAAACGAATGAAGCCCCATATGCCCCCATAATCCACGGACCACAAATACAGACAAGCAACGCAACAGGGATCACAATCAAAGCGGTTACCCCCATCATCCCCTTCATGACACGCAATCCTCCCCGTATATCCCCACTTCCGTGTCGTTCCGACATCACTGGTAGGACAGCAGTCCCAATTAATGCGGGAAGAAACTGGATCACACTTTGCCATTGATTAGCCGCGTTGTAAATACCTAACTGGGCATAGCCAGCGGGCTGATTGGCCAACAACGCATTACATCCCCAAACGACGGGGCCAGTGGACACCCCACTCAAAAAGGTTGGAAGACTATATTGGATGAGTACACGCCATTCAGATGTCGCCTCGCGCCAATTCAACGTAATATTAAACCGTTTCCACTCCCGTGCGACCATCCAGCGCGTTACAACTACGGTCACCACCATAGACAACGCCAACGCAACAACAGTTCCGGGAACCTTCCAGAACCATGCACCGACCAACACCAATACGGTCTGCGTAAAGGTACAAACAATATTGATGGCCGATGAAGCACGAAATGCTTCACATCCTGCCAACGAACAACTCTGCACACTGTTCACAACTCCCAACGCGACCGTGACTGCACTGATCTGAAGCATAGGGGCTAAGTGTGGAGCGGCTAAAGTTCGCGTTGCCAACCAAGGCGCAAAAATAACGAACACACTACCATACAATGTGGCACTCAAAACCGTCACGCCTGTTGACAACGCCAGAATCCGCCCTGCCCGCGCAGGATCCTTATCCCTCAGTTCGGCAACATATTTGACGACCGTTGTTCCAATTCCCAAACCAGCCATCCCACTAATCATCGCCGTTGTACTGTTGATGATCCCATATTCGCCGAATCCTTCTTTCCCGAGGATGCGTGCCAAGAAAAAGGATGCAACAACCGTGAACGCCCGGGTCGCAACACCAGCCACGCCCCCCCAGAAAGCCCCGCTGGCTAACCGGCGTCGAGTCGGCGACGCAATTAACGGCAAGACGTAATCCCGAAAAAGCGGGAATCGTTCAAAATAAGCAACTAACGACATGAATCATTTTCACCGGATGTGCCGGATCAGTAGTCTAACTGACTCTGCATCGGAACGGCGTAGCAAGTGCGTTGCCTGTAAGCGCGTCAATTCGTTTGAAAACCAAATATGCGCCGTAGAGAGAGCCCTTCGGCAGCAAATCCTTGCTCGTCGAAATCAACGCGAAACCATGGTTACTAAAGTTTTCTATTGTACTAGGCGTCTTTTGCTTTTCTTCAATTATCACATAGTCACAAGTTAAAAGACGGTCTCTAAAAGGTTCTTTTAAAAAAACGTCGTCCGAAAAAACTCTGGCGCCACCATGACCCCAAAAAGAAAACATACGCCAACCAAGACTACGACCAATTATGTAAAGTTGATCTGTGAACAGGAACACAGCATGCGGCCCTTTCCCAATCGTCTGTGTCATCATTTCGAGAGGGGGCGCCATCGAGCGTTTTTCCTTTTGTAGGATTGACCCTAAATTCCTTGCCCCAACCGTCAAAGCACTGGTATAAAGAAGCGCAAAGCCCAGAACAACAGTGATTAATTGCCGCGCTTTACGGCCTAACTTGTGATAAAGCACAGAAAGCCCGGTTGCGGCAAAACACACGGCATAAGGCAGTAGATAAACAAGCCGATGGATGTACACCATTTGCAGGCTGAAAACAAAAACCGTCATCAAAAAGGCAAGCAGAATGTATTTACTGCATTTTTTTAGATCAACGACTATTGATGAAGCAATCCCCCAGATTGTGATCCATGGAACAAAAGTTTTAAGAATAGCCGACCAATTGGGCAGTAATTTATCGCTCAGGTTTTTTTGGAACCCAGTCCCAGATGACATGCCGCTAAATGAGCGAACCAGCGTTTCCGTGACCGTCGGATAAAAAAGCAGGGTTAAAATACCGATAACTAGGGTCGCACAAAATAGTCCAGCTAGCGCTCTTATGAGATAGTTCCGCCATGGCCATTTTTCATCAGTGGCGATAGTCAACACCTCCGCCACAACCAGTAACCCAAAAATAATTGCTGTTTGCCATGTTAATAAAGCGGCAGCAGTTAATCCACCGGCAAGCGCATACTTACAATGAAGAGATTTAACCCTTCCGCGCTCCGCACTCCGAATACAAACCAGCGCCCATACAGTCAGCGCGATTGCCATAACATCGACTCTCGCGCCGCGCACACTCTGAATCATTCTGGGGTCAAACAGCACCAGCAAGCTACACAAAAAAGCAACCCAAGCACAATGTTTTCTCAACAGCAACCATTTCAACATACCCAAGCATAACAAGGCATGGCAAATTAAGGCCCATAGGCGATGCCCGCGTAGCTTTGGGGGCAACACCTTAAAGGCAACTTCCATTGACGCGGGTCCAAGCCAAAATATAGATGGTTTTCTTATTTGATTATCTTGAGTTAGCGTGATCGACCAAGTTGTTGACCGATCTAGAAAGACACGCCCAGCTTCAAGGATATAGCCCTCATCTTGCCAGCATATTGGCGACAAAGACAACGAACTGAGATGCGCGACACAAACTACCAATGTAATCACCGCAAACGTACGAACAGGGTGATTGTTGATACAATGACTGATATTATACATGGCTTCCTCAATAGTTACGCACATCTGCGTAATTGGAGAGTTGGTTTACTCCATAGGACAAGCTTTTGTTGAACACTTTGAACGAGCGTTCAAGGGGACACTATACAATTACCACATTTACCGCTTTGTCCAAACGACATATCGCCCATAAACTGGCGAGCAACGCCCTGTTGAAAACAAAAACCGTGCAACCCTAGATCCCGGCAATTCACAACTACAATCAATGACACCAGCCGCAACATATCCGGCCGCAACAAGTTCGATTTCCCTTTCCGCGCTAACAGACGTTTCTCCGCCGATATACATATCATTCTCGGCAAGCATCTTTTTGCGAACCTCGGTAGCCCTGTTCAAATAAACACGTTGCTGTCTCCACCCCAGCGCCCGCCCTGCCAAGTATAATTCATAGCAGTCATTATAAATTTTAACGCCATGGCCAATCTCCCTTTCGACAACCTTCATAACACGACCATAATCCCTCGCATCCTTCGCATAGTAGTCACACAGATTGCGAAAAAGATATGTTCTTGCAAAAGAAGCCATAAGCATTATTCCCAGCAAAGAGAATATGGCAATTTTGACGCCACGTCCCTTGACATGAGCTGCAAGAAGTGCTGCACCAATAATCGCATAGGGCAAAAAGTACAGCATTCTCCATTCATAGATGCGAGTAGCGATGCTAATAGCGGCGAGAAGAGCAACGCAACCAGCAAGAAGCCGTGTTCTAGGTATCACGAAAAGCGAGCAGAGACCTAATGCATAAAATCCGGGAAAGACGAAGAAACAACGCAAAAATTCGCGCCAAAGCAAACCGTGGTGCGTTTTTGCCTGCGACGTGTTTACTTCAATGACTCGCTTAAAGATTTCAATTGTCCGATCTAAACGCGTCAAAAAAGGCAAAAACAACAGTAGCGCAACTATGGCAAATCCTACACTTGTTGCAGCAAGAAGTGCCACACGGTGATAAAGCGGCTCATGCTCGTCAGCGAAAAACTCCAACATCTCAAACAGCACAATAGGCGCGAGCATGAAAACGGTTATCCACGTGAACTGCGCAACCGCCGCAAAACCACCAGCTATCGCGAAAAGCACTAGTTTCCCTTTCGATGTCTTCGGTCTAAATTGAAGTATCGACAAGGAGACCAACACAAACGTTAAAGCGATAATGTCAACGCGGCCACCACGGACTGAAACTGGAAATTGCGGGTAGGCGCACCAAATCAGCGCGACGATCATTGCAACCCAATCATTCTCAGCCTTGCGCCGTAGATACCACCAGAGTAGAAGTGTGGACAAGAACAGGAATGTAATGGTTACGCCGCGAGATCCGAGTTCTCCGAAGGTAAGATACGCATGTTCCAGAATCCATCCGCCAACATAAAAAATTGCCCACGACTGACTATCAAGACCGGTGTCCCCGAATGACGTCATCGACCAATTCTCCGGCTTGTCAACAATGCCGCCGCGTGCCATTTCCATAATCTGCGTCTCATCCTGCCAATGCACATATGCGCTAGGCAATATTGCATATGTCGTTACAACAGCGAAAGCAAATGCCGCGATAAACAAGACTGTAGATGGTTTTATTTCCATACGTGCCATACATCCACGTCCCTTTCCACCTTATAACCCTGTTTTTCGTACAAGCGACACGCCGACGCATTGTCTTTTTGAGTAACCACTTTGCAGATCTCGACACCTCGGCTACGATAAAAGACCTCGCACTGGCTCAAAAGCTGCTGGCCTAACCCTCGGCCCCGGCACCGCTCGTCAACCGCCAACAGACCAATCTTACCGACGCCCTCAGTGACAGAGGCTGTCACCATGCCCGCCATCCTTCCAGCTTCCATGAGCGCAATCACCTTCGAGTCCACATCCTGCAACGCCTTCCGGACCCACTCGTGATAAAGTTTCTGGAAACAGGGTTTCAACAAAGGGTCGAGATAAAAGCGAGAAAGGTGTCCGCTTGCATACGCCAACCGGAGCAATTCTTCTGTCTCGCCGGTTACAGTCACTGCGGACACATCGTCCGCTCGGACTACGGGATTAACCAGCTTCGAATACGTGCGCTTGTGGTCATAGCATTTACCAGCGTGTTTTTCAAGCACAGCACGGAACATCGGCGCAGACGGGAAGGGCACAAATACGTAGGTCAGATCAGCGCCACACTTTCTCAGGCACTCCGAAAGACCGGCTCCGTCCGTAGTCGGGTCCACGACAACTTGGGCTACGCGCAGGCCGAAGAACTGCGAATCCCATTCTAATATCCGATAGCTCAAACTTGCTTTTCTCCGTTGACACACTCCGCCACGATGAACGTAGGCCGCCCCTTCACTTGATCGAATGTTTTGCCGACATAAACACCTACCAGTCCTAACGACATCAATATGATTCCACCGACAAACCATACCGATATCATGAGACTCGTGAAGCCCGAAACTATAATCATGTTGAAGATTCGGGCAAACAAACAAATTGTGGCGATCAAAAAAGACAAAAGTGAAATGCCGAAACCGAACCTGACGCACAAACGCAATGGCTTGTCGGAGAACGCAATCATGTTTTCACCTGCTAACTTCATCAGTTTGCCAAGCGTGTAAGATGAACCGCTACCCGTTCGTTCTGCATGCGTAACCGAACAGAATGCCTTCTTAAATCCGACCCATTGCACCAGCGCGGGAAAAAAACGAACACGGTCTTGCATAGACAAAACCGCAGCGACCACTTTACGATTGTAGACACCGAAGTTCGCGATCGAACAGTCAATTTTGGTGTCTGTTAAATACCCCAACAACGTGTAGAAGACTCGGGATTGCAGGCGTTTGAACAAAGAATCGTGTCGTTCCACACGTCGGGCAAACACGGAGTCGTATCCCTCCGACGCCTTTGTCAACAATGCCGGAATATCCTCAGGACGATCCTGCAGATCGCAATCCATCACCACGATCCATTCACCGGTCGCGTAGGCTAAACCTGCCGTAATCGCATAGTGTTGCCCAAAATTTCTAGACAGATTTAACCCTTTAACCCTGCCGTCGAGCGCACAAAGCTTAACGATGTCGTCCCAGCACTGATCAGGGCTTGCATCATTCACAAGAATCAATTCGAAATCAACGCCTATTGAAGAAACGCTCTGCTTAACGCGTGCGTACAATTCAGCTAAGAAGGATTTGCCCATGTAAACGGGAACAACCACCGATAGCCGAACCCGGTCATCCTGCTTCGTCGCAACATCTTGATCAGTCTTCATCGTTTGCCTACTGAGAAAACCGTCCATGTGTAGAAATCGGGCAACGACCCCGCTTAACTACCGTATAACCCTTTCAGGACGTTACGCATACTGTCCAGCGCGTAACCGAGCCCCTCGTTGGCCAGATCGGTATAGAGCGGAAGCCGCACCACCCGGTTTGCAAGATCTTCTGTTATTGGCAGATCGTCTGGTTTGTATCCCATTTGCAGGCCTTTTGTAAATGAGTGTAACGGTACATATCCTATATACGCGCTTACCTGCCTTTCCCGTAACTGACTCAGAAACATTTGACGATGTTCGCTGGTATCGAAGATCACAAAGAAGGCATGGTTATTCAACGTCACGTTGGATGGAGGATGCGGTATCCGCAAACACCCGGCCTTTTCGTACGGTGTATACAATTCGCGATACGCCCGGATCACTTTTTTGCGTAATGCAACAATCTCTTCAACATGTTCCAGTTGTGCATATAGTACTGCGGCAAGTATGTCGGAAAGAAGGAAGCTTGACCCTTTGTCAACCCACCCATACTTGCTCTTGACTCCGTCCAGTACAAGTCGGCGATCTGTGCCCTTTTCCTGTAGAAAATGTGCTCTTTCGACCCAATCGGAACGATTGACAATTAAAGCCCCCCCCTCTCCGCATCCGAGGTTTTTTGTCTCGTGAAAACTGAAAGCGGCCAATGGGACGTTGCTGCCACAGAACTTGCCATCCTGATCTTGTGAGTAAAATGATTGTGCCGCGTCGACCATCACAGTCAAATTGTGCCTGCCGGCAATATCTTTTATTTTTTTGAGATCGCAGGGGATCCCAGCATAATCAATCGGCAGAATCATCTTGGTCCTGTCTGTGATCAACTCCTCAATCCGATCAGGATCAATATTCATGGTGTCCGGCGATATCTCGCAAAACACAGGTTTGGCTCCCTGCAAAACCACTGCATTCGCAGTTGAACTGAAGGTGTAGGAAGGCATGATCACCTCGTCACCAAAATCTAATCCGGCTAACATCGCCCCCATTTCAAGAGCAGCCGTTCCCGATGGAGTCAAAAAAACCTCGCCAAAACCGCACATCTCTTTCATCAAAGCAATACACTTCATGCCCCATTCGTGGTTACCACAGTGTTTGCGCGATTCAAGCGCACGCAACATGTACTTTTGCTCATTGCCCGTCAAATAAGGTTGATTGAAAGGTATTCTCATTGTTAAAGTCCAGTATCACTGATTCGAAACGTCAAACGTTTGCTGTAAAAGTCTGGCCTGAACCAGATTTTCCTCGTACTCACCCCCATAGCTTCCGTTTGACACACTCCGGCTAAGATACGTGAGCATTTTTTCAAAATGATTATCAGGTGTCAATGATTGAACCCTTGTACCGGTTTTCAATTCAATCCTAATCTCTGGAGAGAATCCCGGCGGAGCAGTAAACGCTCGGCAAGCGGTCAGCTTGCCTTCACTTCCCCAAATCTCGTAATTGCATTGGTAAAAATTGTCGAAGCCGAAAGCCGTTTGGGACACGAGCCCGGAGTCGCTCTCCAGATAGATGGCTCCTCCGATATCAACGCCGTATTCGGCGCAGTGCTTCAGAGTCGCCGCTTTGACCTTGAAATGCTCACCCAACATGAACGTGGTCGCTTTCAGAGTATAGGCACCCGCATCGAGCAAGGCACCGCCGCCCAACTCCCGTTTGTAACGGATGTTGTCTGCGCCGTCAGAAAAGGGCGGGAAGCCGAAGGACGAGCGAAAACAACGAATTTCACCAATTATACCGGAGGCGATAAGCTTTTTGATCGTGGCATGTTGCGTATGAAACCGGAACTGAAAGTTTTCCATCAACATGCATTTCTGTTCCTTTGCCAAAGCCACCATTGTTTCGACTTCCGCCAAAGTACAACCAAGTGACTTCTCGCAGAGCACATGCTTGCCCACCGCCAGGCACTTCATGACCCACTCCGCATGTAACCCCGTAGGCAACGGCACATAGACCACATCAATCTCTTTCTTATCAAGCAGTTCATCGTACGTGCAGGCCTGACATCCGTAATCCTTGGCAACCGCTTCGGCTTTCTTTCTATCACGGCTGGCCAAAGCAACTAAATGAAAAGCCGGGTGTCGGTGCAATTCTGGGATCAAAGAACGAATTGCAATTTTGGCACATCCCATAACACCCACCCGCAAAATGCTGGTAGTACACTTGTTCATATCCGTCTTTTTACGTTCAGTGTCCATACGCAAGAAGGCTCTTTAACCAAACTTCAGTGCGGCAATCAGACTGCGCGCCTGAATGTTTAAATAATTGTTGAACCGGAGAAACTCCTTAAGCTGTCCTAACGTCAACCAACAGAAGTTCTCAGGCACCTGATCTGGAAAGTCATCCCCCGCCTCGACCACAAGATTCCGGTTCTGTTCACGGTAAAACCGGCCGCCCTCTTCCGACTGTTTTGTGTCGAAGAGAATCTGGTCGCCCGATGCATTCAAAACGTAGTTCAAAAATGGCGGTTGAACGGAACCGGCTCCCTGATAACGACCGGTCAAACATTGAACCGTTGGA
>Ga0116183_1006982_pt1 | contig 10230 bp, 9 predicted proteins | sample AD_UKC078_MetaG_FD_89753 | JGI IMG/M metagenome (GOLD analysis project Ga0116183, IMG submission 89753) | Active sludge microbial communities of municipal wastewater-treating anaerobic digesters from USA - AD_UKC078_MetaG | ecosystem: Engineered > Bioreactor > Anaerobic > Digestate | place: USA...
AATAATTCATTAATTTTATTTTCATTTGTGTCAACAGAAACAGCCCTTACATCCACTCTTTCATCGTCGTTGTCGGTGATAAATCTTGTATCTATGGACAGCCTTGCATCTGCCTGCCGGATGTTCCAGGTTCCTTCCAATTCCTTTTCCAGCTTTTCAGGAATGGCTGCTGCCGTTACAAAAATATCCGCAAAATTAGTAGCATCATAATAATCATTCAGGCTGTCCCTTAAATTTATGGCAGAATTGCTGACAGCTGTGAAAATGAAAATACCCGTAATAATTATTGACAAAACGGCAATATATTGACCCTTTGTAGTTTTAATGAGTCTAAAAAGTCTTAAATCCAGCTTTTTCATTACCATTCAATCCTTTCAGGTTCAATGGGAGCTGCATTTTCAATAATTTCCGTTATACTGCCGCTTCTCATTTTGATTACCTTGTCAGCCATTTGAGCAATTGACGCATTATGAGTAATTACTATTACAGTATTTTTATATTTTACATTAACGTCCTTTAGAACCTTTAATATTTGAATTCCTGTTTCAAAATCAAGAGAACCTGTGGGTTCGTCGCACAGTAAAATCTGGGGAGCCTTTGCCACAGCTCTTGCTATGGCAACCCTCTGCTGTTCACCGCCGCTCATTTGAGATGGAAAATGGTCGGTTCTGTCACCGAGGCCCACTGCTTCCATCACTTCGTCAATATTTACTGAACTGTCGGTTATTTCAGCTACCAGTTCCACATTTTCCTTAGCAGTGAGGGTGGCCATGAGGTTGTAAAACTGGAAAACGAATCCTATTTTGTGCCGCCTGTACATGGTAAGTTCTTTATCAGTATAGTTCGTAATCAATTCATCATTAAAGAGCACGGAGCCGCCGGAAGGTGTATCCATGCCCCCCATAATGTTAAGGAGGGTGCTTTTGCCCGAGCCGCTGGGACCTAAAATAACTACAAATTCGCCTTTTTCGACTTCAAAGCTTACATCTTCCAAAGCTTTAACCGCTATTTCGCCCATCTGATAGTACTTGCTTAGATTTTCGACCTTTAATACCTTTTGACCCATAGTTTCCCCCAAATATTAAACTGTGAACCATATTAAAACTGTATTATATCATAAGTACAAGCAGTAAAATCGGCTTGCTTTGCACCGATACAATTAATACACTGAGGCAAAGACACAGGTCTTTGCTTCATTAATTGTATTCATTATAACATAATTTGGAACATAAATAAATATATTTTAATCTAGACTATTCGCTACAAAAAACCTCCCCGAAAGAATACTTTCACTCCCTCAGCGGTGTTATCCGCTGTAATGAAGGAGTCGTCATCATATCTTTACATATAAAAAAACTGTTACATTACAGCAACAGTCATATATTATCTAACTTTAATTAATCTATTACCTCTATCTCATCTCCGGGTTTTATCCATCCGGCTTTCAGAACCTTTGTAAATATCCCTTCCCTGGGCATAACACAGTCGCCTACAAGTTTTCTTATGGCACACCCTGTATGGCATTCCTTGCCTATTTGAGTGACTTCCATTTCTGTTTCCCCGATTTTCAGTTTTGTACCTATTGGAAGCTCGTATAAAATAATTCCTTCAGTTGTAAGGTTTTCTGCGAAGACGCCTACGCACAAACCTTTTATATCCTGCTTGTTAATTTTATCGATACTTTCCTGACCCAATAAACTTACCTGTCTGTGCCAGTTTCCTGCATGGGCATCCCCTACAAGGCCGTGATCTGCTTCAAAGTAACCCTTATCGATGGGCTTTTTCACAATCCCTTTTTTTTCGCTTATATTTACAGCTAATACTTTTGCCATTTTATTCTCCATTTCTTTATCATTTTCCTTCAAATAATACTGACCTGCATAAAAGTTTTAGTGGTTTTTTGTTTTCTATAGTTTTATTTTCTCTCGAATGTTCCTGACTTGCCGCCGGATTTTTTCATCAGCATTACATCTGAAACAATCATTTCTCTGTCTATTGCCTTGCACATATCGTATATTGTCAGTCCTGCAGCTGCAACTGCTGTCAGTGCTTCCATTTCAACCCCTGTTTGACCTGTGGTTTTAACTGTTGATGTTATTTCAACCTTGTTTTCGTCAAAATTAAGATTAAAATTTATGTCACAGCCGGAAATTATAATCGGATGGCACATGGGAATTATATCAGAGGTTTTTTTGGAAGCCATAATTCCTGCTACCTGTGCCACAGAAAGAACATCTCCTTTTTTGACAGTCCCTTCCTTTATTCTTTGGAGGGTTTCACTTTTCATATAAACACAGCCGTATGCCGCAGCTTCTCTTAATGTTTCTTCCTTTGAGCTTACATCAACCATTTTAGCTCTGCCCTGTTCATTAATGTGAGTTAAGTCCATATTAACCTCCTATTTGAAACATCATTCTGTCCGTTCTGCTTTTGCCGTCTGTTTCCAAATGATGCTCTTCAGGTTTATTATAAACAGTATCTTCAATAACTTCAATCAGCTTTTGTTCATCATTTAAATATGGCTTTAGGTTTATTTCTTCAGCTGAATGGAGACACGGTTTTATTGTACCTGTTGCAGTAAGTCTGATTCTGTTGCAGTCGCTGCAGAACTTGCAGCTTACAGGGCTTATAAGCCCCACTGACCCCTTTGCACCGGGCAGTTTGTAAACAGAAGCAACCTTGCTGTCATCCTTAACGGGAATCAGTTCAGGATGTCTTTCCAGAATTTCTTCAACCTTCATGCTGCATTTTGAATAATACCTGGTTCCTTCGCCGATTGGCATAAGCTCTATAAACCTTACCTGTATGGGGTTGTCCTTGGTCAGCTTTAAGAAATCCCCTATTTCGTTATCATTTATTCCTTTCATGAGCACAACATTCAATTTAACCGGAACCAAGCCGATACTCAGGCATTTTCCCATTGCAGAAAAAACCCTGTCTATATCTCCAAGGCGTGTTATTTCTTTGAATTTTTCTTTGTTCAATGTATCAATGCTTATATTTACCCGCTTTAAGCCGGCCTTTTTCAGGTCCTCAGCCATATCATCAAGGAGTATTCCGTTTGTAGTTATGGAAATATCATCAATACCGGGTATTATAGAAGTATTTTTAATAAGCTTGTCTATGCCTTTTAAAATTAGGGGCTCTCCTCCGGTAAATCTGACCTTTTTAATGCCGATGGAAGCGCATGCCATTATTATTCTTTCAATTTCTTCAAACCTTAGTATTTCATCATGGCATTTCTTTTGGATTCCCTCTTCCGGCATGCAGTAAAGGCAGCGCAGGTTGCATCTGTCAGTAAGTGATACCCTTAAATAGTCTATGTTTCTTCCTCTTTTATCAATCATTATCTGCTCCTATTATAGTGCCTGTATTAGAATAGTCGTATCCTCCCAGTTCGTCAAGCTTTTCCTTAAACTCTTCAGATTTTATTGTTTCAATGAACTCTTTAATAATATCCAGCTCCAGGTACTCTTCAGGTATTGCCAGATCATATTCTTCATTGCATACAGGTATGAAGTCAAGCCCCATCATATTTGCTGCAGAATAAACTCCAAGTCCCGCATCTGCATCCCCTGCTTCAACAGCAGCAGCAACAGCCAGATGAGTGAATTCCTCCCTGTAATAGCCCTTTATATTTTTAAAGTCAATATATAATTTATTTAAATTATAATCAAGCAAGAGCCTTGTTCCGGACCCTCTTTGTCTGTTGACAAATTTAACGTCCTTTCTTTCAAGGTCTTCAAATTTTGTTATATTTTTAGGATTTCCTTTTTCAACCATAAATCCTTGAATTCTGTTTACACATTTAACCAATGCAATTTTCTTATGAGGAACATATTTTTTAAGATAAGTCCTATTGTATTCTCCTGTTTCCATATCCAGCAAATGTGTGGGGGCAACATGGGTCTCCCCTGTTTTTAATGCCATCAAACCTCCGGTGCTTCCCACATTTGAGGATGACAGGAAGAATCTTTTGTTTCTTGAATGCATTATATCGGCAGCTATGTCAATTATGGGGTCATGGCTTCCTATGCAGACAAGGGTGTTTTTGATTTTATCTTCAGAAGTTAAAAGTCTTACCTGAACCTCTGTGCCTGCTTCAATTCCTTCGATATTTTGACCTATTTCCAGAACACCGTCCGCATTAACCAGTGACATAGTGGTTCCTGCTCCTCTGGTAAGCGGAGTAGCAACATATTTTCCGCCTATATAACCAAGCTTGACTCTTACAAATTCAAGATATTTAAGTGAAGACATGCATCTTTTGGTCAAAGTGGCAGCAACCATTTTCTTTGCTTCCGTTTCAAGGCCTTGATAGCTGTAAACAAGAGGTTTCACAATTTCATCCATAACGAAGAAGGCAGATACGGGAAATCCCGGAATTCCAATTATGGGTTTCCCTTTAATCAGACCCATAACAACCGGTTTGCCGGGCTTTATAGCCACACCGTGAATAATAAGGTCCCCAAGCTCTCTGACAATTGCTGCTGTATAATCTTCACGGCCTGCCGAAGACCCTGCATTTATTAAAACCATATCATTTTCTTCAACTGCTTTTAAAACTGATTGTTTAATAAGTTCATAATCATCTTTAACAATCGGGTATCTGTTTGGCAGCCCGCCCCAGTCACTGACTAAGGCCTGAAATGTTCTTGAATTAAAATCTATTATATCTCCGATTTTAAGTTCTGTCCCCGGTTCTACTATTTCAGTTCCCGTAGGAATGATACCCACTGAAGGTTTCTTGTAAACCTCAATTTTATTTATGCCGCCTGCTATTAGTGCACCGATATCAACAGGTCTTATTTTATGCTTTGACGGCACTATGAGCTGGTTTTCAACTATATCCTCTCCCAAGGGTCTTATATTCTGCCATGGTACTGCGCTTTTTATAATTTTTACATGGGTTTCGTCTACCCTGATTAAATCTTCAACCATTATGACACAGTCAAATTCCTTTGGAATAGGATCTCCTGTGTCTACTACAATATAGTCTGTTTTTTCTTCAAGGACTATATGATTTCTGTCAGAAGCTTCAAATGTTTTTTCACTTTTGCATACAATACCGTCCATGGCAGATGAATTGTATTGAGGAGAAGAAAGAAGGGCAAAAATTGCCTTGGCAGTTACCCTGCCGTTGGCATCCCAGGTATTTACAATTTCTGTTTTGGTATTTAAGGGCTCTACCTTTTTTAAATAAATTTGTAATGCTTCCTTCAACTCATAATTGGACAAAAAAACATTCTGCATAAATTCCTCCTAAAATTTATATACTTTTACTCTTTGGTCTTCCTTGATGCCTTCTTCATTTCTTTCAATTCTTATATAGCCCCAGGCTTTGGAAAAACTTGTGATTAAGCCTGATTTTCCAAATACGGGGGAGGCGAAAAGCTCATCATCTTTTTCTTCCACTGTTACAGGAAGATATTCTTCCCTTCCTTTGGCTTTATGATAGTTAAATTTAAATCTGCATGTTACGGGATATGAAATTTCCTTATGCCCTGTAATTTTATCGATATAATACTTAACAACTACCTGAAATATTACTGCACATGAAAGAGGATGTCCGGGAAGACCGAATATTATTTTCCCCTTTGATTTCCCGATTATGGTAGGCTTGCCGGGCTTGACGGATATTCCGTGAACCAAAAGCTCGCTGTCTTCAAGGTCTTTGATAACCTTGACCGTATTGTCCTTTTTACCTACGGAGCTTCCGCCGGATATAAGTACTATGTCACACTCTGACAATGCCTTGTCTGCAGTGGCCTTAAGCAGTTCATATTCATCTTTTATAAGTCCGTATCTTACAGGCAGGCATCCTTTATCAAGGGCAAGGGAATTTAACATATAGGTATTGATGTCCCTGATCTGGCCGGTCTTTATGTTCTCCGAGGGATGTACAATTTCATCTCCTGTTGATATTATTCCTATCACCGGTTTTTTATATACTTCTATATTATAAAAACCAAGGCTTGCAAGGACACCTATTTCATAAGCCCTTAGTTTTGTACCTTTTTCTATTACTGTTTCGCCCTTTTTTATATCTTCCCCTACTTCAATTACATTTTCTCCCGGTGAAGTTGACTTTGAAGCAAGAATGGTTCTTTCGTCCAGTTTTTCCGTATATTCAATCATTATTACAGAATCAGCACCCTTGGGAAGCATGCCTCCCGTTGGAACATAGTAGCAATGCCCTGGTATGGATATTTCTCCTTTTGCTTCTTGTCCCATTAGTATTTCACCCTGCAGGTCAAAAATCAATTGGACGGATTCGCTTGCTCCGAATGTATCCTTTGAATAAACAGCATATCCGTCAACTGTTGACCTTTTAAAATCAGGGACATTATCCTTGGCAGCTATTGCATGTTTTAAAATTCTTCCCTCTGCTTCAGCTAATGTTACAACTTCCCCGTCCATCTCATAGTTAAAATTTTCATCTATTACCTTTGAGGTTTCTTTTACCGTCATTACATTAAATAATTCCATATGGTCTCCTATCTTGCACATTCTCCCCCTGTGCCCTTTAATATTTCAATGCCGTGTGGAAGTGCAGAAAGAACAAAGCTTAAATTTTCTACCGCTCCCTTGGGGCTTCCGGGAAGATTAATTATCAGTGTGCTGTTTCTTATACCCGCAGCTGCTCTTGAAAGCATTGCCTTGGGTGTTATCGAAAGAGACATCTGCCTCATTGCTTCAGGTATGCCGGGAGTCTCCTTTTGTATTACCTTCAGGGTAGCCTCAGGAGTTACATCTCTTTTGGCAAAACCTGTACCTCCATTTGTGAGAACTAAATCAAGTTTAAGTTCATCGCACATAAAAATTAATTCTTCGCATATCAAATCCATTTCATCAGGTATTATTTTATAATATTCTGCACTGTATATGTTTTTATCCAAAGATTCTTTTATTGCCGGTCCTGTCAGGTCAATTCTTTCATTTTTTGAACCTTTGTCGCTTATTGTAAGTATTCCTGTTTTTATCATAGAGTCTCCTTATATTTAAAAAAGTATAACGATAGTAATATTATAACAAGTTATACTTTTTTGTTCAATGGTTATTTAAGAGTGTCTTTTCCGGCTGTACGCCGGGTGGTGTGAAACACCTGCCGCTTTCTTTAAATTTCCAATGCAGGGGCTCTTTTTACCATTGTATTGTGGGGAAATACAATGTTCTTTTTACCCTCGGAAACCAATATGAATTTGCATTTTCTGCCGCACTTGCTTTGTAGGAAACTATCCAGGTCTGTTTCTGCCTTGCCCAAACAACTATCATCCCCTTGCAGATATAATATTATTTTTAAATTGTCATTTTCCTGTGTAATTTTATAATCCAATACAGGTTCAAATTTAAGCAACATTTCGTCAAATTCCCTGATTTGAATTTTTCTGCCGCATAAATTTACAATATTGTTAATTCTTCCTTTTGACCTTTCCAGTGTTTTTAAAAATGTTCCACATTTGCAGTTGTCTTTCTTAAATGCCCCCCAATCTCCGGTTCTGTACCTTATAAGCGGCATTGCTTCTCTATTGAATGTAGTCACTGCAATCTCCCCCCATGCACCGTCCTCCAAAACTTCACCTGTCAAGGGATTTACCACTTCCAGATATAGCTGATTTTCCCTGTAGTGATATCCCTTCAGCTCTTCACACTCCACGGCACAGCCGTAAGCAGTTTCTGTCATTCCGTAATGGGTGAATACAGAACAGTTGAATTTTGCTGTAAGCTCCCGAATCAGCACTTCAGGCACATAATCTGCAGAGAGCATGAGCTTTTCTATTTGACAAAATATATCACTGTGCGCCCGGCTTAAATAAAGTATCTGCATGGGCAGGGCCACAAGAGAATTTATATTGTTTTCCTTGATAAAGAAGGCTGTTTCATAGGAATCCTTCATAAGACCGGCAACAAAATTAACAACATTTATTTTATCAAGACTCTTTTTTATTATATCACCTACGCTTCCATAGGCGGCCCCGGGCATCATTATCATCACTCTGTCATTTGAGTTAACCATTGCTTTAAAACCGGACGCAAAAAAATCCACGGTCATGTTTAAATCCTTATCAGTAAAAAAGATTCTTTTCTCCTTTCCGGTAGTGCCTGAAGTGTTCAGGGTAAGTATTCTTTCAACTGATTTATAAGGTATGCACAAAAAATCAAAGGGGTTTCCTGCAATATCCCCGGAATATGTGAAAGGAATAGAACTCAAGTCTTTTAGTGAAGAAATCTTGTTTTCAGTAATATTTTGCAGGTGTTTTTTATAAAAGGGGCTGTGTTTTCTTGTGTAACTTATTGTATCCTTAATATTATTAAGCTGGTAAGCATCCAGGTCTTTCCTGTATTCCCCTTTAAGCTTTGCATCTTCTATTATCCATTTTTCCAAAGGCGTTGTCATTTTTTCCCTCATTATCTGTAAATTGAATTGCCTGATATATCAGTTATGTTGAAGGCGCAAAAAGGTATCAGATTACCTTCCTCACTGACCACGTGGATACAGCAGTCCTTAAGTCTTTCCATATCAACATTGTAGGCATCTTGAAATGCCATGGCCGATATGCTGAATGTTCGCATCTTCAGCTCATTGGCCAAGAGCTCCCATGAATCAAGCTTCTTTGATTTTTGCACAGAGCTTACTTTCCAATTCTTCGACACGAATTTTTTTGCCCTGGCAGCACCTTCTGCCGCATCTATGGGGGTGGTGCATTTACAGCCCTCATTTTTAGTTATGGGTTTAAGGTTTTTCTCCTTATCATAAATGAAGCTTCCGTTAAATGAACAAAGGGCGTTTTCGCAGCATGCAGGTTTCAGGTTTTCGGCCTTTATCATACCCTTGGTCTGGCTTTCTATCTTCTCCATCACTTCAGGAAGGGTTATTCTGTCATCATCAGAAGGCTTGGCTTCTATCCGCCCGAAGTAGCTTACAGGCTGAAAATGAATGCCCCTGACTGTTGGAGTATAATCCAGTGCAAATTTAATCATCTCACCTATATTGTGATCATTTACTCCCGGGATGACTACAGGCACCAGGACTACGCCTATGTTATGCTTAGAGCAGTTGTTTATTGCATCTATCTTTGTTTTAAGCAGGTCTCTGCCTCTTATTTTAGAGTAGATTTCATCCTGGGTTCCGTCAAATTGAAGATAAACGGAGCTTAAACCGGCTTCCTTCAGCTTCCTTAAATAATCCTCATCTTCTCCTATCCGTATCCCGTTGGTATTTATCTGAATAAAGTCAAATCCCTTATCCTTGCCTATTCTAATTATTTCATCCAAATCATCCCGGACTGTGGGTTCTCCTCCTGAAATCTGAACATTGCATATACCGGACTGCTTTATTATCCTGTCATAATAAAATTCTATTTTTTTTAAAGATGGCTCTCTTATTTCTTTATCCCCGGCACCGGCAAAACAAAACCTGCAGTATAAATTGCAGTCATTGGTGACTTCAATAAGTGCGGTGCAGGTAGTCTGCCTGTGGTCCGGGCACAGGCCGCAGTCATAGGGACACCCCTTGTCTCTTTCTGTTAAAGGATTCTTTATAAACACCCGGTTCTTTTTATTAATCCAGTCCTCAATTTTAGGTTTGTCCCTCCATATAACAGTTTTGAATTCACCGTGGGCATCACAGCTTTTATGCATATATACTGCATCGTTTTCTTCAATTACCTTTGCCCATATTACCTTCAGGCACTCCGGGCACAGGCTTTGGGTTTGGTATAATTCTCTTGATATATTCATTTTCTTCTCCATATTCATAACCGTTTTCACGTAAATTTCTATTGCCTTATTATAGAAGCAAAAACTATTTTGCTGACAGTCTCAATAAATTAAAAGCTGCATGTCAGGCAAAGTCTGCTTCTTTTTGTGCAATCATAAGAAAATATCCGATTTTTGTTTTTTTAACCAGGTCCTGAAATTTCTTGCCATCAATACAGTTTTCTCCGGCACGGCTGAAGAAATCCTCCATTGAGCCAAAGGTGAATATTATATCAGCAATCAGCTGCATGATGTACTCATCATGGTTTTCATGGAGCATTATTATAAAGCCTCTGCTTTTTAAAAGTTTGGTTAATACTTCCATATTATGGGGCCTTTTCAGGCATGTATCAATATTATAAGTGCTCAGTTCATTTAAATACTGTGTATTTTTGGCATAAACATCAGATATAACCAGGTATCCCCGGGTTTTCATGATTCTGTTTATTTCATTTATGGTATTTTCTAAAT
>Ga0116183_1006983_pt1 | contig 10230 bp, 6 predicted proteins | sample AD_UKC078_MetaG_FD_89753 | JGI IMG/M metagenome (GOLD analysis project Ga0116183, IMG submission 89753) | Active sludge microbial communities of municipal wastewater-treating anaerobic digesters from USA - AD_UKC078_MetaG | ecosystem: Engineered > Bioreactor > Anaerobic > Digestate | place: USA...
AGGCCGTCGTAGCGCAGCCGGGACAACAGATGGAACTCGCTGGTGACCGCCTGCTTGCGGGCGAAGCTGTCCACCGACGGGGCGGACGGCCCGACGGTGTAGAAGCGGATCCGGGCGTGCCGTTCGGTGTCGACGTGATGAAACGCCGGCCAGTCCTGCCAGCCCTCGCCGTCGGCCAGCGGCTGCTCGTCGATGATCCACGAGCCGACCTCGCGCTGGCGTCGCGGTGCCAGGCCGATCTTCTTCATCAGGAAGCCGACCAGCTGGCCGTCCTGCTCGGAAACCTGTGTGCGTTGGGCTGGGGCCAAGAGCCGTTCGGAGATGCCGGGCAGGCCGCTGATCTTGGACTGGTTGTCCAGCCCATAGAGATTGATCCGGGAGCTCGCCGGCAGATCGCACACGAACTCCTGGTTATGCAGGAACACCAGTTCCTGGACGTAGGGGATCGTCCCCTTTGATGCCTGATCGCCGAGTTGTCTCTTGGTGTCCTTCAGCAGAGAGGAGAAATACTGGGCCTTGCGCCGGGTCAGTAGCAGCGGCGAGTCCTCGGCTCGGTGACCGTCGCGCATCCAGACGTGGTCGTTGCCGCGCAGGATGCCGCGATAGTGCTTGAGTTCGATCAGATACAGCGTGTCGCGGGCCAGGACCAGCAGGTCGACTTCATGCCAGCGGCCCCGGTTGTCGCGGAACTCGAAGTTCGCCCACGCCCGGAACGGGGGAGCGTCCGGCAGCAGAGCCTTGACGATCTCCAGGCCCTGCTTCTCATGGGGGAACTGCGAGTCGGCAATCGTGACCCAGCGGCCGTCCTTCACCGTTGAGCCACCCCCTTGGCGTTGCAGTATGCAGGGCTAATTTACTTGCTCGCCTTCGGGAGCGGACCGATAGCGGGACGCTGTGTGCCGCGGTATGCAGGTGCTATCGGACTATCCCTTCCCCTTCCATGAGCGCGTCCGCATCGCTGCGACCGTGCGACTTGGAGGTATTTCTGTCAAAATGTGTTAATGGCGCGCAAGAAGACGACTGTCTACATCGACGAGGGGTTGTTGCGAGCGGCGAAGGTGGTTGCCGCCCGTACCGGCAAACACGATTACGAGGTCTTCGAAGACGCGTTGCGTCAGCATCTGGGACTGGCCGGAACCCTCGAACGGATCTGGGCTGGCATCACACCGCAGGATGCGCCCGACGATGTAGAAGCCGCGCGCATTGCCGCGGAGGAATTGGCGGCGGTGCGTGCTGAGCGTTCGCCGCGCGGTGCGGGTAGAGCTTCCTGAACACGCCACTGAAGGTCGTGATCGACCCGAACGTATGGGTATCGGCAGTTATCAATCCTTACGGCACTCCGGCGCGTGTGGCGGAAGCGGTCGCCCGGAATGTGATTACCGCGGTTGTGAGCCAGCAACTGCTCGACGAGTTGGCGGCGGTGCTGATCCGACCGAAATTTCGGAAGTGGATAAGTACCCGTGACGCAGTGGCGTTCGTCGACAGCCTCGGGGCCCACGCGGACCTTCGGGAGAGTCCGGAACCATCGATGACTCCGATTCGGGATCCCAACGACGCCTATCTGGTGGCACTCGCGGAGGCCACCGGATCTCTGCTTGTAAGCGGCGACGAGGACCTCCTCGCTGGACACTTGGATCCGCCGGCAATCAGCCCAGCTCAGCTACTGGATCTTCTCGACGTCGACGGCCCGGTGCAAAACTGACCGGTGGAATGAGGCCGTCTTCCTGGGCCGGTACTCCGCTCAGTGTCTGCCCGAACATGCCGGTGTTATCCCGAAAGGTGTCAGCGCGATGTGGTTACCTTTCGGACGCGGTCGATTCTCATTTGTCACCGATCTAGGGGGAGTGCACACGTGACCGAACCAGCGGTGGAAGCGGCCCAGCGGCACCTTAAGCAGGCGATCGACCTGTTCACATTCCTCGCGCGGGCTCAGCAGTTGATGGCCAAGCCGGCCACGACCACTGAACAGTTCGAGACGGTCGTGTGGCTGGGTGCCCTGCCCGACCATCCCGCGATCGACTCGGCGCACCGCGTCGGCGCACCCGAGGCCGACGCCCCGATCCTGAAGGTGCAACGCGTCCCGCGCATCGACCCGCCGGCGCCCCCTGAGGAACTGAAACCTTGGCTTCTCGGCGACATCAGCGACCCGGACGGTACGCCGACATTGCGCGACGCCATCCTCACAGAGGCGCCCAGACCGGCCGGCTCATCCCAGGAAGACGACGCGGTGGTTCAGCGCCTCGAACTCGTCGACGCGCCGGAGGTTGCTGCTCTCTTCGACACCTGGTTGGCCGACTGGGTTCTGTGGGCTGACCAGGAGCGTCGTGACCGGGCAGTTCGCGAGGTCTACAAGGAACTGTTTGGCATTCAACTGGCCTCGACCGATCACAGCGAGGAGTTTGAACTCGTCATCGGCGTCGGCTGCCTGTCCTGGCGGCCCGAAAGTCATCCTCAGGTCCGTCGTCACGTCGCAACCGCTCCGGCCGCAATCGAGTTCGACAAGGGCAGCGGTGAACTGAAAGTCGTCCAGGTCTCCTCGCCCGAGGCCGTCGCGATCGAACTCGAGATGCTCAATCCGTCGCTGATCGCCAGCCCGGCAAGCATGGACGAGGTCAAGCAATTGGCGGCCGAGTATGAAGGCCATCCTCTCGACAAGGACGGGATGGGCGACATCTGCCGTCGTCTTGTTCACCGTCTCGATCCGGGGGCCGAGTACGACGACGAAAGCCTCGACCCTCCTGACACGGTTGACCCCCGGGCGGCCTACGCGCCGGCGCTGATCCTTCGTCGTCGCACCAACAAAGGCCTGGTCAAGATCTACGAGACCATCGTGCGACAACTCCGGGAGGCCTCGGACGTTCCCAGCGGGATTCTGCCCCTTATCGATCCCGACATCACGCCCGTCGTCGAGGAGAATCCAGCCCCCGGCGCCGTCGTGTCGGTGGACGGTGACTACTTCCTTCCGCTACCGGTTAACGATCAGCAGCAACGAGTGATCGACCGGGTGGATCGGAACGCGCAGACCGTGGTCCAGGGACCGCCGGGAACCGGCAAGACCCACACCGCCGCGGCTCTGGTGTCGCATCTTCTCGCCAAGGGTTCGAGGGTGCTGATCACGGCCCACACTGACCGGGCGTTGCGTGAGGTCCGGGCGAAGTTGCCCGAGAAGATTCAGGCGCTGGCGGTTTCGGTGATCGGGCAGTCGCGCACCGACATGGCTGAGTTGCGCACCGCAGTTGACAGCATCTCGGCCCGCGCCGACGAATTCGAACTCGACGATTCCAACCGAGCCATTGACGGGTACCTCGCAACCATCGAACGGCTGCGTCGGGAGCGCGCGGAAACCTACCACCGGCTCATTGCCATCCGCCGACAAGAGATCGAGACACGTTCCGACGGACCGGAAGAGGGCACCCTCGCCGCCATCGCGTACCGCCATCTTCAAGACGAAGGCCAGTTCTCCTGGATTCAGGAGTTCGGTGTCCAGACGACGACCGGCGGCGCCCCGGTGTCGTCCTCGGAGATCATGCGCTGGCGCTCGATGCTTCGCGATCAGGACATCATCGCCAACGAGGAGCAGGCGAAGCAGCGGATGCCCGACCCGTCGACGCTGCCGACCCCACTGGACTTCTCCGCCCTGGTCGAGGCAGAACGGACCGCCATCGCCAGAAGAGACGGCTTCGACAGGCTGCTGGCGCATCAGTCCTTCGAGTTCGTCAGGCAGCTTCCCCCGGAGTTGCGCGAGCGCCTCCAGCGGGGAGTCTCCGATCTGGCCAAGCGGGCAACCGAACTCGAACGCCGTCAAGAGGCCTGGATGAACGCCGCGCTGAACGATGTTCGGACGGGCCGTGCTCAGCCGTGGCTGGCCCGCGCCGCTCAGATCCAGGACTTCGACGCTCAGGCGGCCGCACTGATTCAGCGGTTCGGCCAGGCGACCACCGTCCGGATCAGTGAGGGTGAGCTGGCCGTGCATCAGCAGGTCGCGCGGTCCCTGCTGGCTTACCTGGACGCCGGCAACACGATCAAGACACTGCCGGACGGGTCGCCGAAGATCGGTGCGTTTTCCAACAAGGTGGTCAAAGCGGCCACCGGCTTCTTCTCGCAGGTGCGGGTCAACGGGCTGCCCGCTGCCACGCGAGAGCAGTTGTGCGCCTTCATCGACTGGGTCGACGCGGATCGCATCCTCAACGCGATGGATGCGGCCTGGCCCTCAAACGTCGTCATCCCGGAGGAGGACACGCCGGATGAGAGGTTGCAGTGGCACCGCACCGAACTGATGCAACTTCACCAGGTTCTGGACTTGGGCCGACGCTTACAGGAAGAACGCGAATGGTTCGATGCCAACGGACTTCCCGTCCCGGATTGGAACAACCTCGACGACATCCTGCGCTACGCGCATCTGGTTGAAGCCGCGACGGCAGCAGACGAGGCTGTCGCCTCCGCGGCGCCGATCGAAGAACTCAGCGAACGGCTGAAGTCGGCGGGACCGTGGCCGGATCTCCCAGCCGTCACCGCCGATCTTCGCACGGCGGTGGATGGCCGCGACGTCAATGCCTACTCGACCGCTTACCACCGGCTGACCCACTTGGTTTCGATAGCAGGTGCCGTCGCCGAACGTGACCGCATTCGCGCGGCGTTGGATTCGAAGGCCCCGAACCTGGCCGAGGCCATTGCCGCCCATCACCTCGACCCGGTGTGGGACAGCAGACTGGCGGCTTTCGAGGACGCGTGGCGTTGGGAGATGACCGGACGCTGGATCCTTGCGCAGGACGGTGAGGACGCGAATTCGCTGAAGGTTCGGCTCAATTCGATCGAGGGTCAGATTCGAACCGAAGTTGAGAATCTGGCCGCTGAACGTGCCTGGCAGCATGCGGTATCGCCGGGCAGGCTCACCGGAAAGGCGCGCGCGAACCTCACGCAGTACGCGCAGTTGGTGTCCGCGCTGGGCAAGGGCACCGGCAAGTACGCGGCGAAGAAGCGCGCCGACATCGCTGACGCTATGGACCGTTGCCGGCCCGCCGTTCCGGTGTGGATCATGCCGCTGTACCGGATCGCTGAACAGATGCGCGTGGAGCCCAATCTGTTCGACGTCGTCATCGTCGATGAAGCTTCGCAAGCCGGTCTGGAGGCGTCGTTCCTGCAGTACCTGGCCCCCAAGATTGTCGTGATCGGCGACGACAAGCAGGTGTCGCCGTCAGCGGTGGGTGTCGATCAGCAGCAGCTGCTTGACCTGGCCAACGTCCATCTCGCCAACGACACCTATCGGGCTTCATGGGTGGACCCCAAGCGGAGCTACTTCGACGAGGCCAACATGCGCTTTGGCGGGCGCATCACGCTGACCGAGCACCGTCGCTGCGTCCCGGAAATCATCGGGTTCTCCAACCGGATCGCATATGAGCCGGAAGGTATTCGCTTGGTTCCGGTACGCCAGTTCGGGGCCGACCGGCTCGATCCCGTCAAGGTGGTGTTCGTCGCCGACGGTGTGGAGTCGGCGAGGAAGACCAATCTGGTTGAGGCGGAAGCGATCGTCGATCAGATCCGCGAATGCCTGGCCGACCCGAAGTACGACGGCGCCACGATGGGCGTCATCTCGCTCACCGGCAAGGAGCAGGCGAAGCTCATCGAAAGCAAACTGCTTGATGTCGTTCCACCCGAGCAGTGGACGATTCGAGAACTTCGTTGCGGCGACGCGTCGGACTTCCAAGGTTCCGAACGGGACGTGATGTTCCTGTCGATGGTGAAGGCGCCGTCGGAGGGAAAGCGATTCCTCGCGTTGACGATGTCGCAGTACGTCCAGCGCTTCAATGTGGCGGCTTCGCGTGCGAAGGACCAGATGTGGGTTTACCACTCCATGCCGCGTGAGGCGTTGACGAACCCCGAAGATATGCGTTTCCAGTTGCTTGACTATTGCTACGGGATCGTCCACCGGTCCGCCAACGACGTCGACGTCACGATGCCGGGACCGGTGCCCGAGGACGTGTTGGTCGCGCCCTTCGACTCGTTGTTCGAGCAGCGAGTGTTCAACCGGATCGCTGACCGCGGATACACCGTCCTGCCGCAATACCCCGCACAGGGCTACAAGATCGACCTCGTGATCGTCGGTGCGACAACACGACTCGCGGTCGAGTGCGACGGCGACACCTGGCACGGTCCCGATCGCTACGAGGCGGACTTGGCCCGGCAACGTGAGCTGGAGCGGTGTGGTTGGCAGTTCCACCGGCTTCGCGAGTCACTGTTCTACGCCGATATGCCGGCCGCATTGAGGAGCCTGTGGGACAGGCTTGACGACTTGGGGATTCACACCGCCGACTGGGTGGCACCGGAAGCCGACGTCCCGGTCGCGGACGTAGCCGACGAGTTGCCTGCCGATGAGGGTGCAGCAGGGCAAGCCCAGCAGGTCTCCGATCCGGATGACGATCTCGATGACTTCGGTACTTCGGAGGAGCCATTCGATGAGGCGCCCGAGGAGCAACTCGGAGAGGTGGCCGTCCCAACCGGTTTGCTCCCGCCGTATCGGGCCTTCGACGCGGCACTGCCCGACATCGGCGCCACACCACTGCCCGACATGGTGTCCCACATCGTTCGGATCGTCGACTGTGAGGGGCCGATCCTCGGACATCGCCTGCAGCAGGTCTACGTCAAGGCTGCTGGCGGTAGGCGTGTTGGCAGAGAGATTGCGCGGCAACTGAATCACGCGATCAACCTCGCCGAACGGCGCGGCATGATCGTCGCTGAAAGCCCTCTCGGCGAGGTGGGCGTCAAAGCCCAGACCTACCGGACTCCGTCGCAGCCGAACGTCGTACCCCGCGAACTGGGCCCGCGGACGCTGGAATCCGTGCCGCCAGCCGAGTTGGCGCATCATATGTCGGGTTTGATTCAGGAAGACGACTCACTGACCGAGGAGACGCTTCTTCGCGCCCTACTCGACCTGCTCGGGTTGAAGCGGCTGACCGAGAATGCGCGGTCAGTCATGAGTTCGGCGCTGGGACTGGTGGAGGGCAGAGGCTCGAATACACGTGGAAGGCACGTTCGCGTCGAAGATGACGGTGCGGCTGAGTGGGTCCCAAATTCTCAGTGAGCCCGGTCAATTCGTCGGTGGCTCTTTTCGCATCGGGTGCCTCAACGACAGTGGTGGTCCTCGATGCTGCTGCGGACTCGGGGGTGATTGTCGTTCTGGGCTGGCCGGGATCACCGGGTCGGGCAGTCAGACATTCGCGCCGGTGATCGGCGGCTGTCACCGGTCGCTCGCTTACCCCGTTCATTCTGTTTCATAGCGACTGCGGGCCAAGCCCGTTTGCCGACATGAATTCGATCATCCTTGCGAGGATCTTCTTTGCCGTAGTCAACTCGGCCAAGCGAGCCGAATCCTCGTCGCTGAAGGGTTCTAAGCGGTTGTATTCAGCGCAGATTTGGGCCTCGAACTCTGTGACCTGAAGCCACAGCGTCTCGTCGTGCTGAATCCCCAGAAGCTTCAGCGCGTACTCACCGGCGATCCGCGATAGAAGTATGCGTGGATCTCGGCCGGTCTGGTCCGGCGAGCCGACCGTCGCGGCGACGGTCGCCATGAGCGTCCCTGTGGAGGCTAGGCCACCCAGAGTCGCCAACCCGCCGACCATCCCGCCAGGTCCAAGTGCTGCGAGCCCGCCGGTAAGAGCGGCGGCACCCGCGACGCCGGCAGGTGCAGCAACCATCAGGCCGATGGGTGCTGCCGCGACGAGTGCGATACCAGCTGCGGCGAGCATTAGTCGGCTTGAGGTCGACTTACCGAAGCGGTCGACGACCCCTCGTCTGTCAAGGAGTTCTTCATTGATTTTCGTTACGGATTCCTGCACCCGTTCGCCGAGCCTAAGGGTGAATCCGAGATCCACTGCCACTTCGGGCAACGCTTCTAACTGCGCCCCGCCGGTGTTGATTTCGTAGGGGGCGACGGAGTTTGACGTGGCGAGGACTGCCAGGTGGCGGGCGGCCTCATGCTCCTCCCAACGGTGGGGGAGTCGCGGGAACTGGCCGTCTAGCAAATCGCGCAACTCTGGAGCAAGGGCCTTACCCTCAGCCGCCATCAGTTGCACTTTGGCGACCAAGTCCTCCTGAATGATTCGAAGGACATCTTCGTAGCGGCGTGCAACGTCCTTGTCGGAGATCCGAGTGGTTACACGTCGACCGAACTGAATCGACAGCAGTGCCAGCGCTTCTGCTTCATCGAGGCGCCCCACCAGGGCAGAGCCAGTAGCCTGCTCGGGTTGCTTCGGACGATGGATGACGTCTGCAACCAGCCCTGCCACCGCCTCGTGGCCGAGGTACCTGTCGGCATCGTGAACCATCCAGCCCAACTCGATGAAGAAGTCTTGGGCGGCCGGGAACACTGATGCCAGTCCCCGACCTCCTGTGACGGGGTCACGGGTCTCAACGAAGTTGGACCAGTCGTCAACGTAGGCGTAGGGGAACTTCTTGAGGAGTCTCTCGCTGCCAGCATGGAGGGCCTGGCAGTGGGCAGGACTTCCGATGGTGATGAAGCGGCGAACGTGCAGATCAGGCGGTAAGTGGTCGAGCAGGTCGATCGCGATCACGCTTCCGAGGCTGTGGCCGATCAGAACGATATTGCCGCGGAGATCGCTGATTTCCTTAAGGATTCGCGACATGATTGCACCCCGAAGCTTGCGGCTTTCGACATAGTTGCGAACCTGTCGAAGAATCGGCAGGTAGTTGATGCCGGTGTGCTGTCCCGCCTCGAGGACAGGTCCTGGGACCTGGTTGAAGCCGTGCGTGCGCACGCCGGGAGCACTGCTCAGGATGCGTTGGACACGGGCCTGACGACGCTCGAAATCACGTCGAGCGGTTCGGTCATCAGAGACTTTGTACGTCTCCGGGGGCCATACCCTGGCGGTCTCTGCGCCATCCAGCAGATCGCCGTACTTGGGTGCAACAGCCTCCTCAGCGGTAATGGGTTCAAAGCCGGCCTGAACCAGTCCGCGATTCAGCCCGGCAATCCAGCGTCCGTTCTGGTCCGTGTCGTTGATCCCATGCAGGAAAACGACTTTCATTTGAACCATGGTCCCTCCTCAATCGGCATTTCTATTCAGACCACCATTGTTTGAGCATGTCGAAGAGTCCTTGGTTGCCGTTGGTGGGCGGCTTCTGGACTTCACCTGCTTTGCTATCGCTTCCGTTGGATGTCGATTCAAGGTGTGAAAGGCCCTTGACTTCGCGGTAGGCGCTCAGCATTGCCCTTGTGGAATCGACCACCTCCAGTGAAGTGGCATGCTCGGCGCCGGTATCGGTGAGAGAGCGCAGTCGCAGTTCACGATCCGTTGCTTGCACCTCGCGGGCAAGGACTTCCAGCCTTGTGACGCGATCACGTGCGTCCTGCAGGAGCTTCGACTCAGCTTCCTTAGCTTCGCCCTTGCGTTTTCGATCGGCGGCGGACGGATCTGGCAGTCGCGACATCTCGGTGATCACTTCCCTGATGCCACAGACACGCCTGAGGCGGTCTTCGATGACCGTCACATCGGCTCGCAGGTCGATCCCCTCGGGCGGCCCGAGCCATCCCTCCTTGACCGCGGCGGAGGTCATCACTTTCTCGACGGCCGCATCGGCCCTCTCCAATAGAGCAACACCATCTTTGCCGAAAGACTCCTTGCGGCGAGCGGCTGGTGGCGGTGCGTCTGAGTGGACAACGGGTGAGGCTCGGGACTGCGTACGGGAGCGCATTCCCGCAAAGATCACAATCCAGATCGCAATCGGGAGTGACGCCCAGGCCACGCCGGCGATGGCCCCTGCGAGGATGGCCAAAGAGGCCGCCATGAACCCCATCGCAGCCAGATACATGACGTCATCGCTAGACAGCCGTTCCGCCGCGGGGGTCTGCGGCAGGGTGTTGGGACCAGCAGTGCTGCTGGCTGCACCAGCTGATCTGGCTGCACCACCTGCTGCAGCAATGAGAACGATGAAGAGCGGAACAACGATGACGAATCCGCCGACCAGGATCAGAAGAGCCTTCAACACCGTTGTCACCCCCGGTGAGCCGCTTGCTTTCGACCCCGCGCTCCTGTCGGCCTCGTTGCGGATCGTAGTGCTAGCTACCGACAGCGTGGGTCAGTTCGACTTTCGGATGCATCTTCAGGTCAGGGTGCAGCCACGACTGCGCCCGGTGCGGGCGCCGTCCTAACCACTCAGCCAGTGGAAGCACCCGACGTAATGCAACCGCAGTCGTCGGTCTGCGACAGTGAGCAC
>Ga0116183_1006993_pt1 | contig 10218 bp, 9 predicted proteins | sample AD_UKC078_MetaG_FD_89753 | JGI IMG/M metagenome (GOLD analysis project Ga0116183, IMG submission 89753) | Active sludge microbial communities of municipal wastewater-treating anaerobic digesters from USA - AD_UKC078_MetaG | ecosystem: Engineered > Bioreactor > Anaerobic > Digestate | place: USA...
GCCATTAAATCACGCTTATCATTACTAGAAGCCCCATGTAAATAGACGGCAGTTTCTTGCCAGTAAGCAAAAATACCGGCAGCCAAAACTTCCCCATTATATTTAGCTATTAGTAATTGACTAAAAGATGCTTCAATAATGGCCTGATAATATTCTTTTTGATGTAAGTGAAAACCATCTCTTTGGCCTGTAGTTTGCATTAATTGCCAAAAATCAGCCAAATTATTGGGTTTAGCTATCTCCACGACCACTCCCCGCTTGCTAGCTAAGCGAATATTATAGCGAGTTTTAGGATGCATCTGTTGCAATAGTTCTTCTTCGGCTAAACCAAGATCAAGCATTCGAGTTTGACTTGGCTGGATATCTGGTCCTTGAATAAGTCCTAGTTGATTAAAAGAGATGTCGCTAACTGGCTGTAAAGGCTCAATCCGCCAAAATAAAGCTCGCTGCTTTTTAAGCCAAGGTTTAATTGCCGTAGTCATTTCTAGCCAAATTGAGGCGGTATTGTTTTCGGTAGCAATAATTGGTCCACGGGGTGAATAGTAATAGCTTAGGCCAAGTGGTAACGATTTTTTGATAAATATAGCTGTGGCCGTTAATTTATTGTCAATAAAATAACCTAAAAGATTGACATTATTGAATTTTCGCTGCAATTCAGCCCAGGCTGAACTTTCTAATAATTCGCAGTGGCCATTTTTTAAATTAAAATCATCGGCCGTTTTATTGTCGATTTCTTGCCACATATTAACGCAGTTGCTGTAAGGCTAATTTTAATCTTTGAGCAGGATCAGTAATTTGCTGATCTATTTTAGCTAGGGCCTGTCTGGCTTTTTGTAGATTATAACCTAGCGCCAATAAGGCTTCGAGATCATCTTGGTCAACAGAATTATTTAAAGCAGTACTGCTAGCTAAATCCAATGGTAAGCCGCTGATTTTATTTTTTAACTCTAAAATTAACCGCTGAGCTGTTTTTTTACCAATACCAGAAACTTTAGTTAAAAGTGATTCATCACCAATAATAATAGCTTGCTTGACTTGCTCAGCACTAGCTAAAGATAGGACGCTTAAAGCTGATTTGGGACCAACGCCAGAAACAGAAATTAACAATTCAAACAAAGTTAATTCATCTAAATTGTTAAAGCCATATAAATCATCAGCATCTTCACGGATATTGTGATAAATAAAGAATTCAGCTAATTGTTCTGGTTGTAGGCTTTCCCAGTTTTTTTCACCAATAAAAACTTGATAGCCCAAGTTGTTGGTCTCAACAATAACTGAACCTGGACGTTTGGCAATGATGTTGCCACGGATAAAAGCTAACATATTATAAACGGCTAATTCTAATCAAACCGGAGGTGGGAATAACTTCAATTCCTCGACTAATTAACTGATCAATTAAAAGATTCATACCTAAGGAATCACTAGCCATATGTCCAGCAATAACAACATTAATGTGATTTTTTTCCGCTTCACGGCGATGTTCTTCGCTCATATGCATGCCAACCACTGTGCCAATACCAAAATTAGCTAATTTTTCATAAATATCTTTGGAGCCGCTAGTACCGCCAGTAAATTCAGTTACAGCTATTTTGCCGCAGTGGTTATCGGGACTGCCGGCAAAAAGTCGCGGACCGGCTTTTTGTTTGGCAGCTAAAGCATATTCTGGTATTTCGTTCAATAATTTCAGTAAATCCCCGACTCGGTTAAGTTTTTTATTTTTTTGATTAATCAAGTCAACCAAAAAACGAGCCCCTAAATTATCGGCTGGTGTATGAATGCACATAAAATCAAGACCTAGCAAGCGAGCCAGATCAACTGAACGATTATGGTTAATCGGCGAAATACCGCGGCTAACCTCGCTAATGCGTGGCTTAATAACTGATTCGGCAATATTAATAGGCAGGCCATAAGTAGCCAAAACATCAGCTTGCATGTCCATTACCTCCGATAGGCCAGCTAAACCTAAGCCTTCAGGATGATGGGCTAGTACTAAGTCAATGTCACCCAAATGTTTAGCAGCTAAAAGCTCAGCTCCCTCCATGTCAATGCCAGCTAGAATCTTTTTGATTTGTGGCTTATTTTGATTAACTAAAATGCGGCTGTCAGCATAAGGATTGGTTAAAGTTTCTAGATCAAAAGTAGCTTTAGCTTGTTTATTTAGTTGGCGATATTGACGTTTGGCGTAGTTAAGGTGCTCCTTAACTGAGCGTTGGCCACGTAAGTCGGCCTTTAATCCTAAATCAATTGCTAATTGATATATTTCAGCGGTAGTCATAAGGTTATTTTAAAATATTTCCGTTAATTACTTGTTGCTCATTGTTGTTTTGCCACTCTTTGATTTTAATCACTAATTCATGTGATTTTTTGATAAGATTTTGTTTCCAGTTAGCAGTATTTTCTTTAGCAGTTGGCCAGCAAATTATCAATAAACCACCAATAATTAAAAGGCTAAAAATAGTAGCAATTATATATAATGAGCGGCGCCACTTGGAAAGTTTATTTTCCTCCTGCCAAGCTTGTTGAAGATTGTCGGTCATATGATTAAAGTTTAATACCTTTTAAGGCGGCAATTCTTTCAGTGACTGGTGGATGACTCATAAATAATTTAGCCATAGCCGGAACACCCTCTTTACCCTGAAAAGGTGAAGCAAAATAAAGATGAGCCGTGGCTCGGTTAGCTACTTCTAGTGGCTCAGGGTCAGCACTGATTTTTTCTAAAGCCCTAATCAAACCATCAGGATAACGAGTTAGTAAGGCAGCATCAGCGTCGGCCATAAACTCTCGTTTACGAGAGATAGCTAGCTGGATCATTTGAGCAAAAAGTGGGGCTAGTATGGCTAAAATAATAGCGATTATTGAAAAAATTGCCTGAACTTGATTATTGTCGTTATCGTTATTCTTTCTGCTATTACCACCCCAAAGTGACCAACGAGCAAACCAATCAGCCAGAAGAACAATGATGCCGACTAAAACTGAAACCATCGTGGCCAATAGGATATCACAATTACCAATATGAGATAATTCGTGAGCGATTACACCTTCGAGTTCAGCTTTATCTAGTTTCTCAAGAAGACCAGAAGTAAAAGCAACAGCCGCATGCTCTGCATCGCGTCCAGTCGCAAAAGCATTAGGGGCGCTATCAGGAATAACGTATATCTTGGGGGTTGGTAAACCACTAGCAATACAAAGATTTTCCACTAAACGATAGAGTTGCGGTGAATCAGCTTTCTCTACCAATTTAGCCTGACTCATTGCTAAAACAATTTTATCACTCCACCAGTAACTAACCAAGCTAGAAATTAAAGTATAAGCCAAGGCTAAAAATAACCAGATTGGATTATCTTGAACTCGACTAAAAACAAAACCAACCAAAAGCAACAAGCTGGCACTAAGGCCAACTAGCAGCCAAGTTTTATGCCGATTACTACTAACTTGTTGATAAAGATTCATAGTTAATTAAAAGCTAACCTTAACATTATTACGTTCAGTCTCTTCTTTGATTTCAAAAAAATCAGCAATTGTAAAACCAAGTTTTTTGGCAAAAATATTGGTTGGAAAAACTTGTAATTTAATGTTGAAATCTCGGACATTGGTATTATAAAAGCGACGAGCAGCTTGAATTTTGTCTTCAGTATCAGTTAGTTCGCGTTGAAGTTCTAAAAAGTTTTGATTAGCCTTCAAATCAGGGTAATTTTCACTTAAAGCAAATAAATTTTTAAGTAATCCGGAAAGATTATCTTCAGCGACTTGTTGAGCTTGATGGTCACCGCTAGTTTGAGCAGCGATGGCTTGATTGCGAGCTTCAACAACTTGAGTCAAAGTTTCTTGTTCGTGAGTGGCATAACCTTTAACAGTTTCGACTAGATTAGGAATTAAATCATAGCGTCGCTTTAATTGAACATCAATATCACTCCAAGCCTCAGATAGGCGATTTTTACTAACAATTAAAGCATTGTAAACAGCAATTAGCCAAATAAGCAGAATTGCGGCTAAACCAATTAAAATGTAGAAAATTAACATAATTTTAAATTATTTTTTTAAGCTTTAATTAAAAATATTTTAATAGTTCCATCTTCCAGGGTTAACTCTTTGTCAATAAGTGTTTGATCTGCTGGGGTTTCAGCTTTTTCAATTGATAAACTTAGGGTTTCGGCAATAATTAGGCTTGACCATTCATCAAAAGTAGTAGCAACTAAAGAGCTATCACCTTGCCAGCTAATTTGGGTTCGATCATCGAGGCTGAGACCAGCTTGTTTGCGTAGTAAGTTGATGTTGCGAATTAGTTCCCGAGCTAGGCCTTCACGAATTAGTTCCGGGGTAAGTGTGGTATCGAGTTCAACCTGCCAAGAATTATCAGATGAATTTTGGGTTTCGACTTTTTTAACATTAAGTTCATCAGCTAAAATATTCCAACCAATTGAGCTAACTAGTTTCAAATCGGTTTCAGGAGCAGTAATAGTGAGACTTGGTAAAACCTGACGAATTTTGAAACCAGCTTCATCTCGTTTGGCTAGAGCAAGTTCAACTGCTTGTCGAACAATAGCCATTTCTTTTAAAACAGCTTCATTAATTGGTAAATTTTCTGGCCAATTAACTAAATGAACCGACTGACTTTGATCTTGGTAATTGAAGCCAGTTGTTTTTTGCCAAATAGCTTCGGCCAAAAATGGCATGGCTGGAGCCATGGCAACGGCTAGGTTTTGTAAAACATAAGTCATGGTTAGCAGGGCTGAATTTTTGTCAGCCAAATCATCGCCTTTGAAACGATCACGAGAACGGCGTAAATACCAGGTAGATAAATCATCAACAAAATCAGCTAGCGGTCGGACAGCCTTGGGTAGATTGTAGGCGGTCATTTGCTGATTAACCTCCTCAAAAAGCTGATGCAAACGAGCTACGATCCATTGATCTAAAAGATTATCGGATTGCCAATCAGTGTAATTGATAATTTTTCTATTAGTGTCAGCGTAAAGGTCATAAAACTTATAGACATTCCAGGTTGGTAGGGTGATTTTTTTCACTACTTCATCAACCCCCTTTTCACTAAAATTAAGATTTTCGGCTTGAGTAACTGGTGAAGCAAGAAGATAATAACGCAAGGCATCAGCGCCATATTTTTCCATCACCAAACCAGGATCAGGATAATTTTGCAGGCGCTTGGACATTTTTTTACCGTCTTCAGCCAAAACAATACCGTTGACAATAACATTTTGATAAGGGGCACCCAAGCCTAAGCCAGTGCCAATAGCATGGAGATAATAAAACCAACAACGGGTTTGATCAATACCTTCAGCAATAAATTGAGCCGGGAAATTATTTTGAAAGTCAGCTTGGTTTTCAAAAGGATAATGTGCTTGAGCATAGGGCATGGAGCCGCTATCAAACCAAGTATCTAAAACATCGGGAATGCGATGAGCTTGGCCGCCGCAATCAGGGCAAGGCACGGTTATCTTGTCAACAATGTGTTTGTGCAAATCGGTAACTTCTTGGCCACTGGCCTCGGCTAATTCTTGAGCTGAGCCGAAAACTTTTTGCCAGCCGCAAGAACATTGCCAAACTGGCATCACTGAAGCCCAAAAACGCTGACGACTGATTGACCAATCACGAGCGCCCTCAAGCCAATTGCCAAAACGGCCGTTTTTAATATAGTCAGGCGACCAATTAATTTTTTCAGCTTCTTTCAGTAGTTCCGGCTTAATTTTATTGATATCAACAAACCAAGAAGAAGTGGCATAGTTAAGTAGCGGTGTATCGCAGCGCCAGCAATGAGGATAGCTATGTTCATATTTAGCCTTATCAAATAATAGACCAGCAGCGGCTAAATATTTAATTACCTCAACATCGGTCGCACTATGATCTTCCTTGGGTTTAACATTGAGTCCAACTAAATCAATGGCTTCAGCTTTGATAGTGCCGTCCATGCCAACATGTTGGACAAATGGTAGATTGTTGGCTTTGCCTAATTGTAAATCGTCTTCACCAAAAGCTGGAGCAATGTGGACAATACCAGTACCATCTTCGGTATTAACAAAATCACCGCCATAAACTTGCCAGCCATTATCATGGTTAGCTAAATCAACTTTATTGTAATAAGCCTTAAATGGTGGTAAATATTTTTGACCAATTAGCTCAGCGCCCTGGTGCTGACTGATGATTTCATAGGTTTTATCTTTAAAAACTTCAGCAATTCTTTCGGTAGCCACAAAGTAATATTCGTATTCAGCAAAAGGTGCGTCCATTTTGTTGTCTAAACACTCACCTTCTTTGTTTAATTTTTTAAGTTTAACTTTAGAATATTTTATTTCTGCGCCAATGGCTAAAGCAACATTACCAATTAAGGTCCAAGGAGTGGTAGTCCAAGCTAGAAAGTAAGTATTTTCTTGGCCAACTATTGGAAACTTGGCAATACAGGATAGGTCTTTAACATCTTTGTAACCCTCAGTAACCTCAGATTGAGACAAAGTCGTTTCACAGCGCGGGCAGACATGCATTGAACGGTAACCTTGATAAATCAAGCCCCTGTCCCAAAGCTGCTTAAAAACCCACCAGACTGATTCCATAAAAGGCAGATCCATAGTCTGGTAGGGATTATCCATATCAACAAAACGGCCTAAGCGATGGATTATTTTTTTCCAGTCATCAACGTAGCTTAAAACCTTGGAACGGCAAAGCTCGTTAAACTTATCAACACCTAGAGTTTCGATATCTTTTTTATGTTGATAGCCCAATTCTTTTTCAACAATATTTTCCACTGGTAGTCCATGGCAATCCCAACCCCAGCGGCGATCTACATGGTAGCCCTTCATAGTCCAGAAGCGCGGCACCATATCTTTCATAACGCTAGCCACGATATGGCCATAATGAGGAGTGCCGGTAGCGAAAGGCGGGCCGTCATAAAAATGATACTCACCTTCTGGAGCTGGTTTAGCTAAAGTTTGTTGGAAAATATTAGCTCGATCCCAAAATACTAAAACTTCAAGCTCACTTTGAGCAAAAAAAGACAATTGATTATCCATAAAAAAACTAGCGCTAATTTTACTGTTAACTTAAATTAAGTCTACGAAAAATCAGGCTTTTTGTCAAAGAAAAAGCTTGAATTATTAGTCTATTAGCGCTAGGCTAAAGATACTTAATAACAACTCTATGAAATTTAAATTAGCGGCTAATTTCAAACCAACCGGCGATCAACCCCAAGCAATTAAGCAATTGGTGACTGGCTTAAAACAGGGTTATCGCGATCAAACTTTACTAGGAGTAACTGGCAGTGGCAAAACTTTTACGATTGCTAATGTTATCGAACAGATACAAAAACCAACTTTAATCATCTCGCCTAATAAAACTTTAGCCGCTCAGCTATATAAAGAATTCAAGGCTTTCTTTCCGGAAAATGCTGTTCATTATTTTGTTTCTTATTATGATTACTATCAGCCGGAAGCTTATTTGCCGCCGACTGATACCTATATTGAAAAAGAAGCTACCATTAATGAAGATATTGATCGTTTGCGCCATGCTGCCACACAAGCTTTAATGACTAGAAATGATGTGATTATTGTTGCTAGTGTTTCTTGTATTTATGGTTTAGGTGAAAAACTAGATTATCAATCCCTTAGTCAGAAATTTGAACAGGGTCAAGTTATTAATCGACAAGAAATAATCCGTAAATTATTAGAAATGCAATATCAGCGCCAAGATATTGCTTGCCGTCGCGGTCAATTCAGAGTATCGGGAGATATTATTGACATTTATCTAGCGACTGGTGAAGCAATAATTCGTTTGGATTTATTTGACGATATTATTAATTCAATTTATCTTTGGCCGATAAATCCCGACAAAGAAAAAGGTCGGCCAGCCAATCTTCATGATCTTTTACCGAGCCAGGCAAAAAAAATGATCGAATTGACAATTTTACCCGCTAAGCATTTTATGACTCAGCCCGATCGTTTAGCTGTGGCCATGGAAGATATCCGAGCTGAACTTAAAGAGCAGGTCGATAAATTTAAAGAAGCTGGTCGTTTACTAGAGGCTGAAAGATTAGAGCGCAAAACCAATTATGACTTAGAAATGTTGGAGCAAGTCGGTTATTGCAATGGGATTGAAAATTATTCACGGCATTTATCAGGTCGTGAACCTGGTTCGCCACCAGCCACTTTGATCGATTTTTTTCCTAATGATTTTTTAACCGTAATTGATGAATCCCATGTGGCAGTGCCACAAATTAATGGCATGTTTGCTGGTGATCACGCGCGCAAAGAAGTTTTGATTGAATTTGGCTTTAGACTACCAAGCGCCATGGATAACCGACCGCTTAATTTTCAAGAATTTAACCAAAAAGTTAATCAAGTATTATATACCACTGCTACTCCTGGTCGTTACGAAATGGAGCATTCAAAGCAAATTGTTGAACAAATTATTCGACCGACTGGACTCCTAGATCCAATTATTGAAGTTCGGCCAACTCATGGCCAGGTTGCTGATTTGATAAATGAGTGTCAGCTGAGAGCTGCTCAAGGTGAAAGAGTTTTGATCACTACTTTAACTAAAAGAATGGCTGAAGAACTGGCTGATTATTTGACTGAATCCGGTCTTAAAACCAGTTATTTACATAGCGACATTGATACTTTGGAACGGATTGAAATTTTAGACGATCTACGCAGCGGTAAATACGACGTTTTGGTTGGTGTCAATCTTTTGCGTGAGGGCTTGGATTTGCCAGAAGTTTCTTTAATTATTATTTTGGATGCTGATATTTCTGGCTTTTTACGCAACGAAACTTCACTAGTCCAGACTATCGGCCGAGCGGCTCGTCATATTAAAGGGAAGGTTATTATGTATGCTGATAAAAAAACACCGGCCATGGAATACGCTATTCGCGAAACCGAACGCCGGCGTCAGATTCAAGCTGATTACAATAAAGCCAATGGGATTACCCCTAAAGGAATTGTTAATGCTAACTGGTCTAATCTGAAATAGTGGTTTGAGTCAAATAACAAATGCGGCGCAAACCTTGATCTTCAACTAAAGTATAAATAGTTGGTTTTTGCTGATTTTGGCTATCTGGATTAATAGTCAGCAAACTACTAGTCGGCGTAAAGCTCCAACCGCTTGCTTCCAAATCATCATTAGAACCAAAAGCAATCAGTTGACCATTATTAGTATTAATAATAGCGCCTTTTTGACAGTTTTGGCCGCAAGACCAGCTAGCAAAATGAAAATGGCCGGCCAAATTAATAGTCTTATTTTTATAAGAGTTAATGATAGCTTGTTTATCAGCTAGAGTTAGTACTTGATCCCCTAAGTCTAAAGCAGCTGGTTCGTTTGAACTTACTTCGACCAACCAATCATTAGCTGATAGCGGCTTGGGGCAGCTAATTCTAGCTATAGTCTCTTTAGTAACTGGGGCAATTTGCGGCCCATTGTCAGGTAAAATAAACTCACCTTCAGCCATTGGCGGAACAATGACCGGATCTTCAATAATGGCTGTTACTCGTCTTTCCTCGATAGTTTTAATGGCAGCTAAAATACTAGCCAAAAAAAGTGAACCAAGCAGTAACCAGAGTAAACGTTTTTTCATAAAAATTAATTACTACCCTCTTTGCGGAAAGTTACAGTAAAAACTGGTTCGTATTTTTCTTGATACTCATCAACCACTACTACTGGTTCTCCTTTAGTTAGCTGACTAATGACAGCGTCAGCCAAAAGAGCTTTATCATTATTGATTTCATCTTTAATTTCATCGAGACGATCTAATTCGCTGCGCAAATCAGCTTCAACAGCTTGAATAATCATCTTGCGTTTTTCGCGCATAGTTTTGATTTCATCGGTTAATCGTTTATATTCCCCGGTACTAGCTAAAGCGTCACGATAGACAGCCTGCAATGATTTACGCTCGTGTTTTAATTCCTGTAATTGATTGAACATTTCTTGTGGTGTACGCATAATAATATTGACAAAAAGATTTAATTATGATATAAAGATAAGTTTTTTTAAAAGTTTTATCCGCCCAATGGCTAGAATAATTCGTTACAGTCAAATAGTTACAGCCTATACCTGCCTACTACTAGGTTTGGCTGGTTTGATTTTACCAATTATACCGGGCTGGATTTTAATTTTTATCGGCCTGGAACTGCTAGTTCGCTATCAACCTAGTAATCTCTGGGCTCTCAGATTAGAAGGTAAACGACAATTAATCGGTCAGCGCTTGAAAAATTGGCGTCAACC
>Ga0116183_1006998_pt1 | contig 10210 bp, 9 predicted proteins | sample AD_UKC078_MetaG_FD_89753 | JGI IMG/M metagenome (GOLD analysis project Ga0116183, IMG submission 89753) | Active sludge microbial communities of municipal wastewater-treating anaerobic digesters from USA - AD_UKC078_MetaG | ecosystem: Engineered > Bioreactor > Anaerobic > Digestate | place: USA...
AATTACAGCGATCGTGGCTATGGCAAACAATTTTCTGGTGTAGAAAAATACGAGAAATACAAAGGCAAAAAAATTGGTTGTGTTCAAATTCAAATTTTTAAACCATTTGGTGGCATACAAGATAATATGACACAAACCGTAACCAAAGGTCAAAAGTTTGGAAATAAAATTCATTTCAGAAGCAGAGAATGGTATGTAAAAGGCGATGTTTTATTTAAAGAAGGCGAAGAGGTAAATCCTATTTTATTTGCAGATACAGAGAAATTATTATGGGATCGTAAAAAGTTTAAAGATGTTCGCATCTTAATAACAGAAGATAGTTTAACTGGCGAAGTTGATGTGTTAGTGTATTTGCAAGATAAATTATCATATGCAATTGCTGCTGGATATTCAAACAATAGAGTTTCTTTATTTGGATCAACGTATAATTTTTTTGGATTACCGAATTCACTCAATCTTTTTGCTGGAGTTAATTTTAATAAATATAACATTTGGGCAGTTGGCGGTACTTATAGTTATCAAAATATACAGGCTTCGCAAATCAACTTTACAACAAAATTTATCATTGAAAGATTAAATCAAAATGTATCGTTATCTCTCAATAGAAATTTCTTCAGTATCAAATCGAAATGGGCTTTTAATGCCTTGTATAATTATAAAAATACTACACTTAGTTTAAATGGTAATTTACGAGATCCGTCGAGTTTTGTAAAAGCAAAATCGCATTATTATTCGCTTTGGTTGGCAACAGCTATTCCTGTAAATAAATTAATGCCTTGCAAAGATGAAAAATTAAAATTTGTATTAGCAGCAAAACTTAATTATCTCGATTATAAGTCGAGACCATTTATTATTGATAGAAACTTTAATGAATCTTTTATAAAACAGCAAAATTATAGAATTGGATTTGGCATTGCACGTTGGGATTTTTATTTAGAACGAAATGCTTTTTATGTAGATATAGCTGAGTATTTTCCACGTGGTATTAGCGCATCTATTTGGGCTGGTCCACAAATTGATGAAATTTATGGTCGACGTGCTTTTTTAGATTTGACAGTAAATTATGGAATTTATTTTAAGAAATTTGGGTATCTCTATCCACAAGCAAACTATAGTACTTACATTAGAAATAAAAAAGGTGAGCAAATGAACTCCAAATTTAATTTGGATTATGTTTCTAAAAAAGTGGCATTTGCTAAACACATGTATTTTCGACAAGTTATAAAAAGTGGTTTAAATCTTGGTTTTTTTGTTCCAGAAGAAAGATACTTTAACATCAATGAAATTAATGGTGGCATTCGTGGATTTTATTCGCCAACATTAAAGGGTTCTAAAAGCGTAACATTGAGTACAGAAGTTGATTTGTTTTTAGATAAAACAGTGATTCTTAGCAAAGGCATGGTCTATGCTTTTTGCGATATGGGTTGGATTAGTGAAAATGGAAAAAAACTCATCACTCAAAGTAATTACCAATACGGAATTGGAGCTGGCTTACGCTTTAGAAGCGTAGATTTAGGTTTTCCTTATTTAGATTTTCAATTTAGTGTGTATCCAAGAGGCAAAGATTTTGGCGCACAAATTTTTCAATTTAAATTGTACGAAGCCAACATCAATGCTATTTTACAAAACAATATGTTTGTAGAATATCCTGGCGCTTTTGGCAAAGAATAATATTATTTTTTGACTCTTTTTCCTTTTACCATCTTATCATACATTTCATGTATCATACCATCACCTAAGCCAACCTTAGGCACAAACAAAGTATCAATTTTTAAACGCTGCATAATATGCATAAAAATTTGTGTAGCAGGAACAATCACATCTGCTCTATCTGGTCGGAAACCGTATTGCAAGATACGTTCATCTAAAGTCAAATAATTCAATGCATCAAACGTTTTTTGCAAATCACTAAAATGCACTTCATTTTCTTTGCGTTTTACAAAATGCTTTTGAATCGTATTGATATTTCCACCAGAACCAATACCTAATAATGGCGTATATTTTCCTTTAAAATGATCGACCCAAACATCCAATTCTTTCCAATGTTTATCTTTCACTTTGCCTAAAGTCATACGTAACGTACCAATATTGAAAGACCATTTATCAACGAGTTTTCCTTTCGATAATAAAATCAATTCCGTAGAACCACCACCAACGTCAATGTATAAATAGTTTTTATTTTCGTCTAAAGAAAATTTCTCTACGTGATTTGATAAAATTAATTCTGCTTCTTTTTGTCCAGTAATGATTTTTATATCGATGCCAGTTTTTTTGAAAACCTTTGTTACAATTTCTTTTGCATTTTTTGCATCACGCATAGCACTCGTTGCGCACGCCATGATTTGCACAGGCTTATGTACATCTATCAAATGTTTAAATGCTTTCATGGTCGAAAGTAATTCATCTTCTTTTTTAGCAGAGATTTTTCCTTTCAAGAAAGCTTCTTCGCCTAAACGCAATGCCACACGATACATCGCATCTTTCACAAACTGCGGACCAGTAGGTGTTTCGTACACATTAATAAAAATTAAGCGAACAGCATTAGAGCCAATATCAATAGCAGCAAATTTCATGTAGTAAAGTTACAAGTAAAAAGTTATTTGTTATAAGAGAAAATATTTTTACATAATGATTAGTGTTTTCACTAAATATTATATTTTGGTTGGTGAGAGAATATCACCAAATAGTAAAAAAAATAGATTCCGAAATAAGTTCGGAATGACGGACAATGCTATGCCACATCATGTTGTCTTGAATCAAATTAAGGATTGACTCAGCATTTATTAAATCAAAATAATCATCAAAACCCGTGTTCTATTTCTTCTTCTTCACCACATCTTCTAACAAATCATAAATAGCATCTTGGCTTCTAATCGCTTTTTCGGTAGCTATTCTTGTTCTAAAAAAATTAGATTGTGCGTCATTAAAAACTCTGGCTTTCACATTATCTTTCCATTGCAATTCCATAATCTGTGTCAACTGTTTTTTTATTTTTTCATCTGCAATAGGCATTACAATTTCAATTCTGTGGTCTAGGTTGCGCGTCATCAAATCGGCTGAACCTATAAATAAATCAGGCTTTCCCAGATTATGAAAAATGAAAACGCGATTGTGTTCCAAAAATTTATCTACAATACTAATGGCTTCAATGTTTTCGCTAACACCAGCAATTCCTGGTACTAACGAGCAAATACCACGAATGATCAATCTTATTTTTACACCAGCTTTACTAGCTTGGTATAATTTTTCAATCACATCAACATCTACTAAATTATTCAGTTTTAAAAATATTTCAGCTTTTTTGCCAGCTTTCACATGTTTAATTTCTCGGTTAATTAAGGTCGTGAGTTTGCTTCTTAAATTAAACGGTGCTACCAATAAATGCTGCAACTTTGGCACAGAATAATTTTTATCAAAAAAAGAAAAAATTAGACGTGCTTCTTTTGTAATAGATTGATTGCACGTTAGCAACATCGCATCCGTATAAATACGAGCCGTTTTTTCGTGGAGGTTGCCCGTTCCAATGCAACCGTAATAAATTTTATTTCCTTTTTCTCTTCTAGTTATTAAACACAATTTAGAATGCACTTTTAAACCAGCAATGCCAGTAATGACACGTGCACCTTCTTCACGCAAGATAGTCGCCCAATCAATATTGGCTTCTTCATCAAAACGAGCACGCAACTCAATAAAAACGGTAACGTCTTTACCATTGTGCAGTGCAGTAATCAACGATTTTATAACATGCGAATGAGAAGCAACTCTATATAATGTACAACGAATATGCGAAACATTCGGATCAATCGCAGCTTCGCGCAATAAATCTAAAAAGTAATCGAAAGAATGATATGGATAATATAATAAAATATCTTTCGTTTTCATTTTATCTAAAATAGAACGCGTTTTTTCTAAATCTGGATGTGGAATATGTTGTTGAGTTGGGTTTAAAAGATGTGTTTTTCCAAGCGTTGGAAATTTGATAAAATCTTTGAAATTATGATAACGTGCACCAGCATACAATTGCACTTTATTATCTAAATCCATTTTTTTTATCAGATAATTTTGAAAATCTTTTGGCATTTCTGCATCATATACAAACCGCAATGCATCTGCACTTTTACGTTTTTTCAAACTCACTTCCATCGACTCCATAAAAGTCAAGGATACATCATTGTCTACATCTAATTCTGCGTCGCGTGTAAATTTTATTGTGTATGCTTCAATTTTATCGAAATCATAAATCTGAAAAATAGCTTTTAAATTATAGCGAATCACATCATCTAAAAACAAAATAAATTGTTTATCTTTTTTAGAAGGCAGCACCAAAAATCTCGATACAGAAGAAGTCGGTACTTCTATCAAAGCATAATGAATTTCTTTATTGTTTTTTTTAGAAAAACGAACGGCTAAATAAATCGAAGAATCTAACAAAGTTGGAAATTCTTTGGCTTTATCTAACATAATTGGAAAAATTTCTAAACGAACTTTTTCCTGAAAATAATTTTTTACAAAATCACCTTGTGGTTTATCTAGTTGGGTTTCATTTAAAAAAAAGATGTTTTCTTTTTCCAGTTCTTTAATAATATTTTCGTAAGCTTTGGTATATTTTTTTTGTAAGATTTTTAATTTTGCTTGGATATCAGCCATCACTTTTGCTGGCGAAAAACCAAGTTCATGCAATGCACGTTTATCAAAATCCATCATGCGTTTGATAGTTGCTATTCGCACACGGAAAAATTCGTCTAAATTATTAGAATAAATACCGAGAAACTTTAAGCGTTCCAATACAGGAACATCTGTACATTCAGCTTCTTGCAATACTCTTTCGTTAAACGAAAGCCAGCTCAATTCTCGATTTATAATAGGTACATTTGTTGGCATAAAAGGTAACTGTGAATACTATGAACGTAAATATAAAGATTTATGTTCCTGAAGATGATACAAAATAAAGCGTTCACATAAAATTCACATAACAGAGAAATAAATTTTTTACTAACTTTATTAAAACTATTCTATGAAAAATATACCAATCAAACAATCACTTTTGATAGTGATTTTAACATGTTGCTTATTTTCTTGTAAAAAAGAAACCATCGTTCAAACTAATAATGCGCCAAGCAAAGTTACCAATTTTACGATTACTTATGGAAGTGATGATGTATATAATTGGACAGATGCTACTGATGCAGATGGTGATGCGGTTACTTATGATTTATATTTATTGAAAGACACAAATGCTAAACCATTTAAAGTAGCAGAAAATTTAGCTACAAGTCAGTACACAGCAAGTGTGTCTTATTTTGGAGTTACGCGTGCAATGATAGTAGTGGCAAAGGATGGAAAAGGTGCAGAAACAACTTCGATAGAATATCCAACTATTATACTGTAAGTTGTTTTGGTGTAACAAAAAACACCATTTTGCCTTTTTTGATTGCGTTCCAATGATTGATATCAAAAGCAATTCGATACACTGCACAAGTTGGAAATTTATCGAGTTGGTTTTTGGTAAGCAATTCAATTAATGAAGATAAAATCGGTTCATGACCGAACAAAATAACATCATTAAAATTATCGTTTAAGTTTTTTAGAATAGAAAAAATAGATGTTGGATTTCCAAAATAAATATCTTGTTTTATCAATAAATCATCAGCAGTATAATTCAGGTAAGTACCAATTCCAATAGCAGTTTGTAATGCACGTGTTGCTGGCGAAGTGATTACCAAATCTGGCAGAATCTGTTTTTCTTCCAGATAATTGCCGATGATTTTTATGGATTGTACACCACGTTCATTTAATGGACGAACCAAATCATCTAAATCAGGATTTTCCCAACTGGATTTCGCATGACGAACGATGGTAAGATATTTCATCTGTTTTCTGTAAATTTAATCATTCTGAAAAAACATGAGCGAAAAAAATGAATTGCACAAACTAATTCATTCGTTAACACCTAACGAAAAAGCATACTTCAAAAAGTTTGCATACAAATCTAAAAACGATCAAGAGAATCCGTATTTATTATTGTTTGATGCCATCTTGAAACAAGATGAATATGATGAAGATGCACTCAAAAAGAAATTAAAAAACACCAAACTCATTAATAATTTTTCAGCAGCTAAAAATTATCTGTCTGAATTAATTGTGAGCACTTTTTCTGCCATTCAGGAAAACAATACCATTGAAAATAAACTGCTTGCTATTATACAGCAACTGCCTTTTCTGCTGGAAAGACGAGCGAATAATTTATTGGAAAAGAAAATTCATCAGGCAAAAAAAATGATGATAGATTTTGAATTGTACAACTATTCAGCGGTGATTCATCATTATGAATGTTTGATTTTAGAAGTTGATAAACATTATGCTTCTAAAAAAAGTAAACTCAACCATGAAATACATCAACATCAGGAAAAAGTAAAAAACATACAACAATATCAACAACTAAAAGATGAATGGCTAACGATTAGACAAGACACAAACACTTATATCAGAGAAAAAAGTAAAATAGATTTTGTTACAGAAAAATTAGCACATCCTTTTTTAGTAAAGGAAGAAAACGCAATAACAACAGCTTCTAAAATTTTATTTTACTATGTGCGCGTTGGTTATGCATTAATGATAAACGATGTAGCTGTAGCTTATCAAGATAGTGTTGCACAATATTTGGTTTTGAAAAACAATCAAAACTATTGTAAAGCCAACGAAAAAGAAGTGATTGTAACCTTGAGTAATTTTGTGTTGCGCATGCTAAATGTCAACAATTACGAGTATTTCGAAGAAGTCAAACAAACTTTATTTAAATATCTAGATAACTCAAAAGATATTGATTTGGTGCAATCTAAAAAATTAAATATTGCATTGGTAGAGAAAAACCAATATCTCGAAAAAAACCAGTTTGATAAGATTTACGCATTGCTTCCAGCTTATCAAAGTGTACTCAATTTTTACACTAAGCGACAAGATATTCAGCTTTCGATGTGGTATGACATGGCGATGATTTATTTCTACAACGATAAATTTGAAGACTGCCTGCATTTTGTTTCGTTGATATTAAATCACAAAGCATTGCACACGATGATAGATTTGGAAAGCTATTGCTTGCTATTAAAAATGTTTGTTTTTATTGAAATCAATCAAACACATCATTTTGATAATAATATTGAAAACTTGCGCAGAAAATTATATCGAGATGATAAAATGTTTAAAGCAGAAAATGCTATTTTAAAAATGTTAGTGGATTATAGTGTGGCCAACAGTGCTACAAATAAAATTCAGATACTCGAACAACATCAACAAAATATTGGTACTATTTTACAAGATAAATTAGAGCAAAACATCAATAATTATTTTCCAGTTCAGTTGTGGTTAAATGCCAAATTAGAGCATAAAACAATTTATCAAAAATTCAATCAAATATAATTCTAAAAATCTATTTTATAAGATTACAAGACATTGATTTTGAATAGATTAAATTGTAAAAACAAACACCTAAACCTTAATTTTTATATCACTTTTTTCATTGATTTAAGTTGATAAGTACTCTATTTTTGACGTATCATCATCAAAATTTATCATCATCAAAATCAATTAACATGAAAAATCAAACTATTATCAGAAGTTTAATCGCTATGATTGTATTAAGCTTTGCTATCAGTACATCTAGCTGTAAAAAAGAAAAAAGCGCAAAAGAAATTCAAAAAGCGCAAATAAATGAAGTGCTTCCGCAAAAATACATTGACACATTAATAAGAATGGGTATCACCATTCATGAAGGCACTACACCGCCAATAGTAAATGGAATTTATCTAGCAAACCCTACCATTTTGCTTGCTTCAACTGTAGTTGGTGATATTATAGGAAATACTTTTTCAGATATAAAAGTCAAATTAACAGACCAAGATAATACCAATTTTGGTATAAAATTATATGGGAAAAAACTCTTAGGAGAAAATGATACATCTATCGTTACAGCTATTTCTGGTAGCGGAAATAATTTTACGGTGTATGGAAAAGTAAAAGCGAGCGCAACACCAACAAATTATGCCATTTTCGCCATCGTAATTTCTGGAACACTCAGTGCAGATGGTATAGTAAATTATCAGGATGCACTAATAAATATTGATAATTCAAAAGGTGCTACTTATTTCATTCCAGAAGGAACAGGCCGATTAATCAAAGATGGTAATAATCTGGCGTCCACAACTTCATTTTTTTAGAGAAATACAGACATCAAAATTAAAATAAAATAAAAACCATAACACTAGAATTAACAATCGTAAATCCATTTGCATAATGGACGATGATGATGACACAAATCGCAAAAAATCGCAGATAAATGTTTGTAAATCAAAATTAATATGCTATATTTGCACCACGATTTGGGAAGAGGACTTGACAAAGTCCTCTTTTTTATTCTAAGAAAATGGATAAAGTAACACAATTAAAAGAAATTATTGGAAAGGAAATACAAAAATATTTTCTGGATAAAGAGCTTTTTTTAGTAGATATTAAAGTGTTGCCAACAGGAAAAATTGAAGTATTCGCTGATGGAAAGACAAATATTACTATCGATGAATGCGCTCAGTTAAGCAGACATATCTATCATTTTTTGGAAGAAAATAATTTAATGACAGACAATATTTCATTAGATGTTTCTTCACCAGGTATGGACGAACCATTGAAAGTTGCCCAGCAGTTTCAAAAACAACTTAATAAAAATGTAGATGTTGTTTTAAAAAATGGATTAAAAATAACAGGTGAATTAGTGGATGCAAACGAAAGTCAAATTATTGTAAAAGAAACCATTAAAATAAAAAAATCCGAAACAGTTGAAGAACATACTTTAGGATTTGAGGAAATAAAATCAGTAAAAAAACATTTTAATTTTAAATTATAATACACTATTTAAATAATTAAAAATATGACAAATGAATAGTACAGAATTAGTAGAATCGTTTTCGGAGTTTAAAGACTTTAAAAACATCGACCGACCAACCATGATGCGTGTTTTGGAAGACGTGTTTAAAACACTTTTGCGTAAAAAATATGGTTCTGATCAAAATTTTGACATTATCGTAAATACAGAAAAAGGTGACTTGGAAATTTGGAGACACCGATTAATTGTAGAAGATGGTAAAGTTGAGGACAGGCTGGCTGAAGTAGAATTTAGTGTTGCTAAAAAAACAGAACCAGATATGGAAGTTGGTGAAGAATTATACGAAGCCATAACCATTGAATCTTTTGGTCGTCGTGCTATTTTAGCAGCTCGTCAAACATTAATTTCTCGTGTACTTGATTTGGAAAAAGATGAAGTATATAAAAAATATAAAGATAGAGTAGGTGAAATTATTTCGGCAGAAGTTTATCAAGTTTGGAAAAAAGAAATTCTATTATTAGATGACGAAGGAAACGAACTATTGTTACCTAAAAATGAACAAATAAAAACCGACTTCTACAAAAAAGGTGATAGTATTCGTGCCGTTATAAAAGATGTAGAGTTACGCGGAAGCACACCAATGGTTATACTTTCTCGTACAGATGGTTCTTTCTTAGCGAAACTATTAGAACAAGAAGTTCCAGAAATTATGGATGGCTTAATTGTAATTAAAAAAATTGTTCGCGAACCAGGTGAAAGAGCTAAGGTAGCTGTAGAATCTTATGACGATAGAATTGATCCAGTTGGAGCTTGTGTTGGTATGAAAGGTTCTCGTATTCATGGAATTGTGCGCGAATTAAGAAATGAAAATATAGATATTATCAACTATACTGCAAATATCAATCTATTATTGCAACGTTCTTTAACACCAGCAAAAATTGAAGGTATAGCGTTAAATGATGAGAAAAAACGTGCTTCTGTTTACTTAAAACCAGATCAGGTTTCATTAGCAATTGGTAAAGGTGGTTTTAACATCAAACTAGCAAGTAAATTAACTGGCTACGAAATTGATGTGTTTAGAGATACCGATACTGTTCAAGAAGATGATGTTGATTTAGACGAATTTTCAGATGAAATTGATGGTTGGGTAATTGATGAATTCAAAAAAATTGGTTGTGATACCGCAAAATCTGTATTAGATTTAGACAGAGATGAATTGGTACGCAGAACCGATTTGGAAGAAGAAACCATCGATGATGTAATTAGAATATTGAAATCAGAATTTGAATAAGATGAAGAGTCACTAGCCATTTGTCTTTGGTCGTTAGATTACAATTA
>Ga0116183_1006999_pt1 | contig 10209 bp, 10 predicted proteins | sample AD_UKC078_MetaG_FD_89753 | JGI IMG/M metagenome (GOLD analysis project Ga0116183, IMG submission 89753) | Active sludge microbial communities of municipal wastewater-treating anaerobic digesters from USA - AD_UKC078_MetaG | ecosystem: Engineered > Bioreactor > Anaerobic > Digestate | place: USA...
GCAGCGTTTTTTTCTTCCGCTTCTTTATTCCCTTTTATCTTTAATCCTAATCCAATCAAGCCACCAATAGAGCGGCCTGCATTAGAATAGTCACTTGCAAGACCTTCTTCTAAAGGCTTTGTGTTTAATTGATTTTGGAATCTGAATAAATTAAAATCAGGCATTTTCTTTCACTCCTTTTTGCGGAATAAACGCACTTGCAAACCCAAGAACATCACCGAATATCGAACCCAATGCCGTTGGTGCAGATGCTTCTGAAATACCCAAATTTGCTAGTGCTTGCTGAATAGATGAGTCATTTTGTAATTGAGATAATAGAGCATTGTTTACGCCCTCTTGTGTATCTCTCACTGATGTTTGATAAGCGTTCGCTACATTTCCCAAGTTTGAACTATAAGCCATGTCTTGACTTTGTTCACGGCCTAAATTTCCAGCTTCAATATTCAACTCATCAAGCAACTTGTTGTAATCAAATGATTTTTCTTTGTTCATTTGTTCTTGAGCATCGCCGTATAGTTCCCTAGCTTTATCACTTGCAACGGCTTGCAGTTGCTGCCCTGCCCCACCACTGAATAACCCACCTTGCCCAGCTAATGTATTTTGTGCGGCTTGTGTCGCTTGATCTATCATATATGAAGCGTTGGGGTCTAAGTAATCACTGACTGTTTTATCCCAATCAAAATCGCTTACTTTTGACGAGTCAACTGAATAGTCTTTATTCCCAGCTTCTTTAATACTATTAATCCAATCACTTACTGAAGCCGATCCACCTAGCTGATCTTGCAGACTGCGGCCAGTTCCTTTTATGGATTCCAAAATTTGGCTATATGTTTTTCCTGATTTAGCAAGAGTATCTTGTAACATACTAGCTGCATTATCATACGCCTTTTTTTTACCCTTTACATTAGTAAGCCCGAATGCATCTGTAACACCTGAAATGGCACTGTTAATGGAACTACCTATTGACATTTTTTTTCCTCATTGTTTTAAAATTAAGTTTGCTTGAATAAACGCAAGGCCGACTAATGAAATATCTAATGATGTCTGTTCCTTACAAATATAAATTTTGTTTGTTCTTTGGTACAAATTAACACCGTTTATTTTTTGATAAAAATTAAAGTCTAATGTGTAGTCATATACAGCATTTGGAAGATTTAGCTTTTTAATTGTAGATAAATTAATTAATCCATCCGATTGAAGAAAACCGACCATACCATTTTTTATTAGCACTAACGGAAGTAAGTCTTTTGTTTCTGAAGAATATGGATTTATTACGTTGCTTGTTATCATTTATCTACCGCACTCTGTATAATCAATAATAGCTTTAGAAATATTAAATGGGGCTGGGTCAGTAAACGTTACTTTGAACGCAATTCTTCGTAAGCCTCCTAAATTTCTAAAAATGCATCTTGAGTTGTATTCTCCTATACGCCCAGCCTTCGCCCACTTTTCACCACCCCATGTATAGCCCCCATCTGCGCTAGTTATAAGCATTACATTAGGATTGTACCCTTCAGGCGTTGCCCCATTCATTTGATCGTCGTACTCTTTTTCTACATTCGTTTTTCCAGAACTAATAATTAGTTCTAAAGAATGAATGATCACCTTTTTAAAATTGTTTATTATTATCCCAGTTGTTCTTGAGCGTTCTATTACTTTGTCGTTGTAATCTGTATATTTATTTTTATCTAGATAAATTAATTTGTCTTCATTGAAAGCACCCATTATTATTTTGTCAGAATACTTTACAGCAAATGCAGGAAACCAGCATTTTTGTTCGTTGTTGATGTCTCTTGTCGCTCTTGTGTGCCATTCTTTTTCATCAAAGTCATAACAATAAGTTCTATTAGCAGAAGGGAATGATATAACATAAAATGTATGTTTCCCATCAACATAACAAAATGAGAAAGCATCATCTGTTCTTGTAAAGCTTTCTATTTGCTCTTCTATCCATGCTGAAGAAATCTTTTCTATTCCCTGCCCATCACTTACCCAAATTGCATTTGTACCTACTGATGATGCACCTAAAAAAATTAATTTGTTATTAATTGATGAAACACTATATGGTGCCTTACATCCTATTGAACTATTTTTTGTAGATGTTATAAAAGGAATGTTGATGTTATCTTGCCACCTATATACTTGATAAGAACTATAACCGATAACAAATAGATAATCATCCATTGCCTTTATAGCTACTATGTTGTCGCTTCTGAACTCGGCCTTTATGTAGTTAAGCGATCCCATCCATACATCTTCTGTGACTAAAGTCCCTTCAACATATGAACCTTCTGAAGGTGGGTAGTATTGATTATCGTCTGCTGTTACTAAAGTTCCGTCCTTTTTCATGAAAGTATATCTTGTCATATACTTGTAGAAAGCGTAATTGTTATTAATGCCATTCGGCTTTCCAAGCTCTGAATAATAAAAGTAATCACTATCTTTGTCGTTACAAATGATTCTATAATTCAAAGCCGTAATCATTGTCGGCCTTATGCTTACTAGCTCTCCAGCCTTTTTTGGCAACTCCATTACATCAACAGATACTAACGAGCTTTCAGTCTCTAAATTAATAGTGTAAATATTAAAAGATGAGCAGATACAAAGATGTGCAGGAACACCGCTTGTTTCTGCAAAAGATACAGGCTCGCTATTATCTGCAACATCGCCTATATAATCATAAGAAAAATTATTATATATTCTATAAACCCTAGCCCCGTAGACCCCATATAATAAAGGTGTTCCAGCGTTATAGCTTGTCAATGGACTTGTCGATGCAATGTATAGTCCTCTACAGAATCCACCTAGTTGTGATAATATCGTTCTTGATCCAGTAAGACTTTTTAGAACTTTATTCGTGTAATGCTCATTAGATTCCAGCGTTTCTGGAAACATATTAAAGTTTTCTTCATGAGAAACAAAGTCTAAATCTTTGTACTTTGACGATCCACCAGTAAATGAATTAAGAATCTTTTTCATAGGAACAAACCTGCATTGAACTTATCAAACTTGCTTATTGCATATTCTCCAAAATCATAATTTTTGAAGTTTGCTTCCTTAATTAATTTTTTTACTTCTTCAAATTCTCTTTTCTTTTCTATATAAAGTAACGAGCTTGGAGAAATATCATCATTCACAAGTAAGCGTAATTGAACGTCACTAATTAAAAGGTTTTGATATTCTGGGGGCAGCGTAAATTCGTCGTTCAAATTAAATGCAGGCAAGTCTTCTTTTATGACGGCTTCTAATTCATAAGACACATTTTTTGTATCAAAGAAAAGTTGAATCATTCGAACACCATTTACATCTATATTTCTTTTTATAGAAAATAGTGATGGCATCACACCACTATTAGTAAGCTCATAAAGAGATGTTAGTTGTACTTGCTTTATGCGTAGCTTGCTTGAATTGCATAATACATACAACGCAGCAACATCTATTCCGTTACTTACAAAGTAATCGCCATTTATTTTTTGTGGTGTTTCGCTGTGATAATTGAATGACAGTAGCCCTTGCGTGTTATAGATGTTAATGCATCTATTCATCAATGAAAGAATTCGGTTTGCTTCTTCTAACCCGACGGAATTATTTCCGCTCGTGTAGTTAATGTCTGCCGCTATTAATGTAATGATATCTCTTATTGTCATTTTAATCCTAATAAAAAAAAGACAGCACGAAAAAAACTCTTCGCACTGTCTTTTACCCAGACAGGTAGGGTTAATAAATAATATAGATAAATTAAGCTTGTGTGTACAACTTAATTATCAGATTTCTACAAACAATAGAGCGGCTCTACGGTCATCAATACCGCCAGTTACAAAGGCCGAATCAATTCGATACTTTGCTGTTAGCGTGTTGATGTCGCCACTAACTAATGCAGTTGTTTTGATTTTGGAATCGATTCCAGAAACAGAAACGGATTCAAAGCCAGCGGTGTTTAGCTCGACAGCATCATACTCAATGTTCCCTTTTTCGAAAACGAAAACAACAGAATATGTTTTTGCTGCACCGCAGTTAACAGGAGTTGGTCTGTTAGTAGCTACTGGCATGACGCTGACATTGGCGTGTGCTCCAGTGTTTGAGAACGCACCAACTTTTAGTGTGATCTTTCCTGTCGCTATACCTGCGGCATCTTCTTGCACAACGAAAGCCTTGAGATTAGTTGTGTTTTTTCCCAACACATCTTTTGCAAAAACGCCTGCGATTGTAAAGACAGAACCTTTTTTTATGAGGGTAGAAGTGTCTATTTTAGAATTCGAGCTTCCATCAATAGTGATAGTTCCTGCGGTGCCATCTACTCCGTTGGTGTCGATAACCCAATCGGCAGCCATTACATTCGCCGTTGCAACAGTGAATACAGGCATCTTTGATTCTTTCCATTGGACGTTTGCGAAACGCCCAATTTGGCAATCTTTATACATTGGTTCCAAAATTGCTGGAGGAAGGAACGAGCCGTTAGTCCCTTTAGAACCTAGCTTTGCAGCGACAGTAGGAGACATATAGCCTACCAAATTAGTAGCTCGATTTTCACGAAGCTTACCAGCAGTTGTTGCTAAGTCGTCAAAGTCAAGTGTTGAAAGAGCCGCAGTTTGTGCGATTCCAGCAACTGTATAAGCCTTGTCAATGATGGTTTCGTTTACTGTTTCACCGTAGTTTACGGCACGAGGTTGCACGATCTCTTTATCGAAATCATCAACGTTTGTCACTCTCTCTAATGCCGTAGCACTAAAAGCAGTGTTAGCAGAAGAAATTCTTAAGTCTTTTGAAAATTCTGCATTATCTAAAGTCACAGCTGAAATATCACGCAGCCCATTTTCTGTAATCACTACGGATCCAGAATCTGGAATGACAACACGAAGGAGGCCGCCAGTACGCCCTTTTAGTCCCTTCTGTGAAGATCGAACGTCTTCAAGGATAGGGGCATATTTTTCAACAGCAACAGACAGAATGTCAAGTTGTGCTGTGGTAATGTTTGTAGATAAGTTTGCCATAATTTTTTTCCTTTTTAGTACTGATTCGGATATTTTCTTTTCAAGTATTCTTTAGCATCAAAGTCTTTGCTGTTTGGATCTAGCCTTGATGATGTGCTTGATGAAGATCCTCCGAACTTTCCAGAATTAGGCAGAGAACGTTTTGGTTTTTGTTCTTCTGCATTTTTATTTTCTTGTTGTTGGGCTTCTTTTATCCCAGTTATTTTTTTCAGAATTGCGTCTTCGAGCTGCTTTAAATTGAAGTAAACTTCTTTTGTACTCAGTGAGCTTAGTTTGTCTACAACGCTAGGGTTTCTAGCAATCAAATCAAACATCACTGGGAATACGCTACTGTTAATCATGAACGAAGACATCTCTTGTCCTTGTTCACTCTCTAGAAAATCAGAATAGTCTTCTTCAAAATCTTCTAGCCTGCTCTTCCATTCTTGTAACTCTTCAGGAGTTTTAAGAAAGTTTGCGATAGTTGCGTTTACTTTTTCCTGCTGTGCTCTTTCAGCTTCTCTCTCTCTTTGATAGGATTCAAATTCTTTCATTACATCTGTCTTTATTGACTTCTTTAATTTGTCTGCTTTAAATCGCTCAAACTCTTCTTCATCAATAAAGTCATCTCTTGTGAACTCTGGATCTTCCTCTTTTTTCTTGAGGCTTTGCAGCTCAGCTCGCAAGGCTTCTAGTTCTCTCTGATGCTTTTTTGCTTGTCGTGCTAATCGATCTTTTATAATCCGCTCGACGTATGGAGAACTATTGTTTTTAAATTCTTTTTCACCCTCAGAATTCTTTTCTTCTGGTGTCTCGACGCTTTCACCTTCGACTGGTTTTTTTTCTGGAGTCTCGGTTTCTTCTGTCGGTGTTTGAGTCTGTTCTTCTACAGGCTCTTCTGTTTTTTGTTCAGTATCGTTTGACGAAATGCCACGATACTTATTGATTATATCTTGCTCTTCAGCCATATCTCTGTCCTTTGTTTTTATAAATATAATTAAATAAAATTACAAGTGTTACATATAAACTAATTTTAATACAAATTAATCTTTATTTAGTACAAGTGCTAACAGCTCGCTTCTCTTTTGTTCCTCTTCTAACCTCATTTTTTCTGCTAGCTCAATTTCTTTTAAAGCCGTTTGCCTTAATGTATTTTGTATCTTAGCCTGCTCATTAGCTTGTTCCATCAGCTTTTCTCGTTGTGATGCATCTACTTTCGCAATTTCTAATTGATAGTTTAGTTCGAATTCTTTATTCCGTTGTTGCATCTCTATTAGCTTTGTTTTTAAAGAGCTTTCATTCTGTACTCGAACCATCAGCAATTGGTTCTGACTATTAATTACATCAGTATTTATAGTCTCTTGCAACTTTTTATTTTGTTCGCTAAGTTGCTGTAATGCTTGCTGGAGTTGTTCTATCTGTTGCTTACTTTGTACTAATTCTAAAGCCAAAGCCTGCGGTGTTTTATTCACTGGCCTTAGCTCTTCAGGTAAAGTCAAAAGAATGGCGTTACTCAACGCTTCTGCATTTTCTATTTCTAAAGTCTTCACGACTTCTGCCATAATTAAAGGCTTTACGGCATCAGGCACAAGCGATTGTGTTGCCATCAGTTGCTGCCTTAGCATCTCTTTTCTGACATAAGTTTCGGGGCCGTTAGTAACTGCGATCTCAAAAGTATTCTCTACGCCTTCTACATAACACAAGAGATCTAAGCAGATGCTCATCAAGTTTTTTAGACTTGATTTTGCGTTTTGATAATAATGGGATACATTATTAACGTTAGCTTGTGATCGAAGTAAAACTTCAGTCGCTGTTGCCTGTGCAGAGTCTGTTTCAAAAGCAAGCCCAGATTGCGGAACGCCAATGATATCTGAAATCTCACTTTTTGCATTTCCAATTACGACTAATAAGTCATTACTTTTTAATTCTGGATATTCTGTAATTGGAGCCGTTAATTTTCTACCATCTACCGACCATTCTTTATAACGCTCAACGCCTGCTGTTGATTTGTTAGCTTGTGTGTAGTCTTCTAGGTATCCTTCTACCGACTCAAAAGAAACCCTTGTTTTTGGGATCAATGGGCAAGCAAGTCTTTCTTTTAAAGCGGAGTAAGAGTAGTTTATTATTTTAATTAAATCCCTTACATCCCTTACAATGCCCTTGTAATGCCTGCTTCCTTCTTTCCAAAATTCATTTGCATACAAAGGAACTACGGGTATCTTCTTTAGTCCTTCGTAAACAATGGTCTCGACGACTTCGTCGCCGATGATTCTGTGTAAAGTAACGCCACTTTCATTGAGAGTAAAGTAACTAATGACGTTGTAACTATACTTTCCTGATTCCCAACATCCAACATCTAAATTTTTTGATGCCTTCAATTCATCTTCTGTTAGCGTGAAAGAAGCAAAGGTTTGTTTTATCTTTTCATAGCTCATCTTGTCTACAAAAGCAATCTTCTGTATGTCGCTCCCATCGATTGCTTTTGATTCGCTATCTATAATGACTTGTGATGGGTCGTCTGAATAATTTATCTGTATTTCATTTCCGTTAGTTGTAATGAAAGCAAAGCCCTTGCCCATAATAACAGAGTCAGACACGCATTGCATTATGATGTTATTTAGTCCAGAGTCAACAGATATTTTCTTTAATTTTTCTTTAATTATTTCTGGTGCTTGTCCTACGACTTCAACATCGTAAGGGTATCTGTTAAAGCTGTTACATATAGCATTCTTGTACTTCTGGAGCGGGTTTACTGTAGACTTGTCCCTACTTTTTCCTCTGACTTTTTCATCTATCTCATCCCAAACTTTTGTAGATGAGAAAATATCACGGTCGATTTTCATCTCATCTATTTCTGATTTAAATTTGTCCTTCGCTTTATTTGCAAAGTCTATAAATTCTTTTACAATTCCGTTCATAATTACCAACCTTGTTGTGGCAAGGGTGAATACCTTGCTTCATTTGTATGTAAATTAAATCCATTTAATACACTTAAAGATACAGCGTCAAGCTCGTCAGGAGAATGACCGATATCTTTTTTTATTAATTTTTTGTCAATTATTTGGCGTTGTCCAGAGCCGTTCAAAAAATATGTTGTTGCATTTATTTCACTTACAACATCTTGACAGTTCTTAAGTGAGAAAGTTTTCTTTTCACATAGATCTCTTAATTTGAAAAGCATCTCCGCTCGTTTGTTTGCGTATATGTTGTTACTTGCTGATGACGCAAAGTTTATACCAAATACTTTGTCTCTATAGTCTGTTGTTTTTACAATGTCAAGAAATGAAGATGCCCAGCCGCCTGTATTATCAACGTTCACAGAACACAAGGTTTTATATTTCTTTGCTATCTTCTCAAAATTTAAGTACAAATTAATGCCATCCAAGTTTGAAAACTTATTCGATTCAACAACGCCTTTCTCATTACTAACGACTATGAAGGTATTGTCTACTCCTTCCCTTGCAACATCTATTCCAATAGACACAGGCAAGTCTAAAGGCACATCGCTCATAAAGATTAAGTTGTCTGGAATGACCGCATTGATTGGAGACTCTGAAAGCATATCAGCATATAGTTCTTGCCTAGCTAGCTTCTCGTCTCCAGATAATGCTTCTTTGAAAAGCTCTAAAGAATCTTCAGATAAAAAAGGATTATCAAAAGTGGTACACTTTATTAGCTCTAATTTTTCTTGATTTGATTTCGTTACAAACAAATTAAACCATGATCCGCCTCTTGGTGTTGTTGTAAAGCTAACTGAAGGATTCAACACATCTTTACCACGCAAGCACATAGACAGGTTCTTCATGACCATTTGCTTTTGCCAAGCGGCTTCATCTATATATCCATCGTGATAGTCTGTATAAGATCGAATGGCTTCTGGATTCTCTCCAGATAAAAAAAGAATCTTACTTTTTTTAAGCGTGATTATGTTGTCATTTTTATTTTCCTTAAAAGGAATTCTATATAATTCTAAAGCATTTTTTACGCTTGGAATGATTGTTTGCCTAAGCTCTTTATATGTTCTCCCAACAACTAGCTGATTCCTTCCATTTGCGGCTCTTCCTGCTGCTCTATGTCCAAGAATAAATGTTTTCCCTGAACCACGCCCACCAACAAATGCCGTGAACTTCTTTTCTGAAAGAATAAATCGCGATTGTTGCTCGGATATATCTACGCTAACTTTTATTTTCATTGGCGTTACTTTGTCTAGAAATTATATTAAAATCAACTTGAACTGTTTTGGATTCGTTGTCTTTGTCTTCTTTATTTTCTTTATCGACGACGAATTTCTCCATGAAGTATTGTGGCGAATTGTTTTTAACATTGCCAAAAAAATAGCAGTCTTGTGCAAGTAGTGTTTTAATTTGTTCTTTTGCCTCTTGAAACCACCCTGCAAAATCTTTTTCTACCTTAACTCTCTCTTTAGAATAAGAATCATCACCCTCTTTATATGTATCAACGAAGGAGCTACGAAGAGGTAATATTTTTTTAATTTTACCTATCTCTATAAAATACTTCGCACTTTCTGGATAGATAGAAAGTAAAAAATTACAGTGATTGCTGCATCGAATAAGTGACATCGTGCAAAAAGAACGCCATGCGTTTAATAGAAAATCGGGGTCGTTCTGGTCTAAAAAAGATGGGTGTTTCAAAATTGGAAAGTAATTTTCTTTTATCCAATTGTAATAATCACGCCGCAGATTTATTAATTTTCTTTCAGGAAGCTCTTTCGCAACGCCTCTTCTTTTCCAAGACACCATCTTTCTACTCGCTCTAAAAGCGTTAAGCATCTCTTGTCTTGTCTTTTGACCTTCTTTAATGTCTTTATCAGTTAGCATTTTACATAAACGAAGTTTTAGGTTTTTCTTCTTCTTTATCTTTCACTTCGAAAGATGCTTCTATCTTTGTAACTCTTTCTTTAAGAGCGTTGATTTCTTTTTCAAGCTCATCAAGTTTATTTTTTCTGTTTTGCTCTTTCATTATAGTGTCTCTGTCTGTTGTATGTGTATTTACTACTATAATATACACATTTTATTACACAAACTAATGAATTTGTGTATAAATATACGCATAAATTAACATTTGTACGTATAAATTAGGTTATTTTGTACACAACAAGGCACAAAAAAAGACTGCCTAGAATCAACTAAGCAGCCTTTCAGAGGAGGGAGAAAGATTACACCGAATTACTCTACAATACCCCAATCTTCTGACAGCATGTCTGGCTGACTTGCAAGCC
>Ga0116183_1007001_pt1 | contig 10207 bp, 9 predicted proteins | sample AD_UKC078_MetaG_FD_89753 | JGI IMG/M metagenome (GOLD analysis project Ga0116183, IMG submission 89753) | Active sludge microbial communities of municipal wastewater-treating anaerobic digesters from USA - AD_UKC078_MetaG | ecosystem: Engineered > Bioreactor > Anaerobic > Digestate | place: USA...
ACGGATAAGGTACACGTGCAGATCATTCGCGCGGATCTCGAAGATGCGCCGCGCGTACATGCAGTACCCACGCTATTTGTGGGCAACGAAGAGCTACTTACGGGGCCGATGGCGGAAATGGCCGTCGTCGAAGCTATCGCACGATAGGCGGGTTAGACCTAACCGATCGCCACGCATTGTGGATTATTTTCGGCTGTTCATGCGTTGACGAACGAGTTCCAGCAGATCCGCGCGATTGTATTTTCCTTTTTGCAATACCTTGAAGATCCGACCGCCCAATCGATCGAGATCGGCCTGAGACAGGTCGAGAGCCGTCACGATCACCACGGGGATCTTGCGCCATTCCGGTCTCGCTTGCATGGCCTCCACCACGGAAAAACCATCGATCTCGGGCATCATCAAGTCCAGCAACATCAAGCCGGGGGTCCAATTTTCGAGCGATTCGAGGGCCGTACGACCATTGTCCGCCTCGGAGACTTGCCACCCTTCTTTTTCGAGGATTCTTCGAAGCATTTGTCGAGTCGGCTCATCATCGTCCACCACCAAAGCATGCGCGGGGCGGTCCTTACGACGGTGGCGTCGAAGGGTATTCAACAGCGCTTTGGCTTCGAGCGGTTTGGAGACGAAGTCGGCGGCGCCGAGTGCGAAACCCAGGTCTCGTTCCGCGTGCATGGACACGAGTACCACGGGAATGTGGCTGAGTATGGGAATTTTTTTGAGTTCGGCGAGTACGGACCACCCATCTTTGTCCGGCATGACGATATCGAGGGTGATGAGGTCGGGCACCTGTTCTTGGGCGACTCGGATTCCGCTGCTCCCGTTGAACGCATGCAATACGGAAAACCCTTGGGGAACAAGGAGTTCGTCGAATAGGTCGTGCATCCGCGTGTCGTCATCGATGACCAACACGCGCGGGTTATTGGAGTCTTTGAGGGAGGAGGGAGAAAGGGAGGGTCGTTTCGTCGTCTCCGGCACATTGGCCGCGATTCGCAACACGAAGGTGCTTCCTTTTCCGAGTTCGCTTTCGACCTGCACATCTCCACCAAGCATCCGTGCAAAGTGGCGCGTAATCGCCAATCCCAACCCCGTTCCACCATACTTGCGCGTCGTGGACGCATCGACTTGAGAGAAGGGCTGAAACAACTTTTTCGTTTGCTCGGCACTCATTCCGATACCCGTATCGGAGATGGTAAACACCATCACGTCACCGGTTGCCGAAGGCTCTCTTCGAACGTCGAGCGTAATGACCCCATCGTTGGTGAACTTGCAAGCGTTTCCCAACAGGTTCAACAGCGTTTGTCTCACTTTGATGATGTCCGAATGCATGCTGGCTATGCTGTCATCACACGACAGCACGAAGCGGTTTGCGTTTTTTGCCACCAACGGTTCGATCACGGATTGCACGTCGGACAGCATCGCCAAAACGTCGAAGCTCTCGAGGTGGACATCCATTTTTCCGGCTTCGATTTTCGATAGGTCCAGGATGTCGGAGATGAGTCCGAGCAGGTGTTTTCCTGCGGATCGCACACGCTGAAGATCGGGGATGAAGCCATCCAACGCAACATCCTCCGCTTCTTCGATCAGCATCTCGCTATAGCCAATGATGGCATTGAGGGGCGTTCTCAGTTCATGGCTCATGTTCGCAAGAAACTCGGATTTTGCCCGATTCGCGGCTTCTGCATCGTCACGAGCTTGTTCGAGTTCTCGGTTGGTTCGCTCGAGATCCTGCATGGCCCGCTGCAAACGAACCGTTCGTTCCTTGAGCTTTGCTTCCAGCGAAATAGCCGTCTGAAATAGGGAAAAAGCGTCCCCCTGCGCGTCCATGCTCCGTTCGACACGACTCATGAGCACACGGTTGATCTTCTGTTGTTTGTTCAGCTTGTCCTGGAGCTTCGCCACTTGTTGGGCCAGCTCCATCATGCGAGCGCGTTGCGATTCATCGGCCATCACAACCTCCGTGGGGTTCCCACCTAGCCAGCATCCCCAATGGCCACACCAGTAAATGTCTGGTTGACGTGCATGGCGTTGAATTGCTCGCCGTAGGTACTGAACCCAACAACGTGATAAGCTCGAAGCAGGTTGCCGACAGCCTCTTTGAGTCCTGCCTGTTCGTACTCGAGATGGCGGAGAACACAGTCACATCCGATGATCAAGGCAGGTTCGCCGATCGACCGTCGGATGTCCTCGAGGGCCTCGCGAAGGTGGTTGAAGATGTCTTTGCCTTCCGCCACCCTGAGAACGATTCCCTCATCGATCGCGCAATAAAACGATAAGCTACCGTCTTCATTGACTTTTTGTATGGATCGAACATAGGAATTGCCGGAGATGCTGAGCACGAGCGGGTGGGCAGCGAACACGTCAGGACCGAGTTCCTGCACATCCTTGCCAATGGCATCGGCGTATTCTCGGCATGCCACTTCACCATTGATCTCGGTAACGAGACGACGCGCTGGGTCGGCTTCGGTGATGACGAGTTTGACGGACGATTCGACGAAGTGTTGTTTTTTGAAGACTTCGAACGGGCGCGTAGTGGTCACCAGCGAAAGGATGGCGCGATCGGAAAGAAACTCCCCGTTGGAAAATAACATCGTCTTTTCGAAACGGAGCCTATCTCCCGCGGAGCCTCCAAATAACGGGATGTCGTTCATCGAACCATGCAACGCGCTGGCTACGATTTCTTCCCGAATCGAAAGGCCATCGATCAACAAGTAACCAAACGTGTTGCGAGAAGACGGCTGCACGCCTTTGGCACGTAGTTCTTGCAGCAGCTTTCGGGTCAGCCCATGCCCCTCCGGTATGTCGAATCGTTGCAAATCGTCCAATGTTCCCGTCACGGCTTCGAATGTCGGACCGCCAATACTAAAGGCACTGATGGATTGGTCGAGATATCCCCCGGGCCCGAATTCTCCCGCGGTCGTACATCCAATGACGGTAGAGTCAGCGAAGCGCTCGCGCACGCGACGAGCCAATGCCGTCAAATCATAGCTTGGAGAACAATACAAAACGGTAAGCTTGGCATCCGGTTGGGTGGTCTGTTCCCATATCTCGTCGATGGCCTCCTGAGCGGATGAGTTCGTGGAGAAGCCGTTTCGAATGCCTTCCGTTTTCATGATCTCAACCTATTTGTTCTTCCGGACGTGCGGTTGATAACGATAACGCAGAACACAAGCGAGGCACAGGAAGAAGCCTGATTTGCAGGCATGCGGGGCTACGTGGACGGTTTTCACGGAGCAGCAACAAGGCCAATTCGAGTGGAAGCCGGACTTGCAGGCCGTAGCGCGATGCAAAACGAGGACACGGGAAGACCAAAACGCGGTGGGCGCAATAACCACGCGTAAAAATTAATCATTTCGGGATGTACACTTCCACGGAAGGCACGCCGGAATCGTCCAGTTTTCGTCCTCCGACAATGGCGACCATGCGCCCGAAAAGCGGTACAGAGGCAGCGCCCACGCGAGGCTCATGCAAAACAACCGATTCTGAAAAGGCAACACCGTCTAGCTCCGCGATACGCACCAGTTTCGTAGTCGAGTCCGAGCCATCCTCTCCCACGAGCAACACCTCATCAGCCCTGGTCGTATGAGCCAATCCATGGACGATCGCGATAGGTTTCACGGAAGGAGCCAAATCGACACTGTGGCACTGCGTGGAGCATCGCAAATCCAGGATTCGAGTTGGAGCAGACGTACCCTCGATCGCTCCACCCGCGAGCACCACACGCTCGTCATCGAGCGAGGTTGCCATCGCGCCTTGCACTGGGTCCGGGGGATAAGCAAGGGGTGAAAACGAGTTGACACCGGGAGCAAGAAGCAATGCTCCCGGCTCGCTCGGATGCCCTCCCACAAGCAATAATCCGCGACCCTTGACGTAGGTGGCGGCCACGGCGACGCGTGGAACGCCCAGGCGAATCACGGTCAGCGTTCCCTGCCAATCCACACGAAGCACGATGTTCGACGGGAGATCTTTCCTCGTTGGCCCAACCACATACGCCTCCCCTTGCTCGCCATACACGGTTTGACCACCAGCAATATCGGCAAACGTCAGCGCTTCGGGTGCCGCAACCTCCGTGGACTCGAAGGTGCTGAAGTCGAACCAGCTTGCTCCTTGCTCCTCGATCACCAACGCCCAACGTCCCTGAACCATTGCCATGGCCCGAGGCATTCGAGGTAGCGTTCCGGTCGCGGTCGACGCTTGCCACAATCCCACGTCATAAACGGAAAATGCCGCGGGATCGGAGGAGGAACCATCGGTACGATACGCTTCGGTTCCTCCGGCGGAGACGATGAATCGCGCGCTCACGATCGCGGACAAGCCATGGACATGGGAAAAAGGAAGTACGCCGTCAGGACGGGAAGTCTTTCCTACGCGTCCCATGAAAAGAGGAAGAGACTGGGCTCCCACGGCCCAAAGCGGATGAAGGATCGTGGCGCCGCGCATGACAGGGACGTCGTCGATATCACTTCCAATACCTTCAAAAGCCGCGAGTTGGTTCGTATCCAAGCCCTCGAGGGTGATGGGTTGGGAAGGCCATGGCGCTTGAAGAAGTTGGGAAGGCGCCCCTTCGACGGATATCAGACGCAGCGTGAAACGTTCTGGAGCGGGAGCCTGGATGAAAGCGTCTTTCTCTTGTCCCGACGTTACAACGAGTGTGATGGGGAGCGGATCTTGTTCTGCACAGGCGCCAACAAGCAGAGCAAACAGCAGGGGAATCAATCGCTTTCGACCCACACCTTTGGCGTAGCAACGCCTGATTCGATTGTCGATAGTCAGCAAGGGAGCGATTGTCGGTGACGGTTCAACGGTCTTTTCCCAGCGTGGATAACCGTACGAAGAGGCGATGAATACGGGGTATCGACGATTCGTTGCGCGCGTCACGAGCGCATCAGCCACCGCAAAGGCTTACGCGAACCAAGCGGATGGCTTGGGCAGGATCAGCCGTGAGAAGGATCATGCGAATGGTCGTGCGTATGCTCGTGAAGAAAGCTATCCCCCAGGGCATGCATGGATAAGGCGGGGACGATCCTTCCTACCAGCACGCCTCGCGTTCTTACGATTTCATCGGCCATTTTTTCAAGATCACGGGCTGGCCCCCTCGCCACGATGATTTCGAGACAATGGCTGTGGTCCAGATGAACATGCATGGTGGAGATGACGTGTCCGCCGCTGCCATGTTGAATGGATACGAGTTTGTCCGTAAGCCCAGGGATATGGTGGTCATACACCATGGTGATGGCGGCCACGACGTCTTCGCCTCGGTCCCATGCTTCGGAGGCAAGTTCTACGCGCACCAAGTCACGAAGGGCTTCCGAACGATTGGTATAGCCTTTGCGCTGCACGTAGTGGTCAAAACGTTCGAGCAGGTCGTGAGGCATCGCTACGCCGAAACGGGCCACGGGCTCACGAGAGGCGGAAGCACGAGAAGGCATCGCCTAATCTCCTCGAACGGCAGTTTTTTTCGGGGGTTCGACCAGAAACCCCACAATATGCTCTCGCTGTTCGAACTCTTTTCGATAACGTATCGCATCCCAGCGGGACTTGAACGGACCGATGCGCACGCGATACCAGGTTCCTTTTCCAGGCACCAAAGCGGATTCGACATAGGCGTGATGCCCACCGCGTCGCAGTCGGCTGGCGAATGCCTCCGCCTCTTTTTCGGTTCGATAGGAGCTTACCTGGAGTTGATATCCGCCTGGTTGCCCCTTCGCGACGGCCTCTCCTCTGGGATTGGCGGCCGAAGCGGCCATGGCGGTCAACGAATCCCTGGGTTCGGCCACGATGGGACTGGGCGAAACATACGCTTGAGCGGGGAGCGGCACGACGGGAAGCGAATCTCCCGCAGTAGGAGGTACCGTGGGCATGCCAGGAGGCAAGACGAAAGGCGGCTGAGCGGACGACGAACTCGCTGCCCGTAACGCGATCATGGCGGTCGTAGGGTTCGGATCGTCCGAAAGCATCGTGGGAAAGTTCATTTGATTCCCATCAAGAGCCGGAACACCTTGCCCCTGAGAGGACTTGCCTGCCAGTTCCGCGAGGGGATCTACCTGCGGTTCATTGCCGAACTGTGGTCGTTTGACGAGGGCAAATACGGCAAAAACCAGACAGGCTCCAGCGATGGAAGCGAGCACCAACGCTCCGACGCGTGACCCGCCTCGCCGCGCGTCGCCCTCCTGAATTTGGTCCAGATTACGAAGACTTCCGTGCTCCATGGGAGCTCCTCCTCACATCGTCCGACATAGGACCCAACCATGGGTTTTCGCCTCGTGGATCCCATCGATGGCTGGGCGTGGATTCAGGCAAGGACGCTGCCGACACATCTGCTGGCAACAACCCGCAGTGGATCAACGCCTCCACCGCACGCGAAATGATGGGGTTTGGTCGAAGGTCGGCATTCATGCGCTTGTGGGTTGTCTACCTGTTTGCTCGAACCATGGGCAAATTTGCGGCAGACAACGTTGAGAGGATCGAGGAAAAGGCGGGGAGTCAGCCGGACGATACAAGTGTAACTATATGAAATACTTTATAATTTCACAGTACCGACGACAGGTTCGAGGCTACGATCGCACGTGTTTTCGCGCGGCGCGGCAGGGCTCCCCCTCACGGACAGGAAGGTTCGGCATCCACGGTGCAAACGCCATTTTGACAGCTTGCGAAGTACAAACAGGGATTGGCGCTGCTCGCTTCGCAGGGGGAACCATCATCGAGCTTGGCCACGCATCGATGGGTGGTGGAATCGCAATAGCTCGTTCCCTTGCAAGGAATGAAGGTATTGCCTTGGATACCGCAGGTGCCTCCTACATCGGCCATGGGCGTGCCCGCCACGCATACCTTGCCGCTGCACCGCAGCCCGAGCAATCCATTGCAAGAACCGGTCGAAGAGTCACAAGGATCGCCCAATCCGCCTGGTTGCTCGCATTTGCCTTGGCGACAGCGAAGGTTTCCCCGACATATCACGGTGTCCCCACAGCTTTCGCCTTGTCCCGCGCTTTGTTTACAGAGTGCTGGATCAGCGAAAGACGTCTCATGGCAAATCAAATCCGGAGCACAGCCATCGTTGGCAAATTCGCACTGACCTCCGACGCCGATAGGCGGGGCGCAGGAACCACAAGGGCCCAACCGATCACAAAACCCGCTCGTACACTGTAAATCGCTGAAACAACTGGCCCCTTCCGTCAGGGTACCCACCACCATCGGACAGGCTGTCGTTCGTCCCCCTGCATACAGTTCGGGACACGTCATGTTGCTCATGTTCATCGCGCAGGAAACCACGTCTGCCACGTTTTTTTGTACGCCCGGTCCATCGGGAAGCACCACCGAGCGACCGCCAGCCACGTAACGAGCCACGCACGTGGTTTCATCGCCATACAGATAACTCACCATGTACGGCGCACAGCGCTGCATCAGGTCACAGAACGCTTCCGCGTAGCTTTCCAACGCCATCGCCTCGGTCATGGCATCGGGAGTCGAATCTTCCGAACCGTCGGGCAACAGAACCTCGTCGTTCGTGTCCACGGCCGTATCCGCCGGTCCATCGACCGGGTTCGAATCGATGCTCGTGTCTTCTTGCCCGACTTCGGATACCGCATCGGTCCCCGTTTCCACCGATACGCAACTATCTGTCCCGGCATCGTAGCCGTCGCGAGGGGAGGAGTCCTCGTTATCCGATCCGCAGGAAAAAAGAAGAGCCAAAGGCAAAGCAATCCACAATCGACCTGCACCCATGAGCCCTTCATAGCATCCGGCAGCCATCCGAGAAGCCATAAATGGTACCGCCCCATCCAGTAGCATCGAAAGGATGCCGGGATACAACACGACCGGGCGATTAACGACCCGCAATAGGCGCAAAAATATGGTAGATGTTGAGGTGGACTGGATTCGTCTCGGTCGTGAGGGAAGCGCCATGAAGCCCAGGCAACAACGGTTTGTGGATCTATCTATCCTGGCTACCAGGGGAGTTTACGCGTGGACGATTGTGATGCTGCTCCTAGCCATGGCATTGATTGGTTGCGGAGCGGATACCTCCGACAGGGAAGGCCCTCCGGGGACAGGCGGAGCCTATGGTTCAGGAGGACACACGAGCGACAGTGGTTCGGACACCGGCATCTGTCCACCGGGAACGTTTGGTCCTACTTGCCAGCCGTGTGTTGCGGGGCAGTATTGTGCAGGGGGCGAGGCGGCTCCCGTGGATTGTGGGTCAGGCATCTACGATGATGACCTGGATCCTGCCACTCCTTGCATCGAATGGTCCGATTGTGAACCCGGACAGATGGAAACCGGCTCGCCAAGCGCCATCGCGGATAGACAATGTCAAATCTGCGAGACGGGATCGTTCAACACCGAAACGAATGCGAAATCATGCATGCCTTGGTCACAACCTTGTGCCCCTGGACAAGTCGAAAGCACCGCTCCAAGCACGACGCAAGACCGGGTTTGCACGGATTGCGAAGCAGGTATGTTCTGCGCAGGCGATTCCGCCCCCCCAATCCCTTGTGAAGCGGGAAGTTGGGATCACGACAGCGATAGCGCCACGGAATGCGTCGTCTGTGATGTCGGAACCTATTGTGCGGGTGGAACGACGGAACCGGTCGAATGCCCGATTGGCACGTGGGATCACGACGAGGATTCAGCTACGGAATGCGAGATTTGTGGGCCTGGGACCTATTGCGCCGGGGGAAGCGCCACGCGGATCGGATGTGAAACACAAAGCGCGTGGGACGACGACAACGATAGCAGCACCGCTTGTGTGCCCTGGTCCTCGTGCGAACCAGGTCAGTACGCATCGACTCCGGGAACAGCCACTGCCGATCGGGATTGCTCCGCTTGCCCCGATGGTACGTTCAGCACTAGCAAGGATGCGGCGTCATGCTCGCCTTGGAAGGCGTGCCCTCCAGGGCAATATATTGCGATCGCAGGCACACCGACTGCGAATCCGATCTGCATCGATTGTCCCGATGATTCGTTTTCGGCCACGGATAATTCCCCGTCATGCACGGCGTGGACCGTGTGCCAACCTGGCGAATATGTGATTATGAACGGCTCTACGGTTTCGGATCGAAGTTGTGGGGGGTGCCTGACCGGAACGTATTCGTCCGAACTCAACGCAAATTCTTGCAAAACATGGGCTACATGCACGCCAGGGCAATACGTGGTCGTGGCCGGTACGACTTCGTCGAACCGGATTTGTTCGGATTGTCCGGATGATACGTACACAACGGGCAACAATCAATCCAAGTGCCTTCCGCACAACGTATGCGCCGCGGGAACCATACAAACGGCACCAGGAACCCCCACGACACCACCAGCGTGCAAAGCGTGCGAAGCTGGAACCTATTGTGCTGGCGATACCGCACCCAAAGTTGCGTGTGGTAATGGCACCTGGGACCACGATGCGGATAGCGCGACGGTCTGCGCGCCTTGGACGGCGTGCGTTGCGGGAAAGTATATAAGCAAAACCGGCACGGCCACCACCGATCAGACCTGCTCTGACTGCGCGAGTGGGACGTTCACGTCTACGCCGAACGCGACGGCATGTCAGCCTTGGTCGAACTGTGTGGCGGGACAATTCGTATCCAAGCCAGGCTCTGCCGCTGCCAACCGGGTGTGTTCGGCATGCGCCGCGGAATCTTATAGCACCACCACCAATGCTAACAGTTGCACCCCGTGGACCACCTGCAGCGCGGGCCAATACGTTTCCACACCAGGCTCTACCACTGCCAATCGGGTGTGTACTGCCTGTGCTAGTGGCTCATACAGCACCACTACCAATGCTGCCAGTTGCGCCCCGTGGACCAACTGCAACGCGGGCCAATTCGTTTCCGCAGCAGGCTCCGCCACTGCCAATCGGGTGTGTGCTGCTTGTGCTAGTGGCTCATACAGCACCACTACCAATGTTGCCAGTTGCACCCCGTGGACCAACTGCAACGCGGGCCAATTCGTTTCCGCAGCAGGCTCCGCCACTGCCAATCGGGTGTGTGCTGCTTGTACTGAGGGCTCTTTCAGCACAACTCAAAATGCTGCCAGTTGCACCCCATGGACCAACTGCAACGCGGGCCAATTCGTTTCCACAGCAGGCTCCGCCACTGCCAATCGGGTGTGTTCGGCATGCGCCGCGGAATCTTATAGCACCACCACCAATGCTGCCAGTTGCACCCCGTGGACCAACTGCAACGCGGGCCAATTCGTTTCCGCAGCAGGCTCCGCCACTGCCAAT
>Ga0116183_1007004_pt1 | contig 10204 bp, 7 predicted proteins | sample AD_UKC078_MetaG_FD_89753 | JGI IMG/M metagenome (GOLD analysis project Ga0116183, IMG submission 89753) | Active sludge microbial communities of municipal wastewater-treating anaerobic digesters from USA - AD_UKC078_MetaG | ecosystem: Engineered > Bioreactor > Anaerobic > Digestate | place: USA...
CTTTGGCGAAGTCTCCGTCTCCGATAGCAGCGAAGTGTTGGATGTGTGGAACGCGATCAAGGTGGAGGTCGAGGGCAAGCGCGATGCCGCTGATGACTTCTTCAGCCGCCTCCCCTCCTCCATGGGACCGCTCGAACAGGCCAACAAGATCCAGAAGAAGATCGGCAAGGTCGGGTTTGATTGGCCTGCAGTAGAGGGTGTGATCGAGAAGGTCGAGGAGGAGCTTGGCGAGGTCATCCAGGCGATGGAGCATCCTGATGATGAGGGCGAGGACCTTGAGATGGAGATCGGTGACCTGCTCTTTGCCGTGGTGAACCTATCACGCTATGTGGGCCTCGATCCCTCCTACGCACTCCACCGATCGAATGAAAAGATGAAGAGGCGGTTCAATCGCCTCTATGCGCTCTCCAAGGAGCAATCGATTCCATTGGACAGGGACCACATCGCTGAGATGGACGCGCTGTGGCAGGAGATCAAAGAGCATGAAGGGGGCACACATGGCGAATAGTGACCTTAAGGCCAATCGAAAAACTGGCAAACAGAGCCGTGCGGTCTATGAACGCATCGCCGTCGATATCGCCCGCCGGATCGCCCAGGGGGAGTTCAGCGAGGGTCGTCGCCTTTCGGGGCGGACCTTGATGAGTGGTGAGTATGGCGTGTCACCCGAAACCATCCGGCGCTCCTTTGCCCTCCTTGAGGAGATGGCTGTCGTCCAGGTGGTACAGAACAGCGGTGTGGTAGTCAAAAGCGTCACACAGGCCAAAGCGTTCATCGAGACCTATGAGAAGCACGACGAGACCAAGAAGCTCCTCTACCGCATGCACCAGATCATCCTGGAGAATGAGGCGCTCAACCGTGAGCTCTATACCATGGCCGAGCAGGTCTTCTCGATCAACACCCGCTTCGCCCAGGCCAACCCCTTCCCGATCTTCGCCTCCACCATCGAAGAGGGATCGAAGGCCATCGGGCAATGCCTCGGTGAGCTCCGCTTCTGGCAAGCCACCGGTGCGACGGTGGTTGGCATCAGGCGTGAGGGGACGATCATCCTCTCACCGGGGCCAAAGGAGCCGCTGATGTGCGGGGACACCCTCCTGATGGTGGGCCCACAGGACTCGGTTGACCGTATCGAGGAGCTCCTCTCATAGTCACGATCGGGAGCCGGCCTCCATCCTTGCCTTGAAAAACTGTCGGTAGGTCTGCCCCACCTCCCCTGCCCAGAGGTGGGTGCGCCGGATGGCTAGGCGCTGGGCGAGGTCAAACTTGTCAGCGTCCGGGCCGAAGAGCAGCTTGATCATATTGCGCTCCCCAAAGACCGTTACCTCATATCTTCCCCCACCGAGGGAGGTGACTGCAACGTCCTTTCCCTTCACCTCTGTGTGGCCATCAAGGATGGCCTTGCACTCTTCATCACCCTGCACATCGATCTCGTAGCGACTGGCGACCAGGTACTTGGCCAGTGTCTCCTTGCGAGGAAGGTCGAGCAGGAGGATCTCCCCGATCGTATAGCCGTCGGAGAGGGAGGCCTGGAGGCGACTGCGGATCTCATCTGCAGGAGGGAGGTGCTCCTCCTCGATTTCGGTGAGGAGGACCTCCTCCTCCCCGACGATCCCCATCGAGAGGGGGTTGACGAACTCCAGCTTTGGCTTTGGGTTGTACCCCTGGGTAAAGCCGATGGCCAGCCCACTTCTCTGGAAGGCCATCTCGAAGTTCCTCATCGTGGAGATGTGGCTGAGAAAGAGGCTCGAGCCACTGCGCTCATAGGTGATGATGAGCTGGGTGGTCTTCGGGGGGATCGCGACTGCCGGCACGCTCTTCTTCTCGGCTACGGCGGGCTCTGCTGCCTCTATGACCGTATGCTTCTTTGAACAGACACCGCAGAGGTGGTTGCACTCGGGGGTACAGGCGGGGCTGAGGATCTGCTCACGCGCCTTCTCCAGCTCCTCCTTGAGGTAGGCCTTGCCCACCCGCATCGACACCGAGTCCCACGGCAGCGGGGTGTTCAGATCGTGCTCATTGAGGATCGAGAAGCCCGGGTCGTAGGGGGCCTCATCAATAGCCTCCTTCCACTTATCCCAATCCAAATACTCGTCCCAGGCATCGAGGCGGCACCCCTTGTGGTAGGCACGCTCGATGATGGCGGCAAAGCGTTCGTCCCCGCGGCTCACCAAGCCCTCGAGGTAGCTGATCACCGGCTCATGGTAACTGACCTTCGCCCCCCTGATCCGGGTGGTGATCGCCTTCTTCAGCGCCGAGAGCTGGGCAAGCGACTCCTCGGGCCTCATCTGTGCTGCCCACTGGAAGGGGGTGTGGGGCTTGGGGATGAGGGTGCCGATATTGATGTTCATATTGAGGTGGGTGGCGTCCCAGATGGCACCAAGGTAGTCGACGATCGCCTCGTTCTCCACCTCACGGTCGACGAACGGAAGGCCGACCATGAAGTAGAACTTGGCAAGCCGCCACCCGCGCCCCTTTGCCTCCTGGGCGATCTTGATGACCTGCTCGAGGGGGACCGGCTTGTTCATCGTGTTCTGCCAGCCGGCAACCGGGGTCTCGATGGCGAAGGTCAGTCCGCTCTTGCGCACCTCGCTCAGCTCTTCGAGGATATCGAGGGAGAAGGAGGTGACCTTGAGGCTCGGCAGGGAGAAGGAGATGTTGCGGCCGCGGTACTGGCTGTTGAGCGCCTCGATCATCGCCTTGATCTGTGGATGGTCCCCGCTGGAGAGGGAGGAGAGGGTGATCTCCCGGTACCCGAGCTCATCGACGTACTGGGCCACCTCCCTCCCGATTGCCTCAAGGTCCTTCTGGCGGTAGGGCTTATAGTACTGTCCGGCATGGCAGAAGCGGCAGCCGTTGGGACAGCCGCGCATGATCTCGACGACACCGTTGTCCTGTGCGACCTTGAAGTTGGGCACCACGAAGTGGGAAAACCCCCTCCCTGCATCCTCTGTAAAGGTCTCGTCGATGAAGCGCATCGCCCGTTTCTTCCCCGGATACCAGAGGTAGTCGAGCGCCTCGAGGCGCCTGATTCGTTCCGCCCTCCCCTCCCCGTTGCGCTTTGCCTCGATGAGGAGGCGGGCAATCTCCTCCAGTCCCCCCTCAGCCTCCCCGATGTAGACGAAGTCGAAGAACGGGGCGAAGGGCAAGGGGTTGGTGACGGCAGGCCCGCCGGCGATGACGATCGGATGGTCATCCCCGCGATCCTCCCTGTGGAGGGGGATCATGCCAAGGTCGAGGACCTGCAGGATGTTGGTTGCACAGAGCTCATAACCGATGGAGATTCCCAGCATATCCAGCTCATGGAGGGGGCGTTTCTGCTCCAGCGTGTAGAGGGGGGCCGACCGCGCTCTCAGCAGCGCCTCGAAGTCGGGTGCCACACCAAAGACGCGGTCGCAGTGGACCTCAGGGATGCGGTTGAGCAGGTCGTAGAGGATCCTCACTGCGTTGTTGCTCATCCCGATCTCATAGAGGTCGGGGAAGCAGATGGCGGTGTACAGCTCCACCGTTGAGAGCTCCTTCTTGCCATAGGTGAACTCTCCACCGGTGTACCGGCTGGGGTTTTGAATCGTCAGGAGCGCATCCTGTATTGTTTCGAACATGGTCGCAAATCCTTGTCAGAGGCCTTGGGAGAGGCTTCGGTATTTATTGGAGAGAACCCGCAGGTCCGCCATTGCGTAGAAGCGTGAGAGGGCTGCGTAGAGGAGGAGGCGATTGGAGGATGAGAGGGAGCGCTGCTCATACCCTGCCGCCACGGCGGCGAGGGAGGCGCTGTAATCGCTCTCCCGTTCCACCTGGGCGGCCTCCCAGAGCAGCGCGATCGCATCACTGTCATCAAGGGAGGAGAGGGCCTGCCCGATCACCTCGCTCTCTGCATTGGTGCGGAGGAGCAGCTGGGCGTAGGAGCGGGGGTCGAGGGTATCTGAGAGGTAGCGGACGAAGATCCGGCTGGCCTCACCCTCCAAGCCTTGGCTCATGAGCGCCTCGTAGTAGGAGGCGGCGATGAGGCCGTCCATCTGCCCCTGCTCCTCAAGGATGTGCCCCTCTTCGATGGCACGCGGACCATCGAGGAGGAGGATGGCGAGGCGTCGTGCCTCGACGGTGATCTCCTCTTCATAGGCGAGGGCGTAGTAGAGGGTGATCGCCTGATTTCCAAGGTGCACCTGTCCCTGCTCCCAGTGGGCCCTGGCCATCCAGTAGAGGTCCTCGATCCGGTGTTCACTGCTGAAGCGATCGCCTGAAATCTGGAGGACCTGCTCCCACTGCCCGCTCTCGCCAAGGGTCGTGTAGCTCTCCTCCTTCCCTTTGCAACCGGCTAGCAGCAGAAAAAAAGAGAGGAGGAGAAGGGTCACATAGTACTCGGTTCTCATCCTCCACTCTCTCCATATTTAAAAAAACAAGGCAGGCAATAAGCCGGGTTCTGTCGAAGATGATCATCTATCTAGCCATCCTGTTACCAGGATGGTCAAGCAACCTACCCGCAGGCATTAGACGGACAGCCCTGCCTGCTGCTTGGTCTTGCTCCTGACGAGGCTTGCCCTGCCACACCTGTTACCAGGTGCGCGGTGGGCTCTTACCCCACCATTTCACCCTTACCCATTCGGGCGGTATATTTTCTGTGGCGCTCTCTGTAGCGTTGCCGCTCCCGGGTGTTACCCGGCGTCATGTCCTGTGGAGCCCGGACTTTCCTCGTGCACTCTCGTGCCCGCGATCATCTAGCCTACCTTGAAAAAAACCTATAGCAAATCGTCGAACTCGCCGGAATCGACGAAGTCGGCAAGTCCACCCTCTTCAATCTCAACATCGCTGAGACTCTTGCGGAACTGCTCGTCGGCGCCCTCGATCTCCTCGAAGTAGAGAATCCGGCTGCAGTAGGGGCAGAACTCGATCTTGTCGGCCGCCCGCACATCGTTGACGAACTGGACCGGGAGCACGACATGGCACCCCTGGCAGACCAGGCCATGGACCGGGACGATCCCCTTGCCCTTCTTGTTTCGCACGATATTGCTGAACTTGTTGTAGAGGTCAATGGTAAGGTCGCCTGAGATGTAGCTCTCACACTTCTCGGTCAATGCATCGAGTTCTGCCTGCTTCTCGCTGAGCAGGGCCTCGATCTTGCTGGTCTCATCATCGACTTCGGCCTTCTGGAGGGCCATGAGCTCCTCCTTGTCGGTGAGGCGCTCACTGAACTCGTTGACCTGCTTGTCCTTGACATGCAGCTGCTTGAGCAGCGACTGCTCCTTTGCCGCAGCGTCCTTGATCTCCTTCTCAAGCGCCTCGAACTCGCGCTGGGTAGAGATCAGCTCCATCTGCTTCTCACTGTTGTCACGGGCATGGACCGCTTCCTCATACTGGATGCGAAGCGTCTTCAGCTCGACCTTTGCAGCCTCGCTGCGCTCATTTTCCTCAATATATTCCAAGTTGATCCGGTTGAGCAGCTCCTGCTTGACCTTCAGGTCCCTGGGCAACTTGACGATCTCGTCCTCGAGGGCGAAGCGTGCACTCAAGTCCGCTTGCAGTTGGTTGAGCTTTTCAAATACCTGCGATTCTTCCATCATCTTCTCCTACACTATCCCTAAATGAAATCTTTGAGTTTCCTACTGCGCTTGGGATGACGTAGTCGTCTCAGCGCCTTGGCTTCAATCTGTCGGATACGCTCACGCGTCACTTCAAAATACAACCCAACTTCCTCGAGTGTCAATGAATACCCATCCTCAAGACCGAAACGCATCTTCAAAACTTCCTGTTCGCGGCTCGGAAGGGTTGCCAACACATCCTTGAGCTGCTCCTGCAGCAGTGCATAGGCGGTCTGTGTGGCGGGGTTCTCGACCTCCTTGTCCTCGATGAAGTCACTGAGCAGGCTGTCCTCCTCCTCACCCACCGGGGTTTCGAGGCTGATCGGCTCACGGGCGACGTTCTTCACCGCCTTCACCTTCGCCTCGGTCCAGCCGAGCTTCTCGGCGACCTCCTCGTCGGTGGGTTCGCGGCCCAGGCTCTGCATCAACATCCGGCTCTCGCGCACCACCTTGTTGATCTGCTCGATCATATGCACCGGGACACGGATCGTCCGTGCCTGGTCGCTGATCGAGCGGGTGATCGCCTGGCGGATCCACCAGGTCGCATAGGTGGAGAACTTGAAACCCTTGCGGTATTCAAACTTCTCGACCGCCTTGATCAAGCCGATATTCCCCTCCTGGACCAGGTCGAAGAAGTGGAGCCCACGGTTGGTGTACTTCTTGGCGATCGAGACGACGAGGCGGAGGTTCGCCCTGATGAGGCGGTCCTTGGCGTCCTTCATCATCTTCTGCCCGTACTTAATCCGGGTGCAAAGGAGGAGAATGTTGTCACACGTATCCTCGAACTGGTACTCGATCGACCGCAGCTCCTTCTCGGTGAGCTGCAGGTCCTTGATCAGATCCTTGATCGTATCGCTGGAGAGGTGGAGCTCCTCCTCGATCTTGCCACTGCGGCTCTGGGTGGCCAGGTCACGGCCAAGCTGGCGCAGCTCCTTTGCATTGGAGATGTGCAGCTTGTTCTCGAGCTGTTGCTTGCGCTCCTTGTAGGAGCGGATCTTGTTCTCGGTATCGATGAAGTCGTTGGTGAAGCTGGTGATCTCCTCAGGCTGGAGCTCGATCTTGCTCAGCTTCTTGAGCAGCGTGGCGCGGGTCTTCGCAAGCCCTTCGTCGTTGAGCACATCCAGGCCACTGCTGATCATCTGCTCCTTCTTGGTCATGTAGGAGCGCAGCTGCCCCTGTACATCCTTGAGGGGCTCCTTGTAGTTCTGGGTAAAACGCTTCTGGTTGGAGACCAGCTCCTTGAAGTCCTTGGCGTTGTACTCCTCCTCCTGGCCCTCGATCTTGGTATTGAGCGTCTTGATGATCTCATAGAAGCGGGTGATCATGATCCCGCTCTCTTGGATGACCTCCTGGATGATCAGGGCCCCGTCCTCCATCTTCTTGGAGAGCTCGACCTCCTGCTCTGCAGTGAGCAGATTCTCACGCCCGATTTCCCTGAGGTAGAGGCGGATGGGGTCATCACCGCTGCCTTCGCTCCGGTCGGTGCCCAGGATCGTCGATTGCCGGGGGTGGTCGCTTTCGCCATCGGCATCATCGAGTTTGGAGATGTCAACGAAGCGATTGCCGCCCGCTGCATCATCATCGGTACCCATGCCGCTCCAGGCGTGCTTCATTGATGAGGGTTCATCGTCATCAAGTTCGGCATCATCCTCATCCTCATCATCGTCATCGCTCTCGTCACCGGAGTCCTTCTTGCCATGCTCTTCGTCATCGCTTTCCGCGTCGAAGTCCTCGATCTCGACATCAAGGTCATCATCGATGACCTCATCATCATCGAGCAGGGAATCATCATCCTCAGGGTCCTCCTCGAGGGCGCCCTCAACCTGGGGCTCCTCCTCACTGAGGCTTGCACACATCGGTGTGCCCCCATTCTCCAACACCGTGACATCCTGCTCACAGAGAATTCCCATGATATCCTCGACCACCGTCTCATTGTCCGCCAGTTCGGCTCCCAATGCTTTTCGGATATCATCCTTGGTAACATGACCGTTCTTGACCGCAAGCAAGCTCAACTCTTTGACAATTGCATCACTTCTGACTTCATCAAGCATCTGTTTTATGTACCTACCCATCCTACTGTCGCTCCAGGCGATCCCTGAGTTCGGCGATCTTGGCGTCGATCTCACTCTTGTCGCGGAGCAATTCCTCAATCTCATCAAACGCAGTGCCATCATGCAGGCTCAACTCAAGCAATCGCCTGATGCTGGACCGTTGACGCTCATATACCCTCAGCTGGATCCGCCCGACAGCCTCTTGCACTATTTTTTGCGGCTCCAGCTTGAACTCCTCCATCGTGAAGGAAGCGGCCACATCACTATAGAGCTGTGGATCATTGATCATCTGTAGGATACTCTCGTCCTGTGTGACACCCCCCTGTCTAGCGGCCTCCTCCAATACATCGTAGAGCGCCTGTGCCTCCTCATCCTCCAAATCCTCGACAGCAAGCTTCTGACGCATCCGCAAAAACAGTTCCCGATTGTTGACTAGGGTCAACATCGCATATAAGTCTACCGTGATGGCTGCAGGATTCAGTGCAGTGGTTGCCATCACTTCTTCGGTCTGTACAGTCTTTGGGGGACTGCTCCTCTGTTGTGAATAATCATCAAGAATCGAGGATTCGTCAACATCAAGCACCGCGGCAAGCTCCTTGACCAAGCCCTGTCGCTCAATAGACGACCCGGTTGCATCCAAAAACGGTCGAACCACCCCAAATATCGACGATTTGCCCTTGGACGTCAGTATATCATACTGATTTAATGCACTCTGTACAAGATAATGGAAGCCATCGATGCCCCCTGAGGAGAGTGTGCGCGCCAACGCCTCCTCCCCGTCGCTTTGCAGGAGGTCCGAGGGGTCCTTGGCCCCGGGCCCAAGGCTCAGGACCGTGGTTGCAATCCCCTCCCCCTGGGCGATGACCACCGTCTTCTTCACGGCACTCTGCCCGGCGCTATCGCTATCGAAGAGGATCTTCATCTTGTCGCTATAGCGCCGCACCAGCTTGGCCTGCTCCACGGTGAAGCTGGTGCCCAACGGTGCCATCGCTCCATCGAGGCCCGCCTGGTGGAGGGCCAGGACGTCGAAGTTCCCCTCACAGAGGATGACATCGCGCCCCCCCTTGAGGGCGGAGAGCGCCTCATAGACCCCGAAGAGGTTGTACTTCTTGGAGTAGATCACCGTCTCGGGGGTGTTGATGTACTTCGCCTTGCTGGTATTGGAGAGGTCCCGGCCGCCGAAGCCCAGGCACTGGCCCTGCCAGTTGCGGATTGGGAACATGAGGCGGTCGACAAAGAGCGGGTAATGGGTATTCTTGCGGCTGAAGAGACCGCTGTCGGCCAACAAGCCGTCACTGTAGTGCCGCTCACTGAGAAAAGAGTGGAGCCAGGAGGCATCGGAGGGGGCATAGCCGAGGTTGAAGCGCTCCCACATCGCTTCGGAGACACCCCTGGCCCTGAGGTAGGCACGTGCCCCCTCACCCTGGCGGCTGGAGACGAGCAGGTAGTGGAAGGAGTTGGAGATCTTGTCGTAGAGGTCCCAGAGCGTCTCCTTGAGGTCGCGGCTCTGGCGGTCGCTCTCGCTCTCCTCCTCGATCTCCACATTGGCACGACGTGCGAGCATCCGTACGCTCTCTGCAAAGGAGACCTTCTCCATCTCCATGATGAAGTCGAACATCGAGCCGCCGCGCTTGCAGCTGAAGCAGTAGTAGAAGCCCTGGTCCTCAACAACACTGAAGGAGGGGGTCTTCTCCTCATGGAAGGGGCAGTGACCCCAGAGCCGCCCTCCCCGGGCGGTAAGGTGGACGTAGTCACCGACCACCTCGCTGAGCGAGAGGCGGGCCTTGATCTGTTCCAGAACTCGATCGGAAATCTTGGCCATTCTTCTCCTATCGAAGCATCAACGGTTCACGACCCCGTTGCAAACTCAACAGTTCGTCGATCTCCTCCCGGGTGTAGTGGCGCCCAACCCCGATGCCAGGGCAGCTTGCACCCTCCTCGTTCCAACTCTTCCCATCATCCATGATAGCCGGCCAGAAGGGGTAGGTTCGACACTGTATGGGCCGAGCATCATAGACGCTGCACCTGCCATCCTTGAGGAAGATGCAGTCCCAGTTCGCCTGCTCCAGCAAGCTGACCAGCTTGAAGGAGCCCATGTTGACCATATGGCAGTACCGCTCTATGAAGGTATCAGGATCAAGCGAGGTCTTTTTACAGAGGCGGTCGAGGTCATCCTGGGAGAGGAAGACATAGCCTGGCTCTACGCCACAGCAGTAGGAGCACCCCTCGATGCAGGAGAAGTTGAGCCCGTCCTCGTAAAAACAATCCATCACTGCCTCACTTGTGTAGACGAAAAAGGCCTTCCTCGACGAAGAAGGCCTCCAATTGGAGAGAGAAGGATTCGAACCTTCGAAGGTATAACCGGCAGATTTACAGTCTGCTCCCTTTGGCCACTCGGGAACCTCTCCATGCCAAAAGACAACCGTACCTTACCGAGTATTACCACCTTTGTCAACCATTCGCAATGACTCATAATTAATCTAACCTTCAAGAGGGCATGCGTCATAATAAAAATCTAACCCGTGTATGCTTATTCCTGCGGAGGAGGGATAGGCGGTATGAGGTTGACCATGCAAGAAAGAA
>Ga0116183_1007005_pt1 | contig 10204 bp, 12 predicted proteins | sample AD_UKC078_MetaG_FD_89753 | JGI IMG/M metagenome (GOLD analysis project Ga0116183, IMG submission 89753) | Active sludge microbial communities of municipal wastewater-treating anaerobic digesters from USA - AD_UKC078_MetaG | ecosystem: Engineered > Bioreactor > Anaerobic > Digestate | place: USA...
AGACTTGCTTCGGGAGCATCAAGTTTTTTTGTTGTCACTTTTTCGGCTTTAAGCTTAATGACCGCTTTAACATTGGTACTCAGCATGTTGATACCAAGATCCGCAATTGTAAACCCGGATACTCTGCAGTTTTCCATAGAAATTTTGAACACCGGCTTATCCTGATAGTTCGCACCTATCAGTACCAATTCAGGAATGGACCCTCCGTCTTCAAAGAGTCTGAAGTATTTTTCCGATAAACTCAGATCCATCTGAAGTATTACTTCCTCCAGACTCGGTTCATATACCGGCAAGCTGTCGCCATACTGAACTCCAGTCATCTTGACCTTAGGGTACTGAATCGCTTCAATGAAAGTATATTCCCCGGCGTCATCCAGCACCCAGCGCATGATTGAAAGACTCTGTGCAGGGCTTGCAGCATATACAGAAGTACATAGGCTCATGATAATAAGTATAACAAGAGTTAAAGACATTAATCGTTTCATTTCAGATGCCTCCATTAAATAAAATTACTGAGTTATCTAAATGTGCCGTTAATTTGTTAAATACAGTATATTGCTTTTTTTTCCAATATACAATAGTAATCATTATATGTAATACTCAGAAGAGGTATATGAGGAAATTTGTAGAATATTACAATCCAAGATAATCTAAGCAGTTGGAGGGGGATAGTATATGAGAACAAAAGAAGAAAACAATAAATTTGTTATAGAGAGTATGAAGATTGTCAATGACCCCGAAAACCTTAAATGCACATGCCCTAATACTGTATGCGTCTGGCACGGGCGCTGCCGGGAATGTGTAGCTATACACAGATATAAGAAGGATCATATTCCTGAGTGTTTTCAGATGATTTTTGGTGATGAAGGTGAGGAGAAGTAGGGGGAATATACCGTAATATAAGGCGATGCCTGATATTATGGTTGTTTTTGTGGTGGGATAGGGATGGAATCCTAATGACTAATGTGGTCACACGTTTTCCAGTTCCAAAATGAGCATTTTAGACAGTTATGGCCAGTTATGATGGGTATCTAACAGTTAAGTAATTTCAGCACCTTTGGCCATTCTAATTTCTATTGCGTATTCCTAAATATTCTTCAGTTGTTGTCAGTTTGTTATCAAAATGTTATCACGAGAATGCCCTTAGCCTGTTCTACTTCACTACTTCATAGAAGATATACATTTTCTCAAACAAGTCTTTTACAACATTATCGATTCCTTCTTGCCTTAACTCTTCGTTACCTATTCGTATGACTTCATAACCTTGAAACTTCATGTCTCTATCTAACTTTCTCTCTAGAGCATATATTTCAGGGTCAACAACCCAATTTCCATTTATATCTTGCTTGCTATAGTGCTGTTTACCATCAAGTTCTATAAGTACCTTTCGGTTATGAGGTAGTATCAGCCCAAAGTCCATCCTCTGGAAGGTTACTTTATTTCCCATACGCTGCTTTATAGTTTTGTTATCATATTTAACATAGGTCTCCGGTAGTAATGCTGGCAAGTTCTTCTCTAGCTTATTCTTAAATGTTCGGTAGTACGATATGTAAAACATCTTTTGTGAATTGCTCATATCAGCCATTAGGCGGTCATCCAGTGTACACCACAGGTCACCAAAGTAGTTTTCGTTCCACCATCTTTCTAGCTCATGATAGGTCAACCCTTTATTAATAGGGATTTCTTCCTTATAAACCAAATACTCTTCAGGTCGCTCCTCGACATCTAGTAGATTGGTAAATAAGTCGAAATTGATATCAGGCTTCTTTGCAGAAGCTGCAAATACTATCTGAGATATAGATTTACTATTTTCAACCCCATCGATAGTGCAGATAATATTAGTATATTCATTATCATCAATATAGCCATGCTCTCTTAAATCGTTTGTAACCTTCTTCAACTCACGCTCCTTCAGTGCCATCAACCGCTTTAGTACATACTTGCGTTTACTATCAGAGGCGTTATCTGTATCATTCTTCGGCCCTAACCCAATAGTATCACATATTATTTCTATAAGGTCAGCAGTGTATTTGTCTCTTAGGAGCTCTGCTATTAGCTCTTTGCCCGCACTTAGATTTAGCATATGTCCCCCTCCAAACCCATTAGCTTATCTACTAATGTATCTATTCGGCGATTGAAGAATTAATGACATATACAATATACTTAATTAATGTAATCAAATGAAAAGGGTGACTTATACTAGCATCTTGCTTTATATAACTCACCCTATAGATTATATTACACCCTATACACCTTGGCTATTAGCTTATAATGTTTATTATCGGTATGCAGTTCTCCAAGACTTACAATAAGAATAAAATCCCCTAGTATTATATATTCACCTACATTATTGTTAAGAAACTCTTTGCCAAATGTATCTGTAATACTAAAGTATCTATACCTTCTCCCATTGTATGTAAATGCCATTGTGATTTTCTTTCCACTTGGCCACTGTTGTACATTAATAATTGGATTTTCAACCGATATTAGCATTAGGGAGTAGGCATCGCCATTCACAAGATTGAGAAGCTCATGTTGAATACTATAGCTACTATCATAAAAGATATAAGATTTAACTTCTGGTGGATGTACATTTAATACATCTTGCAAAGTAGCTCTTCCAGTCTTCTCCCAATAGTATTTGTCGTCCATTAGATAGTTCTCGGGTTGATAATATGTTGGAACTTTCCCTTTGCATTCTATAGATATAATATCAAGGACTTGTGCAACGCTACCATCAGCATAAGTCATCTGGTTTAGCGTAGTTGCATGTTGAATACTTTCATTATCTGATACAATTCTAACCCATTCACCTGTTTTTATATCTACTCCTGCAGTACAATAGTTTCCATGCTTCTTTGATGCTGTCAGAAGAATAATGTCCTTCCTCATATCTTGCCCCCCTAATACATTACAAATTATAAATGTACTATTTCAACATGAGAATCACTCATTGTGTTTCTTATGTACTCTGCAACCAATCTCCTATGGCATTGCTCAGGAGTTGCCTCACTACATAATAAACACATACCATCGATTAAGCTTTTATAACTATTATTAAGCTTGCTACTAACATTTCTTTGATTAAGTAATTGGATGAATTCTTCTTCATATTCATTCCATGATTTTGTCTTACTTTTATATGCGTCAAGTATCTCCTTGGTTGGCGCAAAGTCTATATCATGTTTATAGTCAGCATTGCATATCTCACTAAGGAAGAACTTTAAATCATCTCCTTTAGTAAACCCTGCAAGCTGAGAAGAGTTGTTCAATCTGATATCCAATAATATCTTAATGTTATTATCTCTGAGCAAGTTAAAAAACCTCTCTGCAGTCTTCTTTGTAAATCCTATTGTATATAGTTTCATTCTTCATTACCCTCTTTCTGAAGTTCAACTCTATAACCAATCTTTTCGTTCTGTAGCTTATACGACTCTCGTAATAATTCTTCTTCAGTCTTCTTTCCTTCAATTAAATCAAATATTGACCCCTGATTCCTATTTGGGAAGTATTGCTCTAATAGTCTATCTTCCAACTTTGAATGTGATTGGACTTCGCCATTGGATAATATATGCAGCACCTCAAAGTTCCTATTATGTAAAGCTCGTGAAACTAATATACTTCTATGGCATTCAATTGGGTCCTTCTCTGTACACATTATTGCTATTGTAAAGTTCTTATTTATGCCATCTATAACTCGATTTATGCCACTTAGAAATGACTTACATCCACTTACCTTTTCGAAGTCTACCATGCCCTGTAAGTAAACATCTTTCTCATCCCTTCTAGCACCGAGTTCTTCACCCATATGAATGTAATAGATACCTTCGATACTTAATTGTCTTTTTAACTCTTCTTTGTCAAATTGTGTAGCATATTTTGAATAAGGCACGCTTCTTACATCAATTAAGCAGTTTATATAATGCTTCTTAAGTAGGTGAATAAACTCTTCAATTGATTGTGTGGAGTGGCCTACGGTATATATTCTATTCATTGTAATCGTCCTTCCTATTTACTAAATATCAGTTGCATAAGTATTTTACTTCTGGAGCTTAAATATAAGTATTAAATACATTATATACCGGCTGTATTATCAAGCATAAACCCTATCCAACTAATGTGTTTAATAAGGTCCCTGCATCCCATTTGGCCAATGTGATGGAACAGTAGAAGGACCAGGCTCATACTCATCACATGAGGTTCTCTTCGAATAGGAATGAAAACACTCAAATCTATTAAAGCAACTTTTACACAGTATCTGTGGTTGTTCAACAATGCTGGCTGGCGTCGCCTTAGTAGGGGCTATGCTGAAAGATTCAGCTTTTATGATATGTTCCTTATTATCAATCTTAACTTCCTTAGTTTGTAACTTAACCTGAATTTCAGTTTTAAGAGTGAGTGGTGTTGATACTACTTGAGGGTATAACCAATGCTGACCATCGTACATCAGCTCAATAGTATGAAGTAGCACTTCCTCTACTTGTGGTTTAAGCAAGTAATCCTGCTTTTGCGGATAGAATTTCTTACTTATGTAGTCGATGTAGCCAACCTGACTACGCATAGTCTCACGGCCTGTTTCGCTGTAGACTTGACGCTTTAAGTAAATCCTGTGTTGGTTATCTTTCTTCCATGTTACAAGTAAATAGTGAAGTCTATCATGTTCATTAAATTCAATATCCAAGAACAAATCTCTATAGTTATCTACAATTCCATATACTTCCTTCGGAGAATCTTTCTGAGTTGAGTTAATTCTGAACAATAGTTTCCGCTTCTCCATTCAACATCACTCCTAATCATGTGATCGAATTAATTATACCAGTATATTACATTTATTGCTAGTGGATGTCAAACCACACCGTATTGTATACCTAAGCTGAATGTATGAATAGCAATAGATTCTTAAGCTGATAGCGCATGTTTATCAAGCGCTCACCAGTAATAACATAATATAGTAGATGTCTTACCTACAATTACATAAACTGTAATCTTCAAAGCATGCCAATCATCCGAAGGTCGACGAATCTATAATTGCAATGAGATAAGAATCCTTCACCTAAAATATGCCATAAATGATAGCCAAACTGTTCTTCAATGATATATAATTATCGTATGAATTCGATAGAATGGAGGGTTGAACTATGGCAAGTGTTAAAGTCAACGGCGTTGAATTTAAACTCTTATCCTGGGACTTTTGTGAGGATGGAACTATGGGCGGAATTTACTTTCGCGTGCCTAAGAATGTTTACAAACACGATAGCAACAATGGTGCTTATGTATGGGAGGATGAAGAACATCCTGAATATGACAAAGCAAGAGCTGCATGCCCATGTTTTTCTGTTGGAGATGCGTTTGAAGACGACTTCATGGGGCTTCGATTAAAGGATATCGTCAAAGCAGCAGCGGAGTTTATAGATTTTAATATGTATAGAAAATAACACCTCTAGTTTTGTATGCTCAAGATGCAGGTTCGAATCCTGTACTCCCGACCCCAACTTCCAATATTGTTTACCTTGTCACTTTATTATCGGAATCGACAATAAGAGCATGTGTAAGCAATGTTATAAGTACACTGAAGGAAAAGACTGAAAGGAAGTGGTTTGGTATGAATATACTGTTCATATCTATGGCTCTATGTGTAGCGTACCGGGAGTTAGCTCAATGGTAGAGTATGTGGATAGTAGGTTCAGCACATAGAGCCAACCCAAAACTTAATAAAGTATAATATATCAAGGCCTCAGTGGTTTATCATCCATTGGGGTCTTTTTCTATGTCAATCTATAATACATATTCAATTGTGCAGCAGCAAGTATGTACTTGAAGGGGGTAAGTATTTGGAACTAAATGGAATCGGCTATATGTGCAAAATTTGCATATAAATTTTCCACGGGTCTAGGATAGGCAATTGAAAGATATATTGCCGTTTCATGGCCGACGGTCTTTTATAAGCTACTGCTAGATTCCACTGGCGGTGGCTATTGTAACCTGAGCCTAATTGTCCTGAGCATGACATTAAACTGCTCAATTTGTAATTCGAAGGAGGTGATTGAATTGTTTGGGCTATTTGAGTGTTTCTACGCAGGGCAGACGCCACAAAATAATGATATTTGTGTTAGCTGCTCGAACTTCCTACAGTCTTGCTCGCCTATTGCAAGCTCTGAGGAGTTTGCCTTGGCAAGTGAGTGTGGCTGTTGGCTTTGTGAAGGATGCACTATATTGGATTGCATCAACAAAGCACTAATTAACATTTAGGTCGAATAACAAAATTATAGGAGGTAATCGACATGAAAATTGAAAAGTATCGAGGTTCTAATCACTGGGGTGTCTTCGATGAGAAGGGTGAGCTTGTCTGTGTGACCGTTTATAAGAAAGGTGCCAAAGAGGTTGTAAGAAGGCTTGAAGAACTTAAATTGTTACTTGAAGTAAGGCCAAAATCATATAGCAAAACATTAATGGCTATTCAGGAGGAAGTTGTATGAGTACGATGGAGTTCAAGAGAAGAAGAATAGCTTCAGCAGTTTTCAAAGAAGCTTGGAACTACAATAGAAAAACTGACTTATTCAGACTGACTTTTGCATCAAGCTTGAAACTTGCTTGGCGGACTGTGCGCTCAACTGCAAAGCTAATTCATTCAAAGATAAGGGGTGTGGTTCATTCAGGCAGACAACTATTGCTTCAGAGGTTAAGTCACTACACCCAGGAGCAAGTGGTGCTCTCCTTCCGCCGAGAACATAGCAATCCTCATGATAAGAACGCAGTACAGATTATCGCATCATCCGTTAGAACAGACTCAATTGCAATTCTAGGGTATCTCTCAGCCCGATTGGCTGTTGATGTTGCCAATATCTTAGATGGGGGTCAACAAGCCATTATCGTTTCATGGGATATCACAGGTGGTGGTAAGCAATACTGGGGCTGTAACTTTACTTATGTCATACAATAAAAAAAGACTGCCTAAGCAGCCTAAAGTTAAACCTATAATCATTCTATCATTCTAAAACAAAAAGTAAAGCATAAGTATTGCAGAGGTTGAAATTAACTCAACTTCTGCTGTACTTTAATTAGAATAAGCTCATGGTAGTTGGTGGTCGTAAACCTTACGCTCGCTCTCAATACCAGCTTCTTATGGCTCAACAGAAGGCAACTCAGTGCTAAATCCAAATGCATAAGGTGATGAAAACCAAAGCATTAAATATACCCCCCACCCGTACAACTATGTAACTCACTCTGTTGATAAGAAGCTTCTAAGCTCCTAATTGTGTCTCCTCCTGCTCAATACTTGTTCCATAACCTCTGGGGTAGCTTTACTATACCAAACATCAGTCATGATGTTGCCATCCTTATATAACTGATTTATTTGTCTCTGGATGGTGGGCAATCCCTCTATGATTCCTTGAAGGCTAACTCCAGTAAGCTCAGTATCAGAGTAGATATAGTGATATCCCCATTCATCTAATACCGCAATGTATTTTGCTAAAGTTCTGCTACTTAGTTTAGTTCTTCTTATCTCTCCATTTAAAAATCTAAGGCCCTCTTTCATGTTCTTCTTATACTTAGGCGATAGTATCTTACTATTATCAATGACTTCAAATAACCTTATTCTTGTTGTGATGGTTCTGTCTAGGTGTAGCTCCTTGATGTATTCATTAAGAACAAATAACTGAAAATCATAATTGAAGATATCTTCAAAGCTAGCATCAAACTTAGACCGTGGAATGAAGTCTATTCTCTTGTCTTTGTAGACTATACTGCCCATATACCTTTGATACATGCGTTTCAAGTCATCACGCCGCATTTTCACTTCATATCTAAGAACTTCTTCTCCTAGTCGTAAGTTGATGAGGTCTTTACAATCGTAATATGAACTCCGCGACCTAATGGCTGTGTCAGCCCTTTCCTTTAGCTTATAGTAAAACTTGATTGAGGTAGTACTGTCTTTTCTAGTCTTACGGTTATGAAAGTATATTGTTCCTGAATCTTTATAACTTCTATCTAATTTGAAGTATTTTGGGGGGCGTACCTTTGAGATTGTCGTATAGAGTTTGTCTATGTATTCCTTCCCACCTATGATGTCAGTGTTAATCTCTACCTTTGAAACTCGCCAGAATCTGAGATGTGGAAGTTCGCATAAAGCAACAACGCCGTTAAGTTTATGATTAAGTGTATCCAGTAAGTCATGCATATTGTAGCTGTATATAGAAGCAATATTATCACCGAATAGTAGCCCCGGTATATTTAGCTCAAGAGATAGATAGCCCTTCTTTGTATTAGGCATGTACTCAACATGAAACCCCTCAATGCTATCATTAACATACCTGCTCACATACTCATTTTCCTTGTTCTCAATATATCTCCAATCATCAGTCAAGGGCCATAATACATGGTTGAATGGTGGATGACTCTTGACTCCATCTAATGAAATTGTAATCTTATCTATACCCACATCTTCATCTCCTTTTAATACTGTATAGTCGTTGTGTCCCAACGCCTATACGACTTGAGACAACACTAGTTTGGATATATTATAATCCTTCATCCAGACTACATATCTTAATTATAATCACTTCTACTGTTCAGACAGCTCATCATCGAGAAGCCATCAGCATACAGCTGGGTTAACAAATCCTAAACATAAGGAAAGCTTTAGAGTAGGTCCTGTAAAGCTAAGATATCTCAAAGTACACAGACAAACGCATCACAACACAACAATACCTAAAGTACCCACCAATCAAATACATTCTCTACCTTCTACAATAAAACTTAGAGCACAACATCAATGCTCAAATTCATATTTGCAGGAGGAGCGATTATGTCAGTTTCATATCTAGTCAACAACGAGAAGTCCATACCTACTAACACGCCAACAACAAAGGTCACACTAACAGTTCCTGAAGTAGCAAGCATACTTCGCATTGGACGCTGTAAAGCCTACGAGCTTGTAGGGGAAGGAGTATTCCCCACCATCAAAGTCGGGCGTTCTATACGCATACCAGCGGAAAGATTCTATCAGTGGTTAGAAAATCAACAACAATAGTATCCATTTGCTATCAGCCAGTTAATTCTTGGCTGGTAGCGTATTTAAAATTAAAGGGAGGGTTCACTATGGACGGTTCAATTCATGATTACAAAGACAAAGAAGGTAAGAAGCTCTACTATATTTCTTATCGAGTAGAAGACCCCAGAACAGGCGAGAAGAAGCAAAGAACAAAGCGAGGATTCAAGACTAAGAAAGAAGCCAAAGAACACTTAACAAATATACAGCACAAATTACTCACAGGCTCTTATATTAAGCCCGAAATCATCACACTGGGCGAATATCTTGATGATTGGATGAAAACCTATGTAGAAGTCAATTTGAAGCAATCAACAATTGACGGTTACAACAATAATATTGAAAGGCATATTAAACCATATTTCGGCGGTACCCAGCTTCAAAAGCTAAGAGCAGCCAACATTCAAGAGTTCTACAATGCTAAGCTTAAGGGCGATGAAAACGGCTCCAAGCCTCTTTCAGCAAAATCAATATTATACATTCATCGGGTGCTTAGCCAAGCATTGAAACATGCTGTAAGCAAGCAATTGATACCCAAGAATGTTGCTGCGGAAGTAAGCCCACCAAAGGTTAAGAAATACCGAGGGGAAGTCTATAACCTTAACGAGATTAGACAACTACTCTCTGCCGCTTCAGGAACATTTATAGAGTTGCCTATTACATTAGCTGTTATGCTAGGTCTCCGCAGGGGTGAAGTACTAGGAATGTCATGGAATCAAGTAAATTTCAGCAACAAGACAGTAACAATCAGTCAGCAGCTAAGTAAGACATCTAAGGGACCGATAATTGATACACCCAAGACAGATAGCAGCGACAGAGTTATACCTATAAGCGATAGCATCATAGCATTGTTGAAAAAGAAAAAGCACATACAAACTCGAAACAAAGTGTTGCTAGGACAAGAATACAAAGACAGCAACCTAATAGTCACCTTAGATGATGGAAACTATTTGTCTCCTGACTACTTCACCAAGAAATTCTCACAGTTTCTCAAAGACAACAAGCTAAAGCACATAAGATTTCATGACTTGAGACATAGCTATGCCACTATGATGTTAGCTAATGGACAACCGCTTAACACAGTTGCAGAACTTATGGGTCATAGTTCAATCAGAGTAACAAGCGACACATACGGCCATGTATTAGATGAGACGA
>Ga0116183_1007010_pt1 | contig 10196 bp, 10 predicted proteins | sample AD_UKC078_MetaG_FD_89753 | JGI IMG/M metagenome (GOLD analysis project Ga0116183, IMG submission 89753) | Active sludge microbial communities of municipal wastewater-treating anaerobic digesters from USA - AD_UKC078_MetaG | ecosystem: Engineered > Bioreactor > Anaerobic > Digestate | place: USA...
ATGCAGAAGTATGGCCTTCTCCAGAATATATTTTCAAATCGATTTCAACCATCTTTACCCGCTAAACACCGCTATGCCTTGATGTACAGTCTTTTATCTGCTAAACGTTGGGACAGTAGTGAGATCGCGTCATAAAAAAATCGGCGCTGTTACCGTCAGAGAGGGCCTCATGGTTGAAGAGCTTCACAGCCTGATCAACGCGCCCCGAAAGATTTCAAGTGGGTCGCAAAAAGTCCACAGCATAACGAATGAAATACTCACGAGGGAGCCTTCGCCGGAGCATGTCTTTCCCAAGTTTCAAGCCTTCATGAATGGTAGTGTCTTAGTTGCTCACAACGCCAGGTTTGATATGAGTTTTCTAAAAGCCGAGTTCCACCGCTTGGGCCTTAGTGTGGCTGATCGATATCGGTGCACCAACAAACTGAGTGGGAAGCTCTGTCCCAAATTAACCCACTATTTTCTATTGCTAGCCTGCTGGTATAAGTTTGGTGCTTTGCCTGAAGGGAGTCATTTGCACCGTTCGCTGGATGATACACGGTTAACTGTACTGAACTGGATCAGATCAACGGAGATGGCCAAGTGATTAATGAGAAGACCCCACCTAGCTTTTGGGCGAAAACCACAGAAGAAGGAAAACCAGGCATTTCTGTTTATGATCACATGACAAATGTGGGGTGTGTAGCGCACTGTATCGCTGAAATGTATCCGGTATTGCTGGAACGCTTCAAGATGGAACCATCGATAGTTAGCGCGCTTGCTGCACTCCACGACCTTGGAAAGATTTCTCCAGGCTTTCAACGTAAGTGTGAAGCCTGGCTGGAAGAGAACGATCTGTCAAAGATAGATCGCAATTATGTTTGGGACACGGCGATGGAGCCTGACCATGGGAAGGTATCGCATGCTGCCATCCAGGCTTTCCTTGTCGAGTTTGGGGCTGACCATTCCACCGCAAAATACGTATCCGCCGTGCTTGGAGCGCACCATGGTCGTTTGAATCCCCCTAATGACCGTGGATATCGGCCATCGAAAGGAATATCTGATTCGTCAAGCCGGATTGATTGGGATGCCGAACGCAGAATCAATGCACATAGGATCTGGGGTCATTTTGCTACAACGGATGCCTTTTTTGAAATGGACGACTCGTCTCCTGCACTATGGTGGCTCGCAGGGCTAACCTCAGTTGCTGACTGGATCGGCTCTGATGAACGGTTCTTCCAGCCGGGTAAGAGCGATGAAGCCATTGATAAAAACGTTGCAGCTCATGCGGCACTCGATGCAATCGGGTTCAAAAAAATTGAGCTTATTCCAGGACTTTCATTCCATGACTTGTTTCATGATCCAGAGCATCCTGAAATATCCTGGTGCCCCAATGAGATGCAGGAGAAGGCGATTAGAACCATTTCCGGGCCTGGTGTCTATCTCATCGAGGCTCCCATGGGTATGGGCAAGACAGAAGCAGCACTGTGGGCCGCATATCAGTTGCTGGCTTCCGGCAAAGCAACAGGTATTTATTTCGCGCTTCCTACGCAAGCGACCAGTAACCGGATGCATCTGCGAATGAAGGAGTTCGTGCGGCGTGTATCGAAAACACCCAGTGCAAGCCGATTGATCCATGGTAATTCATGGCTGTTTGACCAAGATGTGCAGCTCCAATCGGCAGCTACCTGCCCTGAATCAGTGAGAGAAGATGCAAGAACTGGGAGAGACTGGTTTGCCTCCTCGAAGCGTGCCTTGATTGCCTCCTTCGGCGTCGGGACTATTGACCAGGCTTTGCTTGGCGTGGTGGCTGCAAAGCATTTCTTTGTGAGGCATTTTGCCCTTGCAGGTAAAGTTGTCATTCTCGATGAAGTCCATTCTTATGATCTCTATACGGGAACCCTCATCGATAAGCTCGTAACAACTCTCGAAGGACTGGGCTGCACCGTCATCATACTATCTGCAACATTGAGCGGAAAACGGCGTGGACAAATTATCGATTGCCCAAATGAAGATTCAGACGATGCCGATCTTCCCTATCCAGTCATAGCCGGACGGTCAGAAGGGTATCCACTTGCTCCAGGCTCTGTGACGCCGCCTATTCCGAGAGCTGTTAATGTGGAGTTTAGTCCGGTAGAAAATGCCGCCAGGGAAGCTGTTGCACTCGCCCGTAATGGCGGGGCTGTCATCTGGATCTGCAATACCATTGACGCTGCACAGAGGCAGTATCATCAGTTTGCCAATATGACGCATAAAGAATTCCCTGTCGGTCTGCTCCATTCGAGATTCCCCTTTTGGCGTCGCGAAGAGCTTGAAAACACATGGATGGAACGGTTCGGAAAAGATGGAGCAACCAGATGCGGCTCGATTCTTGTGTCCACCCAGATAGTAGAGCAGAGCGTCGATCTCGATGCCGACCTCATGGTTACCGAGCTGGCACCTACCGATATGCTGCTCCAGCGTCTGGGGCGTCTCTGGCGGCATGAACGCGGAATTCGTCCGGTAGATACGGCACGGATTTGCATAATCGAAGAAGAGCTGTCCATTGAGGAGTTTCGGAAGCTTGAACCAGAGGCGATTGTGAAAGCATTGGGCAGCAAAGCTCGTGTATATGCCCCTTATGTTCTTCTCCGTTCTCTTTTAGTCTGGAAGCAAGCGCAGCCGAAGATATCGATACCAGTACAGATACGGCAGCTGATCAGGTCCACCTACGAAGAACTGGAAAACGAGTCGAATTCATGGCTACAGCTCTATGATGAATGGTTTGGCACAGATTCAGCAAAGAGGATGTCTGCTTTACGGAACTGTAATATCTGGCAGATAGCCCTTGAAGATGCAGAAGGTGTTCAAACCCGCCTGAATGAACTGTCAACAATCGCAATGGTCCTTTGTTCCAAGCTCACAGAGCAGGAAGCGGTCTTTATGGACGGGTCGCGTTGTCGTTTGGTGAATGGCTCATACCAACTTGCAACAGCCCAAGCGATTCACAAAAACCTGGTAAGGGTTCCGGAGTATTGCTTTGATCGTATACACTCCTTCGAAGCATTTGCAGACTACCTGTATGGCAAACAATGCCTAGGGATCGTTTCTGGAGATGGTGCAATCGATGTGAAGGGATTAAGAAAGGGCTTTCGTTTTTATTATTCGGATGAGCTTGGTCTTGTCATCCGAAAATGACTTGGAGAGGTAGAGATATGAATGTCGCTTTTGATCGATGGATACCGATTGTAACGAATTCGGGCAAACCGGAAAAGGCGAGCCTTGCAGTAGTCTTTACCCAAGGCGATACCTTTGCTGACCTTGCGGTGCGGCCTCACGAACGGGTTGCACTGATGCGTCTATTCATATGCGTTGCCCATGCAGCGTTGGATGGGCCGAGAACCTACCCTGAATGGCGCGATGTGCCGAAACAGTTGGCTGAAAAAGTATACGAGTATTTGGCTAAATGGGATAGGGAGGAAACGTTTGAGTTGTTTCACCCCAATAAGCCCTGGCTACAGGTAGCTGCGCTGAAGGGGGTAGCAAAGGGAAACGGCAATGAAGGACAGACTTCGCCTGTGGCTCTTCTTGATTTTGAATTGGCGACAGGTAACAGAGCAACCCTCTTTGATCATTCAGGATCAATACGTGTCAGGATGATCGATCCAGGGAGAATCGCTTTAAATCTCTTGACATTTCAAAATTTCTCTTCTGGCGGAGGCTCCCCCATAGCTCAATGGGATAAAACTAAAACTAAACAAGTGGGAAATCCTGATGCGCCGTGTCTCTCGCAATCCATGGCTCACTGTCTTCTCCGGGGCAAGAACTTGAAAGAAACCATACATCTGAATCTGCCCACATATGAGCGTATTAGGATGCTTTATCGTGGATATTCGTACAATAAGAAAGAAAAGAAGGACTTGTTTGCCGAAGTAGACCTTGGCCGGCCAGTATGGGAATGTTTTCCAAGCACTCCTGAGGATTCAGAAGCAATTGTAAACGCAACACGGACATACATGGGACGACTGGTACCAGTCTCCCGGTGGGTACGCCTTATCGAGAATACCGACCAGATGTATTGCTGCAACGGATTTAAATACGACACTTACAGGGATGGTTTTCCTGCCGAACCGACAGCAGCAGTGCGCTTGATAAAACGTAGAGACAAAAAAGGAATTGAAACTGAAGAAAGAAAGGTTGTCGGCATCAACCCAGACAAGGCTATTTGGCGTGAATTGTCAGCACTTATGGCAAAACGTTCCGCCGAAGGGATTGGAGGGCCCCTGGCAATGGAAAATGCACCAAATGATATAGCGTATGACTTTCACGTCTGTGCTATGACCCGAGATCAAGCGTCTATGGATATTGCTATCGATTCCGTTTTTCACATCAGACCTGCTCTCCAGAATAACCTCGGTGCTTATTCGGATGAGGTGGCCCGTTCGGAAAGGATCTACTATCGTCTTCGCAGAGCTGTGGAAACTTATCGCTCTACAATCGACAATGACTGGGTGCCTCGTGTTAAACGCTCGCAACCCAGGGACCAGTCAAAGCTTAAGGATCGCTTGGCACAGACAGCTTCCCTTTTTTATTGGACAACTGTCGAAAAGAACCTACCGCTCCTAATGGACCATATCGAATCCATCGGAACAGATAACGCAATACCTACTCGTGCGGCATGGAGAAAGATGATTTTTTCAGCCGCCTGTGATGCCTATCGGGCTGCTTGCGGACAGGATAGCCCACGGCAGAGGCATGCCTTTGCCAAGGGGTGGCAAGTATTGACTTCAAAAAGAGAGGAACCTGAACAGGAGATGAATGAAAATAATGATGATGAGGAGGATGTATGAGTTGGCTTCTCGAAAGGCTTCAAAAATACAAAGATGATCGGGGGATGATGGCTAACCTTAGGTGTGTGCTTGTAAAAAACAAAAGACACCGCGCCTGGCCTGCACTGAACCGTCTGGGGGTGGCAATCGATGATGAAATACATGCTTTTATCGCCGGGTTGTTCGCCTCCCATCCTGAAACAGCGGGTACAGGAAATTTAGGAAATACCTGCAAGTCAATCGAGCAGCAGAGGAATGAAAAGCGAAACGATGATAACAAGCTGACCCCTACAGAACGCCGCTTCCAGTATCTGCTTGCTGCTGAGAGAGGAGAGGAGTTATATCAGCGCGTTCTTCGCATGATCATTATGGCTAAGGCACATGGTATCTCTGTCAATTACGATCAGCTTGAGACTGATCTCAAATTCTGGGGTGACCGCATAAAAACAGAATGGGCTGCAACATTCTGGACATCAGGTTCAGCACCTGTCTACGAGGAGGATATATGACCTGGTTGGCCCGGTTGGAAATCAGTTCTGAAGTCCTTTGTGCTAAAGGCATTTCAGGTGATTTCTATGTATGGCACAAAATGCTGTGGGAATGCTATCCTGATGCCCCGGATGCCAAACGGGACTTTCTGACGCGAGTTGATCAGCTGGAAGGGGCTTTGCGGTTCTGGATTCTGGCCGATCGCAAGCCTGTATGCCCGCGCTGGTGTCCCCCCGAGTGTTTTGCAGTGAAAGAGATAGCCCCATCGTTCCTCAGTCACAAGTACTATGCTTTCGATGTGCGGTCAAACCCCGTAAAGAAAAAAGTACAACGCGGTACAAATGGAGAAACTTTATTTCGGCCAAATGGAAAACGGAAAAGCGGGAAAAGGGTACCTCTAGTTAAACCGGATGAGCTTCGTGCCTGGCTCGACCGTAAGGCTGCATCAGGCGGTTTCAGGATCGTTGAAGATAAACCGCTTGAGATCGGCTCCATGAACGAGTGTTATTTCAGGAAAAAAGATAAAAGGACCGGCAAAGAACATTCGGCTTACCATGGAGGAGTCCAGTTCCGGGGAATCCTGGAAGTAACCGACCCGGTGAAATTCAGAGATACTTATTGCCATGGTATCGGCAGCGCCAAGGCCTTCGGCTTTGGACTGATGCTGCTGGCGCCGGTAGCACTGTAATACTACAAATTAAGAAGGAGAATAACATGAAGCATTTAGAGTTACATATCATTCAATCTGTCCCTGTCGCCTGCCTCAACCGTGATGACCTCAACTCCCCGAAAACCGCAATTTTTGGTGGAGTGCAGCGGGCGAGGGTATCCAGCCAGTCATGGAAGCGTGCCATTCGTGAAATGGCCAAAGAGCTGTCTCCAGCCCTATTCAAGGGGGAGAGGACTCGTTTGATGTTTGAACCCCTTCTTGAGGAAATGAAAGCTGCTGGGCTTTCTGCTTCTGAGGCTGAAGATGGAGCAAAAAAGATCGTTGATGCCCTTGTAAAACTGGATTCGAAATCGAATGATAAGGTAAAGTCCACCACATTGTATTTCATGTCCCCCCTTGAACTCAAGACGCTGGCAAAATCCTATGCGGAAACGAAAGATGTCAAAAAAGCATTGAAGACTGTTAATGCTGGTTCTTTAAAGGATGCTGCTGACATTTCGATTTTCGGCCGTATGGTAGCAAACGACCACTCGCTGACAGTCGAGGCGGCCTCCATGTTTTCACATGCCCTTTCCACTCATAAGGTCGATAATGAGATCGATTTCTTTGCTGCAGTGGATGACCTGCAGCCCAAGGAAGAAACCGGTGCTGGGATGACCAGCACTCTCGAATTCAATTCCGCAACCTATTATCGGTTTGCTGCATTAAATCTCGACATGTTGGCCGATGATGAACATCTTGGCAGCTTGTCCACGGATGAAAGAAAGAGGGTAGTACGCACGTTTGTTGAGGCGACCATAAAAGCGATCCCAGGGGCACGAAAAAATACAATGAATGGCAACACCCTTCCGTCTTATGTGCTTGGTGTGGTCCGGGAGAAGGGCCATCCGATCCAATTGGTGAATGCCTTTGAGAATCCTATACGACCTTCTTCAGGCTATTCAGAAAAGTCAATTGATCTGCTCATGAAAGAGTACTTGAACCTGAAGAAGACTTGGGGCCTGGATACAGTCATGGAGATATCAATTCCGAAGGTAAGCCTGCCTGAATTCCTGAATGAGGTAGAAAAGCATGTCATCTGACAGAAGATATCTTGCGCTCTCCTTTGAGGGGCCGATCCAATCCTGGGGATTCGACAGTCAATACAATCGTCGGAATACCGGTCTCATGCCTACCAAGAGTGCCATTGCCGGAATGTGCTGCGCTGCATTAGGCTACTCACGTGGGAGCAGAGAGGAGCACGTTTTCCTGGAAAAGTTCGGTGCAATAAAAATGATTGCAATAGCGATCCCACGGAAGGTCGGAAAAAAAGATTTGAAGGTTCAGAGGATGCAAGACTTTCACACCGTTCAGAATACAAAGCGGGCAAGTGGTGCCCTGAATGCCGATTGTGTTCTGACCAACCGTCAATACTTGACAGATGCATCTTTTGGAGTCCTTTTGGAAGGCGATGCAGATTTTTTGAGAGAAATCGCTTCAGCACTTGCTAATCCGAAATGGGGCATCTGGCTTGGGCGTAAGACATGCATCCCTTCTGCCCCGGTGCTTGCCGGGTTAAAGGACAATTTTGACAATTTCTCGGGTCTGGTGAAGGAAAAGCGCAAAGATGCACTAATCCTTCTCATTGGTGATAAACCACTCGAGTACTTTACCTATCAGGAAGAAGCAGAAGCATTTATTGATGGAATAGATACAATTAATGATACGCCTGTATCATTTGCATCTGAGCAAAGGTTATTCTCACCAAGGAGGGTTCGTACCGTTCATGGCAAGGCAAAGGGGTGATATACAAATCCAAGGCGTTCGGCTGCGGGTTGATGCTTGTACGCGGAGGATCATAAATATCCGATAGTCTCCTCAAGGGGATTGGAAAATGAAATCTTTTGACCGCGATTTTCTCGAACGTCAGGAAATCCCGATCGAGTTCGCCGGAACCCTTCGCTTGCTGGGAGAATATCGCAGCATGCAGGATCTCTTTACGAAGCAGATGCCCCAGGTTCTGAACACCCTCATGCAGCGGCCATTCTCTTGTGCCCTGGCGGGAGTATAATCTCGGGCTCTTGCTGGTGGCGTATCGGGAGTTTGAAAATCGCGTTGGTTCTGTGCGTTCGAATCGCGGCTCTAAAAAGCCTCGATAGGGGAAGCCGTTGAGTATCTTCTCAAGGAGTTTGAGATCAGAGAGCTTATCTGGGCATGTCCAGGAGTCAGTCATCCGATGATCCTTACAGTTCTCGAAGCACTCCGTCGTGAAGACAAGCTGAAGACCTTGGGAACAGGTCGCGGGGCCAAATGGCAAAAAGTGATAATATCAGATAAACGTGATAATAAGGATGGCTGAACATGGCTGAACCAATTCTACCGCCTTTGAAGCCGATCCCCATGAAGGACAGGGTATCCATACTCTTTATGGAGAAAGGCAACCTCGATGTTCTGGACGGCGCTTTCGTAGTGGTGGATAAGAACGGGGTCAGGACGCACATCCCGGTCGGAGGTGTCGCCTGTCTCATGCTGGAGCCCGGCACCCGGGTGTCTCACGCAGCCGTTACCCTTGCTTCGCGGGTCGGATGTCTGATTGTCTGGGTCGGTGATGCGGGGGTGCGGCTTTATGCCGCCGGCCAGCCGGGTGGAGCGCGGGCAGACCGTCTGCTTTATCAGGCCAAGCTGGCACTTGACGATAATGCCCGCCTCAAGATCGTCCGCAAGATGTATGCGATGCGATTCAAGGAAGAACCGCCAGCAAAACGCAGTGTCGAGCAATTACGGGGAATCGAGGGGGTGCGCGTCCGCAAAATGTATGAGCTCCTGGCCAGACAGTATCGGGTGGAATGGAAACATCGCAACTATGATTATACCCAATGGGAAAGCGGTGACATTCCAAACCGGTGTTTGAGCTCTGCCACTGCCTGTCTCTATGGAATCTGCGAGGCTGCGATTCTGGCAGCAGGGTATGCACCGGCAGTCGGCTTCATTCATACCGGCAAGCCACAGTCTTTTGTCTACGATATTGCAGACATATTCAAGTTCGAAACTGTGGTCCCGGTCGCTTTTAGGATCGCTGCCCGAAAACCGCGTGAGCCTGAACGGGAGGTCCGGCTGGCTTGCAGAGACATCTTCAGGCAAACAAAGCTGTTGAAGCGCATTATCCCGGCGATTGAAGAAGTGCTTGCAGCCGGGGAGATAAAGATGCCTGAGCCGCCGCCTGAATCCGTTGAACCGGTAATTCCGAATAAGGAGGGTATAGGCGATGCTGGCCATCGTGGTTGAGAATGTGCCTCCACGATTGCGCGGACGGTTGGCGATATGGCTGCTTGAAGTGCGCGCCGGTGTATATGTGGGCAAAGTGTCCCGCCGTGTACGGGAGATGATCTGGAGTCAGATCGAAAAGGCTATTGAAGATGGGAATGCCGTGATGGTGTGGAGTACTAATACCGAGTCCGGATTCGATTTCATGACGCTGGGCAGAAACAGACGGATACCGAAGGAAATGGACGGGATCAAACTGGTCTCGTTTCTCCCTGAGAACGACGTATCCGCGATGCAGGAAAAGTAGCGACACAATAAAGGAGTCGTTTGGCCTACCCATCAGTTTATGCCAAGTGAGTGGCTATGCCCGAATATCACGATAAAATGAGACTCAAGAGATACATAATGAAACACGGGGAATGCGATCCCCTCACTGAGTATCTCATCTGCAAAGGATTCAGTGATAAGATAGTTGAGAGTGGATTGGAAAAATTTGTTTACTCATGAGAAGAATCTGTAAAATGGGCCATTAGCAATTATGACTCGGAAGACATAGATTGCGATCTTTATCAAAGAACAGAACTCTATCAGGAGCTGAGACATGCTTCTCCTAAAGAGATAGCATCATTTGCGGAAAGAATAGAGAAGGCTGATAATTACTATAAAGAGCATATGGTAGAAGATAGCATCCCCTATGAATCATATATCGATGAAAAGCTGGATAGGAAAGTTCATTAGTGGCTTTCCCGGTCACCGAAAATAGCGCCTGGAAAATAAAATTGATAAAATGATTCTGGATTCAGAATTTTCTTCTATAAGAAAAATCTCCGTAGATTTTAAACTGAAGAATATCTGATGTTATATCAGATAATTATAAGAAGTGTGTTCCCCACATGCGTGGGGATGAACCGAGAACCGGCTGACCCTGGAGATACCGGGGGGAGTGTTCCCCACATGCGTGGGGATGAACCGGTAACTTGGCTTTTTACTGAAACAATCGGGTCGTGTTC
>Ga0116183_1007012_pt1 | contig 10193 bp, 4 predicted proteins | sample AD_UKC078_MetaG_FD_89753 | JGI IMG/M metagenome (GOLD analysis project Ga0116183, IMG submission 89753) | Active sludge microbial communities of municipal wastewater-treating anaerobic digesters from USA - AD_UKC078_MetaG | ecosystem: Engineered > Bioreactor > Anaerobic > Digestate | place: USA...
GGTCCCGTCATTGCATCCAAACCATAGCCTTTCGTCATTGTCTTTCAGGGAGCACGATGGATAGCGGCTGAATGCCGAATCAGGAAATGCAATGCTGAAGAAGTCAAATCCATCAAACCTTGAGATACCCTGTGTGGTTCCAATCCAGAGATAACCGTTCCGGTCCTGGTTAATTGTGTAAATCACATTACTCGGAAGATTGTCTCCCGGCCCGTAGTTCCTGAACCTGAAAGACTGGCCTGACAATAATCCTGCAAACACGAATGAGCATACTAAAATGCATAAAGATCTTAACATCCTGAAATCGTTAATGAATTTCATTTAGAGACTATTTATTGTTCTGAACCTTTCTTATACCTATAACCGGCTGATAAACGGGAACCCCGCCTATTGGGGAACTAAAGAACTGAAGCGCATCACCGCGCTGGTTCTCAAGAGATATCACAACATTATTATTCCTTACCAGCCAGGATTGTTTTTTATGAAACTGAAAATCAAGTGATTTGCCTATCTCGGCAGGCTCAATCGGGATCGTCGATTCAGCCCAGTCGTCTTCGTTTGAAACAGGCACCGAGATACCTTGCTTGTATCTGGAAACAACCAGTATGACGCCATCATCATCCCAGTCAAAGTTCCTCTGCTTAATTGAAACGATTCCTGTATCAACATAGGGATAAATATGGGAGACGCTTTTAATATCATTCCACATCCTGAAAGTGTATTTGTAGGTAAAAGCATTTGCCCCTTCTATGGGCACTTCGCTATTGGCATCGCGGCTGAGGTAATACCTGTAAAGGTTTCCATCATCACCCTCTATCCCCTCGCATACTATTTTGAATATGTACTGGTTCCATTTTTCGTTAAAATCACCCTCGGCCGGATTAAAAGGCCCGAAAGCATAATATTTATTATCATATTTTGGATCCTCTCCAAAAACCCTTGATGCCAGGAGATTGCCAGACTTATAATTAGCATCTTTCCTTAGACCCCTTGATTCTTCATTTTTGTCAGGATCAACACCTTTCCCTCCGTAAACAGAAAATTTTGTTTTAGTATCCCAGAAACCCTGTATCTCATCATTCTCCCCTCCGACATCGGGATCAAAAACTTTTATGTAAAACTGCTGATTGAAGTCCCTGGGGATCGTAAAGAAAAACACCGAAAAAAAATCATCATCACCCCATGATGTTTCTCCATTTTTTCCGAAGGTTACGAGAAAAGGAATGTTTTCATCTTTCCCGGGGACAGGCTGTCCAGCTGATTTCTGCGTGATTATATAAACCAGAATTACGATAATTGTTAATGTTTTAAATATATCAGCTTTCACTTTTAACTATTTTCATTAATGTTTAATTATCCATTATCGCTGGGTGATAACAATTCGCTTTGTGCTGCATGCCTCCCTGACAATGCCATCAGAACCGGGACGGGCAGTTACAATGAGTTGTATCATATAAGTACCAGGTGTTTTATATTGCTTTTCAACAATATCTCCGTTTGCTATTGTTCCATCACCAAAATTCCAGTAATAGTTGGTTATCTCCCAACCTGGCAGATTTGTCTTCTTACTGCTTAACACAAACGTTTTTTCCACAGTAACAGTATCATGGCAGGTTATATAAGGCTGTTTATAATCTTCGACCAACAGTATGTCAGACCTGATATTATCCAAAACCTCCTGTGTTACAAGGTTTACCACATCGAGTTGGACATGATAGGCGCCCGGAGCTGAATAACAATGTATTACAACAGGCCCTTCAGCTTTTGTACCATCTCCGAATTTCCACTCATACTTGAAAGGCAAAGAATCATATTTGACGGCATTTTCCTCAACAAACTCATAACAATATGAATTCTCCCTCTGTGTGGGACAATCAGCCTTGCTTATTATATTAGATGTGAATTCATAAATATCATCATTCTTTCTCCGGTTTGAAGCAAAAAAGCCTGATTGCTGAGAATCAGATACTACGAGTGCAAAATCATCTGAAGAAGAGTTTATTGGCTCCGGAAGCAAAACCGGGATACTCCAGCCTTCACTGGTCCAGGATGTCTGGTACAGATCAAGACCTCCCACTCCTCCCTCACGGTCTGATGTGTAATAGAGTTTTCCTGCACTGTAATGAGGGTAATTCTCAATTCCCGGTGAATTGACAATTGGTCCGAGGTTGACAGGATCGCCCCATTCTCCGTCTACAAGTTCACAGTAATATATATCCGACCCACCTGACCCTCCAGGCATATCGGAAGCAAAAAACAGAAATCTCCCGTCTTCACTTAATGAAGGCTGGCCAACGTCGTAATCCTGGCTGTTGTATTTGAAGGGCTTAATCCCTGACATGGAAAGACCTTCAAGATCGGCTGAAAATATTCCGCTTCTGTTTCTGAATCGTCTGTCCCTGGAGGGAACGCCTGTTTCAATTTCACTTGTGAAATATACTGTCCTGCCATCAGCCGCAATGCATATAGGTCCATTATTGAAAAGGGATGTTCTTTCATTCTTAATTTCTTCAGGTTTTTTCCAATTTGAAGAATCGATTCTCTCTGAATAGAACAAGCTGAATAAACGTCTGCCGTCAAAAGAGGTTCTGTCAGTCAGTCCGCTGAATCTCCTGTCTGAACAGAAGATCAACCCGTCCCTGTATATTACCGGGGATATTTCATTATAAGCTGCCGAATTGATATTCAGCCTGGTAACTGTATATGGCTGGGCCTCCTGTGCTGAAATGTCCGTAATGATAATTACGGTCAGCAGGCAAATCAGCAATATGTGAAAACGTCGCTTCATATCAGAAATAACGTGGATTAGCTGCACTGACTTTGTAACGGAACTCGTACCTGAGAATAAATTCGGTCGATCCCTTTGAGAAGGTGTTCATTCTGCCGGCCGGATAATTATATGACAAACCCAGCATAAGCTGCTGATTCAGCTGAACCTGGACAATCCCAACCAGCACCTGTTCCGAGAGCCTCCATGAAGCCCCTGCCCATACAAGGTCAGCTATAATGAAATTCGTGTTTATGTCAAATTGCGTAAGTTTTCGGGTTTTGTTCAGTGAATAGTCAACCAAAAAAGAGGGTTTGATTTTCAACAAAGGTGAGACAACGAATATAGCACCGCCTGAAACAAGAAAGTCATATTCACTGAAACTGTGAAAAGGAACAACACTTCCACTGCTTGTCCGATGATAGCCCAGGAATGAAGGGACTGACAATCCGGCGAAAAACCTGTCTTCAAAATAATATATTCCTGCACCTGCATTTGGAAGAACGAAAGGTTTGTCATTAGACATGAACACCGGATCGTTGGCATCAATAAGTTTCAATCCTAAATAGTCGGTATTTGAAATGTCTGTGCCAGCCTTAAGTCCGAAAGAAAGTCTCCCCCTTTTCAGGCTTATATGGTATGCATAATCAGCATAGACAGCTGTTGATTTCGTTGCCCCGTATTGCATGAATTGTGCCATCAAGCCCAGAGCCACCTTATCATTTTTCAGAGGAGAATGGAATGACATTGATTGTATGACAGGAGCTCCGCTGGTTCCCATCCATTGCACCCTGTATGATAGTAAACTGCTCAACACACCTCTTGTCCCAGCGTAGGCAGGATTGATCATAAGCCCATTCTGCAGGTACTGACTGTAAACGGGGAAACCAGGACTTATTCTTGATAAATCATTAACACTCTGCCCCTGAGCCTGAGTACAAAGAAGCAGTGAGAGTATTGCTGTCGCACTGGCTTTTATCGCAATACCATACAAATAAGACTGTAGGGTTATCCTGTGTCCTTTATCCATTCAATATCTTTTTAGGATTATGAATCCGCTTTTTCTTAACACCTTTCCAGTGGGTTTCGACATTACTTTCAAAAGATAATAATATTTCCCCTCGGCAAGCGGTGTTCCTTGTCTGTTTGTGCCATCCCACGAAGTCCATTCATTTCCGTTCAGGGTAGAAGTTGAAAAAACTTCCACTCCGGCTCCGTTAATAATCTTCAGTTCAGCCTCCTGGGTTGCAGGATCAAGTCCCTTTATAATAAAGGTATTGTTGTAATTATCGGGATCTCCATTGGGAGAAAAGCCCTCTGGAATAATAAGCCCCTCATTTACATAGATATCAACATAATCCTCCAATGTACAGGCACCAATAGTAACACTCCAGAGATACCTGTTCAATCCTTTTGAGAGGCTGGTAACTTTTGTAGTATTGTCAGTATCGTCATCAAAATTGCCTGTTCCTTCCAGGACGGTCCATTTGCCTGATCCGTCTTCGGGAACCGGATCAGCCGACAAGTATGTTATTAAATCAAACAGATATAAAGTAGTATCATTGCCTGCACTTATGGTCATGCCCTCAGGCAACGCCTCAACTGCTATTTCCAGGATATTTGAAATGTCAGAGCAACAGTTGGCGAGACCTGAAGTTACAATCCTCCTGTACTGCCTTGCCTCATTCAGAACAGGCGGCTGGTAGTTTCCATTAGCGGAATTATTAATTCCCTCAGCCGGATACCAGGTTATGCCGTCGAGGCTTTCCTCCCACAGAAATGCAAATGTGCCTTTTCCGGCTCCGCCAGATAATGAAGATCCGGACGACTGGATCAAAGGGCCGGGACGGGTATTACTGCAAACAACCGGGGCACCGGAAATAGCGTTGCCTGTTATTAGCGGGAGAACTTCAATCTTAAGAGGGGCACTTTCCGAAACACATACCCCGGAAACAACCTTGCGCTTGTAATAAGTGGTTAATGTAAGAGCAGGCGGCGTATAGCCGACACATCCTTCTGAGCCTGGAATTTCGGTCCACTGCATATTATCAGGGGATGAAAGCCATTGAAAAGTATAATCTCCGGGTATTTCTGTGCCTCCGGCTGGCTGTAATCCTGTCAACGGAGTCGGTGTTGTGCCTGAACAGATCACGGTGTCTGTAAGCCCGCCACCACGCAATGTAATAATATTGTTAAGGACCGGTTTATGTACATATATATTGACCGCCAGACTGGTATCCGAACATACTGATGAATTAACAATCCTCCTGTACCTTGTGGAATCTGATAGTGCTGAAGGCCTGTAATTCTGACCAATGAAGCCGATTATATCTGTCCAGTCATTGTTCCCTGAACTAACCTGCCACATGAAGGAGTAAGAGCCTGCGCCCTTTCCTCCAGCAGGTGATGAACCGGTGAGTTCGAGAGGTTCTGAGCCGGAACAAATTGTCTGATCGCCTGAAGTAATTATATTATTGGTTAATGATGGGTATTTTGCAAGCAGTATTTCATTGCTTTCACTCTGGCAGACATTGCCATTACCGGAAAAAACCAATCTTTTGTAATGGAGCTGTGTGGGATATAGCTGCATGTTTTCTGTCGGATCGTAATCAGGCAGGTTATTGACCGCTGTTGCATTTTCCCATATCTGACCATCGCTGCTGCTCTGCCACAGGTAACTGTAGAAACCGTCTCCTCCGGTAAGGTCAGGAGGCTTTGTGGCTATTATGTTTTCAAAAACCATGTCCTCGCAAATCTCCTGAGATGGCGTAATGATTGAATTGTTACCAATTGGGGCAAGAACGTTGATTCTGACCGTAAGGCTTGTATCAATACATCTTGCGGAGGTAACTATTCTCCTGAACCATGTTGTCTGTTCCAACCCCGAAGGATGCCGGTGATTTTCTGATCCTGTCGAAACAGTATTGTATGTTGTGCCGTCAGTACTTGACTCCCATATGAAATTATAAATTCCATTCCCGTCATAAACTGTTGCCGTGGAAACCAATTCATCCGGGACCTGTTCATAACAAAGTGTATCGGGATAACCAATCAGATTGTTTTTTATATACTGATGTACTATTATTAGAACAGGTTTTCCTATATCTTCAAGGGCAGGGATTTCACTGTCTGTAACAACCCTCCTGAAATAAACATTTGCAGTCTCTGCAGAAGCAGGTGTGAAATTTATTGAATCGGGCCCATTATAAAGGGTTTCCCAGCTTTCAAGATTATAGCTTCTCTCCCACCGGTAATTATATGGAGGCGTGCCTCCTACCGGATTTGTTCCGGTAAGCCTGAACGGTACAAGATTGGAACATATTGAATCAACCTGGTTCCCGGTAACCGATGAACGTATTGAGTTGTAAAGGAATCCCGTGAGCTCTGGTTTAAAGGTGGTTATCTGTCCTCCAATACCTGCCAGTGCAGTTGAAGCGCCCTGTCTTGTTCCCGGTGAACCTCCGGCTACATCTGCAGTAACTCCTGAAGGGAGAGAAGCATTCCTTAGCCATATGAGCCCGCCACCACCGCCGCCACCTTCTCCATATGCTTCAGTATTATTCCCCCCTTTGCCTCCTTTTGCTGTTATTTTAAACGAAGATACCGGTGGTGCATATTTTGAAAAACTTTCCGCATGAATAGCGACAGAACCGCCGCCACCACCACCGCCGGCTCCTGCATTGGCTGATGCATTGCCAGCAGCCGCTCCGTCAGCCTTAATTGAATGTCCATTGCCAATAAGAGTGTCACACAGGATGATGATTATCCCGCCGCCTTTTCCTCCCGCTGAAGCTGTTGCCCCCTGAAGGTAGGTTGAAGATCCGCCGCCGCCGCCAGGAAAAATTCCGCCGTTCATGTTTGAATTAAGTACCGGTCGCCCTCCTATGCCTCCATCAACAGGAAATTGCCAACAATCTTTCCATTCCCTTCCTCCCTTTCCGCCTGCGCCATAATTCGAACCGCCGCCGCCGCCGGAGTATCTTCCGTTACCACCACCACCACCTGTGAAATTATTTCCCTTTCCTTTCGCGTATCCCGGAAATATAGGATGCTTTTCTGTGAGATTAAGCAATCCGCATGTTATCTGGCTTTCACCTTTCATTCCGGAATTGTTGAAACTGGCAGGGAATCCAAATTTGTCATGAAGAGCCTCATCCAACATTACACAAATTCCGTATCCTGTACTTACGGGACCTCCTGCAAATCCTTTACCTGAAACATCTATATCAGCATTCAGTGTCAGCGACCGTTCCACAATCATAGCCATAACTCCCCCGGTTCCTGACGTGCTGTCCCAGGGTTCACAGGTAAGCATCCCATCAACAATAGCTGAATTAAAAAATGGCACCCGAATAAGCTGCAAATTTCCCCTGGAACTAAAAGAATTAACCATATCGTTCCTGAAATTCACCCTGAGCTCTGCCGGTGTTGTAGTACTGACTATCAGAAACTCATATTTGCCGGGTGCGCCTATCGTATCCTGAGGAAGTCCAAAATTAGAATTTTCATCAACGATGCTAACGCCTCCCTTCATCTGAATAAGAAGGACCGTATCGCCTGCTGCAAAATGGGAAACCTGAGTCGCATTGCTTAAAATAACATAGTCATTCCCGATAGCTGTTACCCTGCCGTATTCATTTATAACACCGTTTATCCTGACCTGAGGATAGAGGCTTACACTAACGGCTGCAAATAATAACAAGCACGTTAATAATAACTTGGCATCACGAAACAGGTTAACTCTCATGAATAAATTTTAGATTGTCTGTTATAGAACGAGAAAACGTCTAAATAATTGAGTCGTAACACTAAAAATTAAAACGGGACATTGAATGATAGATTCACAATTTGATATCCTGAGCGATGGGAAACTCTACATAGAAAACCGAGCCTTTATCTGTTTCCGATTCGAACCATATTGAGCCAAATGCATTTTCTACATATTTTTTAACTATTGACAATCCCAGACCTGTACCTGATGATTTAGTCGTAAAATTTGGCGTAAACATTTTCTTTCTTATAGATTCAGGAATTCCGGTACCATTATCAGCAACCGAGACAATAACTTTCCGGTCATTAATTTCCAGGTTCACATGTATCAGGCCTTTCCTGCCCGGGGGAATTGCCTGTATGCTATTCTGGATAAGATTGGAGAAAATCCCGTTAATATGTTCTTTGTCAGCATTGACATATATTCCTGAGTCATGAGAGCAGGTTAGTTTGAATGTAGTATTGGCTGTATCCTTGAAAAGTTCAATAGTGGTCCTTATCTGTGCCGCCAGGTTTACTCTTGAGGGATTGGCAGCCGGCATTTTGGCAAATGATGAAAATTCAGATGCAATTGAAGACAGGTTGTCGATATATTCAATCTGGCTTTTTGTAAATCGTTCGAGCCTGTTTTCAAAATCATGAACGCCATCTTTCCAGGATTTATAGAGGTGCTGAACATTCAGCTTCATTGGAGTAAGAGGATTTTTAATTTCATGGGCAATCTGTTTAGCCATCTCACGCCAGGCATACTCCCTCTCTGAGTCAGCGAGTTTCTTTGCACTTTCGTCAAGTTCATCAACCATCCTGTTATATTGCTTTACCAGATCTCCAACCTCGTCATTGCTTTTGTATGAAAGATGCTTTATTTTCTTGCCCAGTTCCACTGAGGCAAGGCCGCTTTCCAGCATTGTAAGAGGGGCTGTAAGCCGGCTGCTTATGAATACAGCAAGCCCCATCGTTATGACAATCAGCAGTAGTGTGAAATTAATAACAGCAACTATCATATTCGACACCTCCCGGGCCAAAGCGCTTTGCATTCTGAAATAGGGAAGGTTCAAATATACAAGCAGCTTATCCTGAGCATTATAAAAAGGCGTGTAGGCAGAAATGTATTCCAGGCTGCCTATTTTCTCATTCTGGAAAAATTCACTTCTTTTAAAATTATCCAGGTTTAGAAATGCTATATCATTCATCCTGCGGCTGGTCAGGTTGCGCAAATATATCTCAGGCCTTGAGGTTGAAATAAGATATCCGTTAAGATCATAGAGGTTAATGTCGGTATTAAAAGAATTTGACAACCGTATAAGAACCTCATTAAGATAGCTGTCGTTAATATTGTTTACTCCTGACGAGAGCTGCTCCTCCATGGAGATCCTGTTTTCAAGCTCTACATAAATGGAATTCAGCTTCTCCCTGATATTTGAATAATGCCGGATCTTATACTCACTTATTGCAAATTTTATAAAGACTGTTCCGATCAATGCAAATGATATAAGGAACACACCGATAAAAGCCATTTGTAATTTTTGCCTGAAATTCAGATTATAAGGGCTTTTGAATTTTGGCCTCCTTATAAAAAGCAGCAAAAGGTTCGAGCATATGAAAATGATTGCGAACAAGTAGGCAAATGAAATAACAAGGTCTCCTGCAGTAAGTTCAGGCCTGCTTATTATTACGGTCACATTGCCATTCTTATAAAGGACATGCCTGAACCCGCCCACTTTGAATATTGTATAGTCTGTTTCCTGATGTTCGTACCTGGCATCAGACTTATCATAGGGGAACTCGCCAGTCCGGAAGACAATATCACCGTTTATGTATTTCGCAAATGAATAATCCTTGAGCTTGGCATATCCGTGATATTTTTTATCAAGCAGAAGTTCGGAATAACCCGGATGGAAGATATTAATATCGGAATACAGATCAATGAAGAGGCCATTGATGCTTCCATCATTGTTCATATAAAAAAGCCTGCACAGATAATTTGACCGACCCTGCTGATTGTCTATGAAATAAAAATCCGTACCGGTTAGTCTGACACCATCACGGAGAATCCTGTTCTCGAAAAAACCGAAACAGTCTTCATATCTTCCGCTCCTGTCACCCAATCGTATGGAATCATTCTTTCCGCATAAGACTATATTGAAGTTAAAATTCCCCCAGTAACCGCTGAAATATGTGTCGCTCAGGTAATCGGATATTGAGTCGAAATCGCTGCTTTCAAAGTAATCGACCTTCATTAATCTCTCAAGCAGGGTGTCATTTGAAATCCTGGGCCACATGTCCAGCAGAAGATGTTCTGCCTCAGGGTCATTTTCAGTGGAATAGGCTACAAGCTGGATTTTAATGTTTTCGGTGGTTTTCTTTACCGACAGCACCGATATCACGGTGAGGAAATACAACCCGGAAATAGCCGAACAGATTACCGTCATATTGAAGGTTGTAATCTTTCTATTGCATGAGAACCAAACAAATGTAGCGGTAAGAATATAGAAAATCCACAATGCAATCATCAGTACAGGTTCACGAAATGTAAAAACCACAAGTACCAGGGAGGAAGCAAGCACTGTAAGAACAAGGCTTCTCAAAGGCACATCCCGGTTGCTTTTAATCACCTTCAGCAAATAAAAGAAAGGTGCCAGTTGAAAAAGAACAA
>Ga0116183_1007017_pt1 | contig 10189 bp, 9 predicted proteins | sample AD_UKC078_MetaG_FD_89753 | JGI IMG/M metagenome (GOLD analysis project Ga0116183, IMG submission 89753) | Active sludge microbial communities of municipal wastewater-treating anaerobic digesters from USA - AD_UKC078_MetaG | ecosystem: Engineered > Bioreactor > Anaerobic > Digestate | place: USA...
ACTTTTCTCCACGGACGTTCTCCTTTTGATTGGTCTTCTTCATTACAATAACCTATCAAAAATGAACGTCCGTGTCTTTTCCCATCCACAACTTTTGAGCATATCTCAACAAAAGCAGTTCAGAATCGCAATCTGCTTTTATACATACTCTTAAGAAGCTTCTGAATTTTGCAGTGACTATTATTATTATCTTCTTAGTTAGCAGTTTCGTTATGCTGTTCTTTGACAGATCTAATGAATACAACGTTATATGGAGATCAATATATGAAAAATGCAATATCTTTCTCCTTGCTGTGAGTCTCTTTAATATGACAAGCATGATAGCTCTAAAGATAGCGGGGAAGGATCGTTTCTCTATTGGGCGTTTCATTTTTCAGTTCTTTCTTCTTGTTTTTGCCATTGCGGCCTTAATGCTGAATATTTTTGCAAAAAGCATCCGGATCTATTGAATCCTAATTGCTAACGAGGTTCTGCTAGCACCAAAGCTGATTGTTTTCAATTCTTGCATAGAAAGACATGGAAATGTATAGTAATTCAAATCTAGGAAAGCCTAAAGAATTATAAACAGAGATTGATCAGGAGGAATAATGTCCGTTAGAGTGCGCTATGCGCCATCCCCTACAGGAAATCAACATATCGGCGGTGTAAGAACAGCGTTGATCAACTATCTATTTGCAAAATCTCAGGGCGGAACCTTTATATTGCGCCTGGAGGATACAGATCGAACCCGTTATTCACAGGAATATGTGCAAAATCTCTACGAAACATTCAGGTGGCTTGGGTTTTATTGGGACGAAGGTCCTGATGTCGGTGGTTCTAAGGGACCTTATGTGCAATCTGAAAGAATCGATCTATATAGAAGGTATGCAGAAGAGCTTGTCCTTATGGACAAGGCCTATTATTGTTTCTGCGATTCTGAGCGCCTCGAGAAGCTTCGCCAAGAGCAGGTCGCTCAGAAAAAAGATGAGATAGGCTATGATCGCCATTGCCGCTATATCGCAGAAGAAGAGAGAGCACGCAACCTCGCAGAAGCAAGACCCTATGTAATCAGGCTAAAAATTCCTCTTCACGGAATTACTGTTTTTCATGATGCTCTTCTTGGCCAGATAGAATGGAAAAATGAAGATATAAGCCCGGACCCAGTTCTCTTAAAGTCTGACGGTTTCCCAACCTATCATTTGGCAAATGTGATAGATGATCATCTAATGGGAATTACACATATAATGCGTGCTCAGGAATGGATTCCTTCGGCTCCTATGCACAAGATCATGTATGATGCTCTTGGTTGGGAGATGCCAGAGCTCTGTCATCTTCCTATGGTTCTGGGTCCGGACGGTCATAAGCTTTCGAAGCGGCATGGAGCCACGGCAGTGAATGAATTTAAAAAAGCAGGCTATCTTCCTGAAGCGCTCATCAATTATATCGCTTTGCTCGGATGTTCATACGAAGATGGTCGAGATATATATAGTTTAGATGAGCTTGTCCGCCTATTTAGAATAGACCGGCTCAACAAGGCGCCAGCGGTATTCGACTACCAAAAATTGGAATGGTTCAATGGCCAATATATTCGTATGAAAAGCGATAAAGAGTTGGCAGAGCTTATCCGTCCGTATTTGATCAGTGCCGGCCTGCGAAAAGAAGAAGATCCTCAAAAAGATCAAATGGAGCTGGCTGCGATTCCATTCATCAAAGAAAGACTTAAGCTGCTTGGAGACTCGCCTGCGATCATGTCTTACCTTTATAAACGTCTAGATATGCCTGCAGCAGAAGAATTTGTTCCCAAAAAAGCTAGCATCGACGAAGCAATAATGTATCTTGAAGAATGTAGATCGATCCTCGAGAACTCGAATCTCGACGATCTTCCTGCTATTGAGGAGAAATTTAGAGAACGCGCTACAATCATAGGAAAGAAACTAGGAGACATTCTGATGCCTTTAAGGGTAGCTATAACATATTCCCGTGTCAGCCCGCCTCTATTCGAATCGATGCGGATCCTTGGCAAGGATGAATGCATTAAAAGAATCGAGGCTGCAGTAGCCTATCTGCGAGGAGCTTGACCTAGCCATTCAATCCAAGCGATATTTCGCTTACTGTGCCTCTGAAGCGCAGCAAGGAGAGTTATATCATGTCTGAATTAGTCGAAAAACCCGAATATCTTGATTTTATTCGTGAGGCGGTTGCTGAGGATTTGCGCACCGGAAGATACAAAGAAGTCCGCACTAGATTCCCGCCAGAACCTAATGGATGGCTTCATATAGGCCATGCTAAAGCACTTTTCGTAGATTTTGGCGTAGCTCAGGACTTTGGTGGCAAATGCAATCTGCGAATGGACGACACAAATCCAGAGAAAGAAGATATGGAGTATGTAGAAGCAATCAAAAGAGATATCAAATGGCTAGGCTTTGACTGGGAAGATAGGCTTTTTTTTGCTTCTGATTACTATGAGAAACTATATGAGTTAGCCTGTAAACTTATCAAAAAAGGCCTTGCTTATGTCGACGATCTAGATGAAGAACAAATCAAAGAATTTCGAGGCACAAATGTGCCGGATAAGAATAATATTACCTATACTCCTCCTGGTCGAAATAGTCCATGGAGAGATCGTTCTCCTGAGGAGAATCTTGATCTATTCGAAAGGATGCGCGTTGGGGAATTTGCTGATGGTTCAAAGACTCTGCGCGCAAAGATCGATATGGCTCATCCTAATCTCCTCATGCGCGACCCTGTAATGTACAGAATTAGAAGAATTCCTCATTATAGGACAGGAACAAAATGGTGCATTTATCCAATGTACGATTTTGCTCACCCTCTCTCCGACGCCATTGAAGGAATAACCCATTCTCTATGCTCCCTAGAGTACGAGATTCATAGACCCTTGTATGAGTGGTTTATTCAAAACTGCGAAGTATTTCCTAGTCGTCAAATTGAGTTTGCTCGTCTTAACCTCTCTCATACCGTACTCTCCAAGCGCTGGTTGCTTCAACTTGTCAGAGAAAAGAAGGTCAAAGGTTGGGACGATCCGCGCATGCCCACTATTGCTGGAATGCGCAGGCGTGGATATCCTGCAGCGGGAATCAGGGATTTTCTAGGAAGAATAGGGATTGCAAAGACAGATTCCCTCGTGGATATTCAGCTATTAGAGCATTGTATACGCGAAGAATTAAATACACATGCAAATCGTTATATGGCTGTTATAAATCCCGTGAAGCTTGTCATAGAAAACTGGCCAGAAGGGAAAATCGAATGGCTAGAGGCTGTCAATAATCCAGAGGATCCTTCTGCAGGAATAAGAAAGATTCCTTTTAGTAGTACTCTCTACATAGATCGAGATGATTTTAGAGAAGTGCCTCCGCCCAAATATTATAGACTTTATCCTGGCAATCAGGTTCGATTGCGCTATGGCTATATTGTTACTTGTACTGGTTTTGAAAAAAACCCAACCAGTGGAGAAATCGAGAAGATAAGATGCGTCTATGACCCCAATACAAGGGGTGGAGATGCACCCGACAATAGAAAAGTAAAAGGCACTATTCAATGGGTTTGCGCTATCCACGCAATCCCTATTGAGGCTAGGCTATACGATCATCTCTTCGAAGCGGAACGCCCAATGGAAGTGCCTGAAGGTAAGACCTTTTTTGACAATCTCTCTGATCACTCACTTACAATCGAATCCCGAGCAGTAGCCGAGCCAGCGGTAGTCGAAATTGAAAAAGGTCAAACAGTACAATTCGAAAGAATAGGGTATTTTTGCAAGGACCCCGAGTCAACAAGCAGTTTGGCCGTTTTTAATCGTACTGTAACTTTGAGGGATACTTGGGCAAAAATCGAAAAGAAATTTCAGGAAAAGCCTCATTAATTCCATGGTCCTCAATAATTAAGCCATGATATTCCAGCAAAGGAGACAAGATTTATGTCAGAGACTACAGTAACTATGGAAAAGATCGTTTCCCTCGCAAAACGTCGAGGTTTTGTATTTCAATCCTCAGAGATATATGGCGGCCTTTCGGGAGCCTGGGATTATGGTCCTCAAGGAATCGAGCTAAAAAATAGAATCGCTCGATTCTGGTGGAAAGAAATGACCCAGATGCATGATAATATAGTGGGTCTTGATGCAGCCATTCTTATGCACCCCAGGGTATGGGAAGCTTCTGGACATGTCGAAAACTTCACAGATCCTCTTGTAGACTGCAAAAAATGCAAAGGACGCTTCAGGGCGGATCAGATTCCTCCCGAGAATCTTGCTGAAAAAAAATGCCCAGACTGTGGCGGCGAGCTAACCGATACTCGCAAATTCAATCTCATGTTCAAGACTAATTTAGGCCCAGTGGAAGATGAATCTGGCCTTGTCTACCTGCGACCTGAAACGGCGCAAGGTATATATGTAAACTTTAAGAATGTTCAGCAGTCCAATCGCATGAAGATTCCATTCGGCATTGCACAGATTGGAAAAGCTTTTCGCAATGAGATAGTCACAAAGAATTTTATATTCAGGACTTGTGAATTTGAACAGATGGAAATGCAATTCTTTGTTAAGCCAGGTACAGACGAAGATTGGTTCGAATATTGGCGTGCAGAGCGCTGGAGCTATTACAAGAAAATGGGCGTAAATATGAAGAAATTGCGATGGCATCGCCATGGAGCCGATGAGTTAGCTCACTACGCCAAAGATGCCTATGATATCGAATATGAGTTCCCAATGGGCTTCAAAGAACTCGAAGGAGTGCATAATCGCACTGATTACGATTTGAGTCGCCATCAGCAATATTCGGGAAAAGATCTGCAATATATCGACCAAGACAGCGGAAATGAACGCTATATTCCATACATCATAGAGACGAGCGCTGGTCTTACTCGGCAGCTTCTCATGTTGCTCTGCGATTCTTACGAAGAACAGAAGATATCCGATAAAGGAAATGAAGATGATTGGCGCACAGTGCTGCATTTTCATCCAATTTTAGCTCCTATTACGGTCGCGGTTCTGCCCCTTATGAAAAAAGATGGTCTAGCTGAGCTTGCTCAGAATATTCGGATAGAATTAAAAGATGATTTTGTAACAGATTATGATCAAGCAGGCGCCATTGGTCGACGTTATCGACGGCAGGATGAAATTGGCACACCTTTCTGCATAACTATCGATTACCAAACAAAAGAAGACAACAGTGTAACAGTTCGAGATAGGGATAGCATGCTTCAAGAAAGAGTATCCCGTGCTAATCTAACATCGTACATACAGCAAAAGATAAAGAGCTATAATACCGCCTCAATCTGACTGAAATAGGGAAGAAAAATCCAAAGATCAAAAAATGTCCCCGTGATAGCGCGGTATTTCGGGGACATTCCATGCGTTTTAATACTTCCTAGAATTCTTAAAAGCGATTCATTTACCTAGAACGGCATCCTTACAGGGTTTTGCTACAGTAATCTTGATCACATTCCGCGCGGGAATTGTGATCTGTTCTCCTGTTGCTGGATTACGTCCAACCTTGGCTTTGCGATGGACAACTTTCATAATTGCTATGCCTGGGATAGTAAACTTTTTATTCTTCTTTGCTTCTGAATAAGCGAGTTTGGCAAGTTCATCTAGCACAAGATTGATGTCCTTCTTAGTAAAGCCTGTCGACTTTGCTAATGCATCAATAATCTCGACCTTGGTCATTGGTTTTCCTGTCGATGGCATATTCTTCTCCTTTTCTTCGAGAATGGCGGTTCGACATAATAAAGAGCCGTCGCAAATATGCATAAAGCATATTTATGTATTTATTTTACCACAATTATGTTCCTTGTCTAGATTTGGTATTGAAAACTTGTGGTATTTCTCACTTTTTGGAAGAAGAAATGACTTTTTTAGAAATAAAACAATAGAATAACTTGAGCAAGCGCCAATTTCATCCTATACTGCAAAACTTAAAGGAGCATTTTTCATGAACAGAGCGCTCGAGATCTTGAAAGAACGCGGTTTTGTGCAGCAATGCAGCGATCTGGAAGGGCTTTCCAATCTTATGGACGAAGGGCCAATAACCTTCTACATAGGAACTGATCCAACAGGTCCTTCTCTCCATATAGGTCATATGGTTCCGTTTTTTGCAATGCGCCATCTAAGAGATGCAGGCCATCGTGGCATAGCGCTTCTAGGGGGTGGGACAGCTCGCATCGGAGATCCCTCAGGCAAGACCGAGATGAGGAAACTAATTTCCTATGAAGAAATAGATGCTAATACTGAAAGATTTATAGATCAGCTCGATCGTTTTATCCATTTCGATGGCGTCAATGCACTTACAGCTAACAATAAGGATTGGTTATCCAATCTCAATTACATCGAATTTTTGCGCGACATAGGTCGCCATTTTTCGGTGAATAGGATGCTCTCCTTTGAAAGCTATAGAATGCGACTGGAGACAGGGCTTTCCTTCATAGAGTTCAACTATCAACTTTTGCAGAGCTATGATTATCTTCAGCTTTACAAACTTCATGGTTGTAGATTACAGATAGGAGGCGACGATCAGTGGGGCAACATAGTAGCTGGAATTGAGCTAATAAGAAGAGTAGAGGGTGCTGAGTGTTATGGGCTTACCTTTCCACTCGTAACCACTAGCGATGGGAAAAAAATGGGCAAGACCGAAAAAGGTGCACTCTTTCTTGATCCAGAAATCACAAGCCCCTATGAATTTTTCCAGTATTTTAGGAATGTGCCAGATAGCGATGTAGAGAGATTCTTGCTGATGTTTACTTTTCTGCCCATAGACGAATGCAGATATCTCGGTTCGCTCAAGGATAAAGCGCTTAATGAAGCCAAGGAGCGACTTGCATGGGAAGTCACATCCCTTATCCATGGCGAAGAAGAGGCCAACAAAGCACTGAGTGCCGCCAAGGCAGCATTTAGAGGAGAAGGAGACGCTTCCCAACTTCCAACAATCGAGGTTGAAATATCCCGCTTAGATTCAGGCATTGGAGTGCTTGATCTATTTGTTGAAGCAGGACTTGCGCCCTCTAAGAGTGAAGCGCGCAGATTGGTTAAACAAAGTGGCGCCTCGGTTAATGGCAGAAAAATCGAAAACGAAATGCAAATCTTGACATCGCGCGATTTAGAAAACAATGCACTAATGCTCAGAGCTGGAAAGAAGCGTGTTGCGCGAGTAGTGCCAAAGTCATAAGAATAGTATGGAGCATTTATTCCTTGCCCTTGCCGATATTCATGGCAACATCGATGCGCTAAAACAGATATTAAAGGCAAATCCTAACATAGAAGGAATTCTTGTTGCTGGGGATCTTACGAATTTCGGAAAAGAAAAAGAAGCTCAGAATGTGCTATTGGCGTTTTCAAGCATTACATCCAAAGCTGCGCTATATTTCTTGGCGGGAAATTGCGACACTATAGAAGCAAGAAGGTACTTTGAAAAGCAACCTGGATATATTGAACAGCGATGCTTCCCCCTTCTTTCTGAAAAGGATATATGGATCATTGGTAGCGGTGGAGGTCTAATTCATACTGGGCTGACGCCATTCGAAATAAGAGAGGAAGAACTGGAAAACGGTTTAAACCATGCTTACAAATGTGCCATTCAAGGTTATAGAAATATAATTGACAGTTCAGAGCTCACCCCCGATCTTATTGTTTTGACTCACACCCCGCCCAAAGATACCTTTGCGGACATACGTCATTCGCGACATATAGGAAGCATAGCCTTTCAGAGATTCCTCTATGAACATGAGCCACTTTTATGGATTTGCGGCCATATTCATGAGGGCAAAAGCATTCATATCGAAAATAGGACCTTGGTAGTTAATCCTGGACCAGCTGCACATGGTTCGTACGCGCTAATTCTACTTAAAAGATATCCTAAAGGCTGGAAGGCTGCTGCTGAACTAAGGTCGATATGATATTTCAGCAATCTATCAGCGACCAGTAGGACTATATAGATATTTAAAGTAGTCCATTCCAGTAGATAAGGTCTTATTGAATGCAGGCATTGTCTTTCGATATGACTCGATTGCTTTCCAGAATTCGAAGAATGAAGGATCTCGCCCAAAGGAATCGGCATAGATCTTCGATGCTTCGGCATCCGCTTTACCCTTGATTGATTCACCTTTTGCATATGCAGAAGACAGTATCGTGCGCTTCTCATTTTCCAGTTTCCCGAGCCATTCAGCTTTTTTCCCTTCGCCATAAGCTCTAAATGCTTGCGCTATTTGATTACGCTCCTTGATCATTCGCTGATATACACTCTCACTAAGCTCATCGGAATACTTGATTTGTCGCGGAAGGATATCGACTACTTCAATTCCAAAAGATGGGACTATTTCCGAGACGAGGGTTTTCATTTCTTCCGCAAGAACCAAACGGCCTTTCTCGATTTTTTCGTATTGAGTTTGTGTTATGGCTAGTTGCTGAAGCGTGGTGTTGTTTTCTATATCCCCTGTTTGAAAGCTTTCTACTTGGCTTTCTGACAAAATTTCATCGCTGCTGCGAACAGCCTCTCGCAGATAATTCGAGGATATGACAGTCCTCACTGCCGAATCGATTACATCGCTGAGCTTGCTATATGCTCCATCGAGAGTATTTACAGATTCATAGAATTTTATCGGGTCCACTATTCTCCAGCGGGCAGTTGTATCGACATAGATAAATTGATTTTCCTTTGTGGGAATTCTCTGAGGTTCTCCATCCCAGGACATCAGCTTCTTAGGATATTTTATGACAGTATCGACAAAAGGGCTTCGCCATTTCAATCCGGCACTGGTATGAAAAGCAACTATTTTCCCAAAGCGCACCACCACGGCTTGTTCACCTTCGTTTAGCACAAAGAGAGGCCCAAAGATTATGATGAAAAGAATTCCTAATGCCACAACAATTGTTATGATTATTGATGTTTTTTTCATCTTGAAGCCTCCTGAGAAGAAGGAGTCTGAGCTAAATTCTTTATAGGCAATACATTCTGAAGTGATTTGTCGATCAGATCTATATTCTCTTGGTCTTTGAATATTTCCTCCATCATTTCGTAATATAGACGTTTTCGCGTTATTTCGGGCGCTTTGCGATATTCGTCATAGACAGAGTTGAAACGAGAGACATCGCCCTTTGCTACATTGACACGCTCTGAAGCATAACCCTGTGCAACTTCGAGTATCTGGTCTGCTTGACCTTGTACCTTTGGAATTTCTGCGTTATATGCTTCTCTCCCTTCATTAATAAGTCTGTTCATATCCTGGATCGCTTTGTTTACGTCTTCAAAGGCAGCTTGAACGCCCTCCGGAGGTACAATATTTTGAAGCTGAACCTGTGTCACCGTGATTCCAAGACCATATTTCGAGAAGAATTCGTTCATAAGGGCGACGGCAGCTTCCTGGATATTCTGACGTTCAGGGCCTATAACACCTAGAATAGTTCTATCTCCTACAAGCATATTGATTACTGTCTGAGAAGTATCTCTGATTGTTTTTTCCTTATCCATCACATTAAACAGCCATGCTTCTGGATCGGTGACACGATATTGAATTATCCATTCGACATCTACAATATTGAGATCTCCAGTCAACATTGTAGATTCATTGGGGAATTTTTCGCTTGAATATTGTGTGACTATTCCCGGCCTTACAGTTCTAAAACCAAAAGTCTCGGTTTGGATCACCTGAGTCTTTACAAGATGGGCCTTTTGAATTCCAAATGGCAATTTGTAATGAAGTCCAGCGCCAAGGGTCTTTGTATACTTTCCGAAGGTTGTAATAACCGCCTTTTCAGTTTGGTCTACAATGACAAAGCTCGTCAGCAGGAAAAAGATTACACATAGTGCAATTATTATAGTTATCACGAGAGGCCATTTTAATTTTATTTTCCACATTTTCTTAGGATTAGGCGTATCTGCCATGTCTTACCTCCTTATTGAAATATGAATTATTGTTTCATATTGCCAATGATTGATCTATCCTGTGGGATATAAGAGCATCAGTTTCACTATTATTCATATTGAATAAATAGGATATAGCAAGCCCAAAATCATTAGGCAGAGGATCAAAAATAGTCAAAGGCATGTCTTCAAAAATGGGTTGTACAAAGCCTAAACAGCATGAATGCAAAAAGTAACTGCTGATTTCAGGTATCTTAGATCCTCCATATTTTGAGTCTCCTACAAGTGGGTTGCCATGAGATGCTAGTTGCACTCTTATTTGATGTGTAAGCCCGGTTATGAGATCT
>Ga0116183_1007023_pt1 | contig 10181 bp, 11 predicted proteins | sample AD_UKC078_MetaG_FD_89753 | JGI IMG/M metagenome (GOLD analysis project Ga0116183, IMG submission 89753) | Active sludge microbial communities of municipal wastewater-treating anaerobic digesters from USA - AD_UKC078_MetaG | ecosystem: Engineered > Bioreactor > Anaerobic > Digestate | place: USA...
GTCTTGGGACAGGTTCACGTGATTGCTCGACATGACCTGCAGCCTATGGCGATCGCCGCAAACGTGGTGGCAGGTACAGGATTCGAACCTGTGTAGGCTTTCGCCGACGGATTTACAGTCCGACTCTCTTGGTGTTTGCAGACCCGAGCTGCGTTGGTTGTTCACCGAAGTCACAGCTCAGCGCGTTGGCTCTGTTGGCCGGGTGAAGCTTCAGGAAATACTGCTGCGGACGATCTGCGGACGGTTCACGGATGACCACCGATCAGCCGACCTACCCGTCGGGTGCCTATAGAAAACACGCAGAGTAGTACCGACCAAGTGCAAAGGAACTGCCGAGTACGAATTGCACCTCGGCCACTAGCAGCCCTGGTCGGGAGCCGCTGGTTGGAGAGATTTCCAAGTCCGGTGCTAAGCCAGATGTAGTCCTGACGCGATAAACCCGAGCATCACTGGCGGTTGAACGCCGATCCCGTTCGGCAGCCGCAGACCTTGGAGCGGAGCCTTCTTCGCTACTCGACGAAGGCGGTGGCAGCGGACGGGTAGGCGGGCAGAACTCTGTCGAGATTCGTCAGTTCCAGGACAGCCCCTACCTCCGTCGATGGCGCGACGATCCGCAAGTCTCCACCAGCTTCTCTAGCCTTCCTCAAACCGCCCATGATGGCACCAAGCGCAGCCGAGTCGATAGCGTCCACGTCGGTGAGGTCGAGCACAATTCGGTTGTATCCGTTGCCGATGAGGTCAACTAGCTTCTGGCGAAGTGGTGCTGCCACCGTCATGTTCAAGCGGCCCTCCGGGCGCATAACGACAACGCCGCTAGGTGTTGTGGTCGCTGGAAACTCCGGCATCTGTTCGCCTAATTTCTTCCCTGGGTGATAAATCACGATTAAGGCTGGGTATCCGCACGGTGCCGTTCGCCCTATTCAGTCGAACGCCATGTTGACGAGTGTGCAGTCGTCGTCGAAGGTGCCTGACGGTGTCAGGCCCCGCAGTGTTTCGATGAGGTCGTCGAGGGGCGATCCGGCCAGTCGGGTGAACAGTGTGTTGAAACCCGCCACGGAGAGTTGGTGGCCGTGGTCACGGGCGGACTCGTAGGCACCGTCGCTGAAGATGAGGACGCGGCAGCCAGGTGGCACGGTGTAACTGCGCGCGTTGTAGGCGGCGTCGTCGAACATCCCCAGCGGTTGGCCGTCGGTGGACAGTTCGGTCGCTGCGGTGGCATCTGGGGTGATCGCGAAGGCGGGAGGGGCACCCGCGCTGGCGTAGCGAAGCGTGCGCGTGGACAGCTCGTACACCCCGCACCACATCGTCAGGTAGTTCCCGTCGTGGTCGTCCATCTGGAACAGGTGGTTGAGTTGGGCCAGCACCTCCTCAGGGGCGTGCAGTGTCGGCAGCGGCAGTGACCCTGAACGCAGCAGGTTGTGGACTGACACCGACAACAGGGCCGGGCCGATCCCGTGTCCGGACACGTCGATCAGGTAGACCAACAAGTGGTCGTCGTCTATCCATCGGAAGTCGAAGCTGTCCCCGGCAAGCTGCTCAGTTGGCAGGTACCTGGCGGTCACGCGCACCGGCCCGTCGTGCAGGTCGCCGGGCTGGATCGACGAGACGTAGGTTGCGGCGGTGCCGAGTTCCTCGGTGAGGCGGTCGGTCGTCGCCTGGAGCTGTTTAGCGAGTTGGCGGTTCTGCTCGTCGCGTGCGGCGAGGTGTGTCCGCGATGCGACTACCGCTGTGATGTTGACAATCTGGACAACGAAAAACTCGACCTCGCCGCCTGGTGTGCGCAGACAACTCACCGACAGATCACCCCAGATCGGGTGGCCGTCGGCGTAGATGTACTGCTTCTCCATCCGGTAGGACTCGATATGTCCTGCCAGCACCTCATCGACCTGTTTAAGGTCAGCATCCAGGTACTCCGGTGCCGTCAACTCCTGCCAGGTCTTGGTGCGCAGGGTCTCCAGGTCGTAGCCGAAGAAGTCACACATCGCCGCGTTGACTTGGTCAAACTGGCCGCTGATGCCGAACAGTCCCATACCAATCGTCGAACTTTCCATCAGTCGGCGAAAGAGCGCATCGGCGCGTGCTGCGTCCTGCGCCGTCTGGAACCGCTCGGTGACATCGCGCCAGGTGAGTGTGATGGCGTTCGGCGTGGCTCGGGTGGCTCGGATGTCGTAGCGGCGAGTGTCGGCGAGAATCTCGTTGTCGTAGGTGAAGTCGTTATGCACTACCGGTTCCCCGGTGTCTAGGCACCGCACATACTCTGCGAACAGACCCACCTCGGCGATGCCGGGCGACCGACTCATCAGCTCGTCACCAAGCAGCTCATCGCGCGACAACCCGAGGTACTCACAGGTCGCCCGATTCACCTCGACGTAGAGAAAGTCAACAACCCGCCCCTGGGAATCACGCACCGGCTCCAGGAGCACCTGGGGATCAAGCATCGCATCGGCGACCACGCGCAGCAGCTGGCGGGAACGCACGCCGTCGGCGAGGCCCCCAGATACTTCGGACTCCTCGAACGCAGGTGTCATCTGACTCCCAAACTAGCAGCTAGACCAGGAAAGGGCAGTGCAGGCAGTCAGAGGAACTTTTGCGAATTAGCTTTCGGCCACCACGCGATAGACGGTGGCGGCGGAAACGCCGAGCGTCGCCGCGATGGTCTTCGCCGACTCGCCAGAGGCGTGCATCCGCCGCGCCAGATCGGCCTTGTCCGGAGCCAGAGCCTTCGGGCGGCCAACATGCTGCCCCCGCGCCCGGCGGGCATCGCGGGCCGCTGAACGCCGCTCCTTGCCCAACTCCAACTCCAACTCCGCGAGGCTGGCCAGCACCCCGGCCACCATCCGCCCGGCGGCGGTGGACGTGTCGATGCCCTCGCGCAGCGACCGCAGCACGATGTCCCGCTCGCCCAGGTCGCGGATGGTGCTCATGACCTCGGCGGCGTTGCGGCCCAGGCGGTCGATGCCGACAACCACGATGGTGTCGCCGGGGCGGGCGTAGGCCAGGAGGGCGGCGAGGCCGGGCCGCTGCTCGCGGGTCGAGGTTCCCGATAGCACGTCCTTCTGGATGTTCTCGGCCTGCACCCCGGCGGCGGCGAGAGCGTCGAGCTGCTGGTTCAACGACTGGTGATCAGTGGACACCCGCGCATAGCCAAGCTGGATTCCGGCGGGGGCGACGGTGGTGGTCGTGGGCATGCCGCTATTTTATCAAAACTCTCTCACAACTACAATATTGAGAGACCTATTCTGCAACGGCTTCTGCGAAAAATGACCTGCAGCTTCTCCGGCGGCATCCGGCCCAACCCGACGGTGGCTGGGTGCTCTCAGAACTAAAGATTTGAGAGGCCCCGGGAGGCGAGACACTCGCCCCTCGGGCGAGTCGTGAGTTGGCTGTGGCTGCCCAATGCGGCGCAGGGTGGTGTCGGCGGTCGAGCACCGTTCGACTCGATGGTCGCTACCGCGACCGCCTGCACTAAGGGCATGGTCGCTACCGCGACCGCGATTACGTCACGATCCGATTGGTAAGGCTCACACCGCCGCCCTGGGTGGCCGCGTAAACGGTGCCTCCTGTCGCATACACCCCAGACACGAGGTTGTTACCCAGCCCGCTGTTGGCGTTGGTGTAGTTGGTGAAGTGCGCCCCGCCGTCGGTGGAGATAGATAGGCCGCCTTGGGTCGCCGCGTAGATGGTGGTTCCGCTCGCGGCACCGGTGCCGACGGCATACACCCCGTAGACGACGTTGTCACCGAGTCCGTTGCTGGTGGTGTAGTTGGTGTAGTTCTGGCCGCCGTCGGTTGAGATGGACAGGCCACCTCTGGTGGCCACGTAGACCGTGGTGTTTGCATTGAGAGCACCGGTGCCGATGGCGTAGACCCCGAACGTCACGATATCGCCGCCACCAAGCCCGTTGGTGTAGTTGGTGTAGCTCTGCCCGCCGTTGGTGGAGACGGCCAAGCCCTGGTTGGTGGCCGCGTAGACCGTGGTGTTTGCATCAAGAGCACCAGTGCCGATGGCATACACCCCCGCCACGTCTAAGCCGACCAGACCGGCGGAGTAGTTGGTGAAGGTCGCCCCGCTGTCAGTGGAAATAGCCACGCCGTGGGTGCCCGCGTAGATGGTGGTGGCGGCACCGTTGCTCAGCGCGTATACCGACAACACGTAGCCCTGACCCTTGTCAACGAAGTTCGCCCCGTCGTTCGTGGAAATGCGCAGGCCGTTGGGGGTGGCTGCGTAGATGGTGCTGCCGATGGCGTACACCCCAAGCACGCGGCCTGCCAACCCGTTTGTGTGGTTGGTGAAGGTCACCCCGCCGTTAGTGGAGGTGGCCACCCCGGCTTCGGTCGCCGCGTAGATTTTGTTCGAGAATGGCAAGACGCTGGCGTACACGCCGTTCACGTAATCGCTACCGAGCCCGCCGTTGGTATTGGCGTTAGTCGCCGTGAAACCTACAGACCCCGGAGCTGCTGACCCGGTCGGCCCGGCTGGCCCGGTCGCCCCCGCCACACCCTGCGGCCCGGTCGCCCCGGTTGGCCCGGCCACTCCTTGCGGCCCGGCAGGCCCGGTCGCTCCCGCGACACCTTGCGGCCCGGCAGGCCCGGTCGCTCCCGCGACACCTTGCGGCCCGGCAGGCCCGGTCGCTCCCGCGACACCTTGCGGCCCGGCAGGCCCGGTCGCTCCCGCGACACCCTGCGGCCCGGCAGGCCCGGCGGGCCCGGCGGGGCCGGGTGCTCCACCCGCACCGCTACCGCCTCCCAAGCCGCCAGCACCGCCCGCGCCAGCGGCAGGGCCATCCCCAGCCGCTCCGCCCGCTCCGCCGTCACCTCCGTGCCCGGTCAGGCTAAAGATGCCCACTGCGCCACCGGCACCACCGTTGCCGCCAGCGATGCCGACCGCGCCGGTGCCACCGGCACCGCCGTTGCCGCCAGAGCCGCTGAACAGCCCGCCCCGGCCACCGGTGCCACCCGCACCACCGGCAACCGTGGCATCGCCGCCGTCACCGCCGTGTCCGAACCAGCCTGCTGCGCCACCGTTACCGCCGTTAAACCCATTGCCGCCGTTACCGATCAGGCCGCCGTTGCCGCCGTTGCAGACTCCGACGCAGTCACCAGCAACACTTCCGTAGCTGTAGCCATTGCCGAGCAAGATGCCCGCGTTGGGATTGTCGGCAGTGCCGTCACCGATGAAAAACCGCAGAATGCTGCCCGGCTGCGGAGCCGCAGCCGCCACCGCGGAGGCCACGACCGCACCACTCGGGCCGCCACTGCTGCTCGTCACCGCTGAGGCTTTCACCGCCACCGGCGCACCGCCGCCTGACCCACGGCGGGTCACCGACAGAGCAGTCCACACCAGCGGCTCGGCCACCGGCGCACTACCGTCGCCGCCCGAGGCCAGCCACGACACCACATTCGCACCCGCACCGCTGACCTCACCCGCTGCCGTAACAGCAGCCGCAGCCGGTTGCCGTGAAGCCGAGGAAGCCCGCGCCGGGACGCTCCCGGTCTTGGTGTCGCTGCCGCGATGGGATGCATCCGACACCACCGTTGCCCGAACCGCCGAGGCGCGTCGCGGCGAAACCTTGCCAGCTCCAACAGAATCCGAGGCACTCACACCGGCAGAACCGGACGTATCGGCCACCGCCGTCGGCATCGCCGCGATTGCCGCGCCCACACCCAACACGAACGCCAGCGCGCCGACCCGCCCGACATAGCGAGCAGAACCCGAGAACTGGTAACCGGTGAGCTGGGAAGGATCTTGTGATGGCACGGCGGTCTCCCGTAGACGAAGGCAGCACGACCACGAGACCGACACATGCGCAGTGCTAGTGGAGTCCCCCGTGTACGCGCGATATCGCAATTATTTTTTCACAGCTTCGTCGGACGCAAAGCGCGACTTCCAGAATTCGTTCATCAACATTTCATCCGAACGGACTTCGCGCCGGAGGGGGATGGGCTTCGCCCCGATGCAGGCGCGGCTGCCGCTGAACGGCCCGCAGGGCGACGAACACGGCGGCGGTGTGTAACTGCCCTTCATGACCGGGGAAATCCCGCTGGTGCCGTCCTGGCCATCCTGATGCCAGCTAACTCGCGGCTGATCGGTTCTCGGTCTCCGTCACCTGGGCATTTAGGGGTTCCGGGGTGATTCTATCTATGCAGGTCAGGGGTTGTATCTGCCAAGTGAAGAAGGGGATGGATCAGATGGTGGCGGGCCAGGACTGCCCTTCGGAGTCCTTGAGGCAAAGAGCCAGGCCCTCCTCGACAGCCACCTGTTGCATGACACGGACAAGCACCCCCTGGTCGATATCAGCCACCAGGAAGGAGTCGTGGACAACCAGAGGACACCGCCCCGTCTCCGCGAACACCCGCTCCATCACCCGTAACGCCATGTCCGAATCACGCCGCTGAAACCGGGCACCTTGATCCGACCCGAAGAACTCCGCGATGGGCTGGTGCTTGTCCTCGATGGCCGCGATCACCGCGTCGGCCAGGCGGTAGCACTGGCCCATCGACCGGGTGGCCAGCCTGCTGTACCGCCAGAGGTCGTAATCCTTGACGGCGAGCCGCTGGGTGAGCGCACTGACAGCTCGGTGCCGGGACTGGGCGTTGAGCAGGATGTTGAACGCCCGCTTCACCAGGGTGCGGTCGAACCCCTCGATGACGTAGAGGTCGCCGGACGGGATCGCCAGACCGGCCTCGGTGTAGGCCATCACCGCGTGCTGGTTGGCATAGTCAACCTCGACCATCCAGTGCAAGACCCCGTCGAGGAGAAGTTGGAGGGCGCGCCGCTCCCCTGCGGGAATGTTCTGGTGCGACGGCCCGTGGTGGTAGAACCGGCCACCCCGGTCGAACAAAACGTTAAAGATTCTGCGCAACAACGGGATCGGGAATCGCCGACCGTTCAGGAACAATTCCAACATGGCGAGCGCGTCGTTGAGGGCCTGCACCTGGATGCGCATCGCGTTGGTCTCGCCGGTGTCCTCGTAGTCGATCTGCTTCTTCTCCTCACGGTCGCGCAGCACGATGACTTCCGCCTCGTGCGGCTCCCCGCACGGCTCGGCGATGTCGATCACCGGCACCAGAAGCTCCACGAGGGCGCCGGTGGGCCAGGCCACCGACTGGCCGCCCTTGGTGCCGGAGCCGCCCCACTGGCCCAAGTCGTGGCCGACCAACCCGAGATGGTCGAGCACTCCCATGGCCCCGGTGACGTAGTGGTGGGAGTAGTAGCGGTCATCCCGCCGGTAGCGTGGCGCGCCCCCGTAGTGGTTCCGGTCGCGGCTGTAGCGCACTGCCTTGTCGGTCAGCACGAAGGCCACCACCAGGGAGCGGGCACAGGCGGCGATGGCCCGCTCCATCGCCGGGGTGATGACCTTCTCCGGGGTGTTGGGCAGGCAGACGGGCAGCAAGGGGCCAAGAAGTTCCACCACCGGCGCGAGCTGGTCGTCGCGCCAGCCGAGCACGAGGGGCGGGTGCGGCCCCTTCCAGACCTCGCTGTTGAAGAAGTCGAAGACGCTGAGGCCCGTATTCACCAGCACTCCCCGGCGTGTTCCAGGTTGCAGGAGGTACACAACGGAGGCTGGCCGCCCCTGGGCGGCGGCGTGATGACGGCCTCGTCGAGGGTGCGGACGACGACCTCGGGTGCATCACATCCGATGTGGACGGCACCGTCGAAGTCCCTGTGGCACTGGATCATCTGGCTGGTCTCAATCTCCCGACCGCACCGGCCACAGAAACCGCCGTATTGCGCCCTGAACGGTGCCGTGGGCCTCCTGAACCGAACCTTGGGGGTGTTGGAGACCCCTCGCCAGGCCGATGCCAGAAGTGCCCGGTCAGACCGGCTGATCTTCTTCACGCCGAGCACGCCTTCCGGAACGGCGCGGCGGTCACCATCTGGCAGTGGCAGCGACGGTCGTCGCCGGTCAGCAGGTCGTCCAGCCCGGGCAAAGCGAGGTATTCCAGCAGATCACGCGAGGACTGCTCGACGTTGGGTCTCAGGGTGTGGATCACTGCGCACTCCCGGTGCCGGTCGCGGCTTCCTGCTCGGCCAGCCACGCGAGTGCCTTGGCCTTGGGCCAGACCCGGCGGCGGCCCAGGCGGAACGAAGCCGGGCCGTGCCCGATGCTGGCCCAGTACCGCCAGGTCGAAGCCCGCGTACCGGTCAGGCTCTCCAGGTCGGTCGAACTCAGAAACTCGTTGTCCAACATGCTTAATACCTCTCATCGGTTACTCCCGTATTTCGGGAGCATTACCAGAGCTACCAGCGTTGGATGGGCTTGTCAACCGAAATACGGTACGCTCCGATTATGGGTAGAAAGCGGTCGGTGGAGGCCCGCTTCAGGGAGCGGGTCAGGCAGGAGCGCGAGCAGCGCGGCATGTCGCAAGCTGACCTTGCGAACCTGTTGGGAGACAAGGGATTCAAGGGCATCTACCCGACGACGATTGCCAAAATCGAGAGCGGTGAGCGGTCGGTGCGTATCGACGAAGCCGCCGCCCTGGCCGATATTTTTGAGGTGTCGCTCGACGCGATCCTGGGACGCGAACCCGGCGTCCAGACCACTGAGTTGGAGTTTCAGCTGCGCACCCTTCGGGATACGGCCCGGCAGTCCTACGAGCAGGTCTACAGCTCGATGCACCTGCTGCGGGAGCTGCTCGACGACCTACCGGAGCGGTTCGACCATTCCGACATGCTTCAGCGCGTGGGGCGCGACACCTGGGAGAACCACTTGTACAACACCTCGGAGTCGCTGATGGGGCTGGTTGACCTCACCCACGAATTGATCCGACGACAGCAAGGCCGCCCGGAACTGGCCGAGGAGGCGTTGATGGAACTGGACGTACCTGAGGAATGAAACGTAACCGCCGGGCGGGAGTCGAAGACCGCTGGAACAAGACAGTCCGCCATCCCGACGGCACCACCACCACGGTTCCCAGCGCGAACCACCAGAAGGGTTCACGGTGGCGTGCTCGATACGTTGACGATGCGGGCCGCGAACACGTCAAAGGCTTCCGCCGCAAGGTCGATGCCCAGCAGTGGTTGGAGCAGCAGATCAGTGACCAGGTCACCGGCTCCTGGATCGACCCAGCCCTAGGCGGCGTGACGTTTGGGGCCTTGGCCCAGAAGTGGCTCCTGACCAAGGCGCACCGGGCACCGAAAACAGTTGCGGGGTACGAATCTCTGCTCGACACCATCGTGATGCCCCGGTGGAAGGATGTGCCGCTGCGGGATATCCGCTACGACGACATCCAGGTGTGGGTTTCCGGCCTTTCGGTGGACGGCTCAGTGCGGTTTGAGGGCGAGGGCCTCAGCCCGTCCCGCGTCCGGCAGGCGCACCAACTTGTCGGTGCCGTCTTGAAGTTCGCCGTGAAGGCCGGACACCTGAAGTCGAATCCAGCCGACGAGGTCGAACTCCCGAAGCTGCCGGAGGTCGAGCAGAGATACCTCACACACGAACAGCTCTACCGCGTCGCCATGGCCTCGGGCCGCCTGCGGACGATGATTCTCGTGCTCGGGTACTGCGGTCTGCGTTTCGGAGAAGCAGCGGCACTGCGGGCCGGACAGGTCGATATCAAGGCCCGGCGCATCACCGTCCGGCGGTCGGTGACCTATGTACGGAAACGGGGGCTGGTCGAGGGGCCGACGAAGAACAACGAGTCGCGAACCGTCCCGATCCCGCAGTCGGTGGCCCGACTGCTCGCCACCGAAATCGAGCACCTCGACAGCGACTCACTGGTATTCCGGCCCGAGCGCGGCGACTACCTGACCTTGGGTCAGGCCCGCTACCGCTTCAAGCTCGCCGTGGCGGCTGTCGATGGCCTCGACGGCGTCCGTCTGCACGACCTGCGCCATACCTGCGCATCCTTGGCGATCCGGGCGGGCGGGAACGTCAAGGTGCTCCAGAAGCTGCTGGGCCACAAGACGGCGACTCAGACCCTCGACCGCTACGGGCACCTGTTCCCTGACGACCTCGACGCTGTGGCGGAGGCACTGGACAGAGATGCTGCGGACGATCTGCGGACGGTCACCCCGCTGCGACCGGCAGCGGGGAACTGAACCCCGCTACGACATGCGCAAACACTGGTGGCAGGTACAGGATTCGAACCTGTGTAGGCTTTCGCCGACGGATTTACAGTCCGCTCCCATTGGCCGCTCGGGCAACCTGCCTGGGTCAAACCGAAGAACCCGGTTCGATGCGA
>Ga0116183_1007027_pt1 | contig 10178 bp, 6 predicted proteins | sample AD_UKC078_MetaG_FD_89753 | JGI IMG/M metagenome (GOLD analysis project Ga0116183, IMG submission 89753) | Active sludge microbial communities of municipal wastewater-treating anaerobic digesters from USA - AD_UKC078_MetaG | ecosystem: Engineered > Bioreactor > Anaerobic > Digestate | place: USA...
AGAAATGGAAAACACGAACGATCTGCTCCGCAACAGACTGGATAAAGTGATGGGGATTTTTCAGGCAAGCAATCCCAGTTTGCACGTGGGCTACCTGGGTGCGCGCAGCATAGACGGTACCGGTAGCCAAACGCCGGCGGATTATGAAGGAAATATTTCAGCAGGAAGCATCGGTCTCGTAGCCACGATTCCCTACCTCTCCGGACGCAGCTTCGAAGTAGAAAACACAGGGACTACTGCCCTCCTGTTTGCCCTTTCTACCGATCCTGCCGTGCTGAATGGTACGCCTGTACCCATAAGTGCCGGAAATTCATTGATGAGAAAATCTTCTACGCTCAATACCAGCGAAGCCGCCATCCATTTGCTTTTGCAGAATACCGATGCCAATGTTTCGGGAGTTTATAAGATTTGGGTGATTGAGTAATGGATGATGGATGATGGATGATGGATGTTAGGTGATGGATGATGGATGATGGATGATGGATGATGGATGATTATGAAAATTTCTTTTTTAAAAATTAAAGCCAGCTTTTCGGAGTTGGCTTTTTTCATGCGTATTTTTGAGGCTTGATCAGCGGTGAAATATTTGAACAAAAAAGCCTAAAAAAGTTTAAATTAGCTTTCTAAATGAAATTGGATCATCAAAAAACTTAGTCCACATCTCCTCTATTTAATGTTTCTGATTTTCGGACAAAATTTCTATGCTCAAAATTATAACCTAACAAACACTTTTACAACCAATGACGGGTTACCCAGTAATCTGGTTTATGAAACGGTTTTAGATATCGACGGTTTTCTTTGGGTAGCAACCGACAATGGCATCTCTCGGTTTGATGGGAAAAGATTTATCAATTATTCGACTAAAGATGGGCTCCCTTCGAATGATGTGATTCAGGTTTTTAAACAAAACGACGGTACAATTTGGGCCAATTGTTATAAACAGCCACCCAGTTATTTTGATAAAAAACACAACCGATTTGTTTGTTTAGAATATGATAAAAATGTCTTGAAAATGAGTAATTCATTAATTAGCTCCATCTATTCGATCAATAAAAATGATGTTTTTTTTCGCAATTATCTGGGGAAATTTACTTTCAGCAAGGGGAAAATCATCAATTATGAAAAGTATCATCAAGAAAATCTAAATGTTTTTAAATTATACCTTAAAAATAAACTGGTTACTTTAAAAAAATCAGACAGTACGCATTTAAAAAAAAAATATATTGTAACGAAGTTTTTTGAAAACAATAATTATTTAGGTAAGATTCTCTATAAAAATTCAGAATTATTCATCACAGAATATTACAATAACAACTCTATTTACAGATTAGCCAAGAATAGCATCACGCGAACTTCTATTAAAAATTTAGAGCCATTTGAGACAGAAACAAACATTGTAACGGTTCCAAATGCAATAAAATGGTTCAAATTTTCTTCTGATAAATTGAGCATCACCTGTGTTAACGGAACCGTTTATATCTACGACGAGAAATCATTAAAATTACGATCCACCATAGAAAATGACCTCAATATCAATACTGCTTATGTAGATCAGCAAAATAATGTGTGGCTTTCTACCTTGAACAATGGTTTGATGTATTACACCAAACAGATTATCAAAAAAGAGATTTATTCGAAAGAAACGGTTTCTAATTTTTTGTGTGCAAAAGTAGATGAGACGGGAAATTTGTACGCGGGAAATTACCAAGGTGAAATTTATCTAAAAAAAGGAAATAAAGAAACAAAGTATAATTTCAGCACCTTAAAAGAAAATAATATTTGGATCAGAAATATTTATTTTTTTCCTAAAAAGACCATCGTCGTTTCTGACAATGGCCTTCTCATCAATTTTAATAAAAAACTGACCTTTAATGATGATACAGGAGGGAAACACAGTATTAAATCCTCAACTAAAATCAATGATAAGGTCTTAATTTTAGGCAGTATTCAGGGATTAATAAAATTTAATGTCGTCTCCGAAACGCATGAAATCTTAAAATTTTCGAAAGAGCGGATTTTAAATTTGAAAAAAATAGATGATACTTCTTTCTATTTCTCTGCAAATGCCGGTTTGTTTCGGTACGACTTAACCACCAATACCTCTCAGTTGATTTTAGAAAATTCGTTGTTTAAAAACGATAAAATTCAATATTTTGAAAACACTTCTGACTCGCAAATGTGGGTAAGTACGTACAAAGGAAATCTGTACTACATTGAAAATAATACAATCAAAAAAGAGTTTATTGATGACCAACGAATTCCGAACAATATTTCAAAATTATTAAATATTGATCATCAACTTTGGATGGCTTCAAAATCGGGAATTTACATTTTAAATTACGCTGATTTAAAAAATGTTTCGATTTCTAAATTGACCACTTCCGATGGTCTAACCTCGAATGTTGTTAACTTTTTAATGGAAAAGAAAGACACCATTTACGCCGCTACAGACAACGGTGTTTCGAAAATTCCTCTTCGTCAAATTCGGTCGAATTATGAAATTAAGCCTCATTTGATCGCCGTAAAGATCAATGGAAAAGTAGTTTCTTTGCGTTCAAATTATCAATTAAAAAGCAATGAAAACAATATTTCTTTAGAATTAGCCGGCGTGGATATTACGGGTCATTTCAAGAATTTTCAATATGCTATCAACAAAAATGAATTTTTAGATATCGAAGGGAAATTTCTAAACCTTCAACTTAATAATGGCATGAACACCATTATCATTAGAGTAATCGATGAAAATAATAAAATTCATGCAAATCATTTACAATTAACCTTTGAAATTGATACTCCTTTCTATCAAAGGATTTGGTTTTGGAGCTTCATCACTTTAACCGTTTCTACTTTATTGTACATGTATTTTAACCGTAGAAAATTGGAAAAACAAAAAATAATTTTCGATAAACATTTAGCATTAGAACATCAACAAAAAAAAATCACCGCTGATTTGCATGATGATTTGGGAGCTTCCCTCAGTAGTTTGCAAATTAACAGTGCGGTTGCGCAGAAACTATTTGACAAAAACCCTCTCGAAGCAAAAAAAATTCTAGTAAAAATAGAATCGCAAGCGAAACAAATATCGGAAAACATTGGAGATATTATCTGGAGTTTAAAGCCAAGCAAAGATGAATTTATGTCTTTGAGTACGAGAATTAAAAAAATCACGAGTGAGATTTTGGGCAGTTCAGATATTCATTATGGTCTCTTGCTCGACCCGTCCATCGATGCGGAAATCACCGATTTTTCTGCCCGAAAAAATATCATTTTAATTTGCAAAGAAGCGCTCAACAATATTTTAAAACACAGTCAGGCAAAAGAAGTTTGTGTTTTGCTTCAAAAAAGAAAAGATTTTTATTTTCTTGAAATTGAGGATGATGGAATTGGATTTTCTGATGAAATGAAAAAAGGAAACGGTGTCGCCAATATGAAAAGAAGAGCGGAAGAGTTGGGCGGAACGTTCGAAATCAAACATGAAAACGGTTGCAAGCTTATTTTCTTTATCCCTAGATTTAGGGGATAGATAACGGTGATTTTACCCTTAACTTTGTCAAAAATAATAAAGTAATCTCCATAATGATTCGCATCTTCGCCTTTGATGATAGTCTAGAACGACTTACCAGTTTGAAAGCACTTATTTCCTTAAGCGACAATCTGGAATATGTAGGAGATGCCGAAAATTGCGAAAATGTCTTGGCAAAAATGGAAGAATTTCTGCCCGATGTGGTTTTAATGGACATCAACATGCCCATTGTAGATGGTTTGGAAGGTTTAAAGCTCATAAAATCCAAGTTTCCCCAAATAAAAGTTTTGATACAAACTGCGTTTGATGATAGTGATAAAATTTTTCAAAGCATTTCGAATGGTGCAAGTGGTTACATTTTAAAATCCGATCATCCGACCAGGATTTTACAGGCCATTGACGAAGTTTACGAAGGTGGTGCATCGATGAATCCGGCGATTGCAAAACGCGTTCTAGACTATTTCGCTCCAAAAAAAAACCTGGAAATCTTAACTTCAAAAGAACAGGAAGTTCTCAAATCACTTGCGGAAGGAAACAGCTATAAAATGGTTGCTGATATTTTGGGTGTAAGTTATTCTACGATCAATTCTCACACGAAACACATTTACGAAAAACTACATATTTCTTCATTGGGAGAAGCGATTGGATGGTATTATAAAAATCTTTGATACCCTTATTTTCCTGTTTACAACTTATCCTTTCCCTAGTTTTAGGGATTTTTTTTTGTGCAGTTTTGATGGAATTTTGGGGTAATAAAAATTAATTAAAAATTATAACCTATGAAAATCTTTACAATTACCAAACAAGTATTTAAACTAGAAAAATGTAAAAATAAAATTTTACTTTCGATAATGATGGCCATTTTTTGCAGTAATCTAGTTTTTAGTCAAAATTCAATACCATCCTGCACATTCAATTCAACAACAGACGTTGCGAATTGGACGATAATTCCGGCAACGGTTTCAAAAACCTGGTTCAATGGCGGTTGCAAGGCAATGTTTGTCGATAATCTTTATAATACTCCAAGTGCAACATTTACTTCTCCTGCTTTTTATGTTGGAAATTTAAGTACATATCAGATTCAAATAGGATATGGCTTAATTTACACTACAAATCCTGTAATTATTGAATTGATTGATAGTTTGACCAGTGCAGTAATTAGTTCATCATCAACTTCAACAGTAGCGGGAACTTGCACATCCTGGCCAAATCCCAAAATAAGAACGTTAGATTATACAAGCATTGCGGCAGGAAATTATCGATTGAGAGTGACGATTCCTGGCAATTCTCAATTCTTTCTTGAAGGGGCAAAATCAAGTGTGAATTATGCACTCGGTACTACTGAAAATGGTGATTCTGCACAAAAAATTGCATATCCAAATCCTGCAAAAGACATAATTTATTTCAAAAATATTGCAAATATTTCAAAAATCAACATCTATGATGCTTCTGGGAAATTGGTAAAATCTGAAACTCCTAAAAACAATAGTCTAGATATTTCTTCTTTAAAAATCGGAAATTATTTTTTAGAAATTAAAACCGATAAAAAAACAATAAAATCACAAATTATAAAAAATTAAAACTTTAAAATTATAACTATGAAAAAACTAAGAATTATTTTAGGGCTGTTTCTTTTAGTTGTAGCAAATACGATTTGGGCACAATCAAATTACACAGGACACGTCACCTTATTGCGAAAAAACGCAACGATGATTAGTGCAGGAATAGGATCTTTAACCCCTGGAACTGACGGAAAAGATTTAGGATTTGGCAATACGATTAATTTAAATCTGGGCATTTATCAATCTCTTTGGCAAAAAAACAATGCAGGTTTTGGCTTGCATGCTTTTGGTGAATACAGTTTTGGAAATGGAAGCATCAAAAACTTCGCTGCATTTCCTATTGCAGGATATACAAGTTCTGTAGAAAATCCTGCTAATCCAAAATTTTCGGGATTTTCTGTGGGTGCAGGTCCACAGGTAAACTTTGGATTGGGTGATAAAGTTATGATTTCGCCGATCGTAGATTTCGCTTATGTGAATCAAAAATTAGATGCGTATTCGGTGATGCAGAATTATAATTCTGGTGGAACAAGCAAATCAATTTCACTTTACAGCCAACCAGAAATTAAAACTTCAGGTTTAGGAATCATTCCAAGAATAAGATTTCAATATTTTTTTAGTAAAAACATCGGTGTTTGGTTAGAAGGAAATTACGCTGTTTTACCTAAAATCAATACCACTACTTCTACATTTACGCCTAACGGAAATCCCGTACAAAATGGACAGTACAACATTGATCAAATCGTTTCAGGCATACAAAATCCAAAAGAAATTGCGGTAAATAATTCCGGGATTGGTTTTGGGGGTGGAATTGTGATAAGTCTTGGGAAAGCAAATCACACTGAAGGCATTAAAAATGAGTCGAATGGAAAAACGGAAGAAACGAAACCGATGCAAATTGAAGAGGAAAAATTACCGGCAAATATTCAAACATTAATTGATCAGCAAGATGCAAAAATGAATGTTACTTTCCAAAAAGTAAAAAACAAAAATATGAAAGTAAGTTCCTTGTGTAATTTCAATGTTGAAAAAGTAGAACTTGAATGCAATGGAAGAGACAATCAAGGTAATAAAAAATATAAAGTAAAAATAAGTTATAAGAATCTCGCCACTTCAGGCATTGGTTCCTTAGGACATTATACTTCAGCTTGTACAGCAACAACAACTAATGGAAACTACATTGACGTTGGTCCTTCTGGAAGTGCCGTAATAACAAATCTTTCACCGAGTACATCTGTAAAAACTATGGTACCACCCATGAGCACTCAAATTATTACATTTGATTTTGTGCCATTTTCTGGATTTTCTACCTTAAATATTATGGGGAATTTAATAAATTCAGCTACGAATTGTGGAAATTGTGACGATATAATTACACTTAACCTTCCAAATTGCTGCGATGGTTGTGAAGAAAACCCAGTTACCGCAGTAAATAATTCCATTGTCAGTATGAATGATAACAACGGAACAATTTCTATCAAAAACACCATTTCTTCTCCTAGAAATATTGTAAAAATAGAAGCAGATTTAGTGAGTGTCAAAATTGTCCCAAATAATAACGATTGCCTAAAATGCAATAATGTGATAAAAAAACAAGATCATTTTGTAGATAAAAACCAGATCATCAACAACACAGGTTGGGCAAGTTCCGGAAATCCCTCAAAATATGGTGGAGAAAATACTGATACTACGGTTTCGAGAAGCTTAACCTATACCTCAACTGCTGCAACTGGAATTAATCTAAGTTCTGGTGCGCAATTTAATCATACCGTTGGAATTGAACCCGCATCTTGCTGTGGTGACACCGTAGAAATCTGGATAAGATATACTGTTTGGGACAAAGATTGTCATGTTTGTGATAAACTAATAAAATCTACTATTAAAAGAGCACCAAGCTGCAATAGTAATGGTACAGGAACGGGAACGACCGGAGGAACAGCAAGTTCACCAAATATTCCTACTAAAATTAATTTTTAAACTAATATCATGAAAAAAATAATATATTCAATAACATTGATTCTAATTACTGTGTCAGTTTTTGGGCAAAGCTGTGTAAATTTTGAGGGTTCATATCCAATTTCAAACTGGACTATAGGATGCTGTTTAACACAATCTATTCAAACCGACTCTAATCCTGTTTATAATAAGTTTTTAGAACTTGTAGATGATAGCGGTGGTTCATTTACAGTAAATAAAACGAGTGAATTTAGTGGAAATTGGATTATAAAAGGACAAAGTGGTTGTATGTGTTTTGATTACAAAGCACATTGGACTCAAGCGCTTCCTTATCCTGTTTCTGTGCCAAAAATTCAAATATTTTACAATACGGGTACAGCTATAAATTCTTTAACTGGCATTCATGCTGCTTTCGTAGGAAATGTTGGAGACCCTAATATTCCTATTGATGTTTGGAAAAAATATTGTCTTCCAATCGGTTTTAGTAGCGGAGGAAATTTACCTTCAAATTCTTACGGAACTTGGAAAATATATAACGCAAGTACATTGTTAACAGGCTCTGCAGCAACTTCTGCTTGGGATACTTTAATACAAAATGTTTCAGGAATATATTTAACAAGTGATTATACAGGTGATCCTTCAGAAATAATTAGTTTTGATAATTTTTGTTTCACTTGTACTGATGGTTCTAATCCTAATCCTGTTCTAACACCGCCAGATCCTTGCTGCAAAAACACCCTCCAAATGGTAACCGCTTCTTTGGTTCCGCCAAGTTATCCTTATAACGAGGGAACTTATAGTGTAGAAAAATACAACATTACTATTCCTAACAATGTACCAATTACAGAAGTAAAAGTAAATGTCACTAGTTTTGAATGGAAAAGTGACAAAGAAGACTGTAAACAATGTCAAATCAAACCTGTAAATTTAGGTTCACTTTATGGAGGTATCAGTATTGGTGGAACTTTTGTAGGACCTACATCTCAACCTTATGGTACAGGAATTGGCGCTACTTCTAATAATAACGAACTTGTTTTTTCTTTTCCGAGTGGTAAAAATTTTGTGGTGGGAGATTTTATGAGATTAACCTATTTACTACCTCCTGAAAAAGATTTGTCTTGTTGCCAAACTAAAGCAAAAGTTTGTTTTAAAATAAGTTGGAAAGACATTAACTGCGGTTATTGCGAAGTATTTACTTGTTCAGATATAGATTTAAAAAATCCATCAGAATTAAAAGCGGGTTTCCCTTTGCCTGATCGATTGATGTTGTATTTAAATTCTAGAAATTTATTCGTAACTGGACATGCAGACGGATTTTAGAATAAATTATTTTTTTAAATTGAATTTTTGCCGTCACTATATTTAAATAATAAAACAGAAATCACAAAAAAAATTAAGGGCGGAAAATGGCAACCGAATCTAATTTTATGAGATAAACATGAATTTATAGGAAACGCAAATTTACTAAGGCAGAAAGATATTTCAATCAAATTAACTTGCTGGTGATTTTGCAAATTTTAAAAGCAGAATCATCAGTTTTTTATTTAGTCATTCCTTAAAATTGCGATAATGTTTTGATTTTCAATATAATGCATTAAAAATATGGTTAAAATTGTTGTGTAAAATTGCAGAAAATTGTATTTTTAGGGTATAAAAAGTGGCAAAATGTTAGGTAAAATAAAACCAGATTTACAGCAAAATTTATTCAAGACCAGACTTACCGAGCTTATTAATATGGAGCATCCGTTGGTAAAATTGGCTCACGAAATCTCTTGGGAGAAAATGGAGCAAGAGTTTGCAAAACTGTTTTCAGAGCAAGGAAGACCCTCGGTTGCAATTCGTAAAATAGCAGGAATGCTTTTGCTGAAAGAAATGTTTAAAGAAAGCGATGAGAGCGTTGTAGAGCGATGGATTGAGAATGCGTATTGGCAATATTTTACGGGAGAAGATTTTTTTCAAACCGATCAACCATTCGATCCGAGTAATTTTGTACATTTTAGAAAAAGAATTGGCGAGAACGGCTTAGAATTCCTTTTGGGACAAAGCGTATGCCTTCATCCCAAAGCCAAAACAGAAGATGAAGTTCAGATCGATACCACCGTTCAGGAAAAGAATATCACGTTTCCTACGGATTCAAAACTGGCAAAAAAAGTAATCGACAATTGCGTAAAAATAGCTGAAAAAGAAGGGGTGACTCAAAGGCAAAGTTACAGAAGAGTAAGCAAACAATTATTGCGAGATGCTTATTTTGGGCATCATCCGAGAAGACAGAAGAAGGCAAAAATGGCTAGGAAGAAGCTTAGAACCATTGGCAAAAGAGTACTTCGTGAATTGGAAAGAAAACTTCCTTCAACTATTTTGAAAGACTATGAAGAAGTTTTTAGAATTTACCTCAAAGCACTCACTCAAGAACGTAACACAAAAGATAAAATTTACAGTCTTCACGAACCTCAAGTCGCTTGTATTGCGAAAGGGAAATCGGGAAAGAACTACGAGTTTGGGACAAAGGTTGCGGTAGTGCGAGGTAGGAAAACAGGCATCATCAGTTCTATAAAAAGATTTTCAGGCAATCCTCATGATAGCAAAACATTGGAAGAATCATTAGCACAAAGTGAGCGGGTAAGAAAATTAGTAGGCGGAACAAGACCGAAAAAAGTGAGTGCAGACCGAGGCTTTAGAGGAATAAAAGTAGTAGAAGGAACAGTAATTTTGCTTCCCACAAAAAAAGAAAAAACAAAATATGGGCAACAAGTTGCAAGATTGAGATTCCGAGCAAGAGCAGCGATAGAGCCTTGTATCTCACATTTAAAAAGAAACCACTCCTTAGGATTAAACTTCCTTAAAGGAGTGGCTGGAGATATTAATAATGCCTTATTAGCCGGGATTGGATACAATTTAAAAATGAGATTTAACCAAATTAAACAACAAATTATTCTTTGGCTTGAAATCGTTCTTCGAATATTTTTAGGCAAATATAATTTTCAAAATGAGAAACTGGCTTTTTAAGGAATGACTATTTAAAACGCAAAGCTTAAATTGGCACGAAAATCACCGCAGCAATTGCTGCAACACCAATCGCAATCGATGATAATAAATCTAGCTTTTTAACTTCGCGGATATTACTTTTATCAATTACT
>Ga0116183_1007030_pt1 | contig 10173 bp, 9 predicted proteins | sample AD_UKC078_MetaG_FD_89753 | JGI IMG/M metagenome (GOLD analysis project Ga0116183, IMG submission 89753) | Active sludge microbial communities of municipal wastewater-treating anaerobic digesters from USA - AD_UKC078_MetaG | ecosystem: Engineered > Bioreactor > Anaerobic > Digestate | place: USA...
GCAACAATGAAGGCATCTGGCCTTACAGCACGGATCTCGCTGATGACCTGCAGTCCAAACTTTTTAATGAGCGGAGTTCCTGCTTCGATTATCAGGTGATCATTCTCCGGGAGGGAGGAGAGAACCGAGCGCAGCTTACCCAGGTCAACAATATCAAGGGCAACCTGGAGATATGGCGGATCCCAAAGGCGCTGAACCTTAAAGCCCATGACAGCATGTGCAGCGCGGTCTTTCTCGTGTATCAGAGTCTTTTCATCAGGGAACTCTTCGAATGCACGGGAAATTGCAAGCTTTGTTGCGCCATAGTTGTACCGGTATATCCGGTTATAGTCCTTTGCCGACGGATGGAGGAAAGCGCTTGCGAGAATACAGATATCATTGATATTCACGTCACCAAAAAGTCCGTCCTCAACTGCATCGGCAACCGCCTTGGCAACTGCTGCCTGGACCGGCCCGAACATCTGGTTTACCTGTCCCTCATTCTTCAGGGTGACCTTGGGAATAACGACAGTTGCCGGTTTAGTAAGCAAATTCGGGCGGATAACCGCCAGAAGAGGAGTGTGCCCCACAGAGAGCTGTGAGAGGGCATTTGCAAATGCCATCCCGACCGGACCGTTCTTATCCCCTACGATCAGGTCCACATGAGCCAGTTCTGACCCTTCACCGATCAGGGCTTCGCCAATCAGATACATAAGATAACCTTCCCCTATATTTGGGTGACCAGAGTATAAATCAACAGTACCGTCTATGGTCTTAAGAATAATCTGTTGTAAAACAGGTGGGGTCGGTGAGATTTGAACTCACGATCGACGGGTCTCTCCGATATGCATCAGTGCTCCAACGGATCATCACCAAATCAGTAGACCCATTTGTCATCATCTGCACCGGAATGCAAAGACCGCTGGAGCCCGTCGCCATGCCGGACTAGGCCACGACCCCGTGCTCACATTAGTTGTTCGAAAGCAGATTTAAACATTATGATCGCCAGTCGTGACAGATAAATTCTGATAGCTCCCACCTGAGATGAATGGAATCAAAAGCCACTCCCGTGCTGAGTTATGATTGTGGGATTGCTGATTTCCCCCTGCTTGGACAGAGCATCGGGGAAATTCTGAACACGATTGCGACAAAATACCCAGATAACGAAGCGATAGTCTCGCCACAACAAGACATCCGGTTAACGTACCGTCAGTTCCGGGAGGCGGTGGACCAGGTTGCCAGGGGTCTCATGGCCCTTGACATCAATAAAGGAGATCGCGTTGGTATATGGGCCATGAACTATGCAGAATGGATAATTGTCCAGTTTGCAACTGCGAAGATAGGTGCCATCATGGTCAATATCAACCCGTCGTACCGGACATTTGAGCTGGAATACTGTCTTAAGCAGTCCGAGATCAAACTGCTAATCCTTCAGGGGAGATTTAAAACATCAGATTATGTGGGGATGTTTTATGAGACCTGCCCTGAGGCTTATGAGTCAAGGCCCGGACGAATCCTTTCTGAGAAGTTTCCCTTCCTCAAAACCGTCGTCTTCATGGGCGATATCCCGTATAATGGGATGTACCAGTGGGATGAACTGCTCAAAAAGGCAGAGCGCATCAGCCATGACGAACTGGTAGAGCGCGAAGAAGCTCTCGACTTTGACGATGCCATAAACATCCAGTACACATCCGGAACCACAGGGTATCCAAAAGGAGTGGTGCTTACCCATCATGGTGTCCTGAACAATGGGTACATCATCGGTGAAGGCATGGGCTTTACTGAAAAAGACCGGCTTTGTATTCCGGTACCTTTCTATCACTGCTTTGGAATGGTTCTTGCAAACATGGCCTGCGTTTCACATGGTTCCACGATGGTAATTCCTGGCCCTGCCTTTGATCCGGGCGACGTTTTAAGAACCATCGAGGCTGAGCGATGCACCGCGGTTCATGGGGTTCCAACAATGTTCATCGCCGAGCTCAGGCATCCTGATTTTGAAAAATTCGATCTCCGCTCTCTTCGGACAGGGATTATGGCCGGATCACCCTGTCCCATAGAGACGATGAAAGAGATTGCAACAAGGATGCACATGTCTGAAGTTGTCATAGTTTATGGTCAGACAGAGCTATCCCCCGGTGTAACGATGACAACCACCCGCGATCCCCTTGACAAGAGGGTTACAACAGTCGGGCGTGTCTTTCCGCATACCGAGCTCAAGATCATCGATCCAGAGACAAAAAAGATCGTCCCACGCGGAGAGATAGGAGAGATCTGTGCCAGGGGATACATGACCATGCGGTGCTATTATAATAATCCGACCGCAACCAGGCAGGCAAAAGATGAACATGGCTGGGTTCATACTGGTGACCTTGGTTCTTTTGACCCGGAGGGTTTTGTCCATATCGAAGGCAGATTAAAGGACATGGTCATACGTGGCGGTGAAAATATCTATCCGCGTGAGATCGAGGAATTTTTCCATCAGCATCCGTTGATCGCCGACGTGTACGTGATCGGTGTACCTGATGAGAAATACGGAGAAGAACTGATGGCCTGGATAAAAACCGAGGAAGGCGCATCACTGACCGAGGATGAGATCAGGGCATATGCAGATGGTAAGATAGCCAGGTACAAGATCCCCAGGTATTATGCCTTCGTTGACACATTTCCGATAACAGTATCAGGTAAAATTCAAAAGTTTAAAATGAGGGAGATGGGAATTGAGATGCTCGGACTTCATGAGGTTGCAAGGATAAAAACGGCCTGAAAAGAGCGAATTAATGAGGAGTTTTCAGGGTGTGCATAATAAATGTGTCTTATAGAATAGCAAACTCCCGGCATCATTGCAGAAAGCCTTGCTATACACTATAATCACGTTATAACCACTTTTTTTCGACAAAGTACTCGTATTCGTATGTCCAGTCATCCTTTTTTTGTGAAACAAGCTGTTTCATCCTTTCAAGCATGGCTGCGTGCTTCTCCTGCTGGTCCGGATATTCTGTTTTTTTGCAAATCGCATCAGCAATCATCTCTCCAAGCTGGTAGGACCGATCCACTCCCTTTTGAAGTGCCTCCCCGCCTTCTGACAGGTTCACTCCGACAGATCCAACGATCGAGGCTCCCATGATGAAGAGGGAATGGTTTAAGTAATTTGCAACATCGAAAGCCCCTGAACCCCCTGCCGTGCTTACTGCCGCGGTGTATTTACCTAATAGCCGCTGACAGTGGACAGTGTCAGCCATTCTGTCAAGGAGTGTCTTCATCCTGGCAGTGACATTGTTGATATAATTCGGACTGCCAAGAACGATACCATCTGACTCCAGGATGACATCATGAACATCCGGGAACTCATCCATTAGTACACATGTCCCGGTCCTGTAACAGGTATCACAGGCTTTGCAGTATTCAATCTCATAACTGGACAGATCAATATGTACAGTTTCACATCCGCCGTCAGAGGCACCTTTCAGGACGGAGGACAAGAGTAGGTCTGTGTTACTATTTTTTCTTGGGCTGCTGTTGATGCCGACAACCTGCATATAATTCTAAAAGGTGGTGACAAATGATAAATGAATGGGTATCTTCCAGGTTTTGGCACCCTGTATATAGCGTTCTGTATCATGTTATTGCATACAGTGATCATGCCCCATGTTATCGTGTAACAATGGTTATTCACTCTAAAAGCCAATGTAATTAGCAAACACTTCTCAAAAGAGAAGATCAGGATATCAAGGTTATGTTCTGGGATGAGGCAATTGAGACTATAAAGCCTGCTGATTTAAAAATTCTCCAGGAAAAACGTCTTCGTGAAACTGTGACCCGTTGCGCAAATGTCGGGTTTTATCAGAAAAAGTTCAGGGAAGCCGGAGTAAGTCCGTCTGATATCAGGTCACTTGAGGATCTGCAAAAACTACCATTTACCAGGAAGGCTGATCTACGCGAGGGATATCCTTTCGGTTTTCTGGCATCCCCTCTCAGGGATATTATCAGGATCCATACAACCTCTGGTACAACAGGAAAGCCAACGGTTGTTGGGTATACTGCCGGAGATATTGATGCATGGTCTGAGCTTATCGCCAGGAACCTTACCATGGTAGGCCTGACAAAGGATGATGTCTTTCAGAACATGGTCAATTACGGGATGTTTACCGGCGGGCTTGGCTTTCATTATGGCGCTGAAAAAGCTGGCCTTGTGGCTGTTCCAAGCGGAACCGGGAATACGAAAAGGCAGATAGAATTAATCCACGACTTTGGGGTTACGGCAATTCATTGTACCCCCAGTTATGGTCTTCACCTTGCAGAGGCTGCGGCTGAGCTGAAGATAGATCTTCCCTCACTAAAAGTGGGAATCTTCGGGGCCGAACCCTGGTCTGAGAAGACCCGTATTGAACTTGAAGAGAAGCTGGGAGTGGAAGCATTTGACAGTTACGGAATGAGCGAACTATACGGGCCTGGAGTTGCCTTTGAATGCCATGAACATAACGGACTGCACATCTGGCATGACTCTTACTATGTAGAGATAATTGATCCCCTGACCGGTGAGAATCTTGGCCCTGGCGAGCGGGGAGAACTTGTGGTAACTCCTTTAACAAAAGAAGCAATGCCACTGCTCAGGTACAGGACAGGTGATATCACGATGATCCTGGAGGATGAATGCCCTTGTGGCAGGGGTCCGAAACTTGCCAGGTTTACAGGCCGGAGCGATGATATGCTGGTAATCCGTGGAATCAATGTCTTCCCAAGCCAGATAGAACATGTCCTTCTTTCTATCCCTGAGGTTGGGAACCATTACATGGTTTATGTTGACCGGGTTAATCATATGGATGAAATGACTATCGAGGTTGAGGTCTCACGTGAGAACTTTCATGGAGAACTTGCTGATTTGAAAAGAGTTCAGAATAGGGTGATAAAATCCCTTCGCGATGTTCTTGAGCTCCGGACTTCTGTTCACCTGGTTGAACCAGGTTCCCTGCCAAGGTTTGAGGGCAAAGCAAAGCGGGTTGTAGACAGGCGGGGGGATGACTGATGCGGTGCTGGGATCCACGAATCGAGGAGATGCCTGTTGCTGACCTTCAAAAGCTTCAGTTTAAGCTTTTAAAAACGATTGTATATCGTGTTTACAGTTTTTCTCCGTTTTATCATAAGCGCATGAAAGATGCCGGGGTACATCCTGATGATATAAACTCCCTTGAAGATATTGTAAAGCTGCCTTTCATGTATAAAAAGGACCTTCGGGACACTTACCCTGATGGCCTGATAATGAGTGAACAGGAGGAACTGGTCAGGTATCATGTCTCATCAGGCACTACCGGAAAGCCCACGGTTGTCGGTTATACAAGAAATGATATCAACAACTGGACCGAGTCTCTTGCAAGGGGCCTGACATCTGCAGGTCTTGGTCATGGAGATGTGATACAGGTCAGCTATGGATATGGTCTTTTTACAGGAGGTCTCGGACTTCATTATGGTGCTGAACGTATTGGCGCAACCGTCCTTCCAACCTCAATCGGGAATACTGAACGGCAGATAGAACTGATGCAGGATTTACGGGTGACTGCAATTGCCTGTACGCCTTCTTATCTTCTGCACATGGGAGAAGTAGCAGAAAAGATGGGTGTTTCGATAAAAAAGGATACTTTCCTTCGAAAAGCCATCGTTGGTGCTGAACCCTGGAGCGAGCAGATGAGATCAAGGATAAGGGAAAGCCTTGAGGTCGATGCTTATGATATCTATGGCACCAGTGAACTCTCCGGTCCGTTATTTTGCGAGTGCGAGTGTCAACAGGGTTTTCATGTATGGTCTGACCTTATCTATCCTGAGATCCTTGATCCTGACACACAGGAACCCCTCCCGCCAGGGGAGCGTGGTGAACTTGTTGTTACCATGCTTCAAAAGGATGCTCTTCCGATCATCAGGTACAGGACAGGAGATATTACGGCGATCAAAGATGATCCATGCCCCTGTGGAAGAACACATCCAAGGCTTGAGAGGCTCTCGGGAAGGGTTGATGATATGCTTATCATCCGCGGGATCAATGTCTTTCCAAGCCAGATTGAACATGCCCTGCTTGGAATACCGGAGGTTGCCGAGCATTTCATGATAGAGGTTGACCGGAAAGGGGCTCTTGATGATATGCTTGTGAGGGTTGAACTTGCCAGAGAAGCCTTTTCAGATAAAATATCAGATCTCATGAGGATCAGACGACATGTAGAAAAGGTTCTGAAGGGTTCATTAAATGTGCAGGTCTCCGTGGAACTGACCGAACCTGGAACCCTTCCCAGGTTTGAAGGCAAAGCTAAACGTGTGATTGACAAGAGGTTGATTTAAATGAGTTGTGAGCATTATATGATTCGTCAGATCTCGGTTTTTTCTGAGAATAAACCCGGCAGACTTGCAGCAATGGCCAAGGCATGCCAGGAAGAAGATGTAAATATCCTGGCCTTTTCAATAGCAGAAGCTGATGGTTTTGGTGTTATCAGGGCGCTTGTAGACAAACCAGATATTGCATATGAAAAACTTACTTCACTGGGCTTTAATGTCGCATTCACTCATGTCATTGCGGTTGAGATGAAGGATGAACCCGGGGGTCTCTTTGAGATTGCATCAAAGCTTAGCGAGGCAGAGATAAACATCGAATACTCCTACGCTTTTTCTGGTAAAAGCAGGGCAGTCCTCATCTTACGCGTTGACCAGGTTGAAGAGGCGGTTCGCCTGCTTCTTCATCATAAATTCACCTTGATTGCTTCAGAAGCAATTTACTAAAACAATAATCTCCCGCTTTTTTTCCAGCCATACATTTATAAATTAGCGCGAAGATTTCCCTTCAGTGAAGAGTATGTCAGAAGAAAAAAGTGTGCTGATAGTTATTGCCCCGGTAAAGTTTCGGGACGAGGAACTTTCTGAGCCTATTAAGTATCTTGAGAAGGCTGGAATCGGGTATGATATAATCTCAACACAGACCGGCCTTGCAATTGGGATGCTGGGCGGGAAGATACTTATTGAAAAGACCGTGCAGGATATCACCCAGGCGGGAATGAACAGGTATGGAGGGATACTGATAGTAGGTGGCGGCGGTTCACCAGATCACCTGTGGAATAGCGCCCCGCTTCAGGCCCTTGTAAAAGAGTTTTATGCCGCAGGAAAGGTTGTATCTGCCATCTGTCTCTCGTCAGTTGTTCTTGCAAAGGCGGGGATACTAAAAGGAAAACAGGCAACTGTATGGAATGATGATGCCGCTATCGAGCAGTTAAGAGAGGGGGGCGCCACATATAAGCCTGAACCCATCGTCACCGACGGGAAGGTAATTACGGCAAACGGCCCACTTGCTGCTGCAGGATTTGGTGAAAAAGTTGCCAGAGCTATACTGGCAGCATAACTTTTTTTCAAAGATCAAACCGACAGGTTTTAAAGCAAAATAAAAGAAAAGGATATTGAGGGTTTTAGTCCCGGAATGCAATGTGGACAGTCATCTTGTCTGCACCAAAGAATTCCCTGCAGAATTCAGCGGTGAGTTGCGGTGCATATTCCTTGCATGAGAAGATGTCAAGGTATGCAGAGTTGGTTTCGTTTGCAAAGTGTGCACTGATAAGTGAAGTCTCAATCAGCTGGGTCATGGAATAGCCTGCAACGCGTTCACATGGACCAAAGTTGATTATCTGTGGTTCTCCAAACCTCTTCATCTTAATAAGGTCACAGAGCTGGATGACAAATTCCCTGATCTTTCCTGCATCTCTGATGGTCTCAGGGTTGCAGTTCTTCAGGTCAACACTGGCATAAAGACCCCAGGCGTTTCTGGATTTAAACTCCTCCATAATCTCCTGATCTGATTTTGCTGGTGCGGTTGCGATTCCTTCCCTGGTTGGAACAAGTATGTCTATCATGGTGTATCTCCTTTTGACTCATTCACGTGTATCCCTGAGGATTTAAGGTTTACTCTGAACAAAAATGTCTGAATTCGCAAAAATCAATAATTGAGCGTTAAAAGTAAATTTAAACGATTTAAAACAATTTTAATGAAAAAATATCGATTTATCCTTGAAATTTGAATTCGCGGCAAATTCTGGTTTTTGATCTCTGCGTATAATCGAAATAAATCATTTCGAATTCGTTTTAGGGCTTGCGCGGGAATATTGGCGTTTTTACTCATCACGATCTCAATAAAAAGGGAAATTTGCAGGAAGTTTTTCAAAATTTCGTATAATTGCAAATATTTTCGCTCAAAAAAATATGTAATTTCAGGGCATTTTTACTTCACCATTGTTAATCACAGGGCTACAGCCAGCGTTATCGCACTTTATGGGTGCACTTTAGCGAGGTGCCGCAGGTGTTCCTATCGAATTTGTGGCACCATCCCCGGGTTTAATGATCCGGAACTTAAGCCAGGGATGGAATTGTGCGCTAATTACCCCTTCCAAGGAAAAATGGGATTAGCAATACAACGGCGAAAATTAGCCAGAATTGTGCAAATAAAAAAAGCAGGTGTTCCTGTCCCTCATCATAATATCTTACCTCCACAGAGCGCACTTTCGTCCAGGAGATTAGGGTAGTATTATTCCCTTCTTCTATTACTGATCCTGAAGGCTGAAGGGATGTAAGCAAGGGATTGGTTATCATGAACGGATGTGGAAGGGTAAATGACACGTCTGCCGGTTCAGCAAAGAGAAGATGAATGGTATTTGAGGTCACAGCCGACTCATAGGAGATTGAATAATTTCCTTTTGGAAATTTCAGCTCTCCACGGTCAGGAGTGATCTCAAGGCTGCCGGTCTCATTTCTTACCGTGAGATTTATCGGCTGTAATGGGATGCGCTCACCAACCATACCCGGCTGGATAAGATCATACCTGTCGGTCTCATTGACAAGAACTGTAGCATAATACTTATTTCCTTCATCGTCCAGCGTGGCCGAGAAGGAGATCCCTGAAACAGGGATCATGCACAGTGTCAGAGCTGTAATGCAGCAAGCAGCGATTCTAAAGTGGCGTCGCATGTGATCGGTGGAGCACATTGTTTTATTACTGTTTCAGGATCCTTTAGGAGGTGGCCTGTAACCACGCATACAATCCTCTCGTCACGGTCGATTACCCCGGCTTCAGCCAGTTTTTTCACGCCGGCAACCGATGCAGCCGATGCGGGTTCGACTCCGATGCCTTCTTTTTGCGCGAGGTCCTGTTGCATTGCCAATATCTCTTCATCGGTGACAAAATCTGCAGTGCCTCTGCTCATCCTGATTGCCCTGAGAACTTTCTCTGCATTGACCGGGGCGCCTATCCTTATGGCCGTTGCCACCGTTTCAGGTGATCCTTCCGGGATTACCTCTGGAAGGTTCTGCTTTATTGCTTTTACAACCGGCTGGGAACCTTCTGCCTGGATCCCTGTCATCATCGGTACCTTGTCAACAAACCCGAGTTCTGAAAGTTCAAGCAGTCCTTTGTATACTGCAGAGATATTGCCGGCATTTCCTACCGGTAACACCATGCGATCAGGGACTTCCCCATTCAGCTGGTCTATCGTCTCAAACCCGATGGTTTTCTGCCCTTCAAGCCTGTACGGGTTTACAGAATTGAGGAGGTATATCCCTTTTGTCTCGCAGAGATCCCTGACCATCTCCAGCGCCCTGTCAAAGTTGCCATTGATGGAGATGACTTTTGCCCCGTGCATTAATGCCTGGGCTACCTTTCCAAGTGCAACCTTTCCGGCGGGAAGCAGGACAACAACCGGGATACCTGCTTTGGCCCCATATGCTGCAAGTGACGCAGATGTATTTCCTGTACTTGCGCAGGCCACCGATCTCATTCCAAGCTGAAGGGCCATTGAAACACCAACCGTCATGCCACGGTCCTTGAACGATCCGGTGGGGTTCATCCCTTCGTGTTTTGCATACAATTCCTTAATTCCAAGTTCCTCTCCAATTCTTTTCAGGTGGTAAAGGGGTGTTCCTCCTTCCTGAAGAGTAACCGGCTCACCTGAAACGGGTAGCAGTTCACGATATCTCCACACCGAAATTGGACGTGACAACCATTCCTTCCTTGTAATATTGATATTTGCAAGGTCATAACTGACCTCAAGAAGGTGCCCGCATTTACTGCAGGTGTATATCACGGCGTCGGAACGGTATTTTGCACCACACCCGATGCACACGAGATCGAACATAGAAGAAAAGGTTAGCTCGTGTTCTTACTTCATACTGTGGGAGACA
>Ga0116183_1007032_pt1 | contig 10173 bp, 13 predicted proteins | sample AD_UKC078_MetaG_FD_89753 | JGI IMG/M metagenome (GOLD analysis project Ga0116183, IMG submission 89753) | Active sludge microbial communities of municipal wastewater-treating anaerobic digesters from USA - AD_UKC078_MetaG | ecosystem: Engineered > Bioreactor > Anaerobic > Digestate | place: USA...
AGATATTGTAGCTAACATTGATGAAGAGCGTAGATTATTCTATGTAGGTAACACTAGAGCGAAAGAGCACTTACTTACAATTACATATATGGAGCCTAGTGTATTTATACTTGAATCCTTGGGTATAATTGAAAGTAATGGTAGAAATAACTACGACATTGTAGATATGGCACAAGACCAAGAGTGGGTTAAGAAATACAAGGATAAGATAACAGATACACTATTAAATAGTGATAGCAAGTACTATTACGATTATGAACAATATAATACAAACTGAACATTAAAAGAATTGAGAGGAACAAATGATTAGAAAAAGAAGTACAAATGAAAAGTTATTTATGAGGCAGTTATTCATAATGTTGGTATATGTAAGTATATCAATATTCCTATTGTCAATTGCGATAGGCATACTTACTGGACATCGAAAGTCATTGTTCGGTTATACAGCCAGAGTAGTTGTATCTGGCTCAATGGAACCAAGTATAAAGACAAATAGTATAAGTATTATAAAACTATGTGATATAAAAGACATACATGTGAATGATGTTGTATGTTTCAATTATAGTCAAGATGTTGTACATAGAGTAATTGAGATAAAGACAAATGAGGATGGAGATATAATACTTCATACAAAAGGCGATGCAAATGAAAAAGCTGATGAAGTTGAAGTTTATAACGAGATGATAATTGGAAAGGTTGTAAAGACATTTAATGGAGTCAGTGGCCTCATAGAGAAACATTCAATATCACCTGGTAATATAGATACATTAGCATTGTCAAGAGATTTAACAGCAAAGATATTACTAGTAGGTATAGCAGCTTTAATAATAGCATGGATATTTGATATAGCAAAGATACTTATAAAGTCATTTAGTAAGAAAAATAATGGATACCAAGAGGAAATTGATAAGTATATAGAGGATATAAATGAACTTATATTGTATAGAGATATACTTAAGGAATTGAAAGAGTACGAAATAGAAAATAGTGCAGAAACAAGATTCAGATATATAATGAACAGTATATCAAGAGCAAAGGCAGAGTATGAGGTAGACAAGATACATTCTTCAATAAAACACTTTAAGAAACAGATTAAGCACTGTTTATGGTTGAATAAGATAGGTGTTAAAATAGATAATGATACAAGTGCTGAAAATAAGGACAAAGAGTAAAAGAAAGAATAACATTAAAAAATAATATAAGATAACAGTAATCGCAGTAACTTATATGCAAGTTACTGCGATTTTTTATACATATAAAGTAGTAGAGAATGATTTTTAATTTATTGTTTGATGAACTTGGAGGTAACTAATACTATACAATGGCTAAAAAAATTAGGACTTATAATATGTTTTGTACTACTAATAAGCTTGACAGCATGTGGGTATACTGAGGAACAGTGGAAGAAAATAAATGAGTATAAATCATCTGCAAAGAAAGTTTCCTTAGACTACATTGAAAATAAGTATGGGTTCGAGCCATCAATAATAAGTATCAGTGAAAAACACGATGCTACATTTTCACTATCAGGTTCTAACTCTGACCCAAATGGATTTGTAGTTGTTAAGATGAAATATAACAATAGAGAGTTCACTACACTCGTGTATGTTGGAGAAGATAGACAATATAGAAATTATAGAGTAGATGATTATGAATATGAGGACATAAAGAATAAATTTATAGACATTATAAAAAACGATACAGGTATAGAAATAAGAAATGCTGACATTTATTATGGGGATAATAAGTCTATAATTCAAGCAGGACCTCACATGTCAGATAAAAAACTGACAGATACTAATTTATTTGAGATACTGTTGGAAGATAAGAACTTAAAAGCAAATTTATTTACTATATGCGAAGATATAAAAGATATAGACAAAGAATCATTATCAAATAGCATTTTTGGAGATAGCGTATACTACACAAATAATATAAACTTCATAAACTTTGCATCAAAACGAGATTATAATGACTTCATACAAGCTTATGATAACAATATAACAAGAGATTTTTAAAGATATTCAATATTTATAGATGATGTAAACACTGTTGGAAGTAACAATCAGTATGTTGACTACGAAGTCATAGATTTTGATTATTTTAGCTACATAATAGAGAATCGAACTTATGCAAAATTAAAGAAATCAGAGTTTAGCGGCGTAAGTAAGTTTGAAGAGATAGTAACATCAAAAACATTATACAGTAATATATACCAGATAGAATCTGATGCAGATAAGATACATATATTTATATGCTGTAGCGAGTTTGATAAAAAGAAGGACAATTATTCAGATATATCACTTGCATGCGAATATGGAAATGGAGACATCAAAAAGCAAACATTTTTGATTACAAAAAAGTGGCACAAAATATCGCTTGACAATGTAAAGGAAAGGGTGGTATAATGTGCTTAACAGGTAAGGCAAGGGGCTTTACCGATGAATGACCCGAAAGGAGTACCTACTATGTTTAAGACATTTTTGAACACATTAGCACAATTACAGAAAGCAACAGGCAAAGCAAAGTATTTTAATTTTGAAATGTCTGTATGGAATATCGAAGGCAAAGCAGTTGCGTTCCTTGCAGTAAGGGACGAAAACGGTATCAAGGCATTTGACCGTAAGGAACTTGTATTTGAAGAAACAAATGGTCGCCTTCCTAAAACATTCTTTGATGTAGAAGAAAAACTGTTAGAGTACGAATACCGTAAGGCAAACTTTATCGGAGAAGTTGGCGATGAAGATGAAAACATCGGTTGGACTGATGAACTTCTTGACCTGTACGGGCTTCGTGAGATAAACCACAATCTTATCTTTTCTACCGATATGACATCGGTTAAGGAAAGTGATTACTACAATCACAGGGATTGTTTCCCTACTGATTGGGAAGATTGTTTTGAAACAAAGGACTACTTCTTCTGCATACAGAACGATGTAGGGCTTCGTGGAAAGAATGATGACGGTACTGCCTTCGTATATAAAGACGGTTATTTCCTTATCCACAGCATTTCAGCCCTTGACGCACAGCGGTTCTATGAAAAGGTAATATGCCTTAATGCTGACTACGGCAAGGACTATGCTTGGGAGTGTGGTATGCTTGGTCTTGACTGCGACTTCCTGTTCCGTGGGGCAACAGCAGAAGAACTTGCAAGTGACCCCGCAACAGCAAAGAAGCTCGCTGAATATGAAGCAAAATATGTCACAGGCAAGAAATGTTTTGGTGAAGCAAATGTTGATGAATTTGGGTATTGACTTGTAAACGAAAAGGTGGTATAATAACCTTAACAGTTAAGAGATACCGGGGAGGTATCACAGCCAATCTAAAGGAGAACCTAATATGAAAATTGCAGATGAACTCAAAGTTGTAACGAAGGTAGCAAATCGTTTCGGATTTATAATAGACGACATCGAAGATAACATCAAGCGTCTTGAAGGAATGAAGAACAGGACTGCTGAACAGGACGGAGAGTTGAAAGCGTTTGTTCGTTTGAGAAAGTTCTACGATGAATTAAGAAAGGACACGGTGAACAATAATGACAGAAAAAGAAATGAAGGTAGCAGAAATTCTTGAAAACTATCGTAAGGATAGAGAACTTCTTGAACAGGGCTATGCAAAGGCAATAAGTGATTTCAACCAAGACCCTACGGCTGTTGAGAACACTTATGAAGCACGCAAGATAAGGCTTATTCAGAAGGCTTCCGAAGCACTTAACGGGTGTGGTACAAATGAACCCGCAGTAGCGAGAGAAGAAGTCTGTATGGCGTTTTATGTAGCACACGCAGACGGAAGCAAACTTACCGATAGCGAAAGGCTGAAAATAGGTGATGACCATAATTTCAAGCAAATCCCCTGTTTTGCAATTACCGAATATGGACAGGTAATCGTTATCGACACAATCGGTAAGCAGATAGAGTTTCTTGATACCGAAGATGTGAGAGTGTTTGTTCGTGGTGAAGTACAGCCTACGAAGCCACAGCACTAATAAAAAAAGAAAGTAAAGGAAGTAAGGGTTATGGCAAAGAAAACCTTTCAGTATTATCAGCCAAATGACAAAGACCTTAAAGATAGGGTGGGGGATTGTGGGGTAAGGGCTTTATCCAAAGCACTTGGTCTGACTTGGTTGCAGACATTCTTGCCTTACAATCCCGATATGTAGGGAATTACAGACCTATACGATATTTGATTGTGACTTAAAGAAAACACAGACTGCAATGGCACAATTCGGATTTGAGTACACAGGCGTATCAAATAAGAAGGGCAGTAAGCGTCCTACGGTTAAGAGTTTTGCACTATCTCACCCAAAGGGGAAGTATGTGGTGTCCGTAGCACGACACGCCGTAGCCGTGGTGGACGGTGTATATTATGACACTTGGGATAGCGGATATAAGAGTTTGTACGGGTGGTACGAACTTGATGAAACAAAGAGTAAAGAATGTATTAAAGAGTACACAGAAAAGTATGGCATAGCATTATAAGAAGGGAGATAAGAAAAATGGCTACTTACGGTTATAAATTGCGGCGAAAAACCCACATGCTTGCGTGTGGGATGAAAGCCACTTTTCTTTGACTTGACTTTTGCATAGATTAGATATATAATCTATGTATAAAATATAGAGGAGATAATATGGAGAAAAACTATAAAGCTATTCAATATAAAATAACAACACATCACGAAGCTGTTGTAGACAAGGACGAACCTTGGAACAATACTCCTGCATATGATACTTTTGAAATGCGATACTGCATTGTATCAACTGATACTGGAGAGGTGCTTGATGATGCTCAAGGGTATGGATATAAGACTGCACAAAAAGCATACTCTGCTTATGCATATAAAACTAGAGATAAAAGCAAAGATAAAAAGAAACAAGAAAAGAAAAGACACATTCAACAATGGATGAAAGAACATAAATCTTTTGTCAAGGCTATGGACGATACTGCTTTTGAAATAGCAAAAGGTACTTGGGGGCCTAATGATAAATTTGATGCTTCTTTAGTAAAAGAAATGCTTTCAAATTTTGAACTTGAACCAGACTTTACAGCAAGTGAATTATTAAAAGCATGGAGAGATAGGTAATTATGGGTAGACCAAAATCAAATAATGTACAAATAAACATTTCTATTCCTATGGAATGGAAAACAGAACTTGAAAATCTTGCTCGTATCTATTCTGTTGAAGAAGGAGAAACTATTACTTTCCTTGATTTGATGCGTAGAGGTATCAAGGAAAAATATCAACTTGGAGAACAAGAAAATGAGTGAAGAACAATATCATAGTGCTTCGCATTGTAAATATCTAATACAATATCACATTATCTGGTGTCCTAAATTTAGATTTTCTGTATTACAGGGAAATGTAGACAACACTCTAAAGCAAATATTGCAAAAGATATGTGATGATTACGGATATAAAATCAAAGCACTTGAAGTAATGCCTGACCATATACATATATTCGTAGATGTACCACAAACGATTGCACCTTGCGATGTGGTTAGAACGCTTAAAAGTATTAGTGCTATTGAATTATTCAAGGTATATCCGCAGCTTAAACAATTTTATGCGAAATGCGGAGCTTTATGGTCGAGAGGATATTTTGTATCAACCGTCGGTCACATAAGCGAAGCTACAGTAATTAAGTATATTGAGGAACAGAAAAATGATAAGTGATGAAGAATATAAAAAACTTCTAAAACAATTTCATAAACTTTCTGATAGACATATCTTGGTTGTTGAAACCAATATGTCTTCTTCTGATATACAAAAAGTCGTAGTTCTATCTGATAAGATTAGAAAGGCAGGTAATGAACTTATTGGTCTTATGAGAAAGAATTACGACCAGCTTATGCGTACTAAAAGGTATCGCAAATTGCTTAAACTATATGGTGCTACTACCGACAAAAAGAAACGCAAGGATTTAACAATTCAGCTTAATGAGATGCAGAAACAATATAATGTTACTTGGGACTATTGCAGGACAGCTATGATACCTATTGGTAAGAAATATGGTATTGATGCTGTATTTGCTCTTACTAAAGCTGAAGATATATGGCGAGGTATAGAAAAGTGCTTATATGATAATGGTAATACCATTCATTTCTCCAAATATGGAGATTTGCCTTGTATTAGAGCAAAACAGATAAACCGTGGTATTCCGATGTCTGTTAAAGATAATAAGTTACAATTTAAGCTTGGTAAATCTGCGTTTGGTATAAAAATCAATGATGGATTTCAAACAGATGAGGTTAATGCAATATTAAACTATCTTTCTGAACCAGAGATTGTAGACAATAAAGCAATCCAAACACTTTTAGATGAAGCATACTGTATTGATACTTACAGACCTTGCTATGCCACTCTTGTACCAAAACTAATTCGTGGTAAATACAGAGTGTATTTACATCTAACTATCGAAGGTAAGACAAAACCTAAATATGATAGATTTGGCAATCCAAGGCATAGATTTGGCAGAGGTATTATTGGAGCTGATATAGGCACACAAACGGTTGCTTACACATCTGATACAGAGATAGGACTTAAAAACCTTGCTGAACGAGGTAATAGTATTCAAAAATCAGAACGATTAGAAAGACTATATTATCGTGCTATGGATAGGTCAAGACGAACAACTAATCTTCAAAATTATAATAAAGATGGAACTGTTAAAAAAGGTCGCAAGTCTTGGAAATATTCTAATCACTATAAGAAATTAAAAGCTAAACATTCTGAATTATGTCGTATCAATGCTATAAACCGACAGCTTGCAATAAATGAAGATGCTAACCATTTACGAAGTCTTGGAGATGTATTTATCACAGAATCTAAAAACGCCAGTAAACTTATGAAACGAGCCAAAGAAACCACAGTTAACAGCAAGGGCAAGTTTAACAAGAAAAAGCGTTTTGGTAAGTCCATAAAGAATAGGTGTCCATCTGGATTTCAAACAACTGTAGAAAAGAAGTTTAAAGTATCAGGAGGCACATATATAGAAGTACCTAATAATTACAGAGCAAGTCAATATGACCATACAATAGATGATTATATTAAAAAGAAGTTGTCTGATAGGATGTATAACCTTGCTGATGGCACTTTAGTACAAAGAGATTGGTATTCTTCATTTTTACTGTATTGCTACAATTATAAAACCAAAGATATAAATAAAGGTAAATGTATTAATGAATTTGAAAACTGTCACAATAAAGAAAAAGCCTTAATTGAATGGATTAAAACTAATAAGATTAAAGTATTAAATAGTGGAATTAAAATAGCATAAAATAAATAATATAGGGAGATTGACTATACTTCCTTATCAAAAGATAGAAATTTACCGCTAATGTGGTCGTTGGACTGCTTGGTAATAAAAGTTCTTGCTCAAATAGACTTATACTTGTATTCCAAAGTCTGAAAATGATGTACGATTACAAGCTAAACTTGGTAGCAAGAACCCCATGGGCTTGCCCGTGGGAGTAGTCAGGCAAATGTATGTAAAATGTTGGAAACTATGTGTATGCAGAGAGTTATCTTAGGGATAACATGAATATTGCAGTATTCTTAAAGCATTAGACATATAAAGTATCATATAAATGATTTTAAGATAGTAAATTTTTCACATAGGAATTTCACTGAGTATATTATAGCATACAAGGAACTTGTTGATATAAAGAGGAAACACAGATGGGTAGAGAGCAGACTATAGAACTTAATGGTAATAAATATTGTAGTGTTAAGAGCGCTTGTGACGCAAATAATTTAAGCATAACATCTATTTACGAATACAGAAGAAAAAATCATTGTACAACAGAAGAGGCACTTGTGGCTGTATTTAATAAGTCACTTATGCCTGCAGAAAAATATAAAGCATTTGGAAAAGAATTTGATAATATAGCACAGGCATGTAGAGAATTTAAGGTAAGTGGAGATATTGTTAGAACATGCATTAGAGATTTAGGAATGAACCTTGAGGATGCAATAACTGAGACAAGAAAGAGAATGAATTTCACTGAAAGATGCATTAGACATGGAATAAATCCTTATGTTGCAAGAAACTTTATCAGAGTTAACAAGTGTACACAGGACGAAGCAATTGAAGGACTTTGTTTACCTGCTAAATCAGACAAATAATATAGATTAAAGACGCTCCTAAGAAATAAATGCGGGTATGTGTGTAATGCATCAGATGATTAAATAAGACATCAAAATCTGAATAAGCAATAAATAATATAAAGGTTGCTATCATAAAAGGTAGCAACCTTTTTATTGCAATAAGTAATTGTTAAAAAATTATTGATAATATGGTTATTCATGAGTACTAGTTATAAATATCTATATTACATCATCACATACATATATTATATTGTAATTATGATTTTATTTTAATAGTAAGATTAAAATTTTAACTATAAAGGAACACTAAATAATGAATATATGGCATGATGGAAAAGAAATAGATACTAACGAGGATATACTCCTTAAGAAATGGAAAGTAAACAGTGTAACTGGTGATACACCAGCAGAGAAACCACCATACTGCATATTTAATAATACACAGAAAGCATTGGAATTATTAAAATATCATGTGGACAGAAATAGCACAATATGTCTGCATACTGATGTTGATGTAGACGGAATAGGTACAACATACGAATTAAAGAAAGCTCTAGAAAATCTTGGTTCTCATAACCATATATTGCTTATCAACAGCGATAAAATCCACGGAATACAACAAAAACAAGTTGATTACTTCAATACCAAGTATCATATTGATTTAATGATAATTACAGACAGCTCGTCAAATGAGATTGCTCTGATAAAGCAGTTTAATTGCGACGTATTATGTATAGACCATCATGATTTACTTCATGATGATTTATTTGGGCTTTGTAATGATAATCAGCATAGGTATGTAATTGTTAGCAACACTATTGAAAATAAAAATCAAGAACAAGATAATTTGTGGTTAAGAAGTAAGAATATTTCAGCATTTGAGAATATACAACACTATGAAGGCGATGGGGATATGAGCTGTGGTGTTGTTGTATATGAACTTCTAAGAATTTATTGTGAGTGCTTTAGCAATCCAAAGTTGATAGAAAATTTAATGTTATACCAATGGGCAGCTATAACACTTATTACTGATTCTATCAATACATTAAACAATAGAAATCAGTGGTATTTATCAAAGACAATATCTAATAGTGAGACAGAGTCAACACTAAGAATCATTATGGAAAAGCTAGATAAATACAGGTCAAGATTAGACAAGTCATATATACAATATAAATTTGCACCTACTATAAATAAGGCAATCAGAGCAGGTAGTGGTAATAAGGCACTTTATACAATAATAAACAATCCAGAAAAGATTGATGACCTTTTACAATTTGCATCAAATCAGCAAGAAGCTCTTGATAAAGCACTTAAATGTGAGGTAAGAAATACAAATGGTGAGGTGACTCTTGTAAAAAGAGAATTTACAACTGAAACTATACAGCTTGACATAAGTAAACTAGGTATTCATCGCAACTATAGTGGTGTTATAGCCGGAAGATTAAGCGGAGATAACCATAAAAATGCAGCAGTTTATATTATGGAAGATGGGATGTGTCGTGGTAGTTTTAGAGGAAGATACAGTGATGTAGACTACAGAGCATTCTTTGCATCTTACAAAGACTACATATATGCACAAGGACACCCTCCTGCATTTGGATTTAAGCTATATAAAGAAGATTTAGACTATCTAATGGAAAATCTAAAAACAATAGAGCCAGATGTGAGCAATAAGCCTTATTTAACTGCTGGAAATATGACAGTAGAAGAAATGGGAGAATATCACATAGCTAATATTGATGAATTTAAGAGGCTTGGATATCTTTGGAGATTAGCTATAGGTAATTCAAGAGTTATTTCAAACCATGAGATAAACATAGTTGTAAAGGCAAGTGACATTGAATTAAAAGGTAATAATGGCAATGTATATAAATATAATGTGCTTGGTATGGAGTGTAAGGCATTCAGTATATTAACAGGTAAATACTTCAAAGTATATGCAGAATACACTAACCAAGTTGATTTGTATATAAGACCATTGGAATAACATTGACAATGACTTGTATTTCAGTTAAGTATTGTTAAATAAAAATTTAAGAGTGCTATAGAATTTTATAAAATTTTGC
>Ga0116183_1007044_pt1 | contig 10155 bp, 5 predicted proteins | sample AD_UKC078_MetaG_FD_89753 | JGI IMG/M metagenome (GOLD analysis project Ga0116183, IMG submission 89753) | Active sludge microbial communities of municipal wastewater-treating anaerobic digesters from USA - AD_UKC078_MetaG | ecosystem: Engineered > Bioreactor > Anaerobic > Digestate | place: USA...
AGCAGCCTGCGAATCAGCCGGTGCTGTTGTTGCGCGAAACCGTCGGTGATCGGTACCTGCCGATCTGGATCGGTCCGAACGAGGCCAACGCGATCATCCTCAAGCAGCAGGGCGTTGAGCCCGCCCGTCCGCTCACCCATGATCTGTTCGGGGATGTCATTGGCGCGCTGGGGCACTCTCTCAGGGAGGTGCGCATCGTGGATCTCCAGGAAGGCACGTTCTACGCCGAGCTCGTCTTCGACCATGACATCACGGTGTCCGCCCGCCCATCTGACTCGGTGGCCATCGCACTGCGGATGGGGGTGCCGATCTTTGTCGAAGATGCGGTTCTCGACGCCGCCGGCCTGCTGATCCCGGACGAGAGCGACGCGGAAGCCTCCGGTGCTGTCAGGGAGGACGAGGTGGAGAAGTTCAAGGAGTTTCTCGACACCATCTCCCCGGACGACTTCAAGGCAGGGTGACCCGCGGCACAGCCGGCGAGGTCACGGACGCGTCTCATCTCGGATGTTCCTGATCTCGACACGCGATCCGGATGCCGGGCAGGGCCATCATTCGTGGCCATATATGACGAAGCGCCGACAGGCGTATGCTCGAACCACTCCGCGCCCCGCGCGGTCGGTGGGTCACCGTGTTCGAACGGCGAGAGGAATCACCGTGGGCGACGAGCCACGTCAGGGGCAGTTCGACCTTGCCGCTCCATCTGCCGCGCCGTCCCGATTCGACGCCGACCGTCCCGCCCCCGCGGCGGTGCCCGCGCCGGTGCAGGGCGGGCTGTTCCCGGACGACTCCGTGCCCGATGAGCTCGTAGGCTACCGCGGGCCGAGCGCGTGCCAGATCGCCGGAATCACCTACCGGCAACTGGACTACTGGGCCCGGACTTCCCTGGTGGTGCCGTCGATCCGCGGTGCCGCGGGTTCCGGCAGCCAGCGCCTCTACTCGTTCAAAGACATCCTGGTCCTGAAGATCGTCAAGCGGTTGCTCGATACCGGTATCTCACTGCACAACATCCGGGTGGCCGTCGACCATCTCCGCCAGCGCGGTGTTCAGGACCTGGCCAACATCACCCTGTTCTCCGACGGCACCACCGTCTATGAGTGCACGTCTGCCGAAGAGGTGGTCGACCTGCTGCAGGGCGGCCAGGGCGTCTTCGGTATCGCGGTGAGTGGGGCGATGCGCGAACTCACCGGTGCAATCGCCGACTTCCCGGGTGAGCGAGCCGACGGTGGTGAGTCCATCGCCGCTCCCGAGGACGAGTTGGCCTCCCGGCGCAAGAGCCGCGACCGCAAGATCGGCTGACGTCCCGTCGCGGGTAACACGTCGCGGGTTAAGCTCAGCGTGCATCGACTGCGCGCGGGAGAGTTCCGTGGCCGCCAGCCACGGACGCCGAAGGAGCAACACCTCTCCGTCAACCTCTCAGGCACCCCGGACCGCGCGCGGACACCATGCCTCTGGAAAGCGGTGGCAACATTGCCACCCGCCCATGGGGAAAAGCGGTTCGCGTCCACGGCGGATCGGCTGAATCTCTCAGGCACCGACGACAGAGGGGGAGGACGCCAACCGGCCGCGTCCCATCCCCAGTCAGGAGTGTCCCGTGTCTGATATCCGCGAACCTGCCATCACCGAGTTCGCCGACCGCCACATCGGGCTGGATGCCGGTGCCCTGTCGCACATGCTCGGGCTGATCGGCGTCGGATCGCTCGATGAGTTGGCCGCCAAAGCCGTCCCGGCCGGGATTCTCGACACCCCCGACTCGGGGGTCGCACCGGGGCTGGACCGACTTCCCCCGCCTGCGAGCGAGCACGAGGCGCTGGCCGAACTGCGCGACCTCGCCGACGCCAACACCACTGCGGTGTCGATGATCGGGCAGGGCTACTACGACACCATCACCCCACCGGTGCTGCTGCGCAACATCCTGGAGAACCCCGCCTGGTACACCGCCTACACCCCGTACCAACCGGAGATCAGCCAGGGCCGGCTCGAGGCGCTGCTGAACTTCCAGACCATGATCGCCGATCTGACCGGTCTCGACCTGGCCAACGCCTCCATGCTCGACGAGGCCACTGCCGCCGCCGAGGCGATGACGCTGATGTACCGGGCCACCCGCGGCAGATCGAACCGACTGGCCGTGGACTCCGACTTGTTCCCCCAATCCGCCGCCGTGCTCGCCACCCGCGCCGAACCGCTGGGCATCGAGATCGTGACCGCCGATCTTCGTGCCGGCCTGCCCGATGGGGACTTCTTCGGGGTCGTCGCGCAACTGCCCGGCGCCAGCGGCCGGATCACCGACTGGTCGGAACTGATCGAGCAGGCCCACCAGCGCGGCGCGCTGGTCGCCCTTGGTGCCGATCTGCTCGCGCTGACGTTGATTGCCCCACCGGGTGAGGTCGGGGCGGACCTGGCATTCGGGACCGCTCAGCGCTTCGGCGTGCCGATGGGCTTCGGCGGTCCGCACGCCGGATACCTGGCCGCCCATACCAGCCAGGCCCGGCAGCTGCCCGGCCGGCTGGTCGGCGTCTCGGTCGACGCCGATGGATCCCCGGCCTACCGGCTTTCCCTGCAGACACGTGAGCAGCACATTCGCCGGGACAAGGCCACCTCCAACATCTGTACGGCCCAGGTTCTGCTCGCGGTGATGGCCGCGATGTACGCCAGCTATCACGGTGCAGACGGGCTGCGGGCGATTGCGCTCCGAGTCCACCGGCGGGCCCGTGCGGTGGCGGCGGGTCTGCGACAGGCCGGCGTGGAGGTGGTGCACGACGACTTCTTCGACACCGTGCTGGCGTTGGTGCCGGGCCGCGCCGTCGAGGTCGTGGCGGCGGCGCGCGAGCGGGGGATCAACGTCTGGCGGGTGGACGCCGACCAGGTGTCGGTGTCGTGCGATGAAGTCACCACCGACGAGCATGTCGCGAAGGTTCTGGAAGCCTTCGGAGCGCAGCCGGCCCGATCCGATGACGGTCCCGACATCGCCAGCCGTACCAGCGATTTCCTCACCCACCCGGCGTTCACCGCATATCGGACCGAAACGGCCATGATGCGGTACCTCCGGGCCTTGGCGGATAAGGACCTCGCCTTGGACCGCACCATGATTCCGCTGGGGTCGTGCACGATGAAACTCAACGCGGCCGCCGAGATGGAACCGATCACGTGGCCGGAGTTCGGTCGTATGCACCCGTTCGCGCCGGCCGACGACGCCCGCGGGTTTCGCCGTCTGATCGCCGACCTGACCGAATGGCTCACCGGGGTGACCGGGTACGACGCGATCTCCCTGCAGCCCAACGCCGGATCGCAGGGCGAATATGCCGGTCTGCTGGCCATCCGCGACTACCACCTGGCGCAGGGCGACGCACAACGCGACGTCTGCCTGATCCCTTCCAGCGCGCATGGCACCAACGCGGCCTCAGCGGCGATGGCCGGTATGCGGGTTGTAGTGGTGGGCTGCCGGGACTCGGGCAACGAGGCTGGTGACGTCGACCTCGACGACCTGCGGGCCAAGGTCGCCGCACACGCCGACTCCCTTGCCGCCCTGATGATCACCTACCCGTCCACCCACGGCGTCTACGAGCACGACATCGCCGACATCTGCGGGGCCGTGCACGACGCGGGCGGCCAGGTCTACGTCGACGGCGCCAACCTCAACGCACTGGTCGGACTGGCGCGGCCGGGCAAGTTCGGCGGCGATGTCAGCCACCTGAACCTGCACAAGACGTTCTGCATCCCGCACGGGGGCGGCGGACCGGGCGTCGGCCCGGTCGCGGTGCGCTCGCATCTGGCTCCCTACCTGCCTGGCCATCCGCTGGCTCCGGAATCCCCCGCAAGCGGGAGGTACCCCCAGCCGCACGGACGTCCGGTTTCGGCGGCCCCCTACGGGTCGGCGTCGATTCTGCCGATCACCTGGGCCTACATCCGGATGATGGGCGCCGTCGGGCTCCGCCGGGCCTCTCTGGCGGCGATCGCCTCCGCCAACTACATCGCCCGCCGCCTCGATGAGTACTACCCGGTGCTCTATACCGGCGAGAACGGGATGGTCGCTCACGAATGCATCCTGGATCTGCGTCCGATCACCAAGGCCACCGGGGTCACCGTCGATGACGTGGCGAAACGGTTGGCGGACTACGGTTTCCATGCCCCCACGATGAGTTTCCCGGTGGCCGGAACCTTGATGGTGGAGCCGACAGAGAGCGAGAGCCTCACCGAGGTGGATGCGTTCTGCGACGCGATGATCGCCATCCGTGCCGAGATCGACAAGGTCGGCGCCGGAGTCTGGCCGGCCGATGACAATCCACTGCGCAACGCCCCTCACACCGCCGAGTGCCTGGTTGTCGAGCAGTGGGATCACCCGTATACCCGCGAACAGGCGGCGTATCCGATGGGCAAGGGCTCCCGGCCGAAGGTGTGGCCGTCAGTACGTCGGATCGATGGTGCGTACGGCGACCGAAACCTGGTCTGCTCATGCCCACCCGTGGAGTCGTTCGCGTGACGGTGGCGGACACCCTGCCCGCGGCGGTGCGGCAATGGCAGGCCGGCGGGCGGATGGTCGCGACCCCGTTCGGCCGGGTTTTTGTCCGGTCCTCGCCGGACCTCAGCGATTCGCCGACCATCGTTCTGCTGCACGGGTTTCCCTCAAGCTCCTACGACTATCGCGAAGTCACCGATCGACTCGCCGACCGCCCCTGGATCACGCTGGATTTCCTCGGCTTCGGGCTCTCCGACAAGCCCAGGCCGCACCGCTACAGCTTGTTCGAGCAGGCCGACATCGTGCAGTTCGTCCTGATTCAGGCCGGGGTGAAGCAGGTTGCGCTGATCGCCCACGATATGGGCACGTCAGTCGCCACGGAGCTGCTCGCCCGCGATATCGCCGGCGTGCTGCCCTTCGATCTGCAGCGGGCGGTGCTCAGCAACGGCAGCGTCATCATCGAGCGGGCCAGCCTGCGGCTGAGCCAGAAGGTCCTGCGCGGGCCGCTGGGGCCGCTGGCCGCCCGGCTGATCACCGAGCGCGGATTCGTCCGCGGCTTCGCCGAGTTGTTCAGCGTCGCAACCCCGTTGACCGCGCAGGAAGCGCATGATCAGTGGGCACTGCTGGCCCGCTGCGATGGTGACCGGATTCTGCATCTGCTCTGCGCCTACCTCCATGAACGGGTCGAGTTCGCACCCCGCTGGCACGGCGCGGTGCGGGACTGGCCCAAGCCGTTGAGCTTTCTCTGGGCCACCGCCGACCCGGTCGCCACCATCAATGTCCTTGCGGGCCTTAGGCAACTGCGTCCGGGGGCCGAGGTGATCGAGCTGCCCGGGGTTGGGCACTACCCACAGATCGAGGTCCCCGGGGGTTTCACCGCGGCCGCCCTGCGGCTTCTCGACTCCGAGTAGCGATCTGGGTGGGCCGGGTTGCCCGGCGGCACGATTGGCCCGGGGTCAGGACAGGGTTCGCGACAGTGCCGCGACAAGTTCGGGGGAGTCGGCCGCCGGAACATCGCTGTAGCTGCCACCGGTCAGCTGCGCCACCGCTTCCCACACCGGACGATCCGGATCGCCGCCGATGTCGATCACGTTGATCGCCACCGGCCGGTCCGGGTCGAGCGCCGACTTGATGAACTCCTGCAGGCCGTCACCGTCCAGGGACCGGTCGGTGTGCGGGCCCTCGGTGATGACGAGCACCGAGTTCGGCTGGCCGGGACGGAATGTCGCGAGGGCGTCGGTGAACACCAATCGCAGAGTGGTGAACGACACCGCCCCGCCGCTGCCCGGCGTCACGGCGCCGAGAGCGTCGTTGAGGGCGGTCTGCCGCGGCTGATCGCCGATCGGATCGGACAGCGGGCCGAAGGGAATGGCGGTGGCGGCCTCGGTGCCGTCGAAGGTCCACAGCCCGACGGCCGCCCCCGGGGGCAGCGTGGCGATCCGGTCCCGCAGGGCGGCGGCAGCCCCGCCGGCTGCCGACTGGTCCAACATGACGGTGGCCGAGGCCACCGCGCCCGGTGCGATCGCACCCGCCACCGTCGCCCGCACCTGATCGTCGCCGGTCTGCAGCCGCTCGGTGAGGGAGCCGAAGCTGACCACATCGTTGCGTTCGGCAGCTGAGTTCTCGGCGCCCTCGGTACGGAAGCCGGTCTCGGCCAGTGTGCGAAGCTGCTCGGGCTTTCCCATGAACCGGGCGAACTCGCTTGCGGCGGCGACCTGCTCCTCGTTCAGCCAGTCGCCGGCCAGCAACACGGTCGGATAGTCGGCGACGGCCACCGGCCCCGCGGGCCTCCAGCCGGCGACGGACACGCCCGCCTCAGGCAGATCCTTCGTCCGTTGGTACAGCTGCTGTTCGGTGATCGCAACGGCGTGCACGGGCGCGCCGGCCGGATCAGTGGTGTCGACCAGTGCCTGCCATGCCGTATCTGCGGAGTCATCGGCCAGCCGGGGTCGATCGGCGAGCAGGGCGGTTGCGGACGGCAGGCCCGCGGTGGCCGGGGCTCCGGGTGGAGCTGAGGTGGCCGCCACTGCTTCGGCGGCCAGGTAGCCGGCGTCGGCGGCGCCTGAGGATGGCAATGCCAGCCGCAGTCCGCCCCAGCCGGGCAGATTCACCGCATCCAAAGCGGAAGGGTTGCTCTGCAAGGCGGGCAGGGCTGCCCAGTTCTGCTGTCCCAGCGCGTCCTTGAGTTCGGGCCGCATGGCGAGTAGGACCGGTGAGGTGACCAGTGAGCGGGCGTCACTGACAACCGCGGGGCCGATCGCCGCCTGCAACCGCGCCGCCGGGATAGAACTCGCCGGGATCCACAGCGCCGGACGCTGCCCCAGTTCGGCCGACCACCCACCGCTGAGGCCGGCCAACACCGAATCCGAATCTGCTTCGGTGACAACGACATTCACGCATTTGTCGCCGACCGGTGACGCCTCGGCATTGTAGTTTTCGGCGAGCTTTGTGATGGTGTCAACGATGGAGGCGTCGGCGACCACCGCGACATCAGCACTGCCCTGGACGCACTGCTGGGCAGCGTCCGACGAGCGGCGCGACAGGGCGTCTCCGAAGAACTGCCACAGGACGACTCCGCCGATCAGCAGCACAACGGTGCCCAGGGCGGCAATCACGCCGACGCTGACCCCACGGCGGCCGCTCTGGGTGGCGCGCCGCCGTCCCTGCCAGGAGGCGTCGGCGCGGGGAATCCGTCCGGACGGGGGACTGCCGACGGCGTCGGGTTCAGCTGCTGGGTCTTCGGGCCCCCCGGAGCTGGGGATGCTGTGCCTTCCCATCGGGGTGGTGATCCTCTTTCCTCGGAAGTTCAGCCGTCAGAAGTTCGGCCGTTCAGAGACCGTTGGCGGCCTTGTACTCGCGGCGTCGCCGGTGCAGGATCGGCTCGGTGTAGCCGCTGGGCTGCGTCGCGCCCGCCAGGATCAGGTCCTGGGCCGCCTGGAAGGCGATACTGCTGTCCGGGTCCGTCGCCATCGCCCGGTAGCCGGGATCACCGGCGTTCTGCTCGTCGACCACCGCGGCCATCCGGCGCAGGCTGGCTTTGACATCATCCTCGGTGATGACGCCGTGCCGCAGCCAGTTGGCCAGCAGCTGGCTGGAGATGCGCAGGGTGGCGCGGTCCTCCATCAGCGCGACATCGTGGATGTCGGGGACCTTGGAGCAGCCCACGCCGGCGTCGATCCAGCGCACCACGTAGCCCAGGATCGACTGGCAGTTGTTGTCGACTTCCTCGTGGATCTCCTCGGGTGACCAGGCCAGGTCCCGATCGGCCAGCGGAATGGTCAGCAGCTGGTCGATGGTGGTCCGGCACTTGCCCGCCAGTTCGTGGTGGACGGCATAGACGTCGACATAGTGGTAATGCATGGCGTGCAGGGTCGCGGCGGTAGGCGAGGGCACCCAGGCCGTGGTCGCGCCGGCCCGCGGCTGGGCGATCTTCTGCGCGACCATATCGGCCATCAGGTCGGTCATCGCCCACATGCCCTTGCCGATCTGGGCGCGTCCGGAGAACCCGGTCGCCAAGCCGACGTCGACGTTCTGATCCTCGTAGGCCATGATCCACGGCTGGGTCTTCATCGCGCCCTTGCGGATCATCGGCCCGGCCTCCATCGAGGTGTGGATCTCGTCGCCGGTGCGGTCCAGGAAGCCGGTGTTGATGAACACCACCCGGTCGGCGGCGGCCTTCACGCAGGCCTTGAGATTCAGCGTGGTGCGTCGCTCCTCGTCCATGATGCCCACCTTGATGGTGTTGGCGGGCAGTCCCAGCACGCCCTCCACGCGGCCGAACAGCTCACAGGTGAACGCGACCTCCTCCGGACCGTGCATCTTGGGCTTGACGATGTAGATCGAGCCGGTCCGGCTGTTCTGACCGGACCGGCCGTGCAGCGCGATCAGGCTGGTGAACAAGGCGTCCTGGATGCCTTCGGGAACCTCGGCGCCGTCGGTCCCGTCGTCGTCGAACACGATGGCGTCGTTGGTCATCAGGTGCCCGACATTGCGGACGAACAGCAGGCTGCGGCCCGGCAGGGTGAAACCGGGCCGGTCCGGAGCCGATCCGTCGGCGACATTGGACCCAGCGGCGGTGTAGGTGCGGTCGCCGTTGAGCACCCGGGTGAAGGTCGTGTCGCCCTTGCTGACCTCCTCGGCCAGGTCACCCCTGTTCAGTCCCAGCCAGTTGCGGTACCCGAGGACCTTGTCCTCGGCGTCGACCGCGGCGACGGAGTCCTCGAAATCCATGATCGTGGTGATGGCTGACTCGAGCACCACGTCCTTGATGCCGGCCAGGTCGGTGGAACCGATCGGGGAGTCGCGGTCGATGAGGATGTCGAGGTGCAGTCCGTGATTGACCAGCAGCACCGACGTGGGAGCGCTCGGATCGCCGGTGTAGCCGGCGAACTGCCCCTGATCGGCGAGGCCGGTGACGTCGCCACTGGACAGGGTGATCTCGAGCAGGCCGTCCTCGATGAGGAAGCCGCTCACGTCGCGGTAGCTGCCCGCGGCGAGCGGCACGGCGTCGTCGAGGAGTTGTCGGGCGTAGGCGATCACCTTGTCGCCGCGGACCTTGTTGTAACCGCCGGAACGGGTGGCCCCACCGTCCTCGCTGATCACATCGGTGCCGTACAGGGCGTCGTAGAGCGAGCCCCATCGGGCATTGGCCGCATTGAGGGCGAAGCGCGCATTGAGGATCGGCACCACCAGCTGGGGGCCTGCGGTGGAGGTGATTTCCGGATCGACCCCAGCGGTGCCGATGGTGAAGTCCGCCGGCTCTTCGACCAGGTAGCCGATATCGGTCAGGAACTGCCGGTACTCGGCGGTGTCGATACCGCCGATGACCCGCTGGCGGTGGTACCGGTCGATCTGGGTCTGCAGGTCCTCGCGGCGGGCCAGCAGTTCGGCGTTGCGGGGAGCGAGGTCGGTGACCACCTTGTCGACGCCGGCCCAGAAGCTGTCTGGGTCGATACCCGTTCCGGGTAGTGCCTCGTCGGTGATGAAGTCGTACAGGCTGCGGGCCACCCGAAGATTGCCCACGACCACCCGATCGGTGCCGGGACTAGACATGCGGTTCCTCCCTGGAAAAGTCCTCTGATCCTATCCGCGCCCGATTTCCGGTCTGACCCCCAGCATCGACCAGGAGCTGCTCGCAACGCCGTAACAGCGACGAGCGCAAGTTCCCGGCCCGTTCGGAGATGGCGCTCTGCTCCCGAACGTAATGGGCGCGACCGGACGGTTCCTCCACCGCGATCGGCGCGAACCCGTACCCGGAGAGGTCATACGGGCTGGCTCGCATGTCGAGCTCACGGGCGACGGCAGCCAACTCCAGGCAGTCCATCAGCAAATCGGAATCGGTCAGCGGAATGAGTTTTCCGGCCCACTTGTACAGATCCATGGCGGCGTGCAGACAGCCCGGCTGTTCCCACGCCGTCTGGGTACGCCGGGTCGGCCGGATCTCACTGCGCGCCGCCGCGGCGGGGGTGAAGAATCGGAAGGCGTCGAAATGGGTGCATCGCAACGGCATCGACTCGACGACGCGGTCGGTTCCCGGGTGTCCCAGTCGCAGGGGGACGCCGGTGTGCCGGGGCTTGTCGCAGTGATACACCATGGCCCACTCGTGCATTCCGAAACAGCCGAGGACCGGTGGTCGGGCGGCTGTTGAGCGCAACAGGGCGGCGATGAACTGAATGGTAGGTACCCGCGCGCGCAACCGCTCC
>Ga0116183_1007046_pt1 | contig 10154 bp, 12 predicted proteins | sample AD_UKC078_MetaG_FD_89753 | JGI IMG/M metagenome (GOLD analysis project Ga0116183, IMG submission 89753) | Active sludge microbial communities of municipal wastewater-treating anaerobic digesters from USA - AD_UKC078_MetaG | ecosystem: Engineered > Bioreactor > Anaerobic > Digestate | place: USA...
AACATCAAATCTGTTGATTCCTCTTTTAAGTAAATAGGCACGGGTATGTTTAATGAACTCATCGTACTTTGCGTTTTTCTGTTCTGCTTTTTTCATATTCCATTTTGATTGAAAATAGACTTTGATTGTGGTTAACATGGTTTCTTTACTCTTATCATTAAAAAAATCTTCCAGTATCAACCGCATTGTCTTACTTTTACTACGACACATTGCCAGAGAATACAAACCCAAAAGATTGTCTGTATATTTTGAAACATACCCGTGAACTATTTTATTTTTCATTCTTTACTTTCTTCTTCTTCCATACAGGCATCCCACAAAGTACAATCATCACACTCGTCAAATTTTTCTGTATCTATCCCGAAGCGATGACCGTGGGGACAACGTTCTCCATTATCTTTTCCTTTTGTTGTTAAAACAGGTTTCCGGATGTTGCGTTTTGGTTTTTCCTCTTCCTGCTCTTCTTCCTCTTCAGGTTCCTGTTTGCGGATGGGTTTCTTTATTTTCTTGGTAGGTTCTTCTTCCTGATCTTCCTCAGGTTCTGGTTCTGATTTTTTACGAATGATTTTCTTTTTTGGTTTTTCTTCTTCATAATCCGGATTTTTATGTCGTTTTCTGGTGCTTTCTTGTTCATCATCATCGTCAAGATCATAATCACCATCTTTTTCAATTGTCTTTGGTTTGCGTAAAGGTTTTCGTACAACTTCTTCTTCCTCATCGTCCGTTACAGGTTCTCCAGGTTCTTCATCATCAATTTCCAGGAATTTCATTTCCAGTTCTTTGAAACTGTAGATTTTCAAAACTTTATCCAAATCAGGAATTTCATCCATAATGCTTTCGTCGTACATTTCCTTACGATCTTCAAAGTCAATACGATTGGCTTCAGCAAATGGACGTCCTCCTTTACCAATTGTACGACTGTCAAAGCGGATATACAAAGTTAATCCTTCTTCCAAATCAGGAAATATTTCATAATCAGGACGTTCTTCCAATTCTTCATTCAGAAGTTTTTGAAACATTGCCTGACTGATATCCCAGATATGTGGTTCTTCTTCGTGTTCTTTGCTTTTGACAGGAATAACTACATACAAATTACGGAGACTTGGTTTCAATGCATCAGTTTCTTCCCTTTCGGCTCCCTCTTTCATTCTTTTCGAACGATAATCACAAATAGGACAACGTTTTCCAATAGATGTAGGACAAACATAACTGTCATTACCCGATCCAATACCACGGTGAACTTTAAACGGTCGTTTATACCAAACATCCCCAGGTATAGCAATCTGATTTTCATCATCTCTGTCGGGGTGACGTTCCTCCGTCACGATGTAAGGCATAATATCCAAACGAATACGACCACCTGGTTCTTCCTTAAACATAGAGACTCCACTGGGTAATTGTAGGTATCCATAATTAGATGCTGATTGTTTTTGACGATGAGCATCACGAGATACCCGACCACGAAATTTACTTTTACTTTTTGTCATTTTCTTTTCTGTTTTTAAATGCATCCCGTATTCCATGTATAAATCCCATTGCAATTAACTTGGCAAAGAAATATACCAGAAACGGAGATACAATGATTAATAATATGATTGTTATTGTTTTCATATAAGTTCAAAAAGTGAGGGAGGTTAAATATACTGTTTTGATCTGAATTTGTAAGAACGCATCTCCCTCACTTATATTGTTATTGATTACTATCATTTCTATTTCTTCTGATCAATTTCTTTGCAATCCCTGCATCCACCTCCCGCTGTTGTTCTTCTCTATGTTGCCGTTCAGCACTCAAATCTCGCGGCATTTTAGGCCCAGCAAAGTATTGAGATCCATATAATTTAACGAGATTTTCCAAAGCACTTTTGCGATGTTCAATGGCATTGACAGCCGATTGTAATACTTCAGCTTCATAACGCAATTGAATGCATTGCTCGGAAGCCTCCTTATATCTTGAATTTGTAAGTATGGCAGCTTGGATAGCTGTTTCCGTAACTTTAGCAATTTCAAATTTTTCAGGATTCATTCTGATTTCCTTATCCAATTCTGCTTTTACAACGTCAAGACGTTCCTTTGCCAAATCTCGTTCCAGACGGGCTTCTGCTGCTTTAATAGCGTAACGGATCATCAACTGGGGTTGTTCCAACCATTCTACATCCAAACTGGATTCGTCAATTGTAATATCATTTTCGTAATTCATATTTATATTTCGTCAACAAGTTTATGGTATATTTCTTTTGTAATAGGATACTGTTCATAGTTATCCCTCAAGAATTTGAATAAAGGAATAATGTTCTTAATAGCAATAAATCTAATTTCAGATACAATATCTTTCCCATCGTGAGTTCTTTCTATCTCAATATGCTTACTTAATTCTTCCCCAACTTTTTGAAACATCTGAAAGTCAATTCCTTTGGAATACACTTTACTAACTTCCTCTGGAGTTCTATTTGTTACTTCGAACAAATTTTCCACGTTGATCTTTTTTAATTGATCGACTTTTTCGTTCAATTCTTTGCGTCTCAATAATGCTTCTGCTAATTTGATTTTCATAATTAAAGAAATTAAAAGTTATTATTTCATTACACTATAACAAGCATACACTAAACCAGGGTAACCAATATCATACAATGGTTCCCATAGAGCTTCAATTACTGCTGCAGCTTGGTCATTCTCTCCATTAAGGAGCACAGACTGAGCATATCCCAAAACATGACGACGAATACTTTCAGGTTCCTGATCTTTTAATCCTTTTAAGATATCTGATACCTTTTTCCATGTTGCTTGGGAGAGTAACGCCCGGCAGAGTTCAATGGATTGACTCTGTTGTTCTGCCGAGCGTTTGGCAACATCCAGTCTTTGTTCGGGGTCAACTCGTAGGACTTGATCTAAAATTTGCAAGGCATTTCGAGGATGTCCTAACGAATCTTGTATGATTTGTTCATACACAACCTTAGCTAAATGTTCCTCCTCTCCTTTCACAACAAACCTCAACAAACGAAACATCAACTCATCAGTTAGTGGTTTTACCTGGAATTGAGAACAGCGTCCTCTTATTGTTGGTAGTAGTTTTTGAGGATCCGTAGTACATAAAATAAAATAAACATGACTCGGAGTATCCTCCAATATTTTTAACAAAGCGTTTTGAGCGTCATTAGTCATTTTATGACACTCATCGATTATCCACACACGACAAGGACTTTCCAATGGCATATACTGTGATTGTTTACGAATTTCCCGTACGGTATCAATACCACGAAAGTCTGCACTGTCAACTTCTCGTAAATCGGATCCTTTACAACCCAACTCACTGGCTATAATACGACCAATAGTGGTTTTACCACAACCAGTTTCTCCGTGTAATAAAAAAGAGTGAGGACAGTAAGTGGTATCCTTTACCATATTTTGGATGGATGATACCACTTGCTCGTTTCCTATGATCTGAGAAAAGTTTAATGGACGGTATTTTAAGTACAAACTCATTTTCTTTCCTCAATCATTTTCATTAATTCACTTAATTTTCTTTCTATTTCCGATTCCACCTGCATTTTTACCTTCATTTTTGCTGCGGTAAAAGTATGAACGTTATGGATTGCTTCTGCAAGCGAATCACAATCCATTATTAAATATTCTATCTGCCGGGAAACACAACCATATCCGTATTCATTATCCACAACTTTACCCAGCAGAGTCTTCATTTTAATCATACAATCCTGTTGTTTTTCAGGAGTAATTTTATCTCCAATAGCCTTTGTAAGACTTTGATTTGTATGATCCAGGTTTTTTAAGAAATCCTGGTAAACGATTTGCCAGGCCTCTTCTACTGTTACGTTTGGTTTGTTGTTCGTTTCCATTTTTAAGTTTTTGATTAAAGATAATTATTTCTATTTTCTTTGTATTATTATACTTTAAAAACTGATTTGATTTAGGTTATTACGTAATTTTTTAATTCTGACCAAGGACGATCCACATCAGCAATTTCCATTTCAATTTCTAACGGAACATTAATCCACTTCCAAGCCTGAGGTAAATCATGACAAGTAACCTGTTGAGCAATTTTAGCAACCATTTCCAACTCGTTGGGATGAACATCCAATACAATAGAATCGTGTATCTGCCCAATCAGTCGGGTATCCCACTTATTTCGTCGCATAATTGCATCCAATTCAATAAACGACCATAATAGACAATGAAATGCAGCTCCCTGTACTGGCCAATTACTGGTATCATTTTTGCTAAGTATTCCCGAACAACGAAAACCTGTTAGTAAATCTACATATCCATTTTTTTGATATTGCTTCCACCAGTGTTCTTTCCAACGACGATATATAGGAAAACGATTATACCAAAAATCTTGTTCAATATGTTTAATATGCTGTGTAAAATCTTCTAAACTTTTAATTCCTCTACGTATAAAATAATTTCCTAAATGATCTCCAAACATAGAAAAACCATCTTCTTTATTCCATTTACCTGTAGGTAATTGACACCATTCACAAGCTATGTTTACAGCACAGTTGCCATAGTAATCTCCATAAAATTGAGGAAATACAAACCCATTTTTTACTGCACTTCTTAAATGAGAGTATTCCTTTACACACTTATCAAACTCATCAAGCATAAAAATTTGTTTTGCCATATCACTATGCATGTCCGTAGTGGGATCGTTAATATATTGAATCATCGTAGGATCTTTGTGATAACATGCTGCAATTCGGACTTCAATCCCGGAGTAGTCAATTTCCATCAGTTGATGTCCGGGACGTGGATACAGGGCATCCCGAATGATTTGCATACTTTCCTTATCTCGTTTGGGTATATTCTGAAAGTTTGGACGATCACTGGAGCTACGGAATGTCTTGACCAAATGGAGATTGAAGGAAGGATGAACGTATCCATCCACTTGTTCTCGGGTGAATGCTTCCAAATACGTATCCCTTACTTTCTTTAATTTACGTATCTGGATCAAATCCTTCAATTCTGGTAAATTCAAATCCATTAAGGCTTCTTCATCCGTAGCTCCCTGACCACTGACGGTAGTCTTAACTGGTTTGAATTTTTTAACATTATACAAAAAATGACTTAACTGAGTTCCGCTATGGATGTTAGGATCTTTCTTTACTACATGCTGCCAGTGTCGGTATAGTTTAGTCTGCTTAAATGTATTTTCTAAACGAATGATTTCATCATCCAATTCCTGTTTTTTACGTTCTGCATACGCCATATCTACTCGGATACCCTGTTGTTCGGCACGAGCAAAGGCAAGTGTTCCGTCGTGGAAGAGTCGGTAGGCTTGTTCTGTATTTGGGTGTATATTCATTCCTTTTTTTATATTTCATTAAAGTACCTCTTTAATAAATACTAAAATATTATTTAATTCTTTTAATTTAATATAATTTTCATGCAATATTCTCGGTTTCATTATTGCTTTTGCATTTGTATTCTCTCTCCTTAATGATTCCATACGAGATTCTATTGCTTTTTTAATTCTCAAGTGTTTTTTCATACTTAAAAAGGCAACCCAGTATAATTCATAATCTTTTGTTGTAACATAGCCAAACGATACTCATAGATCACGTCTAATCCACCGTAAGTTAAGAGATTTTCACGACCAACAGTAGTTTCCACTAATTTCAGTATGTTATTCATGGCATTACCATCTTTACTACCGGATTGCAGGTATGGAGAAACTTCACTTTCATAATCCACGATACCAAAATTAACGTACGTTTGAAACTTTAAACTTGCTACTCCTGGTCGATTATCCAATATATGGGCAGCAATCATGGTATCCCATTCCCATCCATCCACTGACTGTTTTAATCTATTAACACTCCAATTCTCTTCGTATTTCATGTTGTGTGCAATCTTGCGATAACTGGGATTTTTTAGTAAGCATAACAACGGTTCCCTTTCCCGACGAGTATCAGGTAGTATGAATGAATATGCATGATCCTCACTATCTGCTACCGCAACACTAATAATTCGATGTCCTTTAGCATGTGGTTTAATTCCGGTAGTTTCATAATCAATGGCAATATTACCAATAGGAATGGTTTTAAGAACAGATAAATCTGTAATAATATCAATCTTTGGTTCTCGGTGACGTGGAAATTTTTCATTAACTTTTCGCAAAGCTCGTTTCAAATCTTGCATCCACACAGTTTCTACTTCTTGTTCGGCTCGTTCAACGTAACTGGGATGGAATATCGGACACACCCAACAACGAAAATCTTGATCCGGTATTGTCCATCCTCTCCATTTCATAATCCCTCCCAGGTCTCGTTGCCAGCGATGACCAATAATACTTTCCACAGCCGATCCTCCACAAAGTAAAATTAGTTTTGGAGTATATTCTTGGATGACTTTCAAGACTTCTTTTCTACAATGGCTGATTTCCTGGGAGGTTGGAGTTCTGTTATTTCCATTCTTATCCGTTGGACGACATATCACAGCGTTAATACTTAAACAATCTTCAAACAAATCAAAATCAAATTCTTTCAATGCATTTTGTAAAAATCTTCCTGTTTTCCCTTGCCATGGTTTTCCTGTCTTATCCTCAGTTTCTCCTGGAGCTTCTCCAATGACCAATATACTTTGTTTAAAATTACCGTAGGGTTTCATCTTAGGAGAATTTACTCCTACACTCAATTTACAACTTACACAGGACAATACCTTTCCTTCTGGTCGGGAAATGGACTGAGTTTCTTGACGTGAAAAAAATCCTTTCATGCGTTTCTGAGTAATGCTACATATTCCCACAAATCACTTTCAAATTTGATCTGGGTTTTTCCTAATACAGCTTTTGTAGTGATAGATAGGATGTCTTTGAATAATCCAGGAGTTATGAAAAATTGAATAGGATCATCTGAATACCGAATATTAGTTTCTTCTTTAAACCAACCCTGATCTGATTCACTTTTGATGGTAATTTTTCGATCTTCTAAATGGATAGTAATGATTTCATCCAGGAAATGATCCCGTTTGGCAAACACCGCAGCTCTTTCCAATATCTCAGGAAGAATCTGAGGAAAGATGATTTCTTTTCCTTCAACCTGATAGTGTTTTTCTGTATCAGGAAATGACTCCTCGTAAGTACGGGAAGAAAGAATAGTCCCTTCTTTATTCTGGAAATGTATCCAGCCTTTAGAAACTGCTATTTTTTCTGGCTCAATTCGAATAACTTCATTTACGGAAGATGCTGGAAGAAGGAAATTTTCTACCGGCATGCCAGATTTCATTTCATGTTTTGCAATCCGAAATCCATCACTTGCTTCCATCCATCCTTCTTCCCTAATGTTGATACAGGTCAATATGGGACGACTCATATCTCGGGAACAGGAAGGAAGAACAAACTTCAAAGATTCTTTGAATAACGCAGGTAAAGGTTTCCACTTTGCTTCCTCTTTCAAAATAGGAAGGGTGATTTCTGCCTGAATTCTTAATCCTACCTGAGCCTTTCCTGATTTCATAGTGATTTCAGAATCGTTGACTCCTACTTCAATTTCTTCTTCTTTCAACTTTCCAAGTATTCTGTATAATTCTTCTGCGTAGATAGCTCCTTCTAATTCCAATCCTTCCACAGGATGAGAAATACTGATTTCATCATTGTAGGTGACTACTTTCTTATTGAGAAAGGCGAAAGAGGTAGATTGTTCAATCATTTCCTTGTTAGCAAGTCCTGGTTTAACTATTTCCAGAGCTTTGAGTAATTGTGTTTTGTTGATTTTCATGTTTTATATAATTGGGTGTTTCTTTTCTGAATGGAATAGAGGATATATATCATAATAGCTCAATAGACAGTGTTTACATAGCTTTAAATCACTTTTCATCGGAGCGGCTATATAAAGTATCATGTTCTCGTTTGATAGTTAAAATATCGGAATAAATAAGTTCTTTCATAAAGTAAAAACTAAACAACCTTTTCCAAGTAGAAAATTTCTGACTTAACTCTCTCTCTCTCTACCTTTCATTAATATTACTGTCATTCCTCCAGCTAAATATATTTTCATTTCTTTGATGGATTAAGTCTCCCAGTTTTACAATATTGTTGAAGTTGTTCCTTAGTAGTTTCTCCTTCTTTAATAAAGTGATAACTAAGAAGTCGGGTATTAGCTTTCTTTTTTGTCAAACTATTTCCAAGAGTTTTATCAAATAACCAGGAAGCGAAATATATTTTCATTTAGATAGAGATTTGAATTTTGTCCATATATCAGGATTAGTAAAAAATATATCGGAATTTCCATTAATAGGATAATGAGAAAAATTACAAGGTTTAAGCATAGTACCAGTATTAGTAACTAAAATAATTCTATTCTTATTTCCTTCCCCTTTTCTTTTACTATTTATCCACTTCCATTTTTTCTCTTTCAGAAAAGAGAATGGGAATAGATTATAATATCTAACTATTCCTTTTTTATCTTTTAAAGGAATGTTAGTGTATAAAATAATAGCCTCAGAATAACAAGGAAGAATATTTGCATCGGATGCATTTTTAATATAAACATCAGGATCAGAAAACCAGCGAATTAAAGTTCTTATCTTTTCTGTTTTTCCTTTAGTAAACAATTCAAAGTCTAATCCCATTCCATTTTCTGTTCCGGTATCCATTAACCTATTAATAATAATATTTTTTTCTTTTTTGGAGAAATTTAAATATCCAGATAAATCTAAAGTAGGATGTACTGGCATTAAATAAATCCCGTTTTTGGATAATTGAGCAGAAACTTCTAATCTATTTTCCATTCCAAACCTTAAATCATCATCAAATTTACTCATTTCTGTTATTTTTTAAATTTAAAATTTAAATCCATGTTGAGTTTCTTTTACTTTAAATGCCCAAGGCCATTCAGGCATTGATTTTTCCAAGTCTAAAAAATAGATGATATTCATTTCATCCCTGAGTTGATATTTATTACTTATCCCAGGTTCCGTAATGATTTCCAATTCCCGTTTATCATATTTATTGGATGGTTTCTTTTCCGCCCACCTTTCGTTTTCTTGAAGAACATGGGATTGATCCACTTTTTTGAATTCTGATTTACCCAGTCGATATCCTTTTTCCTCTATGTAACGAAGGACAATTTCTTTACGTCCTGGGCTGAGGGTTTCAATATGTTGTCCAGCTTCTTTCTTATCTGGACTTCTGTTAGAGACTGAGATTTTCCAAGAAGCATCATCATATACCCATTTTCCTTGGTACCATCTGGGCATAAAAATTCCTCCCATCCTCCCTGTTATCACCCAACTTGTAGAGTCTACAGAATACCAAGGGTAGCGAAGCATCAGTGGAAGGGAGGTCAGTCCAAATCCATGTACTTTACATAGAGGTAATCCATCAGCATCCGACAGGTGTTGCCTCCATAATCTATCTAAAACAGGACGAAGAGCTTGTACTGTAATTGCCCCACCAGCCATACCCCCTAAAGCAATATATTCATAACCTCTATCCATGTATCTTTTCAACCACTCTGGATCTTCAAAATAAGCATGAAAAACAGGAATAGGACTCAAGCCAGCTTCCTCCATAATCATCTGATTTTCCCATGTTTTCTCCACATCTCCAATCACATCCAGATTTGCATACACAGAAATACAATCTATATTTTCTTTTATAAATTGAATATAAGATTGTATATCAATCTCTACTTTTTGAGTCCAAGCACTGAATGCTCCAGAATCCAAAAATAATTCTACTTTATTTTCCACTTTCATAATATTATTGATAATTAGATGATAATATGACCATAATCGAGCTGTCCAAAAATGATTTAACTCTCTCTCTTCTACAATTTCCTGGGCTACCTCCTCCTGGAACTCCGGCTAACCAAATTTTCATATTTTTGTTGTATTAAATTAAATGCATAGGGAACAGAAAATTGATCTTCCTGAATATCCCAGTAAGATAAAAGTCTTTTGTTGAGTATCTTTTGCCACTCTCTCTCTCTCTTACTTCCGTTCCCGGAGTACCAGCTAAATAAATCTTCATTTTAATTTTTTTAATTCTATGCAATTTACACAATCACAGTTACTGGTGTCTTGATTATTCTTATAACAATTGTAAAAATCCAAATCGGTTCGTTTCCTCAAAAATCTGATAACTCTTCCCTTTCTCCACCCTACAATAGGTAATTTGATTTGTATGTGTAAAAGGTATG
>Ga0116183_1007047_pt1 | contig 10154 bp, 8 predicted proteins | sample AD_UKC078_MetaG_FD_89753 | JGI IMG/M metagenome (GOLD analysis project Ga0116183, IMG submission 89753) | Active sludge microbial communities of municipal wastewater-treating anaerobic digesters from USA - AD_UKC078_MetaG | ecosystem: Engineered > Bioreactor > Anaerobic > Digestate | place: USA...
CCGAATCCTGTTTTTATAACCAAAAAGAAAATTTCCATGTGATGACGAGTGGCACAAGGGTGCCGAATTCTACAGTCTTCTTATCGGGCAAGCTGTTTCGGAGCTTTCTTAGGATGCTAAGAAAACAGTTCGATTACATCATTATCGATACGCCACCGGTCTTGCAGGTGACAGATGCCTGCTCCTTTGCCGCACACACGGACGGCGTCGTCATTGTGACAAGGGCGGGTCAGTCGACAAAGCCGGCATTGAAACAGACAATAGAAACCTTAGAGAAGGCTCAAGCAACCATTCTGGGCACCATATTAAGTGACGTCGATTTTTCTAAACAGGGCTACGGCTATGGCTACGGTTACAGTTATGGCTATGGAACTGAGGGGGACACGAGCGACTCTTGATAAAGGAACAATAGAAAAGGATGCAGTTTCTCAATTTTATTGATTCCCACACGCACCTTTTACCTGGCATGGACGATGGCGCAAGAAGTGTCGAAGAGTCCGAGCAGATGATTCGCGCTCTCAGCGAACAGGGAATTGAAGAAGTATATCTAACACCCCACTATTACTCGCACAAGGAAGCAGTTGATAAATTTCTAAGCAGAAGAGCGGAATCGTACCGACTGCTAAAGCCGATTCTAGATCGTTACGGTATGAAACACCGGCTAGGAGCGGAGGTCTACGCTATTCCCGCTATTTTTAACTATGCCAACTTGAACGACCTCTGTATTGAGGGAACAGATTTTCTTCTGCTTGAGATGTCTTCGCCGAAGTCAAAGCCGGAGCGTGAGCTGAGATTGATTGAAGAGATCTACTTTAGGTATCCAGTCAAAATAGTCCTAGCACACATTGATCGATATCCTTTCATGTTGAAAGGGAAAGTTGCTCAGCAGTTCGCAAACCTCGGTGTTTATATGCAACTTAACTTGGATTTCTTAGATGCAGGCTTTATGGCAAAACAAAGATTCCTGAAGTACATCAAACAGGGATACGTGCAGTTTTTGGGTACGGACTGCCATCGTATGACAGGAAGGCGCGTACCTGAAGTAGAGAAGTACAAATCACAGTTAGTAACGAAGTTAACGTCAGAAGAGCTTGAAAACATTTATTAGTATGAGGAAATAGAATTAGCCTTGTCAGCTAGCTCTGTAAAAGGATTCCTCAACATCTTTTGCGACGCCATCTGTTGCTCTTCTCGAGACCTAATGCTAGCAACTTAGAAGAACTTATCACAACACTTTTGCCACCGCCAGCTATCTTCACACATCCTTTTGAGATCGAACTCTGCCTCCCAACCGAACAATTCCTTGGCTTTGCTAGGATCGGCATAGCTGGTAGCAACGTCACCCGGTCTTCTCGCTGTTATCTGGCAAGGAATACTTTTGCCACATACCTCGGAAAAGGTATGTACCAAGTCTAAGACACTATAACCTTTGCCCGTGCCGAGATTGACTGCCAAAAACCCCAAATCATGATTCTGCTCTGCATAGTCAAGCGCGGCAAGATGACCCTTGGCTAGATCGACAACATGAATGTAGTCTCGCACACCAGTTCCATCGTGCGTAGGATAATCATCGCCGAAGATAGAAAGTCTCTCTAGTTTACCAATGGCGACCTGTGTAATATAAGGCATTAGATTATTCGGAATATCCAGCGGATCTTCACCGATCTGACCGGACTCATGGGCGCCAATCGGGTTAAAATAACGCAGGCAAATGGCTGAAATGTCCGGACAAGCTGTGACGACATCTTTCAAAAATATCTCATTGATCATCTTCGTATTGCCATATGGGTTTGTGCAATGGTACTCCGCGTTTTCATTAATCGGAACTTGATCTGTTTCTCCATACACGGTGGCGGAAGAGCTGAAAATGATTGACGGTACTTTGTACTTGCTCATCAAATCGACGAGTACCCATGTAGACTCTAAATTGTTCCGGTAGTACACGATAGGCTTTTCAACGCTTTCACCGACGACCTTTAAGCCTGCCAAGTGAATCACCGCATCAAACTTGTGTTGCGCGAACACCTCGTTCATTTTCCCGAAGTCTCGCACGTCTGCTTTTACAAAACCTGGTCGCTTGCCGGTAATGCGTTCTATGCGGTCGATGACATTTTCACGGCTATTGGATAAATTATCGACAATGACGACCTGCTCGCCACGACTTAACAGTTCAACAACGGTATGACTTCCGATGTAGCCGGCACCTCCGGCGACTAAAATATTCATCTGCTGTTCAATTATCTCCTACTTAGTCATAGGTAAAGTATAACTCACTCGCAATAGTTACGATCTGTTCCAATCACGCTCATAAATCTGCGTCTAGGGTCATAAAAGGTTATAACAGAATTGGTACATGATTGCACTCGCGCAATCCGGAACTTATTGGAAGGACAACAAGCTCTAAGGAGCATGAGATGAATAACTGCACGCTTTCTTGTATCATAATGCCAATAAGGAGTAACGTTCAATGTCACCTGAAACTCGCCACGATCGCACATGCGCACTTCTATCCAAGAAAGCCATCGAGACACTTTCTGAGAAGAGCGTTCTTGTTGCAGGTCTTGGGGGCGTCGGTTCGTGGGCGGCTGAGGCGCTGGCGAGAGCCGGCGTGGGAAGGTTGATTCTCATCGACGGTGATGTCGTTACGCCCTCAAATCTCAACCGACAGCTCTTTGCGCTTGAGAGCACGGTGGGACAACCGAAGTGCCAGGTCGCGCGATGCCGTCTTCTCGACATCAATAGTCGACTGATCGTCGACACAATGGATGATCCTCTTCTGGCGGGAGAGATTGGCGATGTTCTTCGTCGTTTCGCTCCGATCGACTACATCATCGACGCCATCGATTCACTTTCGGCGAAAATCGACCTGATCGCCACTGCGTTGACGCATGAGACCCCCATCATCGCCGCCATGGGCACGGGCAATCGACTCGACCCGACGCGTTTGAAAACCGCCGACTTGTCAGAAACACACACCGACCCTCTCGCTCGGATTGTGAGGCGCGAATTGCGGAAGAGAGATATTGAACACGTCAAAGTCGTCTTTTCCGAAGAACCGCCCGTCACGCCGATCGGGATTGACAATAGAACCATCGGGAGCGTCCCCTTCGTCCCGCCTGTCGCAGGGTTTCTCCTCGCCTCTGAAGTGATTCGCGATTTGACTTCATTTCCCGCTGAGAAATGAAGAATCACCCATGTCAGTTTCATCGAGTGTCCTCGCTCAAGGATGACGGCAATTGAAACGTTAACCTCGAGCAGGAAGATCCAGCCCGAGGTTCGATCATTGACCAAATTGTCAAGCTGATTTTCAGTGCATATATCGTTCAGATATAGATCATGGCCGTGCGATAAAGAATCAGTTCCATGTAGATGGCGAGCGTGCAGAAAATAAGCGCCATGAGAATGCGCGTCACGACCATCCGCATCGGCAATACGGCGCCTGATGTTCTTTCAATCATACGAAAAATGATGTCTAAGATTACAGCGGCGATAAGCCAGCTCAGCGGGATAAGGAACAGCTCCCATCGCGTCCCCTGTCGTTCAATCACGGTAAGCGCAAGGATGCGAGCGGGCACCTTTTCCGGCATGAGAAAGAAAAGCGGAATTGCCGTCAGAAAAGGGGCGAGAGAGAAAAACCAGTAAATGGCATAGGTCGCTTCTTTTTTCATTCTCTTTTACCTGCCTCTGATTGCGACGAAAACACTTTCGCCCATTCCGTCCCTGACTTCCGCCTCAAAAACGAACGGTGAGTCTTCAAACCACTTACTCGTACTTGGCAACCGGCTTGTTGCCAAGATGGCACATGGATATGCGCACCTTCAAACCACCCATTCGTACTTGGCAATCGGCATGTCGTACAGTATAGCGATGGTTATATCTCTTCTACTGATCCAAGAAAGGCTGCAAACGTTCCTGAAGCCTTTCAAGCGCATATACAATTTGCTCCTCCGTGTGTTCGCTTGTCAAGCAGAAGCGCAACCTCGCTTGACCGCGGGCCACCGCCGGGAACACGGCGGGCGGCACAATAATGCCGTCTTCTTCGAGTTGCTTCGAAAGCATGAACGCAAGTTCATCCGATCCGATCATAATCGGCGTGACGGCTGTCTCGCCGGCAAGACAGGTGTCAAAGCCGTGTCGATCCGCCTCGCGCATGAAAATAGCGATGTTCCGGTGCAACCTTTCGATGCGGCTGTTATCACGCTCCATAATCTCAATCGCTTTGACGACGGCAGCGGCGAGCGGTGGGCTGATACCGACAGAAAAGACGAAGCCAGGCAAATTATACCGGAGGTACTCGATGAGATTGTGACTTCCCGCCAGATAGCCGCCGCACGTTCCAAACCCTTTTGACAGCGTGCCCATGTGGATGTCAATGTCTTTCGGGTCAATGCCGAAATGCTCGTCCACACCGCGACCCGATTCGCCGAGAACCAGCATCGAGTGCGCTTCATCGACCATCAGAAAACAGTCGTATTCTTTTTTAATTCGGACAAACTCGGGGACGGGCGCGACATCGCCGTCCATGCTATAGGCGCCTTCGATGACGATCAGAACTTTCTCATAGCGATCGCGACGATTCTCCAGAATGTTTTCGAGGGCGCGGTAGTCGTTGTGCGGGAAGGGTCTTGCATCGGCAAGCGACATACGGATACCTTCCGTAATCGAGTTGTGGATTAACACGTCGTACAGGATGAGGTCGTTTTCCGAACAGAAGTTGCCGATGAATGTGACGTTCGTAGAATGACCTCCAACGAGTACGATCGCATCCTCTGTTCCCTTCCAGTTCGCGAGCTTGCGTTCCAATTCCTGATGAACAGTTTTTTCGCCTGCCAACAATCGGCTGCCGCTGGCGGATGTCCCGTACTGTTTGACGGCTTCGATCGCCGCTTCGTTTACCTCCGGATCGCCCGACATGCCGACGTAGTTATAGGAGGCAAAATTGATCATTTTCTTGGCGCCGATGTAGGATACATCGCGGAGCGATGAGTCCTGTGCGACAAAATAAGGATTCCCAAACATTTCAACAGCCGACGCAAGCGAATCGCGACGCGCCTTAAACGCCAGATATTCCGGTGTTTCCTCAAAGGTTTTTATGCGCTGAACAGGCTTGCCTTCCGATGCACCATCGACGGGGCGCGATTCATCGGCGAACTCACCGCCGATTCTTCTGTAGACGAGCGCCGCGATATCATTGACCGTTAAATCTCGGTTAAAGAGTCGCTCATCGATTCTCAAGGCATATTTTTCTTCAGCGTATGTGAGAAGTGAAATGCTTTGCAGGCTGTCGCCGCCTAAGTCTTGCGCAAACCACGATGTCGGCTTGATCCGCTCAAGGGGGAGCGTCAATATCTCGGCAATCATCTCTTGGACCGCTCTTCGCACTTCAAAGAAGGCGGGGTCAGCGGCAAGTTCCGGAATGAAATAGGTGGAGACTTGTTTTTCGACTTCCGTCAGCACTTCTTCGTCGGCAACGACTTGTTGAGACTTCAGAGGGTATTCGCGCATCGGCCATTCGCCCTTCGCAACAGCTTCGGCAATAGGACCTCTGCGTACTTTTGCCGAAGCGGAAAGCTCAAGCGGTTTATCCGAAACAAAGAATCGCTGAACTTGGTGACTCATCGGTACCTTGGCATTGATGTCGATCACGACCTCCGCCAGCGTATGAGGGTCGGCACCGGGAACGGTCTCGACCATAAGCGCCACTTCGTCGTAATGACCGTCGGATAATCCGAAGATGACAAGGCGCTGTACGCCCGGAATTGTTTCGTATGCTCCCTCCAGCTCATCGGGATAGAGATTCTCACCATCTGCTTTCAGTATGATGTCTTTCACGCGTCCGTCTAAGTAAACGTTCCCGTTCTGATAGCGTCCGATATCTCCTGTCCGGAACCACTCGTCGCGGTCGCGTTTCAGGAAACGCCCGTTCCTCAATGTACCTATATAGACGACGTCATTGCGAACGAGCAATTCTCCGTGTCCGTCCGCATTGTCATTCGCCGATTCTCCTTCCAGTGGAGCAAGTTGAAGCGAATTGCGGTAAAAGGGACGACCGACATTGCCATCAAGGCGGAGTTCGACATCCTCACTATTCACAACGGAGAAAATGCCGATTTCCGTCATGCCGTAGCCGTTGACAAGATAATAGCCGAGTCCGTTGATCGTGCGAAGCGCCTCAGGAAGAATGTATCCGCCGCCGCTTACACCGAGATGCAGTGTATCGCCGAATAATTGACTGCGAATGACGCCGAGAATACCTGCCACCATGGGTGGCAAGTCAACGCCCGCTTGCTGGTAAGAAAGAGAAAGGTCAATCATGGCGTCGAACTCTTCTTCCGTGTTACCGGTCGCTTCGACGAACCGTTTCTTAACAATGCGGGCAATCCCGTTCCATACAGCAGGTATAGCAACAAGTTGCGTCACACCGCTTCCCTGACACGCCTGTATAATGGCCTCAGGTGACGGCTTTGACGGGATCACCATGATGTTGCCCATTACCAGCGGGAACAGGAAACAGACGATAATGCCGAAGACGTGATGCCACGGGATGAATGCGAGCGTCTTTTCGCGGATACCGGTACGAGCCCAGCGATTAGTCTTTTGAGTCAGCGGTATCAGACACATATACTGCTCGGCGATCCCTTTGTCGTCGTGCACGTAACAGCGCGACAATCCCGTCGTGCCGCTCGTGCAGAGCGTGATGTGTCCCGCCCAATCCGGTCGATCTTCCGCTTTATCGGTCGACGTGTCTCCGTCCTTTCTGCTGACAGCACGAAGCTCCTGAGGGTCGCGCCAGTCAGGAACGAACCTGTCCGCCGTCACGATCGGATAAGGCGTCTCACGCGTGGGAGCTTCATCCGTAATCAACGCGATGATACCCGTTTCTTTCGCCAACACATCCGTTAAATGATCGGGTGCACGAGAGTCCATAAGTACAACGGGATGCCCGGAAGCCATCACAGCCCAAAACAGAGAGGCGAACGTCGGGCTGTTCGGCAATTTGATGCCTACCCATCCGCGCCTGCCGGGATCGTCCGGATCGAGCTCAAGCTCTTTCCTCTCCACTGCCCGCTTCATATCGCTCGTCTCAAAAAACGTCGATACGCGGCGTGTCGTCTCGTCGACCAGTCCGAGAAATTCAGGGTATGTGATCTTAACAACGCCCCCCTCGGTGTACATCTCCATGACGTCACCTTCGCCAAACTCAGCTGCCATCCTGAAAAGCGTTCGATAGCCCGGATCCTTCCGTAGAGCTTCAGCGCTTTTATCTATGTCAAACATTATTTCTACCTCCTTACAGAGAAGAGCTTCCCCCGCCATCTCGTTCTTTCCGGTGATCGAATTGGTCTTTGCCATTTCACGTGTATCGGTTCTGTAAATAGCGAACACAGTCAACGCTTGTCAGGAAAAGCTCATCGCGCAGATGATATTATCTCACTCAATTGTGACGAAGTTATTAATGTGGCGAAAAAACGTCATTTCGTCACAATGGCGACGCAATCTGATGATACGCTGAAACATGCGCTTGGATCTGCCTTTTGACGGCGATACTTGCGAGAACATGATAGATTTTACTTATCCGAAAGGACTTCAACGCTTTATGCACTTAACGGAACAACTGACTCATTTAGACAACGGTCACACGATCGCACGCTACAGAATTTTATACCAAGACTGCAATCCGCAACGCCATGTGCACCTGCACCGCTTAATGGCTCTCGCGCAAGACAGCGACGACCACAGCTGCGCACGATTCGACGGCAAGTCTGATGATATTCGCGAGCGCGGTTTCTGCTGGATACTCCTCTCTAACACATTCTCTTTTACCGGAGAGCTCCCGAAGGCTGAAGACATATTCGTGATCGATACGTGGCCGCGGGGATCGCGCGGCGTTCGACTGTTTCGTGAAAATCGTTACTACCGAAATACCATCGACGAAGCCAACTTTTTCGGGGCGGCATCTTCAGAATGGATCTTGTGTACGCTCAATGACCATCGACCGATGCGCCCATCGTCCGTCGTCGATCTTGAAAAAATGGCAACAGTGAACGATCCCGCCGTCGGCAATATGGAGAACATCCCGCGACTGAAATCGGTTCTCGACAACCGCAAAGAACGTGAAGTGATGCGCTACCAGGTACAGCTCGGCGACCTTGACACGAATACACATCTACATAGTTCTTACTACGTGGGACTCGCCATCGACGCCGTAGGCACATATCTCGCGATTGACCCGTTAAAAGAGGAACTTGTCATACGTAAACTCCACATCCAGTTCGTAAACGAAGCCAAACTCTTTGACAAACTGGTGTTCTATGTAATACCAGACTCGGATAACAACAACCGACTGTCCGTTGAAGGGCGTATCGTCGATTCCGATGCCATCGCTTTTCTCGTCACTTTGGAGTATGAACTGGAGATATGCCACGCTCCGGACAAGGACTGACGACTCCGTGCATGTACTTGTGATTGAAATCGCGCTCCACCTTCCTTGGAGCACATCGCTCAAAGATAAGCGAAAAGTCAGGTACGGTCTGATCGACCGACTAACGCGTCGCCATCGCATCTCCGTCAAAGAAGTGGACTGCCAAGATACCCAGCAGACTCTGTGCCTCGGTATCGCCGGCGTTGTCTTGACAGAAGCGGGAGCCCATGAACTTGAACAATCAATCCTCAAAACGATTGAAGAGAATTGCGATGGCGAGATCCGAGAGTGGAATGTTGAAATCATCTGACTGACCTCCGAAAATCGAATCCTGACGACTCATTCTCTCCGCAACATGGAGATTCGTTTGTTTTTATCTGAACGATGTATTAGCAAAGTTCTTACATGAATGTGACACCGTCTTCTTGCTAACGTCATGCTTCCACTCGTCATTTGGTACAATGAGCACATAAAGACGCTATAGGTGGAGGTGTGTATGTCAAACTCAACCGGAAAACTCGACTATAAGAAAACGCTGCTCTTGGGCTTCGGCTTTTTGGCGAGCTCATTGGCTTGGAGTTTATACAACAGCTTAGTGCCCGTCCTTCTTGAAGAACGTTTCATGCTCTCTACGACGATCATCGGCGCCATTATGACGATCGATAACGTCTTCGGTATCATCTTTCAGCCGATCGTCGGAACTTTGAGCGATAGAACGTTCACGCGACACGGACGACGGATGCCGTGGATCATGGTCGGCATTCCGCTTTCGGCATTCTTTTTCTTCTTGATTCCCTGGGCAAAAACGCTCTGGCTCATGATGGGTTTCATTGTGTGCTTCAACTTAATCATGTCGCTCTGGCGTTCGCCCGTCATCGCGCTCATGCCGGACGTCACGCCTCGCCCGTTGCGCAGCAAGGCAAATGGTCTCATTAATTTGATGGGTGGGATCGGAAGCATTATCGCTTTCCTAGCGGGCGGTTACCTCGCGAAACTGGACGAGTCCGGCAGGCTTACGTTCGGAATGGGTTCCGTGATCATGGTCGCCGCTCTAGTATGTCTGCTTCTTTTCGTCCGTGAACCTGTTGCCGATATGTGGCGTCGCGCCCAGCGCGAATCAGTTACGAGACGCCTCACGGCAAAAGAGTTTTCCGAGACATACCTGAAAGATCAGGAAGATGCCAAGGAAATAAAAGAAATGGGCGGAGTTGATCGCAAGCTGACCGTAGGCGAGAAACGCAGTCTCATCCTGCTCCTAGGCGCGATTTTCTTCTGGTTCTGTGCTTACAACGGCATTGAAACGTTCTTTACGCTCTTTGCGACGAACACGCTACATGTCGGCAAGGGAACGGCGACAATCATGTTGACCTCGTTCTCCTTGACTTTCGTTGCGTTCGCCCTCCCCGCAGGTATGATCGCAAGCAAACGCGGACGCAAGAAAACGATCGTCACGGGACTGATTCTGCTTTTGATTTTCCTGATGCCGATGGTCTTCATCAACCCTATCTTGACGGCATTCGGAGTCGATGTGCTGAGTCCCGCGTCCGCGATGATTAAACAAATCGTCGTCATCGCGCTTCTGGCATGCGCGGGTATCGGCTGGGCGTGCGTCAACATCAACTCGCTCCCCATGGTTGTCGAGCTGGCATCGCATGACAAGATCGGGCGCTTCACGGGTTACTACTATTTCTTCTCGTTTTCCGCCTCGATCGTCAGCCCCATACTCTTCGGC
>Ga0116183_1007049_pt1 | contig 10151 bp, 6 predicted proteins | sample AD_UKC078_MetaG_FD_89753 | JGI IMG/M metagenome (GOLD analysis project Ga0116183, IMG submission 89753) | Active sludge microbial communities of municipal wastewater-treating anaerobic digesters from USA - AD_UKC078_MetaG | ecosystem: Engineered > Bioreactor > Anaerobic > Digestate | place: USA...
CGGTCTCCGTCTGGTCCGGGTTGGTTTCTGGTCTGAATTCGTGAAGTAAAGCGATCTTGTGACCGTTACTCCATACATAAAGATGACATAAAAAGACATCTTTATCCGGGCTGAACAACCCCTAAAAACCCCTAAAAAAGCCTTGTTCCTTGAGTCCTTTTTGCTATAATACCGCGCAACTTTAAAGGCCATCAGCAGTTATCGCAATTCGGGCGGCTTTCGGGCCGCTTTTTTTGTGGCTGATGTTTCACAAAACCATCTGGGAAAGCAACTCAAATATTTGCTTTGCTCAGCTTGAGTCAAGCTCCGGAGTTCGGGGCTGGATCGCGGGTTCTCAAAGCGAGGGCTCTTTGATCTGATGCCGGATGGCGTCATTCTCAAGGTGGCTTCTCCGGAACTGCTCCGGAGGGTCAATAACCGTAAACAGAAAGGGAACACGCCTTGTCACAGATCACCATCAAGCAATTACTCGAAGCCGGAGTCCATTTCGGGCATCAGACCCAGCGCTGGAACCCCAAGATGAAAAAATATATCTTCGGGGAGCGGAACGGTATTTATATCATCAATCTCGAGATCACGCTGGCCTGTCTCGAAAAAGCCCTCCAGTTTATCAAGCAAGTCGCGACGGAAGGAAAAAGCGTCCTTTTTGTCGGAACCAAAAAACAGGCCCAGGAGCCCATCCGCGCCGCGGCGGAAAGCTGTGGAATGCCTTTTGTCAATCAGCGTTGGCTGGGCGGTATGCTGACGAACTTTGAGACGATCCGCAAGTCGATCAAAAAACTCGACGAGATCGACAAGATGGAACAGGACGGAAGTTTTCAGTTTATCACGAAGAAGGAAGGTTTGGCCCTTCGCAAGGAGCGGGAGAAGCTCGAGAAAAATCTTTCGGGGATCCGCGCGATGAAAAAGCTCCCTTCCGCGCTGTTTGTCATTGACGCCGAGCTCGAGAAGATTTCGCTCGCGGAAGCCCGCAAGCTTGGCATCCCGATTGTGGCGGTGCTTGACACGAACGGAAATCCGGATGGGATTGATTTTCCTCTTCCGGGGAACGATGATGCCATCAAGGCGATCAGGCTGTTTTGCGAGGCGGCGGCGGACGCGGTTCGCGAAGGACGGCTGGATTTCGAAAAGAATGTCCGGGAAAAAGAGGAAGCCGAGGCCCAGTCCTCGGACGATGCCGCGCCGGAGGAGGCGATTGAAATCGACGAAACTCTTGAGGAAAATATTGTTGCCGAAATCGAGCCTGAAGTTGAAAAGCCGAAGGTGAAAAAGATTTCTCCCAAAAAAGACACTGTTAAATAAGACCGGGGGACTAATGACCATGACCACGAAAGAAACAAAAATTAATTCCGCTGACCTGACCAAACTCCGCGAGATGACCGGGGCCGGTATGATGGATTGCAAGGCCGCGCTTTCCGAGGCGAAAGGGGATCTCAAGACCGCGCAGGATATTCTTCGAAAAAAGGGGCTTGATATCGCGAAAAAGAAATCCACGCGTGAGGCCAGGGAAGGCCAGATTGTTTCCTATATTCATTCGGGAGGGAAACTGGGCGTGATTCTCGAAGTGAATTGCGAGACGGATTTTGTCGCGAAAAACGAGACTTTCCAGTCCTTTTGCCGTGATCTCGCGATGCAGATCGCCGCGGCCCATCCGTTGTTTGTGTCGCCGGAAAGCATTCCCTCCGAAATCATGGAGCGGGAAAAGGCGATTTTTCTGGATCAGGTCAAGGATAAACCGGCGCCGGTCCAGGCGAAGATTATTGAAGGAAAACTGGCGAAGCGCTATGAGGAAATCTGCCTTCTGAACCAGAAGTTTATCAAGGACGATTCGAAGACCGTCCAGGATGTTTTGACCGCGATGATCGCCAAAATCGGCGAGAATATTCTGGTGAGGCGATTTGTCCGCTTTGAAGTTGGCGGTAATTAACCTGAGGGAACGGGTAACGGATAATGGGGAGTGAAAGCAGGAGCCATTCCCCGAAGAATGTTTCCCGTCAAAGTAATGAAAAAGGCCGTCTATAAACGCATTGTACTGAAACTGTCCGGAGAGGCGCTTGAGGGTTCCCGGGACTTTGGCATTGATCCCGAGGTCGTAAAGTCTATCGCCCGGCAGATCAAAGAAGTCCACGACATCGGCGTGGATGTCATGCTTGTTATCGGCGGCGGAAATTATTTCCGGGGCGCCGAAGGCGAGCGGAACGGCATTGACCGCGCCACGGGCGATCATATCGGGATGCTCGCGACGGTCATGAACGGTCTTGTGCTTTCGAACGCCCTCGAGACAATCGGGGTCAAGACCCGGGTGCAATCGGCGATTGAAATCCGCGCGCTTTGTGAGCCGTATATTCGCCGGCGGGCCTTGAGGCATCTGGAAAAGAAACGGGTGGTTATTTTTGTGGCGGGTACCGGGAATCCTTTTTTCACGACCGACACGGCGGCGGCGCTTCGCGCCATCGAAATGAACGCGAATGCCATCCTGAAAGCGACAAAAGTGGACGGGGTTTACGACAAGGATCCGAAGCGGTACAAGGACGCGAAAAAATATTCGGCCGTCAGTTATCTCGACGTTATCAGGCAACAGCTCCGGGTGATGGATACGACGGCGACCTCGCTTTGCATGGAAAACAAGCTCCCGATCGTTGTTTTTAATATGACGAAAGCAGGTAATATCCGCAAGGTCGTGACGGGGGAGAAGATCGGAACGGTCGTGAGTTGATTGGGTGGACCTGGGTCGGTCGAACCCTCGTGGACCGGTTTGCGACGAAAACCGGCCGAATGTCGTAAAAATATGTATTCAAGGAGGTAATTTATGGCGGATTTTGCGCAAGTGAAAACGCTGCTCGAGGACATGAAGAAGAAAATGGCCAAAGGCGTCGAGGCGACCAAAAAAGAATTCCAGAATATCCGGACGGGACGAGCTTCAATCGCTTTGGTGGAGGGGATTAGCGTCAATTACTACGATACGCCTACGCCGCTCAAGAACATCGGGACTATCAGCACGCCTGACGCTAAGACGATCCAGATCACTCCGTGGGACGCGACGGCGCTTCCGGAAATCGAGAAGGCAATCCTCAAGTCAGATCTTGGTCTGATGCCGATGAATGACGGTAAAGTCATACGGATCCAGATCCCGCCGCTAACAGATGAACGGCGAAACGAGTTGACCCGCGTGGTCAGAAAAGTTGCCGAAGAAGGGCGCGTGTCGATCCGAACTTCCCGCCATGAGGCGATTGAACAGGTTAAGAAGCTTGAAAAGGCCAAGACGATCCCTGAAGACGTTTCGTTTGCCGGCCAGAAAGAAATCCAGAAAGTGACGGACCAGGTCGTCGCGCAAATTGATGAGGCTTTGAAGCAGAAAGAAGCGGAACTGGGCGCGATATAGTTTGTTAGTCGTCGCTTGAAAAGCTGGATTTTTATTTTGTCATACGTGGGCCCCCCGACCAGATTTTTGTCCAAGGGACAAAAATCAAGAATCGGACGGGCTCCGCAATCCTCGATCAGGAAATTAATGATTGCGGAGGTAGCTCCTCGCGTGCAAGCTGGTTTTTTATTGTTTTAGATGGCGTCAAAAAATTCGTGGGCCCGTAGCTCAGCCTGGTAGAGCACGTCCCTTTTAAGGACGGTGTCGATGGTTCAAATCCATCCGGGCTCACATTCGTTTTTGGTCCATACCGGACAGAGATAAAATCTTCCGAGGGCATCGGGTTTTTCCATTTCCAGGCCTGTGTGATTCCGCAATTTTCTTTTAAAATCGCTCCTTTATTTTCAAAATGCCCTCTGGTTTCAGAAAACTGGTTTCAATCTATTACAGTGCACGGCGTCCGGTTTGGTGAGGTGTTTATGAGTATAAAAAAACGGTATCTGTCTTTGCTGACACTCGCGCTGTTGGTCGCGGCGGGATATTTCCTTTCAACACAAATCACTGGTGCACCGGAAACCCGGGTTCCCGAATACAGCGATCCTGCCCGCCCCGTCAAAACGCGGATCGGGAGTCACTTCGTGATCGTTCTCGACTCGAATCCCACGACCGGCTACGGATGGCAGTTGGGCGAATCATTCGACAAGACGATGTTCGAGGTCACGGAGATCCGCTACGAGCCGTCAAACGGCAAGCGTCTTGCCGGCGCGGGCGGCAAACCAACGTGGATGTTCCGCGCGCTTCGCGCGGGGAACGCCGTCATTGATTTTGAATACTTGCGCCCCTGGGAGAAGGATATTCCGCCCGTGAAGAAGGTTCGTTTTGCCGTGACCGTACGCTAGATCGAGTTTGTGGGCTGGGACTTTCTGCCCAAAAGCAATATGGCTAATCGTTGTCAAAACGGTAGCCGACGCTTTTGATCGTCACGATCCGTCCCGATTCCTTGCCGAGTTTTTTGCGGAGTTGTCCGATGTGCATATCGACCGTTCGCGTTTCGATATTGATTGAATTGTCACAGCCCCACACCTTCTCGAGGAGTACTTCCCGCGTAAGAACGCGGCCGCATGATCCCATAAGCGCTCGCAGTAACTGGAATTCTTTTGCCGTGATCCCGATCTTTTTGCCGCTCAAGCGAAGTTCGTGTCTGGAAATGTCGAGTTCCAGAGGGCCCGCCCGCATCATTTCAGATTCCGGTTGTTCCCGAGAGCGTCGCAAAATGGCTTTGATACGGGCGGCAAGTTCTCTTGGGCTGAAGGGTTTGGTGATGTAATCATCCGCGCCAAGTTCAAGGCCGAGAACTTTGTCCGCCTCGGTTCCCCTGGCCGTTAGCATGATGATGGGAAGGGTTTTTGTCTTCGGATTTTGGCGAAGAATCTTGCAAATCTCGATCCCGGTTATTTCGGGGAGCATGAGGTCAAGAATAAGAAGCGCCGGTTTTTCCCTGAGTGCCATTTCCAGACCGGTATTGCCCCGGGAAGCGGCGAGAACGCGGAATCCCTCCTGCTCGAGATTGAATTTTACAAGCTCGACGATATTCTTTTCGTCTTCAATAATGAGAATGGTTTCGTTCGCCATTTTTAGACGGATGTTAGCACAAAAAAACATTCTGAATGGTCCCCTCCAGCCTTTTTTACATACTTTTTACAATCCTGTGTTTCCGGGGTATTGGGTGAGGGGAGTTTTCAAAGGGAGTACCCGGTTACCCGTCCAGGAGATCGACATATTTGATCTCGTGATTTTACCGAATTATTACAAGATCCTCACAGTGAGATTACGCTTTATGTCTAAACTTACCATGTGTTTTGAGATGTTTCAAAAGTTGTTAAAAAGTATTCGTGGGAAAATTTATGACGGCCATTCGAAAAGGCGACAATACGGTGAAAGGATTGATGCGATTTGTGGCCGCTTTTACCCTCCAGGCTTTTGTCCTTTCGACCCTTTTTTTCACTTCACCCGCTGAAATATTCGCGAATGAATTTTCCATATTGCCTCCGTCAACATTTTCGGACTTGTTTTTAAAATTTCCGTCCCGGATAGGAAAGTTCGATCGTCTCTTCAGCCCGTTATCCGGAAATCAGTCGGTTTTTTTTCTTCACATCAAAGATGCCCATGCTTCTCGGGAAGCCCAGCAAAATATCGCCCGCATCCTCACCCGGCTCAGGGACAGGAAACAGCTGGATCTCGTTCTGATTGAGGGTGCCGCGGGAACACCGATGCCCGGGCGGCTGGACATATTCAAAGACGCGAAAGCGAACACATCTTATAAAAGTGATTTGCTCAAGGCCGGTCTGATGAACGGCGCGGCGTATTTTATTGCCTCGGAACAAGATGTTCCTTCTGGGGGTCTCGAGGATCCCCGGATGTATTTTAACCACGCGCAGATTTTCAAGCGCGTCGTGGAAGCGCGGCGAAACTTCGGAAATTTTTTTGATACGATCGAAGCGGTGATGCTTAACACGTTCAAAAACATTCTCAGGATGGATGTCTTCCTGTTTCTTAAGGAGTGGAGGCTTCAGCGCCAAAAGGAAATGTCCTGGGGGCGTTATATACCGTTTTTGATCCGAAGCGCTGAAAAGTTTTTGAACCTCGATCTTTCGGATTATCGCGCGCAAATTTTATGGCCGAATCTGGTCCGGTTCCGGCATTTGAACGCGCTCGAAGAAGTCATCCGTCCGGAGGCGGTAAAAAGTGAATTTCGCCGTCTTTCAGCTGTCTTGTCCAGGGATCGGGACCCCGCATTGGAGCAGACCATGACGCTTTTGTTCGTGGCTGTAAATAATCCGGTCGGCATGATCCAGGAAACACCCGATTTCAGGCGGTACGCGGAGGTCCTTGTGGATGCTTGCCAGCGGAGCGGTGTTTTATTGCAAGAGTACCCGAACCTGGTCCGCTATCTCGCCTTCCGGATTTTCCGTTCGGAGATCGAATCGGAAGGCATGCTCGCCGAAACGGAGCGACTGGAAGAGGCCGTTTTCGACAAGCTCTTTACAAACGAAAAAATGAGGAAAGTGATAACGGCATACAAGGATTTTTATACGCTCAAGCGCGCCTTCAGGCTGGAATTGAACCGGGCTGAATCCAATCGGTTCCTGGCGATGGATGTGGAGAAAAAAATCCGTCAATTCTCAAAGATCGCGCCCGGATACGACTTTCCGGCAGAGGAAGTGATCAAAGACGTTGAAACGGTCAAAAAATTTTATCAATTGGCCCAAAAGCGCGATGATGCTTTTGTGACGCAAATAAGAAACCGGCTCAGCGAGGCGCGGGTTTTACCGGACCGGCCTTTTTTTATTGCCATAGTCACCGGAGGATATCACGCCGAGGGCCTTGAGAACTGGCTCCGATCAGAAGGGCTTCCGTTTGTCGGTATTCAGCCTTCGTTCAAGGACGAGCCCAATACGGAACGTTACGAAAAAATTCTTTTGGGAGATTACCAGACGGTCGATGCGCTTGCGACCGCCCAGGGCGCTATCTTGCCGGATGATACAGCCAGGAAACTTATGGGCCGGGCCGATTTTACCGCGCTTCGGGATGCCGAAGCCCGGTTCGCGACTCGTTACAGCTCCGTGACAGCTCCGGTTGTTGAGCCAGCAAAAATTTCCCGGACTTCTCGGCCCGTTGGGCGTTCTGAAATCAGGTTGAAAAACCTAGGCGCGAGATTGGGCGCGGGGAGACGCCGTTTTATAGTTTTAACCGCGATAGCCGTTGCGGGGCTTCTCTCGGGATGCGCGAGTCTTTCTCACACCGAACTCAAAAAGACGCTCCGTGAAGCGGAAACCTATGAGTTGCCCCGGCGAGTTATCGCGGTGCCAGCGGTTATCCATGTCGATTCTCAATCATTGCTTCAAAGGATTCTTGAAAACGATCCCAAAGTTAAAAAAGCCGAAATCGAGATCGCGATCAAGGAGATCGAAAAAGACCGGTTGAAAGGTAACTGGTCCATTACAACCAGGGTCGCCTGGGTAGACGGAAAGCCCGTTTTCAGCGGGGGGGTGGGCGCTTCCATACCCCATGTGATTGAAGGCGGCATAACCGGTCATGGCGTCGGAAGCCTCGCGACGCTGGCAGTCGATCTCGCGGGTTCGCTGAGCAGTATTTTGCGTGGAGAGCCGATGCTGGCCAGGGCGCTTTCTGAAAAGGCGGTACAGGCCGCGGAGCTTAACCATCAGCAGATCATCGGGGAGCGTTACGCGTATTACGCCGGAATCGCGATTGAAATTCGAAAACTTCAGAGGCTATACGAGACTTCCCAGCTGGCGATTCGGGATATGGAGGCGGCCCTGAAGGTCGCGGAAGCAAGGGCCGAAGTTCCGGAGCTCGAAAAGACGAAGATCAGGGATCTGTTGGGCGAATGGCGGATCCGGGCGGGGGAATACGACTCTTTGCTTAAGGAAAAGAAATCGTTACTGCTTAATCTTTACGCGCCGGGAGGCGTGGCGACCACAAAATTCGAGATCGGGCTGAGAGAAAACACATTGCCTTCTGACTGGCGTTTCTCGCCCGCGATGATCGAACAATTGCGTAATGACGCGACGCATAAAAACGGGAACCAGCTTCCGCCAAACCGCAAATTGGCATTCGCTTATAAAGGGCGGGAGGCGGCAGTGGTTCTTCGGGAACTTGAGAAAGCCCGGGGCCGTTTCAGCCTCGGGTTTGCCGGGTTCAGTTTCGCCGATTCTCTGGCAAGTCCGTCCGGCATGAGTTCCTCTGAAAAAGCGGATATCGGTAGCGCGTGGGATCGGGGCCTGGATCGTCGCACCAAGGACAAGAATGCCGCGGGGATCAGCGGGGAAATTTCTTTCGGGAAGGCGGCAAAGGTCGACGAGCGAATATCTTCCCGGCGCGTGGAAGTTACGGACGCCGTTCTCGCGGATGTTCAACGTACCGTGGAAGACACGGTATCAGACCTTGTTCATCAGATCGGAAGGAATCAGGACAAGGCAAGGATCCTCAGGGGAGAACTTGAACGCCTTGAGCGCGAAATGCAGCGCGCCCGGCAGGTGGAGGTCGCGGGGCGCCGGTTTGTTACCGAGGACAAGCTTGCCGGGTCAATATCAGCAAAATGGGGTCATCGGCTCGAACTTATCAAGGCCAGCGCCGAAACAGAGCAGGCGATTTTAAAACTTGAAATAAACGCGGGGGTACTTGGTGGTTTTTCTTGGCGGACGAATCGCTCGGAGCTCCGGGCCGTTCAGACATTCCGCGAAGGCAATGTGGAGTTTGCCATGGGGGCCATCGATCAACTTGCCCCGGCCGGAGCTCAACGGGCTGAAATTCGAATCAGTCAACGGCCGCAAGGTAAACACAAATCCTTTATATCAAAGTTCAAAATTTTTATTTTGTCCATAGCGCTTTTTGTTTCTCTCGCCACCAGTGTTTTTGCCGGTAACGGAGCGACGGATCCCAAAGGTTCTGGGGCTAGGAACGATGCGGTTGTTGAACTTAAACCGGGGAGTTCCGGAACTGAATTGGGTCATGCTTACGAAATGTATGACGACTTTACGGCACGTATTCTCAATACGATTCCCGAAGGAAGTAACAAAAAAGCGCTCCAAAGGTTCGCCGAGATACTTCGGGTGACGATTGTTTCTGAAGAAACGCTTCGGCAGGCACAACAGCTATTTGTCCGAGAAGTTGTGTCTAAAGAAACCGCCGAAACGGTGAAGGTGGCCGCGGTTTCTGGACCGTCAGCGGTTGGAGCGGGTCTGGTCAAGGTCGCGGCAACGGACTCCCGTATTGGTGATGAAATGTCAGCGGGAAGTGAGGCGAACCGTCATGAAGAAAGGATGTTGCCCGCGACTGATACGTCGGGAAATCTTGGAGCTGAAAGATCTGCTCGAGAGGTAGAGAATGCTTCCTCGCGGTCGCTCGGATCAGGGGCTCTAGGACCAGATGTTTCTCGCGGAAAAGCTTCAGAAGTAAAGCGAGGAGAATCTGTCACAAAAGGAAAGCAGACAACCCTGTCTTCAGAGCCGGTAGTTGGGGACCTTCAGCCTGCTGCGGTTACCCCCCAGGTTTTTCTCCTTGGTCCTGGTTCGGCGGGTTCGACCCAATTACCGGCTCCTGTTCCGCATAATCAATCGACTGATATTTCGCCCGTCATGCGAATATTACTCAGCGGTGTTTCAGGAACACCGGACGGAGCCTCTCAAAATACCAACACAGACGTTGCTCGTTCGCCATCGGATAGTAGGCCCGATGTAGCCACAACTCTTCCTGTAACGCCACAAAAAATCGCGGCGCTCGCGGAATCTGCCGGCACTGGCGCTGGTCAGTCGCTTTCTTCGAAACCGGAAACGGTCGCAGTTGCCGGACACGATTTGCCCGTATCTTCCTCGGTTCTGGCGGCCCCAGGACACGAGATGGTCGATAGCCATATTCTTGAAGGGAAGGAAAAGGTTCATCCGGTGCTTTCGAATGTTACGGCGGCATTGACCGGCATACCCGAATATCAGGTTAAAGAAGGGGATGTGGTTCCGCGGGGTCGGACTGTCGCGAGGCTCTCGGATCCCGAAAACGCCGGACGCATTCGTGCCTTAGAGACCGAAGTCGCATTGATGGATGCTCAGTTGGCCGATCCATCTTTAAGTGTCGCGGAATTCCTTCAACTGCGTATTCGAAAAGAATCCTTGGAGAAAGAGTTGCGCGAGAGGACCTACCAGGAAGAACTTCGGGACCTTCGGTCCTCCCACCCGATCAAGATCGTCAGACTGACACATGGACAGGTGAATCA
>Ga0116183_1007056_pt1 | contig 10144 bp, 10 predicted proteins | sample AD_UKC078_MetaG_FD_89753 | JGI IMG/M metagenome (GOLD analysis project Ga0116183, IMG submission 89753) | Active sludge microbial communities of municipal wastewater-treating anaerobic digesters from USA - AD_UKC078_MetaG | ecosystem: Engineered > Bioreactor > Anaerobic > Digestate | place: USA...
GTTCGTGGCGTTCATGAAAACAATAGAATTTCTCAACTAGATTCCAAAAAGGTAAAACCTGCAGCAACGCGAGTTTTGCTTTGGAAAGAAGTGAATGATTGGGCGAAAAACGAAACGAATATGTCTGAAAATGAGAAACTTCACATCAAAAGAATGCACCGAAGTTTTGAAATTGCAAATGCATCTTTTCTAAAAAAATGGGCAATGATCTTGAAATATTTGGTGGTAGATTTCAAAAGTATAAGATCAGGTTTGTATAATATTAATTTTAGGAAGGATTTATTTTAAATTTTTTCCCAAAAGGTATTTTTTTTCTACCCAATTATTGTATTCATGTACCAAATGAAATCCTTTTTTAGTGTAAAATTGGAAAGCTTCATTTCTACTTTCAACTTCCAATTCGTAATACTTTTCATTTTTCCAATGCTCTTCTAAAGCATTTAATAACTGGCTTCCAATTCCTTTTTTACCAGTTTTTTGATCTACGGCAATATAAACCAATTGTCTTTTGCAATCTGAAACAAAACTTTTAGAAATGGCTTTCCCAAGAAATAATACTAAATATTTCGGATGGAATAAAAGCGTTTTGAAGGTATTAAAATAAAAATAGAATTTATTTTCTTGAATGAAATCATCATATAATTTTTCCACATCATCGGTTCCAAAAACAAATCCAGCTAGTTTTTCGTCTTGAAAATGACCCAATAACAATTGATTTTTTCTGGTGATTTGCAAATGATAGAACTTTTCAATAAAACTCAGTGGAAATTCTGTAAGAAAACTTGGTAAATTTTCTTTGTGAATTTTGGCAACCTCAGCGATGTGTTTTTCTTCTAATTCTAAAATCATTTCAAAACTTTATAGATGAATTTTGGGCCTAGAAAATTGGCAATTGGAAGTGGTAATTTTTTCCAAGTATTGATTAAAAACTGAATCAATTTACCATCTTCATCATTTTTATGCTCCGTTTTATTGATGTAATAATAGTACAATTGCACTTGTTCTGCTCCCCAAGATAATTTAAAACGGATGGTACTTTGTCCTTCTCTGCTTCTTCCCAGATCAAAAATTTTGATATCTTTTCTTATAGCAAATTGGATTATTTCCCAATACAAAGCATTGTTGATGGAATGCTTATTAAATTCCTTCAAAGTTGCAGCGTATGGATGATGGATAGAATAATCATCAAATATTAAACAAGCACACGAAACAGGTTTACCTTCAAAGTAAATCACAATGAATGAACTATCATAAGATTTCGGATTATCTAAAGAAAGTACAATATTTTTGTAGAAATTTTTGGAATGCGTTGGTGTTCCCAAATCTCGCCAAGCTTTGGAAATTACCGCATAGAAATCATCTAACAGTTCTAGTTTTCCAAATTTTATTTCTAAATCTAATTTCTCGGTTTTCCGAACTTGATTTCTTGTTTTAGATTTTACTTTGTTTTTCCAAACGTCTTCTTTTCCACCGCTTAAATCTAAGACAAAAGTGAAATAATCTTTGATAAGAACATGAGGAAGATTCTCATTAATCAATAATTCTGCTCGTGATTTTATTAAAACTGGCTTATTAAATTTATTAAAATCTTCTGAAGACAAAGCATTTTCGAATTGAAAATTTCCTCCATCGGTAATGTAGGGCGAATTGGAAAATTCTTTCCCATTGCCATAAAATATCATATTTTGACCTTGTAGATTCACCTCCTTTATTTCTAAAGAATAGGTTTTTGAAACCATTTCTCTCCATTCTTTGGATTCCGCAAAACTGAAAGGTCTATGCATACTTTTCAAATTTCTTATTTAAACACAATTCCAATTCTTGTGTTCGATAGGGCGAAGTTAAAAATCCGTGCAAACGAGGAATCCATTTTTTCAAATCGATTTCCATGTTGGGAAAACTCGGATGTAGCATAATTTCTACAGATTGATAATCGGTATTTTCTAAATAATTAAACAGATTTTCCGCATTAATTTCGCAAGTATTTAAGATGCTGTAAAATTGAACTTCATTTTTATTTTGATTGAAAATACTTAAAAATTTCAGTAATGATAATTTTATAATATTTGCAAAACTCGCAGTTCTAAGATTGAATTTCAAAGTCGTAAACCAATTTTCATTGATTTCGCGAATCCTTTCAATGGAATGTTTTTTGGCTAATTTTTTCACAATTTTATTGATGGAAGGAATAATGTGAATATGCTCGTTTCCATCAATGTGCTGAATATCAATACCATTACTTTTTAATTTTACAATTTGTGCTTCAATTTCCGCTTCCAATTCTTTTAAAACCTTCTCAGATTTTCGAAGAAATAAAAGTTTCACAAAAGTATTATTAAATTTTCCGTTTTCGGAAAAGGAACTTCCTTCAATCAAGGAATTTCCAACTGTTAAATTGAGATGCAAACCAATTTTGAGATTTGGACAAGAAGGTGAAATTTCTGAAATTGCATGATCAAAAAAATCGGTATTTGCCACCAAACTTGCATGGGTAAGAAAACCTTCTTGATGTGCTTTTTGAATAGCAAGATTCACTCCCAAAGTAAAACCCAAATCGTCTGCATTGATGATGATATTTCTGCTCATTATTTGCTTTTAAGGGAATTAAGTTTATAAAAAATAATAAGATTTTGTTCTATAGAAGTATTTTTTGAAGGAACCTCATCAATATAATCTATTCCAGAATCCAAAAGAATTTTCCGATTGAAGGTGGTTCCAAATCGATCATCGTAATAATTAAAATGATTTTTTAATTGTACATCATCGCTTTTTAATTTTTCCTTTTCTATTTCATTGGTAATTTGCACAAAATTCTGATTTGCATGATGCGTAATCATCATACTAAACAGGAAAAAAACCATCAAAAAAACATAACTTAATATAGTTAAAAATTGAAATTTAAAATGAGAATTAAGAGCAATGCAAATTTTGTATAATAAAATTATTAAAAGTACGGTAGAAAAGAACAGCAACCTGGTTCCAATCATTGGTGAAAGCGCTACAATTAGTAAAGGTAAAACAATCATTACTACATAAACTGCCATTTCTTTCTTCGAAATAAACTTTATCTTTAATTTCTTTCTAAAAATTAAAGTGGTAAAAATAATCGCAATTCCCACTATAATTAACTCGATATTATAATAAAAATAAAATTTGAAAAGCTTCACGAAATTAGATAAATACATGTCGATGCCAATATCAAAAGTAGATCTTCCTGCATTGTGCTCTTTCAACCGATTTGCAGGTGCAAAAAACAACATCAAATAACCAATTAAAATTGAAATGGGCAAAATAATGAATCGAAGGTTGGGTAATTTCTTATTTACAAATAAATAAAATGCTCCTCCCAAAAAGGACATCAACAATAAAACGGGCGGAATATGCTCATTAGACATTCCCACGAAAACGCCAAAAAGCAGCAAGAAAAAATAATTGATTTTGTTTAATTGATCTTCTTTTTCATAAATATAATATTCTGTAAACAGAAAAACAAAAATCAAATAGAAAATATGAGTCAATGTATAATTGGTGCTGAAAGGCGTATAATAAAACATTTCGCCAAAATAACTGACCAACAAAATGAAAAATGCGGCGATCATTAAAAATTTTCGCAGATCTTGTGCTTTTTTAAAATTGGGGAATTTTCTGTAAATATTAAGAAATAAAACCGCAATAAATCCATCGAAAAGTAGCAAACCAAAAGCAACTTCTAAAAATAAGTGCCGCGAAACAAGATTAGAAAAAAACTGCCCGATTCTGGGATTTACACTCAAATAAGAATTATAATATTCTGCAAAAAGATTGGGCGTATTAACTTTTTCCAGATAGTAAAACTCATCTCTGGAAACTGGATAAAAATAGCAACTAATCGCAATTGCTACATTTATAAAGAAAAATATGAAATAAGGTAAATTACTTTTCTTCATTTTTGATGACTTCATTAAAGTACAATGGTCTATTTTTTACCTCAATATGTATTCTTCCGATATATTCTCCAATTATTCCTAAAAAGAAAATAATTAGCGAACAGAAAAATATCATAACGGATAAAAGCGTTAAAAACCCGGTTTTTGGCTCGTGATTGACATAGCTATTATATATAGAAAATGCCAGAAAAAAGATAGAAAATATACAACCCAACATTCCGAAAAAAGTGGCTATTCTTAAAGGTTTTATAGAAAATTGTATGACGCTATCTATGGCCAATTTGTATAAATTGAAAAAGTTATAATTGCTTTTGCCGGCATTTCTTTTTGGCGCTACAAAAGGAATGACGTGCGCATTTTGCAAACCTACCAAAGAGAGCATTCCGCGGAACATTCTATCGGTTTCATTCAAACTATTGATCCACAAAACATATTTCTTATCCAACAATCTGAAATCAGGCATATTTCTTGGGATTTTCACATCAGAAAGTGTGTTTAGAATCCAATAATAGGTATTTCCCAGAATTCTGTAACGCAAACCTTTGTCTTCATTATCAGTTCTTTGCGTGAGGATTAATTTTTTTCCGTTTTCCCAAAGTTCAATCATTTCTACCACAATTTCTGGCGGATGTTGCAAATCTGCATCCATGAAAATAACGGCAAAATCATTTTCGTCAGATTTATTTTCTTCGGCTACATAATTCAAACCTGCAGTCATCGCAATTTCATGCCCAAAATTTTTACTTTGATTGACGATAATGATGTTTTGTCTTTCTTTCTGAGCTTTCAAAAGTTCGGCTAAAGTTCGATCAGAAGATCCATCATTCACAAAAACCAATTCGTAATTCGCAATGTTTTTACCTTGGAGGTTTTGCTCCAAAGAATCTAAGAGAACGGGAATGTTTTCTTCTTCATTGTATGCAGAAATAATTAGGTAGATTTTTCTCATCTTAATGCGTATTCAATTGGAATTTTGCAATTGCTATTAATTCTTTCACGGCAGTTTAAGTTTTCGCAAAAATAGTTAAATTTCTCGACTCTTATAAGGTATTGATATTTTCGAACAGGTATTTTCATCTGAAATGAAGCATCTTTTAATTTTCAGATCATTATTTTTCAGATTCTATAACATTATTCAAACGGTCTGCAAATTTCTGCGTAAAAATCTTGCTTCCTCTCATATTAAGATGTCCATTATCATGAACATTTTTATAGGTATAAAATTCTTTAAATTTCTTAGGGGAAGTAAAATCTAATATTTTTGTGGTAGAATCCTTTTTTAAAAAAGAAAAATCAATCGGTTGTGTAAAAAGAGATGAAACCAATATCAATTTTATTCCTCTGTCTTGACATTCTTTTTCCAGTGATTTTATTTCATTTTTCCAAACAACATTCATCTTCTTTTTCATGACTTTTTGCTCCATTCTTTGAGTTAATTGAGTGGTATCTTTCAAATAAGCAGCTCTTTGTGTTCTCACACTTTGGAAAAGAGTATAATCTTTTTCCAACGGAAAATACCCATTGTTAAAAGTCAAAAATTCGGTATGATAAAGTTCTTGCCGATTGAGTTTTTTGAAGTAAAAAATATTTGAAACAAAATTGGTTAGGGTCAAAAACAGGGAGTTCCAATCTTTATTTTTTAAATGATATTTTACTTCAAATGAAGTTGTGGGAATATCATGATAGTACAATATTTTTTCAGAATAGGCATTATTTTCAAATGGCATAAGATCTTGAAGTTCAAAGATAACATACTTGATGTTTTTATCAATTGGTGTTTGATGAAATTGATATAAACTTTCAGAAAAAAAAGTTCCACCAGAAGCCAAATTATATGCTTTTATTTTATGAGATGTAGCAGAATCTAAAAGTGTAGGATTGATGTGGCGGTACATTCTACTGCTTCCAAAAATAAGCGTATTGTACTTTGTAGCGTTTTTGGTATAATATTCTATCTTCAATCTTGCTTCCCCATTTCCGTAAAATTGATACTTTTTGCAGTTCATTAAAAACAAACCGATTAATAAAATCCCAAAAAACCAGACAAAAATCTTGAGCAAAAATCTTTTCATAATTTAAAATTGAAAATAAATAAATTCATGATTTCCGAAATTTGAATAATGTAAAACTAAAAATAGCACAACTATATACAAAACTCTTCTTAACCATGGTTTCCATCTGTGAATTTCCAAACCGTGATCATGAGTTCTATTGATCCATTCTACACAAAGCATAAATACGATGAGAAAAAATTCCTTTTTTGGAAGTGGTTTCGGAAACTGGAGAATACTGCTATCAAAAATGTTTTTTATATAAGAAATTGCAGCGCTTAAGTTTTCTGCCCGAAAGAAAATCCACGCAAAACAAACGATGGTAAAGGTGAATAAAATATTGACAACATCACGAAAAGTGGGAATTAATTTTCCCATTGCAACTGTTTCCAAATTATTTCTATTTTTATCACGAATCAAAAGTGGAAGAAAAAACAGCGCGTTCAATCCGCCCCAGATTATAAAGGTCCAGTTTGCACCATGCCAAAAACCACTTACTAAAAATATGATGAAAGTGTTGCGAATTTTCATCCACATTCCACCTCTGCTTCCACCCAAAGGAAAATATAAATAATCTCTAAACCAAGAGGAAAGCGAGATGTGCCATCTTCGCCAAAATTCTGCAATATCTCTCGAAAAATACGGGAAAGCGAAATTCTTGAGCAATTCCATCCCAAAAAGACGTGAAACACCCAAAGCAATATCTGAATATCCAGAAAAATCACCATAAATCTGAAATGCAAACAAAACCACTCCAATTACCAATCTACTTGCTGGTTCTTGATCTGCATTTCCGAAAATTTCATTTACAATTGGAGCACAATTATCTGCAATAACCATTTTTTTGAACAAGCCCCACAAAATTTGCCGAACTCCATTTGCAGCTTGTTCATAATTAAAAATCCGAGCTTTTTTTACTTGCGGAAGTAGATGTGTTGCCCTTTCTATAGGACCTGCAACCAATAATGGAAAGTAACTCACGAAAAGAGCATACTCAATAAAATTTTTCTCTGCAGAGATTTTTTTCTTGTAAACATCGATGATGTAAGACAATCCATGAAAGGTGTAAAATGAAATTCCGATCGGAAGAATAATTTTCAAAGTCCAAGGATGAACTGCAAAGCCAAAACCGCCAATTAAATCGGCAAAACTATCTACGAAAAAATTGTAATATTTGAAAAATCCAAGAAAACCTAAGTTGATTGCAATACTCAATGTCAACCAAAAAGTTGCCATTTTTTTGCTTTTACTTTTCTCAATTTGTATTCCAGAAAAATAATCCAAAACAATAGAAAAGATCAACAGAAATAAAAATCGCCAATCCCAACAAGCATAAAAATAAAAACTTGCTCCTAAAAGCAGAAAATTTTGTTGCCGTTTTTTATTTTTTAATACAAACCAATACAGTACAAATACAATTGGTAAAAATATAGCAAATGCAATGGAATTAAATAACATCTGCGTTGTTTATTTGATGAACAAGCCCACAAATTTACCCTCAAATTCCACCACTGATGTTTCTATACTATTCTTTTCGCAGAAATCCTGGTATGCAGAATTATCTCCAATATCATCGCTTAAAAAAACGCCGCCTTTTCTCAAATGCTTATACAATTCATTATAAGCCCAAGTTCTGCCTTCATAGCTTTTATCAGAATCGTAATGCACCACATCAAAAGAACCATTTTCACCGAAGATTTTCGGCAAAGATTCTTTGTCTGCATGGCGAAATAATTTCCAGTTTTTTTTGAGTTTTTCTGGAACAATGCAACCTACATATTGATCGCCATCTTGTCCCAAATATGGCATATCTGAACTGTAAAGCGTTCCATCCCTTTTTTCTAAAGATAGCAATGCTGCCAAAGAAGACCATCCATAAGCAACGCCAGTTTCTACCGCATTTTTTGCATTGGCAAATTCACAGGAGTAGTAAATCAATTCCAATGCTCCTGCTCCTCCCATTTTTATAGGGCAATCTTTTTCTTTTTGCGAAGATTCTTGTAATTCTGAAGGAAAAATTTCTGCAAAATTCTGCATTTTTATTCCAAACAAATTTTCAATGGCAACTTCCTGAGAAACCGCTTTGGATTTTGCCCATTCTGCAGTTTTTTCTTTTCCCCGAAAAGCACTTTTCCGATTAAAAATATTTTTAAAGATTTTTCGTCCCAATTCTGGGTATAAATCTGGTCGTTTAGCATATCCAATAAAGGTTTTTGCCACTCTTATTAATTCGCTCACGGTTGTTTTTCTTAATTGGCAAAAATAGGTAAAATTCCCGTAATGTTAAAAAACGCTGTATATTTGTATTGAGTTCAAAAAAATGAATTGAAAAGCATTATTTCCAAACATGATTACAGCAATTTTAGAAAAACTTCAACGTAAAAAACAAAAGATGATTTTAGAAAAACATCCACAAGTTTCGGTTGGTAAAAGTTTGAAATTGGGAAGCAACGATCATTTTATTTTATACCCAAAAATCGCAAAATTTTTTCTTGGCAATCATGTTTCTTTCCGAAATTACATTCACATCATCGTTCAAAATGGCGCATCTTTAGAAATTGGAAACAACGTTTTTCTCAATAACCAATGTTCCATTACGTGTTTAGACAAAATTTCCATCGGCGAAAATACTCTGTTTGGCGAAAATGTAAAATTGTACGACCACAATCATTCTTACGAAAGAAATGAAAATGGATTGAAAATTTCTCACTCAAAATTTACAACTGCACCTATTTCTATCGGAAAAAATTGTTGGCTCGGAAGCAATGTTGTTGTTCTAAAAGGGGTAGAAATTGGCGACAATTGCATTATTGGAGCTGGTTGCGTGATTCACAAAAACATTCCTGCAAATTCTACCATTCTCAATCATCAAGAACAGATTTTAAAAACGAATTAAATGAAATTTTCTGTTCTCATTGCGCATTTCAACAATTCTAAATATTTTCAGGATTGCTATGATTATTTGCTTTTGCAAACCTATGAAAATTGGGAAGCCATTATTTTGGATGATGCTTCAAACGAAAATGAAAAGGCCGCAGTTCAAAATTTAATTAAAGGAGACAAGCGTTTTAAATTTTTTGAAAATACTGAAAATCAAGGAGTTGGATTTACCAAAAGTAAACTCATCGAATTGGCAACTGGTGAAATTGTAGGTTATGTAGATCCAGATGATGCGATTCTTCCAACTGCAATTGAAAAAAGTATGGCAATTTTTCAGAAAGATAAAGATGCAGTTCTAACCTACTCAAGATTTTATTCTTGTGATCAAGATTTAAAACCGTTAAATCCTTTCAAATCCGCGAGAAAAGTTCAAAATAAAGATCCTTATTTTTTTAATTATCCTATTCAAATTGCGCATTTTGTTTGTTTCAAAAAAGCCACTTATTTAGCAACAGAAAAAATGAATCCGGAACTGAAAATTTCGGAAGATCAAGATTTATATTTAAAATTATACGAGAAAGGAAAAGTAGTATTCATCGATGAAACCAACTATTTGTACCGAACTCACGAAGGTGGAATTTCCCAAAATGATCACAAACAAAAATCTTATGATTATTGGGGAAAAGTAATTTTCGATGCGATGAAAAGACGTGGTTTGAAAACTATTGATGGACAAAATATTCCTGAAAAATTTACCAATTCCGAAGAAATTTTCAATTTATTGTCTTATCAAAATTCCGTACCTTATCGTTTCAAAAAAAAGTTGAAAATTCTATTTCAATCTCTATTTTAATTTTTGAAAATGCCAAATTCACCACAGAAAAAAATAAAAATTCTCTTCAGACATCGTTCCATGGAAATGGGCGGCGTGGAAAAAGTGATGTTGAGTATTTTGAATAATTTGGATTCCGAAAAATTTGAAATGACGGTTTGCTTGAGTTTAAATCAGGGAGAATTGCGCAACGAATTTCCGTCTCACATTCGGAAGGTCTTTTTAACAAAGGGAAAAGAAGATTTTTCTAAAAATAAATTCATTCAAAAATTTCAATTATTTAAAAGAAAACTTCAACTCGAAAAATTCAGAAAAAATCCTGAAATCGTAGATCGAGGTTATTTGAAAGAAAATTACGACATCGAAATCGGTATGACTTACAATGATTTTGAACTGATTTTGAATTCTTCCAACAAAAATTCTAAAAAAATCGGCTGGTTTCATTCTGAAATCAA
>Ga0116183_1007064_pt1 | contig 10138 bp, 10 predicted proteins | sample AD_UKC078_MetaG_FD_89753 | JGI IMG/M metagenome (GOLD analysis project Ga0116183, IMG submission 89753) | Active sludge microbial communities of municipal wastewater-treating anaerobic digesters from USA - AD_UKC078_MetaG | ecosystem: Engineered > Bioreactor > Anaerobic > Digestate | place: USA...
TATTTAATGCAAAGATACTGCAAGACAGCTCCACAGAAACAATATTTGTTACGGAGGGCGGCTTCGATGCACTCAGCATTATAGAAGCAGGAGCAGCAGCAATAGCCTTGAACAGCACAAGCAATGCAAGCAAGTTAATAGACCTGCTCCGAGAGAAAAGAACGGCTGCAACGCTGATATTATGCCTTGACAATGACAAAGCCGGGCAGAACTGCACCAAGATCATAAAAGAGGGCTTGCAGCGGCTTAATATAAGCTATGTAACCGCTGATATATGCGGAGGGTACAAAGACCCTAACGAGCATTTACAAGCAAGCAGAGAGAGCTTCACAGCAGCAGTACAGGAGGCTATAAGAACCACAGCAGCAAGACCGGATAATATAAGCTATTACATAGATGCAATAATGAGCCGGGAAATATCCGAACTCAGAGAAGGCAGGATAGAACACACAGGCTTCAAGAACTTTGACGAACAGACAGGCGGACTTTATGCCGGGCTTTATGTTATCGCTGCCGGGTCAAGTATCGGAAAGACAACTTTCTGCATACAGCTTGCAGACCAACTTGCAACAGCCGGAAATGATGTATTATTCTTTTCTATGGAGCAGAGCAGGCTTGAAATTGTAAGCAAGAGCCTTGCAAGAAGGACAGCACAAGAGGACATAACCACAGCAGCAAATAGCCTGCAAATAAGGCAATGGCACTTCAAGAGGAACGACCCAGACCGCAAAGAAGAACGAGTATTGAACGCAGCAGAAGCCTATAAAAAGGATATTGGAGACAGACTATCTATCATAGAGGGCAATTTTGACTGCAATTGTTCTCTTATAGGTGATAAAATCCGAAACTATGTCAAGCGGACAGGCACAAAACCAATTGTATTTTTGGACTACTTGCAAATTTTGCAGCCGGAGAAAGACGAGAGAGGCAGAACCCAGACCACCAAAGAAACCATAGACAATGTTGTAACGGAGCTGAAACGAATTAGCAGGGAGTTTAAATTGACTGTTATTGTTATATCCTCTATCAACAGAGCAGCTTATTACACCGACTTTTCTATGGAGAGTTTGAAAGAATCCGGAAATATAGAATTTACAGCAGACTTTATAGCAGGCTTGCAGCTCCAGTGCATGAATGATAATATATTCAATAGCCCACCTACTGCCGAATTGAAGAAGAAAAAGAACATATTAAAAGCAGCCAAAGCAGAGAGCCCCAGAAAAATAGAGTTAAGTGTAGTTAAAAATCGTTATGGAATAGCAACTTTCAAGCTATATTATAATTATTATCCTTCACACGATCTATTTACAGAAGGTACATATTGCTATGAAGAAGCAGAAGAACCGAAAAAGGCAGGGCGAAAGCTGCAAGACCTTGAAGAAATACCAATAGGCAGCGGAGCAACCGAGATAAAAAGACGTTTAAAGAAATAAGCGGAGGGGCTTTTATATGAATCTCAGAGAGTTTGCACAGCAGCAACAGCAGGAGAGAGCCGGGCAGGACTTCAAGACACCAGAGCCACACCCAGAGCAGCAGCGACCAGCTCCGACTAATACAGCACCCATAGCAGCGGCACAACGTATTATAAGCGAATACAAGTTATCTCACGAAATAGCGGAGGGCTGCCGCTTGCAGATACTGCAAGACATAAAGCCAGGCGCAGACCTTATATTATTATTACTGACAGCAGCGGAGGCAATAAGCAGGCTTGACAACGCAGGAGACACCTTTTATTTACAGGTGAGAGACAAGCTAAAGCAAGCAGGCTTTGACACAGACCCAAGAACATAATAAAAAAGTGCGGTAAATCGTTGAATTTGCCGCATTTTTTGTGCTTTTCCTATTGCTTTTTCTTTAAAGATATGGTATAATATACACAAGAAGTATATAACAGTACAAAAAGACACGTTATACACAAAACGAACGAAAAAACAGTGGAAACGGAGGGAAAACAACATGACCGCACAGGCAGCAGAAGCACGCAGAGCCTATAAAAGAAAGTGGGCGCAGCAGAACCCGGAAAAGATAAGACAGTATCAGCAAACATACTGGAACAAGAAAGCGGAGCAGGCAGAAGCAGAGGCGGCTTCACGATCTGACCGAACCCCAGAGCAGGAGGGAGGGAAAAAGGCTTGACAACTATTTCCGAATATCTCCGCACAGGAGCAGAGAACGCACAGACCGCAAAAGAGCTTTGCGACCTGCTCCACCTTGACAAAAGAGAGCTGACAGCAGCCATTGAAAGAGAACGGAGGCAGGGCAGCCCTATTTGTGCAAGCTGCAACGGCAGCAATCCAGGCTATTTCCTTGCAGGCAATAAACAAGAAATGCAGGACTATTGCAACAGCCTGCACCACCGAGCAGCGGAGATATACGCCACACGGCAGGCTTGCTTGAATACAATTGACGATCTACCAGAGGCAGAGGGGAGGGCTTGAAAATGGCAAAGCAGAAGCAAACAGCAGTTACCGATGAAGAAATCATAGCAGCCCTTATAGCAAGCGGAACTATTGCAGAGGCGGCTTCAAAAGTCGGACTATCTACAAGAACGATCTATGACAGAATGGCTTGTAAAGACTTCAAGGCATTATATCACGGAGCAAAGACAGACATAGTTAGGGGAGCTGTTTTCAAGATCAATAGCAAGCTGACAGAAGCTATTGAAACAGTATCGGAGCTTATGACCGATAAAGAAGTAAATCCGGCTATACGTTTACAGGCAGCACAGACTATTATAACCAATGCGGCGAAATTCTCAGAACGCTTGCAGGTGGAAGAATACCAGAACATTGAAAACAATGTAAAGTCGATATTTGATATAGAGTTTTGATATTATGAAAAAGGCATACAAGAAGAAGCCGAAACAAAAGCAGATAGAAACCCTCTTAAATATCTATGCTGCAATTGGAACGGCTGCAAGGGAGCAGGAGCAAAAGGCAGCTCCGAAACCGCCCCCCGAAAAAGAATTGATAAATACTATCACCACCATATTAAAGAGAGGCAAACCGGAGCAATTCGGCAAGCCTCTTTTTATATGCCTCAGAGAGCCACCAGAAAGCCCCAGAACAGCCCCCACAAGCAAAGGCAGGGTAATTATATTAAACCTGCTCCGACCGCATACAGAGCCTTGCAGAGGGCATACAGAGCAAGCCCCTATTAAACACCCTTTTCAACTTTTTGACACATTATGCACACCACACACAAGAAGTTTAAGAAACTACTTGACAATTATTATATAAAGCTGTATAATTAGGATAAAGAAAAGGAAAAGGACACCACAACAAACAATAGGAGGGCTTGAAAATGATGCAGGTAATAACAGCAACAGCAGGAACGAGCTTGACAGCTCCACAGCAGGACTTGACACCCGATCTGTTTACACGCTTTGTAAATTGGATAGACAGAAGCACAAAGACTGCAAGAACATATATAGTTAATCTCCGACAGTTTGTTGCATGGCTGCACTATTCGGAGATCACCAGACCACAGAGGCAGGATATTATTTCTTATAGGGAATATCTCAGCTCCGAACATGAGGCAATACAGCTTCACGGCAATACATGGAGATACAGAACCGACAGCAGCGGAAACAGAATAACAATACTCTGCAAGCCGAACACGATAACACAGTATCTTAGAAGTGTATGTGCTTTTTTCAAGTGGACAGCAGCAGAGGGGCTTTATCCAGACATTGCAGCGAATATACACGCTCCAAAGGTAAGACACGACACCCACCGCAAAGAAGCACTCACAGCACAAGAAGTACACCAGATAGAAACAAGTATAACAAGCAATGCGGCTGCCGATCTGACAGAGGCGGAGGCTGCACACAAAGACACCGCAGGCAGAATACAGAGAAGCACCGAGCAGGGCAAGAGGCTTTATGCAATGTACCTGCTCACAGTAACAGCAGGACTTAGAACAATAGAGCTTGCAAGGGCAAATATAAAAGACCTTGAAAGCAAGAACGGCTGCACATTTCTTTATATATGGGGCAAAGGACACACAGAAGCAGACACCAAAAAGGCAATAGCTCCACAAGTAGCAGAGGCAATACAGGACTACTTGCAGAGCCGCACAGATAACTATACAAGCAATAGCCCCTTATTCGTAGCAACCGGAAACAGAAGCGGCGGCAAGAGGCTTGCAGAAACAACTATAAGCACGATGCTTAAAAGAGCTATGCAGGGAGCAGGCTTCAACTCTGAAAGACTAACAGCCCACAGCCTCAGACATACAGCAGGCACACAAGCAATGGAGCTTACAGGCGATCTATACAAAACACAGCAATACATGAGACACGCTAACCCGGCTACAACTGAAATATACCTGCACATTGACAACGAAAAGCAGGATATAGACATAGCACAGAGGCTTTATAACAAGTATCATGGTATAGACACCCAGAGCGACAGCAGCGCACAGCTCCAAGAGGCAATACAGAGAATGACCCCCGAACAGCTTGAACAGCTTACAGCAATTGCAAAGGCTATGAGCCGATAAAGAAAAGGTTATACCTGCTCCGAGAGCAGATAACAATAATAAAGGGGCTGCAAGACCGCCTACCAAGCAAAGACCTTGCAACCCCTACCCACCAGAACAGCAGGCAGGAATAGTATACCACAAAGCCGCCACAAGAGAGGAAAAGACAGCAAGAATACTCAGCATACTTGAAGAATATGGGATAATTGACCCAGAGACACCGAAAGCGGAGAAATAACAGCACCCAGAGAGAGGGGCAGGCTTTGACCTGCTCCAAATCTCTTTTTTACAGGCTGCAAGAATTATACAAAATGAATACTTTCCGCCCCTATAAAAAGAAGATCACACCGAGATCATACAGAAAAATTATACAATCTGAATATTGGACACATATAAAAAAGGGAGTTTTGCGGAGTATGCCTATAAAAGAAACGACTGCAAAACAGCCCCAGAACGCCACAGGAACGGCAGCCACCACAGCAATACAAGAATACTATTGTATGACCTGCAACGCCTCAGAAGCGGAGCAGGTCAGCGCACAGGAGGGAGCAAGAACAATGCGGAGCTATAAGGAACTGGAAACCGAATTTGACACGGCAGCGGAGAAAAAGCGGCTTGCTAAATCTGTAAGGGATAGAGCAAGAGTGCTATTTATTGCCGGAAACTTTCTTGAAGATAATAAAATAGCTCCGATACCAACGGAGCAGGCACAGCAGAGAGCAGCAGAAGCCCTTGAACGATACCCACAAGAAGAACAAGAGGCATTTGCAGACGCCTTAAACACCTACTTCAAGACAATGAACGCTATAACAAGCAGATTAAGGGGGAATACACCATGAAAGAAGTGCAGGAGATACAGGCAAGGGAAATAAGCATAGATACACACGGCTTGAACTTCTTGTGTATTATCGGTACTCACATAAAACGGCGGCTTTGTTGCTATTCCTAATTGGAGCATAGCAGCGGAGCTTGCAAGAGGGGAGCAGGGATATAATAAAACCCAGATTGAAACAGCTTTGAACAACAGCAAGTATGCTGCACTATGGACAGACGAACAAGCACAGACAGAAATAGCAGCCGAACTTGCAGAAGCCTTGACACCATTTCTTTAAAGGCAAGCAAGCCTGCTCCGATCTGACCCAGACACAGCGGCTATTATTTTTCTAATTAGACTAATATTGAATAGCTTAATTAGAAAATAACATATACTTCTTGTGTATCAGATACACATAACACTTGATGAATAGGAGGGGATAACAAGTGCAGATAATCACAATAGGAAACCAAAAGGGCGGCACGGCAAAGACAGCAACGGCAGCAGCCATAGCACAAGCCGGAGCTGCACACGGCTTAAAGGTACTTGCAATAGACCTTGACCCACAAGCAAACCTATCATTTGCACTCAGAGCAGACACCAGACACAAGGGCAGCTATGAACTATTGGAGGGCGAACCTGCACGGCAGACCATACAGGAAACCGCACAAGGCATAGACACAATAGCTTCAAGCAGAAACCTTGCAACAGTAACGACCACCACAGGCAGCGCAAAACGCTTGCAGAGAGCTTTGCAGCCGATAAAGGGTATATATGACCTTATTGTTATTGATACCCCACCAACGGCAGGAGAATTGCTTTATAACGCATTGCAGGCAAGCACCGGGCTTGTTATTCCCTTATTGGCTGATATATTCGGCTTGCAAGGACTATACCAAATAGCCGATACTGCAAAGCAATTCAAGCAGAGCAACCCAGGATTGCAAGTAAAAGGCTTTGTATTGACCCGGTACGACAACAGAAGCAGCCTCACAAAGGCAATGAAAGCGAACATAACAGCAAAGGCGGCTGAATTAGGTATACCCTGCCTTGCAGAAATCCGGGAGGGCGTAGCAATCAGAGAGGCAGCAGCCTTGCAGCAATCGCTTTTTGAATATGCACCGAAAAGCAAACCTGCACAAGACTATATGAAACTTTATGAAATGATTATGGAGGGCTAAACAATGGCTAAAAAGAACTTTAACGAGATCAACACAAGCAATGTATTTGCAGAGCAGATACAAGAAGCAGTCTCCGAACCTGCACCCGAACCAATACCGAGACAGAAAAGAGGCAGCACACCCACAGAAGAAATAGTGGAGCAGGCAAGGGAGCAGGGCAGAACCCAGGGGCGCAAAGGCTGCAAGGCACACCGCTTTAATATGGCTTTTTCCCCTGCCGCTTATGACTTCATAACAACTATGGCAAGAGTAAGAGGCGAAACAATAACGAGCTTTGTTAATCACCTTATAGAGAAATGTGCAGAAGATAATGCAGAAGTATATCAGCAGGCTTTGAAGTTTAGAGACAGCCTATAAAAAGGAGGCTTGAAGAATGACAGACCCCCAGAACAGCAGCAAGCAGGCTGCCACCGATCTGACCGAGCAGGAGCAGGGAGCTTTGACAGCTTCAGACATTGCTTCTTTACAGGAATACTTAGACAAAATGGAAGAATTAGCAAAGCGTGAACCGCCGATGTTATCCGGGGAATTTTGGGATAAATTCTTTGAAGATACAAAAGGCATGGACGAAATACCGCCAGAATATCAAGACAAAGTATGTATACACGATATGATTGTACATAGTGAAATAGTTGACGGTAAGCACCGATATATTCCAGAGGGTAAGACCGTAAAGGGATATTCTGATATTGTATGGGAAAATTGGCACAGAGAAAGAGTAGAGCTTGAAAAGCAATACAGCGATATTATTGTAAAGGCTTTGAAACACGCTGCCCGAAATCCTCAGTTAATGGACGGAGCAAGAGCCGAAAAGACGCCCGAAATTATACTTATAAACAAGCTATTGCAGAATATAATTGACAGTAAGATATCAGAAATTCCAAGACTTACAAGCATAATTCCTTTATCACACGTTATGGCAAATAATAGCCTTATGAACACACTAACGAGCTTAAAGGCTATAAATGCAGGTGCATTTGATATGCCAGTAATAAATAAAAAAGGCAAGCGCAAAGAGATTACAGCTTATACAATAGCAAGCTACGATCAAGACAAAGACGGAGCAGGCGAACTTATAAAATCCAAGTTGACGGAGTATGAACGCCAAGTATCAGATGCAGTTATTTCTATATGGGAAGAAGCACGCAAAAGCGGACTGCCCCCAGAGTTTACAACAGATATGGTATTTAGAGCTATGCCGGGCAGCGGAGATAAACCAAGCCCACAGCAGGCAGGAGCTATAACCAGAACAATAGAAAAGCTCCGAAACCTGCACATATATCTTGATGTTACAGAAGAAATGAGAGTAAGAGGCTTAATATCTGATAAAGAACAAGTTATATTCGATGATAAGTTTTTATTAGCAGGCAGGGTAACAAGGAAGATCAAGAACGGCGGACAGACTGTTATAGCCTACCACCTGCACACAGAGCCGCTTGTATTATCATACTGTAAAATGACAAATCAGCTTATAACCGTTTCTCCGAAATGGCTTGAAGTAAAGAAAGTAAAGGGCGGCAAGACTACAAAAGAAGCTGTTTTAATGACACAAGAACGGCAAGCAATAACAGGCTACCTTATAAGACGTATTGCCATTATGAAGAACGATAAGAAGAACAAGAAGCCCACCCAGAGCAACACTATTCTTTTATCAACTTTATTTGATGATATAGGAATAGCAGCACCAGACAAGCAAAAGGCAGCCGATATAAGAAAATTTTGCTTTGATGTACTGGACTATTACAAGGCGGAGAAGATCATAACAGACTATGAAAAGCAGACAAAGGGGCGGAGCATTACAGGCATAATAATAGACTTATAAAGCACAAGCAACACACAATACACAAGAGGCATAGCACCACACCGAGCCCGAAAGTTTGACTACCAGAGCCCGAAAGTTTGACTACCAGAGCCCGAAAGTTTGACTACTTACAAGCCCGAAAGTTTGACTACCAAAACGCTTATTTTTCGGAAAGCAGCTTTGCTTATTTTCTCCGAATTATAGGCGTTTTTTGTTGTTTTCGGCAGCGGCAAAAATAGTGCATTTTTCCGCCGAACAAAAAAAGGTATATGTATTTATATGTATTTATAGCACGCCTGCCGCCTGCCATTGACGGCAGCGGCGGCTATGCTTATAATGAAGAAAAAGCCGGGGCGAGCTGACAGCAGAACGGACACGGAGCAGGGAGGGAGCTTCTTTCTTTACAGGCTATCCCCTACCGATCACCCAGAGCAACGGCAGCACCAACGGCATAAGCAAAACGTAAGCAGAACGACAGCAGGCACAGCAGGGGAGCGACCCAGACCCAGAGGGAGGGGCTTGCAAAATCTCTGCCGGAGCAGGACGGAACGACCGCCCGAACCCCTCACAGAGATACAAGCAGAATCAAACAAGGGATAGACCACACAGAGGGTATAGGCTGCCTGCTCCAAGAAGATCTGAAACGAGGTACAGCGAACCATGAAAACAAGGTTAATTATCAAGTGCAACAAGCCCGAACAGAGAGCCGGAGCAGAAGCCCTTGAAAAATTCGGCAATGAATGGGCGGAGGCTTACAGGAAAGCACAGGAGCAGCGCACAAGAGCTTTTAAAGAATATCTGAAACGGAAACACGAACAGGAGCAGCCACAGACATAATAGCGGCTATTCCTTTACAGGCTTCTTAAATGTGCTGAATTTTTCGCACAGAGGGAGGGGGAATAACAAGTATTTCCCCAGTATATAAAAAAAGGCATTTTCAAGAGTAGCAAGCACGGTAACACCGCATTACAAAATGCGATATTACACACTTGCAAGGGAGCTGCCCTTGAACCCCCGAACCGATAAGAAAGAGAGGTATAAAAAGCATGACACGAGAGCAGGCACGAGAAGAATTTAACAGCAGACCGGAGTTTGTATTATCTTTACTGGAAAAGAGCAAGGGCGGCAAGCAATACAACTGCCCCTATTGCAGTAGCGGAGCAGGCAGGAACGGCACAGGAGCTTTAACCTACTACCCAGACACACATAGCTTTTATTGCTTTGCTTGTGTTACGAACAATCCGGGAGAGGGCTTTGCACTCAAACAAGATGTATTAGGAGCATATCGACTGATAAATAATTGCAGCGAAACGGAGGCTTTTTCACAAGTGGGAATAGTAATTGATGAATACAGCACCCAGAACGCCACCAGAAGCGCACAGAGAGACTTTGCAGAAGATAAGAGGGTAAATATACCACCTGCACCAGAGGCGGCAAAAACAGCCTCACAGGAGCTTACAGAAGCAACAGACCACACAGCATATTACAAAGAGTGCAGAGAACGCTTGCAGAGATCACCGGAGGCAATTTCTTATTTACAGGCAAGAGGCATAAGCAAGGACACAGCGGCGGCATATTGGATAGGCTTTGACCCGAAAGCAGACCCGGCACAGAGCAACCACCCCACACCCCGAATTATATTTCCGACCTGCTCCACACACTATGTTGCAAGAGCTATTGACCCGACCACACCGAGCAACTTTGCAAAGATGAATAACAAGGGCGGCAAGCCTGCTATATTTAATGCAAAGATACTGCAAGACAGCTCCACAGAAACAATATTTGTTACGGAGGGCGGCTTCGATGCACTCAGCATTATAGAAGCAGGAGCAGCAGCAATAGCCTTGAACAGCACAAGCA
>Ga0116183_1007070_pt1 | contig 10132 bp, 8 predicted proteins | sample AD_UKC078_MetaG_FD_89753 | JGI IMG/M metagenome (GOLD analysis project Ga0116183, IMG submission 89753) | Active sludge microbial communities of municipal wastewater-treating anaerobic digesters from USA - AD_UKC078_MetaG | ecosystem: Engineered > Bioreactor > Anaerobic > Digestate | place: USA...
CATAGGTTCTTCTGTGACCTCTGATCTCGGCTTCATCGTGAAGTCCGCCTAAGCTCAGCCGGTAGAAATTTCTGTCAAGTGCTCTTGCAATCGATTTCCCGAGCGATGTCTTTCCAACTCCGGGAGGCCCGATGAAGCAGAGGATCGGTGATTTAGAGTTGCCGCGGATCTGTCTTACCGCAAGAAATTCAAGGATCCTCTCTTTCACATCAACGAGCCCGAAATGGTCTTCTTCAAGTATTTTACCCGCTTTTGCAATGTTTTTATTATCTTTTGTCTCTTCCATCCACGGAAGTTCGAGAATTGTATCAAGCCATGTCTTGACAACGACTGTTTCAGATGCCGCAGGGTTCATTGTTTTTAAGCGTTCAAGCTGTTTTTTTGCTTCTGTTCTCACCTTTTCCGGCAATTCAATCGAATCAAGTTTCTTTTCGTATTCCTGAATTTCAGAAAGGTGGGGATCTTCGTTTCCAAGTTCCTTCTGGATCTGCTTCATCTGCTCTTTGAGAAAATATTCCTTCTGTGCTTTCCCGAGCCGTTCCTTTGCCTTGTTGCGGATGTCTGATTGTATTTCGATGAGCGAAAGTTCTTTTTCAAGTGATTCATGAACGATCTGAAGTTTTTTCATCACTGAGTTCTCTTCAAGCACTCTTTGTGAAAGTTCAACAGATTTTGAAAGATGGCTCATTATTATCTCTGCAAGCCGGCCCGGGTTTTTCACACCCTGAATTGCCGCAAGTGCTTCAGGAGGAAGCATGATCTCGCCCTGATCGGCAATGTTCTTTATCTGCCGTTTTATTTCGGTCATCAATGCCTGCGACATAACATTGTTCTGGTCGGGTTCATCGTCGATCATATTTACATCTGCAGTATAATAACCGCCCTGTTCATCATAACGGATGTTTCGAATGGACGCTTTTTTGTATCCCTGAATGTAAAGCATCATGTTTCCGTCAAAGTTCTTCTGCATTCTAATAACGGTTGCAACGGTGCCCGTAGAATAGACTGTTTCGTCCTTTATCTGGTCAATTGAGGGATCTTTCTGTGCTGTAACGATCAGATATCCTTCAGCGGTTATCGCCCTGTTGACGGCGCTTGAGGAAAAACCCCGCTGGACATTGACATTCATTATCATATATGGAAAAAGGACTGAATCTTTCAGCGGCAGGACCGGGAGTGAAGGGGGGATTATGTTCGTTGTTCCGTTTCCGTTATTCATGTTCTCCTCCGTTTTCTGGCTCTATTTTGATAATACCCCTTTTGTCAACAACTATCGGAAATTTTATTATAAGCACGCCGTTGTCCATTGAAACGGTCGCTTTATTGAAGTTTACGGCCCTCCCGAGATGTATTACTTTCCGGAAAGTTCCGTTCTCCCGTTCAAGGCAGACACAGTTTTCATAACGGTTGCTTCTCAAAGTATCCTTGTCTCCGCTTATCTCAATGAACTGGTCAAAACCGGAAACACTGACATTTTCCATCGTAAGTCCCGGCACTTCAATTTCAACGACAAGCCGGCAGCCACCCTCATCAATAAACACATCGTATGGAAAATCAATCTCGCTCTTCTGAGATTTTTCAGGGTCAAGCAGATCGGAAAGTGCCGATTCTATCTCTTCGACCAGTCCACGGTACTGTTTAAGAACGCTTAAATTGTCAGAATTTTTTCTTTCAGTCATATTCCACCTTTATAAATCAAAATCCTTGCCAAGTTTACAGGAATCGCATTTTATGGCAAGTCAAATCTTATAAAAATATTTATCCTAAAATCTTGTAAATAAAGCGATGTGACATTATATATATGCAGTACTTTGTTTTTTTTATTTTCCGGAGGGAAAAATGAGCTCAGATAGAGGACAACTCGGTATTATTGCTTGTAATTCAGGCAGAGCTTTCGCCAATTCAGTGGTGGACTACCTTAAAGATAAATATAAAAGGGACAACCGTGAAGACCGGTTCAGATATGTTAAAACCACAGAAACCCATTTTGCAAACGGTGAGATAAAGACTTCAATAGATGAGCCGATCCGCGGTATGGATGTCTATATAATTCAGCTTATGGACGATCCCATGAGCGATCTTTCGGTAAATGACAACCTGATGGCTCTTGCTACAGCGGTGAATGCTGCCTACAACAGTGATGCCGGTTCGATAACGGCGGTCATTCCGCAGTTCCCCAACGCAAGACAGGAAAGAAGAAAAGGGCGTGAAAGCGTTACAGCTTCAATGGTTTCAGCATTCATTGAGGAAAGCGGTGCTTCGAGAGTTCTGACGATCGACATTCACGCTGAAGCGATCGCCGGTTTTTTCCATCGTGCCCGTCTTGACAACCTTCATGCCAGCAGACAGCTTATGAGAGCGATGTGCAAGAGATCACTGATAAACGATAACACCGTTGTTGTTGCACCTGATGTCGGAAGTGCTGAAACTGCAAGATACTACTCAAGAGAGCTTAAGACAGATATGGCCCTTATCGTAAAGGAAAGAGACTATTCAAAGGCCTCTGTCGTTGTTGAAGCAAGACTGGTAGGAAGTGTTGAGGGAAGGAATGTTGTCATTGTCGATGATATGATCGCAACAGGCGGAACGCTGATCGCGGCATGTGCAAAGCTTAAAGAGCTCGGTGCTGAAAATATTGATGTTTTCTGCACATTTCCTTTCTTTAACGGGGATGCTGTTAAGAAACTGGACGAGGCGTTTGCAAACGGAACGATCCATTCTGTTACCGGAACAAATGCAGTCTGGAGAGGAGAAAAGTTCATTGCTGATCATCCATGGTATAACGAAGTGAGCGTGACCCGTCTTTTTGCGAAGGTTATCTATCACATAAATCACATGGAATCTATTTCGAACATACTTGAATCTTAAAATATCTTCAGGGAGGAAGCAGTGATGTTAAGGATCGACAAGGTTGCCGGTCATGATGTGCTTATGGAATCGGACATTCCTTTTCTCAAACTTTTCAGAAAAGGGAAGGTGCGTGAGGTTTATGAGATAGGTGAATATCTTCTCATAGTTGCCACCGATAGAATAAGTGCATTCGATGTTGTAATGAAGTCGGGTGTTCCGGGGAAAGGTGTGTATCTGACAAAACAGTCCTCATACTGGTTTAAATTCATTGAGAAGAATGGAATTCCAACCCATTTTGTGACAGATAATATTGCGGAAATGGTTGAAATAACAGGGGAAAAACGGCTTCTTGATCTTGGCTGGCTTGAAGGGAGAGTGATGCTTGGTAAAAAAGCAGAAGTGCTTCCCGTTGAGGCGGTATGCAGGTTCAGAATATTCGGCTCGGCAGTTATTGCCCTCAAGGAAGGGACATGGATTTGGGATGAGATCGAATCTGAAGAAGGATTGAAGGAAGGTGCTCTCATAAAGAACGGACCTGTTTTCACTCCGACAGAGAAATCTGAAACTGATGATAAAATTTCTTTTGAACAGATGGTGGAACTTATAAAAGACAGAGAACTCGCTGAAAAAGTTAAAAAGAACACAATAGATCTTTTCAGGATGTGCAACGATCACGCTGTTTCAAAGTTCGGTTTTGAGATCGCTGACGGAAAGGTTGAATACGGCATGATAGATGGAAAACTCGCCCTTGTTGATGAGACATTCACAAGTGACAGCGCAAGGTTTATTCCTGATAAGTCAAAGGAAGTATTCAGAAAATGGCTTACGGATAACAATTTGAAAAAAGTTGCGGCAGTTGTGCCTGATGACATTTCAATGAAAGTTTCCGATCTTTACAGAAGTCAGTGCAATGATATGGGAATTGATATTTAAAAGATAACCGGAGAGTACATGAAGTTCAATTACAAAACACTTCTGATCTGGCTTGGGATAATCATAGCTGTCTTTTTTGTGATAAATATTTCACAGATGACAGCAGAAAAGACCATTGCCGAGATCAATATGACCGAATTCCGGTCGAAAGTGAAAGCGGGAGAAGTGAAAGAGGTCGTTATCGACGGCATAGAGTTCAAAGGGAAGCTCAATAACGACTCAACCTTTGTCGTCATAGGTCCGAGCGGAGAGAGAATGATGGAATTCCTTTCCGAAAACAATGTTCCGGCAACTTATGTGAAGCCGGAGGACAATTCATTCCTTCAGACGATTCTTGCATCATGGCTTCCGATGCTTATTTTCATCGGGCTTTTCATCTTTTTCATGAGACAGATGCAGGGTGGGAACGGAAAAGCATTTTCTTTCGGCAAAAGCAAGCACAGAGTAATCTCAAAAGATCAGAATCCCATAAGATTCAAAGATGTAGCAGGGGTTGATGAATCAAAAGAGGAACTTACGGAAGTGGTTGATTTTCTTAAAAGACCGGCTCATTACACAAAAATGGGTGCTAAAATTCCTCACGGAGTTCTTCTTGTCGGGCCTCCGGGAACAGGGAAAACTCTTCTTGCAAAAGCAGTTGCCGGTGAAGCTGATGTTCCTTTCTTCATCATAAGCGGTTCAGATTTTGTTGAAATGTTCGTCGGAGTCGGTGCAAGCAGGGTCAGAGACCTTTTCACCCATGCCAAGGAAAAAGCGCCGTGCATTATTTTCGTTGACGAAATTGATGCAGTGGGTCGTCAGAGAGGTGCAGGGCTTGGCGGCGGCCACGATGAAAGAGAGCAGACATTGAATCAGCTGCTGGTCGAGATGGACGGTTTCGGAAGTGATCTGGGCGTTATTGTCATTGCGGCGACAAACAGACCTGATGTTCTTGACCCGGCACTTTTAAGACCGGGCAGATTTGACAGACAGGTTTATGTTCCGATGCCTGACATCAAAGGTCGCGAGATGATATTGAAAGTTCACGCTGAAAAAATAAAAATGGCGGAAGAGATAAACTATCACGACATCGCAAGAGGAACTCCCGGACTTTCAGGAGCCGACCTTGCGAACCTTCTCAACGAAGCGGCTCTCATTGCGGCATCAAGTTCTGCAAAAGAAGTTACGATGTCACACATTGAAGATGCGAGAGATAAAATTCTCATGGGGAAGGAAAGAAAAACGATGGTGCAGACTCCGGAAGAAAAAAAGGATACCGCATATCACGAGGCGGGACACACAATAGTCGGATTTTATTCAAAATTTGCTGATCCGATACACAAAGTTTCGATAGTTCCAAGAGGCAGAGCGCTCGGAGTGACCCAGCATTTACCTGAAAAGGATAAATACAGTTACCACAAAGAGGAACTTGTTGACAGAATAAAGATCCTCATGGGCGGAAGAGTTGCTGAAGAACTTTTCATCGGTCGTATTACAACCGGAGCCGGAAACGACATCGAACGGGCGACACAGCTTGCAAGGAACATGGTGATGCAGTGGGGAATGAGCGAAAATCTCGGGCCCATTCATTACGGTGAAAAAGAAGAGCAGGTGTTCCTGGGTCGTGAACTTGGCAAGCGGACTCAGGTGAGCGAAGCAACATCAGAAAAGATAGATGAAGAAGTTCAGAAGCTTGTTGACAGCGCATATCAGAGTGCAAAGAGCATTCTTGAAACCCATAGAGATTCCGTTGAACGGCTGGTGGCTAAACTCATTGAAAAAGAGACGCTTGAAAAAAATGAAATAGTTGCCGCGATAGAAGGTGGTCAGAATGAAGCTTAAGGTTCTGTTCCTGACGGTGGCATTTGTTTCTTTAATTTTTGCATCATGCTCAACAGTTCCGAAAAAAACAATAAATACAGATAGTTCCTATAGCTGGACAAAAGAAAGTTTTGAGCTTGATCCGCAGAATCAGTCGTTTTCTGCTGAAGGTGAAGTTACGATGTGGATAGATTCTGTGCAGTTCAAGGGCAAGTTTAACGGTGATTATCAGATACTTTCAAGCGAAAGGAGCAAATGGCGGATGATCATCACAGGCCCTTTCAATATTTCGGTTGCAACGGTCATCATCAATGGAATGGCTGCACACATCTTTCATGACGGGAAATGGGAAAGCAAGCCGTGGCCTGAAATTTCAGCAGGGCTTTTCAATGCCGATGTTGACGGGGATGTCCTTTCGGTGATACTTGGCGGAAGGTTCAAATTTGAAGGCGTTTGTGCTGAAATATCAGAAAATTCAAAGCTTTGCAAAATGAATGAGATCTATTACAAGTTTGCAGGCAACCAGATTGTCGAGATCTTAAGCGGCGATCTTTATGCCATAAGAAAAGACGGCTCCTGGACCGGAGTCAGAAACGGAAAATACGCATTCATCTTCAAAAATAAGGATTTCGACAACACAGTTTTGCTCAAAGATTCCCTGTTTAACCTTCCGGTGGAAGAAAAAGACGAATTCGACGATTTGTGATAATTAACTCAAATAATTTGACAATGTTATCATTTGCGATATGATTTTTTTGATATGCGATTCGCGAATTGCGAATTAAAAGGATTCGGGAAGGGAGGTGATTATGAAAAAGCACGCGGGGATGAGGTCGCTTGATATTGTTGTTCTGCTGAAAATGACGGTGATAAAAAAACCGTTTTATTTAAAAGACATTGCTGACTCTCTTTATATCAGCAGAAGCGAAGTGACTGAATCTGTCGGCAGAAGTGTGATTGCCGGACTTGTCACAGCCGACAAAAAAACTGTACTTAAAGGAAATCTGTTTGAATTTCTTGTCCATGGTGTAAGATATGTTTTTCCACAGATGCCTGGAGCTATTGTCAGAGGTATTCCCACAGCCCATAGTGCTTATCCGTTAAAAGAGATGATAGAGAGTAACAATGTTTTTGTGTGGCCTTTTTTTGAAGGAACTGTGTCAGGGCAGTCAATTCAGCCGCTTTATCAGACGGTTCCTGATGCATGTGTGAAAGATGAGCAGTTATATCAGTTGCTTGCATTGGTTGATGCTTTGAGGGTCGGAAACGCAAGAGAAAAAAATATTGCTAAAATTGAACTGGAAAAAAGATTATGCAGGGAATAACAATTGAAAAAATAAAAAAAATATCAAATGCTGTTGAAAGCATTGGAGAGAAAGCTGTTTTTGTCGGCGGCGCTGTTGCTCAATTTTATGTTGATAACAATGGAACTGAAAATATCAGGTTCACTAAAGATGTTGATCTTGTTTTTGAAATACTTTCTTTCGGTCAACTTGAAAGAATAAGGCAAAAGCTAACAGGTGCCGGTTTTAAACAGACAATGGATAACAAGGTTTTATGCAGGTTTTCTTTTTTTGATATTCTTGTTGATGTTATGTCAGTGAATGAAGTCGGCTGGTCTCCCGGCAACATCTGGTTTAAAAACGGATTTTCAAAAGCAAAAGCAAAGAAAATCGGTGATTTTGAGATATTACTTTTACCCTTGTCTTATTATCTTGCGACAAAGTTTTCCGCTTTTAATGACAGGGGAATTGCTGATCCATATTTGAGCCATGACCTTGAAGACATAGTGTATGTCCTTGATAATAATCCTGAATTTTGCAATATGCTTCAAATAAATGATGGTGAAGATGTGAGAATCTATTTAAAGGAAAACCTGAAAAAACTGATTGATTCCACAAAAATTAAGGAAGCAGTCATAGGTCATCTTCCAATTCATTTTCAGGAAAAACGGCTTGACAGAATCGAAAAAAATATCCGGTCATATTTAAAATCATAATAGAAAAAGACGAATTCGACGATTTGTGATAATCTTAACCGATTTTTTACAGTATCTTGAACAAATTCCTAAATCTTGTAGTATATAAGGACTTTAGTTTGGAGGATGAGATGAGATATGTTTTTTTGACAGTTCTAGTTCTGACGGTGTTTTTTTCCGGCTGTGATGCATTTTTAACTCACGATACTGATCTGGAATACTATTCGGTGTGTGAAAGAAAATATCCGGGTGAAGACAACTGCTCTCAGCCCTATGTCAACTGTATTGCCTATGCCTATATGAGGGACTGGTATCTGTGGTATGACAAGATCCCTTTTATCGATCCCGGCACTTATGAAACGCTGGGAGATATGGTGAAAGCGTTAAGATATGAGGACGAAGGTGTGCTTATCGACCGGTTTTCATATTCAACAAAAAAAGAGGAGCACGAAGATTATTACGCAGGGAAAAGATATGGAATGGGGACTTCATGGAAAAGGGATGAAGAGAACAAACTTTTTATAACGATGGTATATCCGACTTCCCCGGCCGATGTCGCAGGATTGAAAAGAGGTCAGCAGATACTTGCAATGAACGGTTTTACAGTTGAGGAGCTTGACGCAAATGCCGCATACAACAAGGAACATTCAGGCGATGATGATTTTGTGAAAAGGACTGACTGGAGCAATGTTTATGACGCTGAAAATGAAGGTGAGCCGGTTGACATGAAACTTCTTGAAAAGGGAGAGGACCTGGAAACAACAGTATATCTTGGTGATTACTCAATGAAATCGGTTCTGAAAACTGCAATTGTTGATAATGGCGGAACGAAAACCGGCTACATTCACTTCAAGGCCTTTATCACCCCTTCAGAGCAGGAACTGAACGATGCATTTGCAGAGTTTAAAAAAGAGAAGATAGAAGAACTTGTCGTTGACATGAGATATAACGGCGGCGGACTTGTCAGAATTTCTGAACAGCTCATAAATCTGATTGCTGGAAAAACTGTAAAAGATGAGCGTATAATCAAAATTCTCTACAACGAGAAACATTCCGATGTCAACAGCCACTACACAGGCAAAGTGCTTGAAAGTTCGATGGATCTGAAGAAAGTTGCTTTCATTACGACAAAAGGGACTGCGAGCGCTTCTGAAATGGTGATAAATTCGCTTCAACCGTTCGTTGATGTTTCGATAATCGGTGACACAACCTACGGAAAGCCGGTCGGGATGAATGCCAAGAACATCTGCGATCAGACGATAGTTCCGATAACTTTCAAGAATGCGAACGCAGTTGATTTCGGTGATTACTACCACGGAATTTCTGCCAACTGTAATTCGGTTGATGACTATAAACACGATTTCGGTGACAAGGATGAGGCATCTTTAAAAGAGGCGCTGAATTACCTTAAAACAGGAAAATGCTCAGAAACAGCACTGACTTTGAGAAATGTGAAAAGTCAATATATTGAAGATCTTATCCCGTTTGAACTTAAGGGGATGAATCGGGTCGATTACACTTTTTAGGAGGTATCATGAAATATTTTTCTGTTCTGATTCTGTTGTTGATCATTCTGTCAGGCTGTTCAAGTTCAAATCCCGATGTTGAATGTATGACAGTTTTTGACTGCGATCCCGGTTTTATATGTGTTGACAGTATCTGTGTAAAAGATGAGAACTCCAAGCCGGTCGATGAAAATAATGATAAAAATGATGACTACATTCCTGTTGAAGATACAAATAATTTGAGCGATCCTGATGTCATTGAAAAGAACGACGATGATTCCGCAGGCGGAACAAAGTGCAAAATAGATTCAGACTGCGATGATGAAAATGACTGTACTGATAATATCTGTGACACTGGATACTGTTTCTATCCTTTGAAAATAGAGGAGTGTAACGGATTTGATGATAACTGCAACGATGAAACAGATGAAACATTTGAAGGGATGAATGAAGATTGTGATACAGGATTTTCAGGAAAATGTTCAGCAGGAAAGAAAACCTGTGTCGAAGGCAAAATTGTCTGCCTTTCCCCTTTCCATACCGAATCTGAGATCTGCAATAATGAAGATGACAACTGCGATGGTGAAACCGACAACTTTAAACCTGAAGAAATTCCTGACTGCCCTCTTACTCTCGGGGTTTGCAAAGGATCAAAAAAAGTTTGTGATGGATCAAAATGGCTTGACTGCGTGAATGAAAGTTACGGCGGTTTCTATGATGAAGAAGATGAACTTGATGATTACTTTCTTAATACCAATTGTGATGGAATTGATGGAAGAGTGGAACTGCTTGTTTTTGTTGACGGAACAAATGGCGATGATGACCTGAATGACGGTACTGTATCAAAACCCCTTAAGACAATAAACAAGGGAATAGAGACCGCGTTGACGCTCGGATTGCATGATGTTGTTGTGGCGGAAGGCATTTATGAAGAGGAGTTCTATCTTGCAAGCGGAGTGAATATCCACGGTGGTTTCAGTCCTTCTCCTGAATGGGCAGGTGCAGTGGATAATGAAGTTGTTATAGCTGGCGGTCAATATGGTGTTACAGCTGAAGAGATAACAGG
>Ga0116183_1007071_pt1 | contig 10131 bp, 6 predicted proteins | sample AD_UKC078_MetaG_FD_89753 | JGI IMG/M metagenome (GOLD analysis project Ga0116183, IMG submission 89753) | Active sludge microbial communities of municipal wastewater-treating anaerobic digesters from USA - AD_UKC078_MetaG | ecosystem: Engineered > Bioreactor > Anaerobic > Digestate | place: USA...
CCCCTGGTATTACCCGGACCCTCGGGAACGATATACTCACCTCCCCTGAGATCAGGATGAGTGGCAGCGTAGAGTGTTGGCAACGCTCCCATTGAGACAGGCTGGGCCACTAACCGCAGGAGTGCCTTCATAACCCTGCCGGTCTCTCTTTCCTTGCCACGGGAGAGGAGATTTGTTGCACTGATACCCGGATGACAGGCAACACTGATGGTTGACGACCCGGCACTCTCAAGCCTGCTCTGCAGCTCAATGGCGAACATAAGATTTGCAAGTTTGCTCTGGCGGTAAAACTTCATGGAGCTGTATCCTTTTGAAGCGTCCAGGTTGTCAAAGTGGATCTTTGCCTTCCTTGCAACTATGCTGCTGATGGAGACAATACGCGACGACGGTGTGTTCATCAGCACCGGCAGTAACTGACCGGTCAGTGCAAAATGGCCAAGATGGTTCGTGCCAAACTGAAGTTCAAAGCCATCCTTTGTCCTTCTGTAAGGTGTGATCATCACACCGGCATTGTTGATCAGTACATCAAGCTTGTCATAACGGGATATAAACTTTTCTGCAAATCTCTTTACCGATTCAAGATCCGCCAGATCGAGGTACATCACAGCCACAGACCGCGATCCGTTCATGGCCCTGATCTCTGCAGCAGCCCTTTCCCCTTTCTCCCTGTTCCTTACTGCAAGAAACACCTCAGCTCCCTTTGATGACAGAACTCCGGCTGCCTCAAAACCTATCCCGTGTGATGATCCGGTAATCACAATCCTCTTTCCGTTAAGATCTCCAATATTTTCGACAGTCCATTTATTCATGTCAGTTCTTCATAGTATAAAAGCAACCTGGGGCTGAAAATCTGCCTCAAATATAAGGCAAATCATCAATTTGAACCAGTGTAATACTCCCCCTGAATTAAGATTACTGGTACAATGGAATTCACATATTTTAGTTAATTTTGTATAGTAGCTTAAGGGGATTTAGCTCAGTTGACAGAGCGTTTGATTCGCAGTCAAAAGGTCGGGGGTTCGACTCCCCCTATCTCCACAAAAGGGTTTATTTTCAGCTATATTTCCACCGGGGTATTATGAATAAAGAAGAAATCGGATCAATTCTTGAAAAGCAAAGAAATTTCCTTGCTTCAGGCACTACCCTGGATATTGATTACAGGATTGGTATTCTTAAAAAGCTAAGATCACTGATCCTTAGTCACGAAGAAGAGCTTATCGAAGCGCTCGGCCGCGATTTTCACAAGCCCCGTTTCGAAGTGCTCGGAACGGAATCGAGGTTTGTGATCGCCGAGCTCAACCTGATGATACGGAATGTAAGGAGATGGTCACGGAAAAAGAAAGTCAGAACCTCAATCGCGAACTTTCCTGCTGGAAGTTACGTAATGCCCCAGCCTTATGGCCAGGTTCTCATCCTTTCGCCATGGAACTACCCTTTCCATCTGGCCATGATGCCGGTCATGAGCGCTCTTGCTGCCGGCAACTGCGTGGTTCTGAAGATTTCGCAGAAAGTGCCCGAGACAGGAAAGGTGATTGCAAAAATAACAGGGAAATTTCCCCGGGAACTTATTGCAATGATCGATGGCGATCACTCACTAACCGCTTATCTGCTTGATCACAGCTTTGACTACATTTTTTTCACAGGCAGCACCGATGTCGGCAAAATAGTAATGACGAAAGCTGCGAGAAATCTTACACCTCTCACTCTGGAGCTTGGTGGAAAGAACCCCTGCGTAGTGGCTGCCGATGCAAAGCTCAACTATGCTGCCCGAAGAATAGCCATGGGTAAATTCATCAATGCCGGTCAGACTTGCATTGCCCCCGATTATCTTCTCGTTGATGATAAAATAAGGGAAAGATTTCTTGAACTGCTCAAAGCTGAAATCAGGAAATTTTATGGCAGCGATCCGGAAAACAGCACTGATTACTGCCGCATGATCAATGCCGCGAAGGCCGGGAAAATGGAATCGTACATAAAAAATGCCAAAATTATTTCAGGTGGGAAAACGGATACTGTCAATTGTTATGTTGAACCCACTCTGATTACCGGTGTCACACCCGATGATCCCGTAATGAAGGAAGAGATTTTCGGTCCCGTCCTGCCGGTAATTTCCTATTCCGATTTCAGTGAGGTTTATTCAATCATCGCCCGTAATCCCAAATCGCTGGCTGCGTATATTTTTACAACGAACAGGAAACTGGCCAGGGAATTTCTTGCAAAAACGCAGAGCGGGTCGGCAGCGGTTAACGACACCATAATGCAGATCGCCTCCCCGCATCTCCCTTTCGGCGGGATTGGTCCCAGCGGCATAGGCCGCTATCACGGCAAGAAATCGTTCGAAACATTTTCTAACATGAAATCGGTGATGGTCAAATCTAACCTGGTGGATATACCGGTACGTTATCCGCCGTATACTGCCCTTAAGGAAAAATTACTGAAATTATTATTGAAATAATCCTCCTTCTATCTGAATAGACCTTTCTTCACGGAATTTCCCAAAGGATGGGGCAGAAGCCATAAATCCTGTTATTTTAATATAAATAGTGATAAACAGGTAAAATAATTGATTATCATACCTTAGATTTTGACAAAGGATTTTCCGGTTTCGCATTCATATTATAATTTTGAATCATTCTTTTATCACTGTTTGATTATTAATTTTTAGGAATTCCAGACTATAAATTATATGAATAAACTAACAAATTTTTCAATCGACGCGACAACAAAAACACCTCAAATTGATTTTAATAATTTTACAGGAGAACTGATATTATCAGGGAAATCTATTCCTGAAAATGCTGCAAAACTTTATGAGCCTGCATTAGAATGGATAAATAAATACATTATTAATTCCAAACCTGTCACAAACCTCCGCCTCAACCTTGAGTATTTCAACACTGCATCTTCAATCTGGATCTCCAAAATAATGAAATCCCTGACCCAGATCAACAATCCCGATAATCTGCTGTTTGTTCATCTCTATGTTCCGCTTGAAGAATACGATGACCTGAATGAAATCGACGACATAAGGGACTTCTTCGAACCAATAACCAATATTTTCCAGAATACTATTCCGGGTGTCGGGCTTAAACTATACGCTATAAATGACGATTCGGAAGTTGTAAAAGACACTATTGTCCTCATGTAAAAGATATATCAAAAGAAAATTCCTTCATTGTTAAAATGAAACCTTAACGGTTTATATCTTTCTAAATCTTTTACTCCTTTATATTCTCTCCTTTCCGATTTGAGTATTAAATTCGGGCTTTATTTTATTTCTTTCCTGATTATGCCTAAACGTAATGATATCAACAAAATACTGATAATCGGCTCAGGGCCGATCATCATTGGACAAGCATGTGAATTTGACTATTCAGGCACACAGGCATGCAAAGCACTCAGATCTCTTGGATATAAAATTGTACTTGTGAACTCCAATCCCGCCACTATAATGACGGATCCTGAAATAGCAGATGTAACATATATTGAACCATTGAATGAATACGCTCTGACAGAAATAATAAAAAAGGAACGCCCTGACGCCCTGTTACCTAACCTTGGAGGACAAACGGGACTAAATCTTTCTTCTGTTCTGGCCCGTAAGGGGGTCCTTTCAAAATACAATGTTGAGCTTATAGGAGTCAATATTGATGCGATTGAGCGCGGGGAAGACAGGATAGCTTTCAAAGAGACAATGAACCGCCTTGGTATCAGTTTGCCGAAAAGCACAGCTGTTAATAATGTTGAAGATGCAGAAAAAATAGCGGGCAAACTCGGATACCCGGTTGTGATAAGACCTGCCTATACAATGGGAGGGACAGGCGGAGGACTAGTATATAATGTTGAGGAACTCAGAACAATAGCCAGCAGGGGTCTGTCTGCCAGTCTTGTAAATCAGGTTCTTATTGAAGAATCATTGCTTGGCTGGGAAGAGCTGGAACTGGAAGTTGTAAGGGATGCCAAGAATCAGATGATCACCGTATGCTTTATCGAAAATGTCGATTCAATGGGTGTCCATACCGGTGATTCATACTGCACTGCTCCTATGCTTACAATAAGCAAAGACCTTCAGGATCGCCTGCAGAAATATGCTTACGACATTGTTGAAGCCATTGAGGTTATTGGTGGAACCAATGTGCAGTTTGCCCATAATCCGAAAACCGGCCGCGTGGTTGTAATTGAAATAAATCCAAGAACATCCCGTTCTTCAGCTCTTGCCTCAAAAGCAACGGGATTCCCTATTGCTTTTGTCTCTGCCCTGCTTGCCGGAGGCCTGACACTTGACGAGATCCCCTATTGGCGAAACGGCACCCTTGACAAATACACGCCTTCCGGCGATTATGTTGTTGTGAAGTTTGCCCGCTGGGCATTTGAGAAATTTGAAGGACTGGAAGACAGGCTTGGTACCCAGATGATGGCTGTGGGAGAAGTGATGAGCATTGGCAAAACATATAAGGAAGCTCTTCAGAAAGCGATAAGATCCCTTGAGATCGGGCGTTATGGTCTCGGGTTCGCAAAAGACTTCAATAAAAGACCTCTTGAAGAATTGCTTAAGCTCCTTAACTATGCCTCAAGCGAAAGACAATTTATTATGTATGAAGCTCTGAGAAAAGGAGCAGACATAGATGATCTCTACCGGAGAACATATATAAAACCCTGGTTCATCTCACAAATGAAAGAGCTTGTTGATGAGGAGCAGGAGATACTGACATATAAAGGCAATCTACCTCCTGATGATATCCTTTTAAGGGCAAAAAAAGACGGTTTCTCAGACAGGTATCTTTCAATACTCCTTGAGATCCCTGAAAAGACCATAAGAACCCGGCGCATCAGCCTTGGAATTACCGAAGCCTGGGAGCCTATTCCAGTAAGCGGTGTTGAAAATGCTGCATACTACTTTTCAACTTACAATGCTCCTGACAAGGTAAAAGTATCTGACAGAAAGAAAATAATGGTTCTCGGAGGCGGGCCAAACAGGATCGGTCAGGGTATAGAGTTCGACTACTGCTGCGTCCATGCTGCCTTTGCAATCCGGAAAGCCGGGTATGAATCAATTATGGTCAACTGCAATCCGGAAACTGTTTCAACCGATTATGACACAGCTGACAGACTCTACTTTGAACCTCTTACAGCTGAGGATGTGCTGAGTATTTACGAGAAGGAAAAACCTGAAGGGGTTATAATCCAGTTTGGCGGACAGACTCCTCTCAACCTGGCAAAGGAACTGGAGGAAGCAGGAGTCAGGATACTTGGTACAACACCAGATACAATCGATCTTGCAGAAGACCGTGACAGATTCAGGAATGTGATCGAAAAACTGGGCATCCCTCAACCCGAATCGGGAATGGCAAGCAATACGGAACAGGCTCTGGCAATAGCGGAAAAAATCGGTTATCCTCTGATGATCCGGCCATCTTACGTTCTTGGAGGAAGAGCCATGAAAATCATTCAGGATGAAAAAATGCTCTGGGAATATGTTACAAAAGCTGTAGGGGTTTCACCCGACCGCCCCCTGCTGCTTGATAAATTCCTTGAAAATGCCATTGAGTCAGAGGCTGATGCAATATCAGATGGATCAGATGCTTTTGTTCCCGCTATAATGCAGCATATTGAATATGCCGGAATTCATTCAGGCGACTCTGCCTGCGTAATACCTCCTGTTACTATTCCAAAGGAGCATAAAAAGACAATATACGATTATACCCGCAGGATAGCCATGGAACTGAAAGTTGTAGGGCTTTTAAATATCCAATATGCAATTTATGAAGATGTTGTTTATATACTTGAGGCTAATCCCAGGGCATCGCGTACCGTTCCCCTGGTCTCAAAAATCTGCAACATATCAATGGCAAAAATAGCTACTCAGATACTTCTCGGGCAAAAACTGTCAGAATTCGGGCTTAAAAACAGGTCGCTCAAGCATTTCGGAGTAAAAGAGGCCGTACTCCCCTTCAATATGTTCCCGGTTATCGATCCTGTGCTTGGCCCTGAAATGCGGTCCACCGGAGAGGTCCTCGGACTAGCTGAAAACTTTGGAATGGCTTTCTTTAAATCACAGGAAGCAACACAACTACCTCTTCCAATTAATGGAAGCGTACTGATAACTGTTGCTGACCGTGACAAAAACAGCATCCTTCAGGCTGCAAGGAATTTTTTCGACATGGGATTCCGTATTATCTCCACAGAAGGCACTGGAAAATTTCTTGAAAATAAGGGCATAAAGACTGAGCTTGTCCTCAAGGTTCACGAAGGAAGACCTAATATCGTAGATGCAATTAAGAACGGTGAAATAGACCTTGTCATAAATACTCCTGCCGGACGCTTAAGTGAATATGACGATTCGTACATCAGGAAAAACTCGATAAAATATAAAATCCCGTATATAACAACCACCTCTGCTGCCTTATCAGCCACAGAGGGAATTAAAGAGAGGCGGCATGGACAATACAAGGTCAAATCCCTGCAGGAATATCATTCAGATATCAGTAATTGATTGAATTATTCGCTGATTAATAAGTCTGGAAAGAATTCTCTTCCGGCTTACTCCTTTAACCCTGCCTAAAACTCTGATGTCTCTTTTGCCCTTTCTTGCAGACTGGATTCCATATCAACAATTTAGCTTCTCCAGGCTGCCCTGAATGAAATAGTGATCAGCTAAGAAGAACCTTTTTGAATTTTTTGAAAAGCTTCTCTTCTTCGCAATTTGATTTTACACCTTCAATAAGAACATCTATCAGCTTATCTATTTTTGAATATTCAAATCCTGCCTCAATTGCGAATTTCTTTATGATTTTCTTCTCACTTTCTGTTACTTCACAATCGGCCAGTATCATTTCGGCCATATTATAAATATGATCAAATTTAGCTTCAAGCGAATAAGGTGGATGATACTGATGATCCTTTTCCGAATTAATAAGATTATCAATCTCAGGTTCAGTCAGTCCGAACTTCTTTCCTTCCTTGTACAACAGATCAAGTTCCGGCTTCTTTATCTCACCATCTACTTTTGAGATCTGCACAAGATATATAAATGTGTTCTTGTTTACTTTCTTACCGTGATTTGTTATGAAATCGGAGAAACTCATTTTATCTTATTTCTGATAATTACTATTTATAAACTGTCAGGTGTAAAATTACAAATTAATTTCACAGTTAATGTTGCTGAATGATAATGAATAAGCATTAAAATTATTTATTTTCCTCATATTTAATAATTAAGAAGTATCATTAAAAGTTAAAAGTTATTAAATGCAATTTTATAAATTTCCCGGTTTTAAAGATGATCTGGAATAATCGCTTATATTTAGATGTCAAAAAATAAAAATTATGGATCAATAAATTAATACTGATAATACTGACAATATGAATGTAAATAATTTCATTCAGAAGCTGATTTTGACAACAGTACTTCTTTGTTTCCTTATCCCTTTGAAATCTCAGAATCTTAAAGAGAATACGGCTCTTGACGAAAAGGTTCGGAAGTTTCTCAACTCCAGCAGGTGGTATGACATGAATGTTCCTGATGTGGATGGCAAGCTTTTGTATGATATAATTATAAAGAATAATTATAAAAGTGCTCTCGAGATTGGAACCTCAACCGGCCATTCGGGTATATGGATTGCCTGGGCCCTCAGCAAAACAGGCGGTAAGCTTGTTACTATCGAAATTGATGAAAGAAGACACAGGCAAGCTGTTCAGAATTTCCGCGATGCCGGATTATCTGAATTTATTGATGCTCGACTTGCTGATGCCCATCAGCTTGTAAAAGAACTAAAAGGCCCTTTTGATTTCGTATTCAGTGATGCCGATAAGGATTGGTATAAGAATTATTTCATCGATATTGATCCGAAATTAAAAGTTGGAGGCTGTTTCACTGCTCATAATGTAAGTGAAAGAGGCAGGGGCTATGGCGGCTACGGCGGTCAGGCTCAGTTTCTGACTTACGTAAGAAGTCTGCCTAACTATGAAACAACAGTAAACAGTGCCGGAGGAGGTGTTTCAATAAGCTATAAGAAAGCTGATAAGTAATGATTTAGTATAAATCAATTACAATATTTCTCCCCGAATTAAGTAATATGATAATTAATTTTGTTTATACCATTTATCCCTCTCATAAAAATTATATATTTTGAATAAAGGAAAACTAATCAGTCCCGTCCGTGCTACAGCTATAGTTATCTCAAATATGATCGGTACCGGTGTCTATACCAGCCTCGGGTTACAGGTTGCAGGAGTACATTCAGTCGTTGCTCTGGTATTTATATGGATAACCGGAGGACTTGTCGCCTTGTGCGGTGCCCTTACATATGGCGAACTGGCTGTCAGATATCCAAAATCCGGAGGTGAATACATATTCCTGAGCAAAATCTACCATCCATCTTTAGGATTTATGTCTGGTTTTATTTCAATGACAATTGGATTTGCAGCACCAATGGCAATTTCAGCCATTGCACTTGGAACATATGCAGGAAACCTGATCCCGGTCTCTCCTGTGATTATTGCTGTGGTGGCAATTATTTGCCTTACCGTGCTCAATACAACAAGTTTTAAAACCGGTACAAATTTTAACTTTATCACAGCTGCCATAAATGTATCATTGATACTCACATTATGCATATTAGGATTTGTTAAAGGCCCTCATCCGGATTTTGAAATCAGTTTCAACCAGTCTGACTTAAAAGAAATTATTAATCCGGCTTTTGCAGTATCTCTGGTTTATGTATCCTTTGCTTATTCAGGATGGAATTCGGCTGCTTACATAACACACCAGGTAAAAGATCCTGTCAAGAACCTTCCTATCATTCTGATCTCCGGAACACTAATAGTACTATTCTTATATACTCTTCTTAATTTTGTTTTCCTTTACACTGTCCCCATGCAGGAACTGGAAGGACAAATAGATATAGCCTTCCTTGCTGCTAAAAACATATTCGGACAATCAGGGGGAAAATTTATTGCTCTCCTTATTTCAATTGGTCTTATTGCATCAATAAACTCCCTTCTGATTATTGGCCCCAGAGTTACTCAGGCTATTGCTGAGGATCATAAACCTCTCCGGTTTCTTGGATCTGAAAACAAGAGCGGTTCACCTTTTTTTGCCACTATCCTTCTTACAGTCATATCGCTCATACTTATCGGAACATCAACCTTCGAGCAAATAATGACTCTTATAGGGTTTACTCTCAGCATATTCACAATACTTTCGGTATTCGGTGTATTTGTGATCAGATATAGAACCAAAAATTATAATGATAATTTATACCATACCTTCGGATATCCCTTTATCCCTGCATTCTTCATCCTGGTTGAGGGTTGCATGATGGTGTATGTATTTGCCAACAGACCAGTCCAGTCTTTAATAGGAATAGGGATAACTCTTCTCGGCCTGGTTGTGTACTATATGTTACTGAATGCAGAGAAAAAATGATGTAAAACAGAATCCGTGATTATCTCCGGAACAGAATTTTCACCGGACGCACACATGTGAGAAACAAGGAGCTATTGATGGCTGATCCCTGCCAGATCACGGATAACTACCGAGGCACAGGCTATACCAAATGCAGCAGGCATATAGGAGACAGTGCCTACAACTGATGCCTTATTTGCCTCTCCGGAGACAGAAAGGATCCTGGTCTTATCAATAGGTTCAGGCGACCAGACAGCTGTTACTCCATCCCTTATTCCCAGCCTGTGCAGTCTTTTACGCAGCATCCTGGCAAGTGCGCAGTCTGTGGTTTTGGAGATATCAGTAATCGATATCCTGAGCGGATCAAATTTACCCCCCGACCCCATTGAGCTTACTACAGGATATTTCCTCTGTAGCGAATGGTATATAAGAAAAACCTTGGGCGACAGGGTGTCTATCGCATCAACAACATAGTCATAGCCTCTGTCTAGTATTTCTACCATTCTCTCATCCCTGATATATTCGCATATTATCTCCAGGTTCAGATCAGGATTTATATTAAGTAGCCTTGTTCCCATGAGCTCTGCTTTTAATAAGCCTTCCGTACTTTTCAGCGCAAGAAGCTGACGGTTCCTGTTCGATGGCTGTATCCTGTCGCCATCGACTATTGTAAGCGATCCTGCTCCCGACCGGCATATCATTTCAGCGGCATAGGCTCCTACCCC
>Ga0116183_1007073_pt1 | contig 10129 bp, 10 predicted proteins | sample AD_UKC078_MetaG_FD_89753 | JGI IMG/M metagenome (GOLD analysis project Ga0116183, IMG submission 89753) | Active sludge microbial communities of municipal wastewater-treating anaerobic digesters from USA - AD_UKC078_MetaG | ecosystem: Engineered > Bioreactor > Anaerobic > Digestate | place: USA...
AAATACTTCTGTTATTTTATTCACAATACAGGCAAAGAAAATCAGGTGTACCGGCTTGAATCGGATTATGACAATGAAGCACCCCTGGTAAACAGACAATATACTGAAGCTGACTGGTACGGAGCTCTGTACTATGATCTCAGACAATACGGAAAGGGAGATCAGCAACACTGGGTCCTGCTCGGGCTTGACCTGGCAAATCCCGAAATCACACGTAAGATTATTGATGTGATAAGCATAAGCCCCGCAGGAAATATCATTTTCGGCAAGGACATTTTCCGGAACGGAAAAACGGTCAGGAACAGGGTGCTGCTGGAGTACAGCTCCAAAGCGATCGTAACCCTGCGATTCAACACCGATAAGTTAATAGTGTTCGACCACCTTGTTCCAGTAACTGCTTCACTTAGCGGCAGCAGGGAAAACTACGGCCCTGATTTCTCTCTCGATGCATACAGCCTTGAAAAGGGAATCTGGGTATTTGAAGGAAACGTCGATATCAGGAACCCTAAGAAATAGTACCTTCCTGCCACTTTCTCCATTATTCCCTTTCCCCTGATCAGGCCGGAGAAGCAGGAACTGTCGCTGCTTCATGAAAAAGTGACGATTTGTCAGTCGTGTTCCAACGGCATGTCTTTTGTTTTAAAAACGGCGTTGATCATGTTTAACCTAAATAGTGTACCGAAATGCAAACCGGAAAAATTGGAGTAACCACTGAGAACATTTTCCCCATAATTAAAAAATTCCTTTATTCAGATCATGAGATATTCCTCCGCGAGATAATTTCCAACGCCGTCGATGCAACCCAGAAAGTGAAGGCAATTGCTTCAGCGGGCGACTTCAAGGGAGAGCTTGGAGATCTTACCATCAGGGTTTCAGTTGATAAGAAGAAAAAAACCATCACTGTTTCCGATTCGGGAATTGGAATGACATCTGAAGAAATCGATAAATATTTGAACCAGATTGCTTTTTCAAGCGCCAACGACTTCCTTGAGAAATATAAGGATCAGGTCAATTCGATCATTGGCCATTTCGGTCTTGGCTTCTATTCAGCATTCATGGTTTCCGACAGGGTGGAGGTTATCTCAAAATCATGGGATGAAACAGAGCCGGCTGTAAAGTGGAGCTGCGACGGCAGCCCGGAATATACGATCGAGGAAACGGAAAAGAAAACCAGGGGAACCGACGTGATACTTTATATCGACAAGGAATCGAAAGAGTTTCTCGAAGAAAATAGAATTGAAGAATTACTGAAGAAATACTGCAAATTCCTTCCTGTTGAAATAGCATTCGGTCAGGAAAAGGAATGGAAGGACGGTAAGTATGTAGAGACCGGAAAAGACAGGATCATCAACAATACAAAACCTGCATGGACACTGAAGCCTTCGGAACTGAAGGATGAGGATTATATGAAGTTCTACAGGGAACTTTATCCCATTGGCGATGAGCCCCTGTTCAACATCCACCTGAACGTCGATTATCCCTTTAAGCTTACCGGAATACTGTATTTCCCCAGAATCAAATCAAATATTGAAATACAGAAGAACAAGATCCAGCTTTACTGCAACCAGGTATTTGTTACCGACTCGGTTGAAGGAATTGTTCCCGAATTTCTCACTCTTCTTCATGGTGTGATAGATTCGCCCGATATCCCGCTCAATGTGTCGCGAAGCTATCTGCAGAGCGATACGAATGTCAAGAAGATATCCTCGCACATCACCAGGAAAGTTGCCGACAGGCTCTTCGAGATATTCAAGAACAACCGCGAGGAGTATGAGAAGAAATGGGACAACCTGAAACTGTTTATAATCTACGGGATGATCACCGAGGAAAAATTCTATGATAAAGCCACGAAGTTCGCTCTCCTCAAGAATACCGACGACAAGTACTTCACATTTGAGGAATATGAAAAGCTTATAAAGGAAAACCAGACTGACAAGAACAAATCGCTTGTTTACCTGTATACAAACAACAAGACCGATCAGTATTCATATATCGAAAAAGCAAAAAACAAGGGCTACGATGTCCTGAACCTCGACGGTCAGCTCGATTTGCACCTGATCAACCATCTTGAGACCAAATTCAAGGACTCCAGATTTGTAAGGGTCGACTCTGATGTGATTGACAAGCTGATCCCCCGTGAGGATGAGAAAAAATCGAAGCTCTCACCTGATCAGCAGGATGATCTCAGAAGTGTCTTCAATGTCAGGGTGAAAACGAAGGAAATTTACAATGCCGTTCCCGAAGCACTCGACGAAAACGATTCACCTGTTATCATTACCCAATCGGAATTCATGCGCAGGATGAAGGATATGTCCCAAATCGGCGGCGGAATGAATTTTTACGGCGAACTGCCCGACAGATTCAACCTGGTTGTCAATGTAAACCATCCGCTGGTAATAAGAATATCGGAAGATCTTAACGAGAAGGAAGGAAAGAGACTTCAGGATAATGCTGATGAAAGGAAAAGACTGAAGGACGAAATAGATTTCATGGAAAAGGAACATAGCAGGAAGAAACCGGAGGAGATCAGTCAGTTCGAGAAGGATGACCTGGAAAAGCTCAGAAAAGAACTCGAAACCATCGAGTCGGCGCGCAGGGAAGTGCTCGAGGCTTACGGATCGGAAAACCAGATCGTAAAACAGCTTGTTGACCTGGCTCTGCTTTCCAACAATATGTTAAGGGGAGAGGATCTCAGCACTTTCGTTAAGAGAAGCGTTGAACTGCTTTGAAATCCTGAGACATTACAATCTTTAAGAGCTGAAAATAACAACAAATAATTGTCGATAAACAATAATCGGGTTATTGTTTGTCGACAATTATTTTACCTGAAACGATATGGTTTTTAAGGCTTTATAATATTAAGGAACAGGGGGAGGGCTCAGATCATTTTTGCTACTTCAGCCTTTATAAAGTCAATGGCGACCCGGGTAGGTTCGTGTTCCATCTCCATAACCCTGCCAAGAAGGAGTTTGCTGAGTTCAATAGCGGGGAGATCGTTCTTGAGCTTTTCAGCTTCACTGTTTATTAGCTTTATGATGTTCGACCTGGCATTTCTTACACATTCCCATGCCTGAGTGCTCATGTAGATCTGCTGCGAAAGATTGTGCTCGAACTCGCTTCTTATCGTTGTCAGAAGTGCTGACTGAAGCTGCGAAACCGTCATGCCGGGTGTGCTTACCCTCATCAGAAGCGATTCAAGACTTATCCTTTCAAGAAAAAGAACTACCCTTTCGTATGCCTGAAGCTTTATCGGGGTGATGGTCCGGTTTCCCTGAAGAATAACTTCCTGTCTTCTTTTCTCTTCATCGTTCCTGATCATGTTCCTCAGAATGATCCAGGCGGTCAGAAAAACAATAAGTGCGGGCAATGTGATCTTAAGAATGTCAGCAACTGTTTCCATGTCATTGTTGATTTATATGCAAACCTAAGATATTTTGTTAAAATATGTTCGTTGCAGGTCTGATAAAAACAGCGTACAGCAATATTGAAAATCAAAAATTCCTCTTACTTTTGGCTGCTGCCGGAGACATAAACCCGTGAGCCGTCAAGGTTTGCGGCATAGTTCCGGCGGAAGCCCTGATTATAACCAAGCTGTATGGAATATTTATCCGATAGAATCAAATTGCTGTCTGTATCGCAGACTCTTGCCATGGCTCAAAAGAGCCGTGAGTTAAAGGAATCCGGTATTGATGTAATCAGTCTCAGTCTGGGAGAACCTGATTTCAATACTCCCGATTATGTCAAGGAGGCCGCCAAAAAGGCCATTGATGACAACTTTTCAAAATATCCGCCCGTACCTGGCTACAACGACCTGAGAGATACAATCGCGAGGAAATTCAGGGAAGAGAACGGGATAAACTACAGCCGGGAGCAGATCATCGTATCTGCCGGAGCCAAGCATTCGCTGATAAATGTGATTATGTCGATCATTAATCCGGGAGATGAGGTTATCCTCCTTGCTCCCTACTGGGTGAGTTACTATGATCAGATCATATTTGCAGGCGGGAAGCCGGTTGTGGTGGAGGCCCTTCTGCAGAATGACTTCAAGGTATGCCCTGAGCAGATAGAAAAGGCAATCACCGGCCGTACAAGGCTTATTATTTTCAATTCGCCGTCGAATCCGACAGGGATGGTATATACAAGAGATGAGATGGAGCAGATAGCCCGTGTAGTCGAAAGGCATGAAGGTGTTTTTATAATATCGGATGAGATCTATGAACATATCATCTATGAGGGTGAACATGTAAGCATGGCATCCTTCAGCTTTATATACGACAGGGTCATTACCGTGAACGGGGTATCGAAAGCTTTTGCAATGACCGGATGGAGAATAGGATACATGGGGGCGCCTTTGTGGATATCAAAAGCCTGCAACAAGCTGCAGGGACAGTTTACCTCCGGAGTATGTTCAATTGCACAGAAGGCTGCCTGTGCTGCCCTTGAAGGAAAGGACGAATCTGTAAGGATAATGAGGGATGCTTTCCTCCGCCGCCGCGACCTCATCTGCGGTTTGCTGAAAGAGATTAAGGGACTGAAGCTTAGAATTCCGCAGGGAGCATTCTATGTAATGCCCGATATTTCATATTATCTCGGCTTATCACATGGCACCGGCACCATCGCCAGTGCTGACGATCTGGCAATGTATCTTCTTGAAAAAGCTCATGTTGCCGTTGTCGGGGGAGATACATTCGGAGCTCCGGAATGCATAAGGATTTCATACGCCAATTCCGACGAACTGCTTATTGAAGCTGTAAAAAGGATCGGGGCAGCGCTTGAAAAACTGCACTGAGATTCCTGAACCGGTTTCCTGAAAGTCTTGTCTTTCAGGAAACCGTCTGTCAGTATTTGTTGTAGGTCACCGTTTCGTCCTTTGGCTTTCTCTTCTTCTGCCGGTATTCACCCGCGGCATATCCCAGGGTGATGATAAGCTCGACCCTCTTTGATGAAGGTATTCCAAGGATGCTTCTTAGCCTTCCCTCATCAAACCACCCGATTATACACGTTCCCAATCCTTCTGCAAGTGCCTGGAGACAGATGTTTTCAGTGGCGATCCCTATGTCTATTAGAGAATAGTCCTTGCTCTTTATTGTCCCGCCAACCTTTGAACTGAAGTTCGGCTTTTCCCTGACAATAACTATTATCACAGGGGCCTGACCGATGAAAGTATTCATCCCCAGTAGCTTGGCTGAACCGGCATCGGCAATTCGCGAGAGCAGCTCCTTGTCGGTGACCGCTACAAATTTCCATGGCTGTGCATTGCATGCCGACGGGGCCATTCTCGCTGCCTCGAGTACGCGATCGAGTTTTTCCTGTTCTACAGGCTTGTCTTTGTATTTCCTCTCACTCTGACGCCTGAGAATAAACTCAAGCATCTCTTTTCCTTCCATCATGCATTAATAGTTTTCCGGCATGAGTTCAAAATATGCGGTCGGGTGCAGACAGGATGGACAGTTTTTGAGAGCTTTTGTTCCGAAATGTACATAACCGCATTTCCTGCAGTACCAGAATACCTTGTCGTCGCGTTCGAATGCCTTGTTCTTCATGAGGTTGTCGAGAAGCTTGCGATACCTGTCCTCGTGGTTTTTCTCGGCTGAGGCAATGGCCCTGAAGGTACTGGCAATATTCTTGAATCCTTCTTCTTCGGCCACCCTGGCAAATTCAGGATAGAGTTCGTTCCATTCCTCATGTTCACCGGCAGCCGCGGCTTCGAGGTTTTCAGAAGTCGTCCCGGTTTTTCCCGCGGGATAACTGGCTGTAATCTCAACCATACCACCTTCAAGGAAGTTGAAGAACCTCTTTGCATGCTGCTGCTCCTGGAGAGCCGTTTCGATAAATATAGCGGCAATCTGTTCGTAACCTTCCGACTTTGCAACCTTTGCTGCAAATTCATACCTGTTCTTTGCCTGCGATTCTCCTGCAAATGCCTTTAGCAGATTCTTTTCAGTCATTGTGCCTTTTAAACTCTTTTCCATATCGTTTGTTTTTAGATTATGTCCGGTAAATGGTTTCCGATATTTACATATGTTGATATTCGGCAAAAATATCTATCTTTAATTTTAAATTGTAATAATTCTGAAAATATTAACTTAAATAAACTAAGAAATGGCAATATCACTTGTAATTCTGGCTATCATCGTATTCCTTGTATTCTTCGTGATTTCGCTGTATAACAGGCTTGTAAGGCTCCGTAACAACAGGGAACAGGCTTTTGCCGATGTTGATGTTCAGCTAAAGCAGAGACACGATCTCATTCCCCAGCTGGTCGAAACCGTGAAGGGATACATGGTTCATGAGCGCGAGGTACTTATCTCTATCACTGAGGCCCGTGCCGGTGCCATGAAGGCAACAACGGTTAATGAGAAAATAGAGGCCGAGACAAGACTGACAAGCGCTCTCCAGGGTCTGAGGGTTGCAGTTGAAAACTATCCCGACCTTAAGGCAAGCCAGAATTTCCTCGATCTGCAGAACGAGATAGCCGACATTGAAAACAAGATAGCGGCGGCAAGAAGGTTCTTCAACTCCGCCACCAAGGAACTCAACACTGCAACCGAGTTGTTCCCTTCGAATATAATTGCTTCCATGTTCAACTTCAAGCGGGAGCCGATGTTCGATCTGGGTGACCAGCGTACTGTGGTTGAGACACCGCCTCAGATCAAGTTCAACTAGTATGAAGTACTACGGCCTTCAGAGCCAGATAAGGAAAAACAACATGAACTCAGTGCTTCTGCTGCTGATGTTCCCTTTGGTCTTTTATGCCCTTGCCTGGCTTTTTTTCCTGTTAATGTCGATAGGAATGGAGGACCAGGAAATGAAACTGGAATTTGTTAACCGGTCGTTCTTGCACACTGTACCGTGGATAACCATCGGAGTGCTTGTATGGTTTACAATAGCCTGGTTCTCACATACAACCATAATAAACCTTGCCACCAACTCAAAACCCCTGGAACGGAAGGAGAACAAGAGAGTGTATAACCTGGTGGAGAACCTGTGCATATCGACAGGGATGAAGATGCCCAGGGTTAACATTATCGAAGACAATTCGCTGAATGCCTTTGCAAGCGGGATAAATGAGAAAACCTACACGGTGTCGCTGTCACGGGGTATAATAGACAGGCTTGAGGATGATGAACTGGAGGCAGTGATTGCCCATGAGCTTACTCATATCCGGAACAGGGATGTCAGGCTTCTTATTATATCAATTGTCTTTGTCGGCATCTTTGCATACATAACCGAAATGCTTTTCAGGTCGCTGCGATTCGGCAACATGGGACGAGGTAAAAAGGAAAGCCGTGGAATATTCATAGCTATGTTCCTGGCTCTTATCGGCTACCTGCTGGCATCCCTTTTCAGGTTTGCCCTTTCGAGGAAGCGTGAATACCTTGCCGATGCCGGAGCGGCCGAGCTTACCAGGAGACCTCTTTCACTTGCTTCGGCACTGAGAAAGATATCCGTCGATCCCACTATCGAAGCGGTAAAACGAAAAGATGTGGCTCAGATGTTCATAGAGAATCCCGGTGAACCGGAAGAGAAGACTTCTTTTTCGTTTGCCAACTTGTTTGCAACCCATCCTCCCATAGAGAAAAGGATAAAGCTGCTCGAACAGTATTGATTCAGCCAGCCGGGGTTAATTGCAGGGCTTATTGATTTCTTCCGCCGCGGGGCTTTATCAGCTTTGATTCCTCTCCTTTAAGCAGTCGGCCGATGTTCTTTCTGTGAGTTATCAGAAGAGCTATGGCTACCACAACCGAAAATATCTTCAGGTATATTGAGGGACTGTCGAAGAAGAGGAATAGCAGGACAGGGAAGGATATTCCGGCTGTCATTGATCCAAGCGAGACATAACCCGATATCAGGAAAACACACAGGAACACCCCTAAGCATGAAATGGTTACCAGGGGATGAATGGCAAGAAGAACCCCGAATATGGTGGCAACTCCCTTTCCTCCGCGGAAGCCGGCGAACACCGGATATATATGCCCCAGAACAGTCATCAGACCTGCAATGATCTGGTAGTTTGTGATCATCGCGCTGCCTTCGTCGGCCATGTTCAGGAAGACGGGAAGCATTGCCCCGACCCATCCCTTGAGCACATCGATCAGAAGCACAGGCACACCGGTCTTCCAGCCCAGAACCCTTATTACGTTTGTTGCCCCCGCGTTTCCGCTCCCGTGTTCCCTAACATCGGTCTTGTGAAATATCTTTCCCACCCATACAGCTGTTGCTATCGATCCGGTGAGGTAGGCCAGAACTACGACTAGCAGCAGGAGGGGGAGGTTCATATTACAGCGGTGTTACAGTATTATACAGAAGGCCCTGATTCGGCAAGGGCTGCTGTTTCCTCGTTAGATGAGAACTTGCTGAAATTATTTATGAATTTCAGGGCAAGATCGGTAGCGGCGATACGCCATTTCACAGACGATTCCCATGATTCCGAAGGATCAAGCAGTCCATCCCTGATTCCTTCTATGCTTTTGGGTATTTTCAGGTTGAAAATAGGAAGTGTCTTGAATTCCGAGTTCATGATCGAATCGTCGAGTATGGAATTAATTATACGTCTTGTTGTCGGAAGGTCAATCCTTGATCCGGTGCCGTAGGGCCCGCCTGTCCAGCCGGTATTGACAAGCCAGGCCTGTGTTCCGTGCTGTTTCATCTTCCTGGTGAGCTCGTTGGCGTAGATAATGGGATCGAGCAGGAGGAAGGCTGCACCGAAACAGGCAGAGAACGACGGAACCGGCTCAATGATGCCCCGTTCGGTCCCGGCTACCTTCGCCGTATAGCCGCTAAGGAAGTAGTATTTCGTCTGCTCTTCATCAAGAAGGCTTACGGGAGGAAGAACCCCGAAGGTGTCGGCAGTGAGGAAGATCACCTTTTTTGCATGACCTCCCTTTGAAACAGGTTTTACAATATTATTAATATGGTACATGGGGTATGACACCCTGGTGTTCTCCGTTTTGGAACCATCGGCAAAATCAATGCTGCCGTCGGGAAGGACAACCAGGTTCTCAAGAAGTGCATCCCTGCGAATGGCATTGTATATGTCGGGCTCGTGCTTCTTACTCAGGTTGATGCATTTGGCGTAGCAGCCTCCTTCAAAATTGAATATTCCATCGTCATCCCAGCCATGTTCGTCGTCGCCGATCAGGGCTCTGTCGGGGTCGGTGGACAGGGTGGTTTTGCCGGTTCCCGAAAGCCCGAAGAAGATCACAACATCTCCTTTCCTGCCAACGTTGGCCGAGCAATGCATCGACGCGATACCCTTAAGCGGAAGGTAGTAGTTCATCACCGAGAAAAGTCCTTTCTTCATCTCACCTCCGTACCAGGTGCCGCCGATTACAGCCATTCCTGCCGAAAGGTTGAAGAAAACAAAGTTCTCGGAATTAAGCCCCTGCTTTTCCCAGTCGGGATTGGTTGTCTTCGAAGCCGTCAGAACCACGAAATCAGGCTTGAAGTTTTCCAGTTCACTCTCGTTAGGCCTTATGAACATGTTCTTGACGAAGTGGGCCTGCCATGCAACCTCGACTACGAATCTCACTGAAAGACGCGTGTTTACATTGGCTCCGCAGAAGCAGTCGACAACAAAAAGCCTTTTGCCGGAAAGCTGCTTTGCCGACAGTCTTCTGCAATGTTCCCAGATCTCCGCACTGATAGGTTTGTTGTCGGACACCTTGTTTTTTTCCGACTTCCACCATACTGTATCGCGGGTGGTATCGTCGAGAACAATGTATTTGTCGGCGGGCGACCTGCCTGTGAATATGCCGGTGTCGACAGCTACTGCTCCTGACCGGGTAATTATCCCCTTTTCAAAACCTGTGAGCCCGGGTTTGGTTTCTTCGGCAAAGAGTGTATTGTATGACGGATTATAGACTATTTCCTGAACATTCTCTATTCCGTATTTTTCAAGATCTGTAGCAGTTACCATATCAGATATTTTAGTTGTAAAGTGAATTCAAATTTATTAATAATATTAAAAACAAAAGTCCGTATTATAAATTAATTAAAAAAGGGCATCTCTGAGATGCCCTTTTCTGGTGTTATGGAAACAGACTATTTTCCAAATTTGATCGATGCCTGTGCGGCAGCAAGTCTTGCAATCGGTACCCTGAAGGGGCTGCAACTTACATAGGTAAGT
>Ga0116183_1007074_pt1 | contig 10129 bp, 12 predicted proteins | sample AD_UKC078_MetaG_FD_89753 | JGI IMG/M metagenome (GOLD analysis project Ga0116183, IMG submission 89753) | Active sludge microbial communities of municipal wastewater-treating anaerobic digesters from USA - AD_UKC078_MetaG | ecosystem: Engineered > Bioreactor > Anaerobic > Digestate | place: USA...
CGGTTGACGCGTCGTCGTTCAGCCTTGCTCGCCACCCGATTCCGGAACGTCGCCTGACCCCACCGCGGCTCCCAGTGCCGCCCAGGGAATGGGGAATCGGTATTTATCAGCGAACAACACGAACTTGCAGACGAAGGGAATCAGCAATGAGCGGCCACCACCGGAGCATGACGGCAACCCGCACCGCCACGAACGACAATCGATTCCACACCATCCGGCCTCACCTGGCCGGCGCCGTCCTCTGCGCGGCGTCAAGCCTGAATCTCCTTCTTGGCACAGGCTCCGGATCCGCGCAGGCCGCCCCTCACTGCAACCCGCAGAAGCCCGCCCAGGTGTGTTGGCGGCCGGTCGTCAATGGTCACGGCACGGTCAAGACAGCAACCCAACGAACCAGTTCCCCGAACTTGGCGTCGCAAGTCGGATGGTTCACGCCCGGAACGCGCCTCGACCTCGTTTGCTCCACCCACGGCCAGCCAGTGAAAGGATTCTTCAGCTTCAATATCCCCAACGGGGGCTGGGATAACCTCTGGTATCGCTTGGGTAGCGGTGACTACGTCGCCGATGTCGACATCGAGACCGGAACTCTGAGGTCCGTGACACCCGACTGCGCCGCCTTCGATAGATCCCACCCCGGCTACTGGTGAGACATCAATCCTTCCAGCATTTCTCGTAAGCGCGAGCATCCGCTGTCGTGAAAGAGACCGATCCCCCAACGACCGCGACGAACTCTCAGCAGTCGCCGGACGGTAAACACCGACGCACTCGAGGTCGAGGCCCCCCACCGGGCGGTAGTCTGCCTCGTGACATCGCGAGGATGCGAAGACCTGCCCGCCACACGCCGTCGGCCAACAGTGGCAGATGTCGATCACCCAAGCGGGTTCAGAACGGGCCTGTCGAACCAGGAGATGTGATGCCACGACCAACGCGGCAGTTAAGCGAAGCCGAGTATTTGTCTCTCCGCCAACGATTCAGCGCCGATGATGCCGATTACACGCTCTTGAACGCCACCCATCCGGTATTCGGCCACAGGGGCATTTGGGACGGCGACTACGCACGCCAGCAATACCTGCGATCGGTAGACCACCTGATCGGACTGCTCGACGGCACAATAACCGAACCCGACCTCAAGGCTCCAGGAGTAGCCACCACCAAGCCCGACGTAGTCGTGTGGCTCGACAAATCGGCCCGACCCGCGTCATGGTTCGTCGACGCCTTCTGGGACCAGATCGCAGCGAAAGGCAGCCAGCGACCCCGGTATGAATTCGTGCGTATCGACCGCCGCGACTGGCTAGTCCACATGGGTTACACCGACGCCCAGGCCCGCAACGCAGCCCCGAAACGGGTGGACGTCGACACAGTTCCCGAGGACCTCATCTTGCGGCTGCGCACACTGTTCTGCGCCGAACCGGTCGATCCGGCGCGGTGGCGCGAACAAGTCGCAACAGCACCCACGACTCTCGATGGCCTCCACGTAATGGTCGTCGACGAGACGATGGTCAGTGGAGCGACGCTGGAGACAGCGCGGGGCTTGATCGCCCGCGCCGCCCCAGAGGCCCGCGTGTCCGGCTCCTACTTCTGGCGTGACACCACATCCAAGGCGGTCGGAGGGGTTATGCAACGCGGCACCGTCCCGGTCTGGTATCCCGGTGAGACCAGCGACGGCAATGAGGTCACCGTTTTCGGTCGCGGCGTCGGCAACTCCAGCGCGGCGTACTGGCAGCAGCGACCCGACACCGACGAGGTGATCCGCAACCGCATCGCGGCGGCCATGGTGTCTGCACCCCATCACGATCCGCACACCTTCGCGCCCCTCCGTGACGAACTGGCCGAGATGCTCCTGCAGGACATCGCACTCTTGACCCGCGACTACGCAGCAGGGCGGGTGCTACGCCGACCCTCGCCCTCGCGAGAAGATGACGACTACGACGCCATCGTGGCGGGCCAGGGCATCGAGTTCGACGAGTTCGTTGCACTTAACGATCGGCACTCAGCAGAGATCGACCGGCGGAGGAAGAGGATCTCCCCCTAGGGGGCCAGGTGACCGCCGCGCGTGTTGATGGTCGAAAAGTCCCTGTCGGGCAGTCAGTTTGGTGTTGCTACCGGAATGCCCGACGGTGCGGGGTCAGTCGGCATCTGGCCATCCGGTTCAGAACCTGTCAGTGCGCGGCGTACGTCGGCGAACAGTGCCGGCATCGATTCGAGGGCACGACTCAACGCGACGTCCACCTGGGCTCTGGTTATCCGGGGACCGACACAGATAGTGACCTCTCCCATGACCCTGCACCGTCCGTCGTAGTCGTCGGTGAAGACGAGGGCCTTGGGATTGCGGGTCCGCAGATTCCAGTCCGCCGCGAATGTGTACAGGCGTTGGTGGTCTTCGGGGGGGAAGTCGATACCGACCGCGTTGCCGGTAAGAGTGAACGTGTCCGTGTGAGGGCCGGCCAGGCCGATGAACGCCACGATTTCCGGCTCGTCGCCACTGCCCGCGAGGGTCAGCTCCAGACCGTCGTCGTTGCGTGTGTACTCGATTCCGTGCGCCTGCAGGTGGGCTTCGGCGAGGTCGATCGAGGTGCGCAGAAGCTGCCCGAAGCTGCGGTGGCCATGAGTCGCTGCCGGATTGGCCGCCGCGACGGTGCGTACCACTTCGGCGAGCAGCTCTGCCCGGATGACCGCAGCTGCGGCCCGGTAGTGCGGGACGTTCGTTGCCAGCCATTGGTTGCACTGGTGATCGTCTTCACTGTCGATCAGCTCCGCGAAGTCCGTGAGCTGCTGTTCAGTGAGTCCTTCACCGAGTTTGTCGCCGACTCGGAGCTGCAGTTCGTCATCGACACGTGCGGCGAGGTCGGCGAGGTCGGCGTCGGTGAGTCCGGGCAGATGGGAGGCCAGTCGTGTTTCCATGTCCCAGTGGGTTGCGCGGTCAACGCTGTCTCCAGCGGCGTTTTCGTCGGACATTCAGTGATTCCCTTCCGTGTCATTCGCTGGAATTGACCGATCCCCCGGTGATGCGGTCGCGTCGGTGTGTTGGCGGATCCATTCGTCGAGGAAGGTCGGTTTCGTGGGGCGCACCGGTGCCGGTGGCCGTGCGGCGGGGAATTGGGGGCGGGGTGTCTGCGGTTCTTGGGCGGCGAGCGAGGTCGTGACGTTGGACGCGCCGCCGACGGCGATGGTCGTGAGGTCACGGTAGGGGTCGACGAGGTCGCCCCGGGTGGAGCGCATCAGATTGGCCACGTGGGCGTCCAGGTCCTCGCCGGTCCGGGCCGTGATGCGGCGGTTGTGGTCGATCACGAGGGTGTGCGGCTGACTTGGTTCGGCGTGGGCTGTGCGCAGGCTGACCGCCGTCAACTCGGGCAAGGTGACCAGAACCGACGGATCAACCCGGCCCCCGAACCGCTTGTAGATTTCAGCGGCGTCACCGACTGCGCAGCGAAATGCGATGGTGGTGGCCACATTCCCGTCCACCGCGGAGCGAAGGTCCGGTTCGAGTTGCTCAAGGTATTGGTGGGCCATGACCACCGAAAGCCCGAACTTGCGCCCCTCGGTGAGCATGTTGGTCAAGGCGCCGGCGATCAGTGTGTGGGCCTCGTCGATCACCACGGTGAACGGCCGTTCGGGCCTGGTGCGCCGCAACGCGGCGTTCCAGACCCGGCTCACATACATGAAACCCAGCAGCCTGCTCGCCGCCTCGCCGAGTTCAGCCTTCGACAGATCCAACAAGATGATGCGCCCGCCATCCATGGCCTCGGCGAAGTCAATGGCATCGACGCCGGAACCGAGGATTCCCCTCATCGCGGCGGTACTGGAGAAGGCTTCAAACTTGCTGTTGACCCAGGCCACCAGTTGCCCGTGCTCGTTGGACCGGCGCTCCAATTTGTCGGTACGCCACCAGGTTTGCAGACGCTGATCTCCGGACTTCTTCACCGCCGCATCCATGAAAGCGTCGCTGGTGGCCGCGATCGGCACGTCCAGCAGAGAGGCCCGCGGGCCGTGCTCGGCAGCCAACGCCCGCAGGGTCATCGCGACCCGCTCCTGGAACCGCGGTCCGACGATGCCGGTGAAGTTCTTGTCGAAAAGGTACTGAAACGTGGCACAGACGTCGTTGATCGCAATGTCGCGGCGCACCGGATCGGTCTCGGCCAGGGGGTTCATCGGCACCGGATTGCCCACGTCACCACACCGGATCACCCATACCCGATCCCGGGCCTCATCCGGCAACTCGGCGAGGATGCGGTCGCACAGCTGCCCGTGCGGGTCGGCGACCAAGGCGCCGTCAGACCCCGCGGCGAGCTCTCTGACAATCCCAGCCAAGGCCGACGACTTGCCGGTGCCGGTGCGGCCCAGCACATGAACATGCCGGAGCCGCTCCTCGACACTTAGCCGCACCGGCAGCCGCCCGCCACCGTTGGTGACCGCCTGGCCGATGCACAGCCCGTCCTCGACGCCACCGCTGCGGCGGGGTGTGACGACGATCGGCGCCGGCGGGGCGGTATGGACACCCAGCCGCGCCTCGGCTCCTGCCACCGGAATCGCCAACAGCGCCGGCAACTCCGCACTGCCCACCTCAAGCCACACCCCCTCCTCGGACGGGGAGCCGGCCACTTGCAGGCCCGCAAACCGTCGACGCACCGTCGCACGCAACCGCAACGACGGATCCTCCCCCGCGGTGACGACATGCACCTGGGCCTGCCACCGCGGCTCCGGAGACTGCGCGACCGCACGCAGCGCCACCTCGATTCCCTGCCCCGGCAATGAAGCCAGGTCATCGATCAGCGGCGAGGACATCACCTCGCCGGCGGACCACCGTATAGTCTTCGGCTGCTGCGATTCCCGGTCAGCGAACCCCAGCGCACCTCGGCGCGCAACGGGAACCACCGGCCAGCGGGAAAACCACCGCACATCATTCTCGTCGCATGTGGCGGTCTCGGCGATCGGATCCAGCGCCGAGGAGACTTCGGCGATCACCGCCGTGGACTCCTCAGCCCCCGACACCGCCAGCACGGTCTGCACCATCCCGTCGGGGTCGGTCAGCATCGTCACACCCAGCTCCGCACCGGGCACCTCAGCCACGATCCCCGCCAGCACCAACGGCAACGAGCTTCGCAACTCAGCCGCGACGCGGTCCTCGTTGCGGCGCAGCGCGACCAGTTCAACAGACCTCCGCCGCGGCAGCGGTTCACACTCCCGAGCCTCGAACTCCCTCACATTTGCCTCCACGATGTTCGGTGATACGTCTTGACCAGACCTCCCTTTCACCGATCCCCCGACCGGTTGAACCATCGCATCGCCGCCCGTCCACGCCAGGACACGTCGTGACCGCGCGGGGATCGGTGTGTCGAGTCAGACCGCGCACGTCGCGCGTGGTCCCCGACCCACCCGGAGACGTCATGACCGCAGCACTGGAATCGTCCATCCCCGTCCGCAGCACGCGCCGCGCCGATGGCGGTGGTCGCCACCGCAGCGCCCGGCCACGCACCTTCAACATCATCGACCTGGAAAACCTCGCCGGCGGCCAGGTCCATCCCGAAACAGTGCGTCAGGTGTGGTCGGAGTTCTGCGAGGGTTACAGGCACCCGCCACACCGACCTGACCACCGTGGCCGGTCTCCCGCCGCCACGCCGCCACCTGACCTGAAAGAATTAGAGGCATGGTCCGCACACAGCGCGTGCCCTGCAAGCAGTGCGGTGGTCACGATGGTCAGGAGGGCACGTAGGTGGCCCATCCGGGACCGCACAGACCTCGGCATCATCGGGCGCGCACGCGATCCGCCCGCCCCTATCGCTATTGGCAGCGGCACCGAGACCTTCCCACCGCCAGGGTTTACCTGCGGCGATTGCGTGCCCGGCTGCTCAGCGCCGTAATCGCAAGCGCGGCGATCCTGCTTATCGCCATGCTCTGGTAGCCGAGGTTGGCGGCGATCTCACCGATTTCGGCGCCGATCCCGCATTGCTTGTCGGTGGCAGCCATGTGCATTGCGTGTTCGGCCAGCCGGGCCTTGCGAGGGTCAGACTCCCGCGGGTCGGCCACGAAGTAATGCAGCAGCACGTCTCGGGCCGCAAGGGCGTCGGGTCCCGGCCGTCCTTCGCCTAGCCTAGTTGCGCCGCGGCCCCAAGCACGGTGTGCATCATCGCATCGGCCTCATCGAAGTCGGCGGCGTCGTCAGGTGTGTCGGCGGCGCATTCGAGGGCCTCGGGGTCGCATACCTCGTGGTCATCGAGTACGCCGCTGGGTGTGGAGATCCTTGGCGACGCTGTTCACCACCGCCAGCCCGTAGTTGATTCCGGGAGACAGCGCCGAGTTGTTGCGGAACTGCATGGCTAACTTCACCAACGCGGCCCCGACGATGTCGTCGGCATGTTGGCCGCATGCTGCGGCATAGTCGATGAAGTGATCTGCCGCGGAAAAGCCGACGCGTGGTCTTCAAGATCGCGTTCGCCCGCCGCAACTCGGCGTTCTCCCGTCGCAAACCGCTTGAGCTCAGCGGACTTTTCGCTGCTCACCCCGGGGCGGGCAAAATCTGGGCTCTGCGCAACCACTTCCGCACAGTCTCGGCCGTTCCGATCCCCAGCAGACGGTCGACTTCACCCATCGCTGCCCCCTCCGACTCGTGCTGATCGCTGATCTCGGCGACCAGTTGCACCGCTTGCTCCCGCAACTCCGGCGGATAGGGCCTTAACGCACCTGTGGATAGGGCCTTAACGTGGCCTTAACGCACCTGGCATGACTCCAACCTTCCCAAGAAGAAGAGTCTCCGGACATCCGGGGCGGTTTAGTCTCCGGCAACGCCGGCACCTGGTGCGAGGGCAGTCGCGGGACTGAGTTCTGGGTAATTGATCCAGTGGTAGTGGCTGGGTTGGGGAAGAACGGCAGAGCTTTCGCAACCGGACAGGGTCAGTGCAGTACCGGCGGCCAAGAGTGCGGCGGCGCGTCTGGGTCGCTCAGCATTGCGGAACGGAGGCTGGGTCGGCATCCAGGTAGACCGAGTTGACGTAAGCGCCATTCTCGAGGCGGTACCAGACAGAACTGGAGCCATGGCCCGCGCTGGACCTGAGGTCCCCAGTGGTCCAGCAGACTAAGGAGGCGACGGCACCGTCCTGCAGGTCGGTCTGGTACATCCGCGGCGCATCCGCGAACGGCGCATTGCGTTGTTTCACGCCGCACGTCCCGCCCTCGTCGCAGGTTCCCACGATGACGGCAGAGACCGGTTGTGGCAGTGGAGGCGAAGGTGGAAGGTGCGGTGGCGGGGGTCCGTCCGCGGATGTGACTCCGTGGGGCGAGCTTACCGTCGGGCTTGATGAGCCGGAAGCGTCGACCTGCTCGCCCCCCGGCAAAAGTTGCTCGCCTGATCCAGAACCGGACTTGAGCACCAGCAACGCCCCGACGGCCAACACGGCGACTCCACCGATCAGACTGGCTATCAGCATCAGATTCGGCTTCGCGTCGAGCGGATTCGAAGCGCTCATCGTTCCCGTCCTGCTTTCTCATCCACATGCACCTCGTACAGCAGACGCGGGTCGTTTGATGCCATCAACCGTGTAGCTCCGTCAGTCATGACTGCGATGTCCGTTTCAACGCTCCAGCGAGCCCCGCAATGCCGTCGGCCAATCGGTCCGCTTCTACCATCCTGGGCTGGGTCCTGTCTTCGTTGCTGATTGCGCTGAGCGCACTCGCCGACCCAGCTCCCAAGCCCAGCGTCAGGATCCGAATGCCTTTTTGGTGCAGCGTCTCGGCCTTTCGCTTCGCACTGTCGGGATCTCCCAAGTCTCCATCACCGAATATCGCCACCACGCGGTCCCCGCGGTAGTCGCCCATCTCCCGTTCGCAGAGGTCCAGGGTGGGGACGATATTGTTGCCCCCGGATGCGGTCAAGCCCTGCTTAAGGATCGCGTCGATCCGCGCCAATCCGGTATCGAACCCGTGGTACCCGCCGACGTCATGATGCCACTCCAGGAGCGCCACTCGATAGCCGTTCTGGGCAGCTTCGGCAAGGAACCGACGTGCACCGTCGCAAGCCTGCCGGATCGGACTCCCCGACATAGATCCGCTGATGTCGATGCATAACACCACCCAGCCCGCGGCCAATTCTTGAATCTTGGATAGATGCGGGCCCGGCTTGTGTTGAGTGAGCCCGTGAGATTCAAACGATTTCCGAACCCAGGTGGCCATTCTTGCACCCTCCGCTATTTCGTCTTCAGCGCCCGCGCCAGGCCGGCGATGCCGGTGGAGATGTACCCCTCGTCCACCACACGCGGGATCTCACGATCTTCGCTGGAGATCTCATCCAGCGCCGTGGCGGCACCCTGGCCTAGGCCCAGCGTCAAAATCCGGATACCCTCGGCGTGCATCGCGGAAGCGCGTCGTCTAGCGCCGGAGGCGTCGCCGAGGTCACCGTCTCCGAAAACGGCGACCACCCTGTCGCCCCCTAGCCCGGTGAGCAAATCGTGCGAATACTCCAGCGCAGGAACTATATTCGTGCCTCCACCGTTGCGTAACCCGCTTGTGAGCACCTTGTCGATCGTTTCGGCACCGGCCTCGAAGTCGTAGGACTCCACGACCCCGGTATCCCACGAGACCAACGCGACGCGGTAATTGTCGTTAGTCGCCTCGTGCAGGAACCGGCGCGCCCCCGCACAGGCTTGGACGAGCCGCGTTCCCGACATCGATCCGCTCACGTCGATGCACAGAACCACCCACCCGCACGCGAGTTCCTGGATCTTCGCCAGGTGAGGACCCGGTTTGTGCTGAGTAAGCCCGTGCGATTCGAAGGTCTTACGGACCCAATCAGCCATTGACAATCCTAATTCCGCCAACGATCTCAGCCTGGCGGCTCGCCTCAGCCGAATCGACCACACCTTCGATGTATGACTCCAACACCAACTTCTTGCGGCTCTTCGGCTCAGTTGCCGTCACGGTGATACGGCCGTCGCGGTCCACCCCGATTTCGACTTCGATCGGGGAGCCGCCCTTGAGCGCCGGTATACCGGTCAGCTCACCGTCGAGCACACGGCGGTTGTGTTCGAGTTCGGGAGACGCTATCGCGCCGGCTTGTTCGAAGATCTCGACCCGGATCTTGTCCTGGTTGTCCAGACATGTCGAGTACGTCTTTACGACCGGTCGCACGGGCAGCGGAGAATTGGCGGCGACCAAGTGATCGACGAATCTCCGGGTGCCCTCGGGATCGAAGCTGTCATGGATGAGCACGCCCAGGCTCCTCGGCAAAACCGAGCTGACCCGACTCAGCAACAGCCCGCGTTGCGCCTTCTTGCTCATCGCACCGGCTGGCACGCTCGGCGTCTTCAGCCCGGCCAGTGCCTGCGCATGCAACGCAGCGCCCTTCGCCACCGCCAGATCTGGGTCGGCGAGGATGGTCTCTACTTGGTAACGCGCCTGCAGTTCACGGGCCACCGCCGGCATGCGGCTTGATCCGCCGACCAGCAGGACCTTGGCCGGGTGCTGCGCACCAGACGATTTCGCGGTCGCCAGAGTCCGATCCACGATGTGGAACGTGCGATCGATTAGATCGCTCGTGACCTCTTCGACCTCCTGACGCGTCACCTCGAGCTTGGCCGTCGCTCCGTCATAACGCAAAGCGATTGACTTTGCGGTGAGCCCGGTGAGATCTTTCTTCAACTGCTCAGCGCGCAGCGCGAGATCCTGTAGCCAGGATTCGTCGTCCGGTGCATCATCGATCCCGTTGAGCCTGCAGAATCGCTCGATAAGGTAGCCCAGGATCCGCTCGTCCCAATCCGCTCCGCCGAGTTCGTGATCGCCGTCGGTGACCAGGACGGCGGGACCCGTCGACGTCAGCGAAATCACCGTGGTGTCGAATGTTCCCCCGCCGAGGTCATAGACCAGCACGGTACCGGTTTCGCCCTTGTCCACTCCGTAGGCGACGGCCGCGGCGACGGGTTCTGCGATGAGTTCGAGTACTTCTATCCCGGCGATCTCGGCGGCCTGCGCCGTGGCTTCCCGTTCGGCCACTCCGAAGTACGCGGGCACCGTGATGACCGCCTGCACCGGTCCCGTCGCCCCGATCGACGCCATTGCGGTATCGACAAGACCCCGCAGGATCAGCGCGGAAATCCCCTCGGGCCCCAGCACTTTGCCACGCACGTCGATGTCGAATCGTTCACCC